>OBZC01000159.1_pt1 | contig 92778 bp, 86 predicted proteins | sample 1538231 | NCBI WGS metagenome assembly OBZC01 (sample SAMEA2580225, study PRJEB22360) | human gut metagenome | biome: human gut; feature: human-associated habitat; material: faeces | place: Denmark | collected 2008/2010 | reverse complement strand
GGCAGTATTTAACACATTTGGTGCTTTAGCCATTGCTACAGAGAGTTATGGACTAAAAGGAGCAGTTGGTCTTAGAGTGATTCAGAATGTTTTTGGCGTTGTATTTGCATTAATATTTTGTTCTATGTTTTATTGGCTTATGTCGAAAAAAAGAAAACAGTGGTAACCGTGGCTGCAAAATAACGTGGGTTAGAAAGAAAAAAGGTTAAGAATGAAAGATATTATCACCGCACGGATGAACAGCTTGTACAGTTTGCAAACTGGAAACCAGAGTTTGAAAAATAATATGGAGAAAATAGTATGAGCAAAAATGATGTATGGCTGAATCGTAATGGTGGCCAACTGAGTGAACTCGATGGAACGGAATGGTTATATCCTCCGGGTGCTCCGAGCACCGTACGAGCACCGAAAGGTGCTTTACAGAGATGAAAACAGGTTTTCTTATTTTGACAGGGAGTAACAGAATAGTTAGGAAAACCAAGGATTTCCTTGACTTAGGTTGACTAATCATTGTATGTATTTACAGTGGTATCTCGAGCTCCTAAGACTCTATTGTAGGTTCGATTCCTATAGGAGACGCTCATTTTTAGCGGTAATGAAGATTGTTTCATTACCGCTTTTTTTGTGCAGAATTGCAATTTCAGTGACAAATTTGTTATCGATTCACATTTTTTGGTCTGTCACCCAGAGGGACTAACTACAATGTAACACTAATAATATAAGGTGTTAAAATTGCGTTGTCTCAAATAGAAATTATGATAGAAGACATAAGATTAGGAGGAGCTATGAGCAAAACAATTGTTGAGTTTAAGGATGTTGTAAAGACATATGGAAGCGGTGATGCTCTTTTATATGCAGTCAACCATATTGACTTTAAAATAGAAGAAGGCGAATTTGTAGTCATACTGGGACAGTCTGGTGCCGGTAAATCGACAGTACTTAATATTTTAGGCGGTATGGACCAGCCGACAGAGGAAAAGTCAAAATCATGTGATCGGCAGGTACAAAGTTTTCGAGGAGATTCCTTGGTTGTTGAAATAGATGGATTGCTCTATAATGGCACTATAAATTGTATGTTTGACACCGACAGTTTTCCGGGAATTGTCTGAGTGTACTGTAAATAGGATATCTGAGGAAGGTATATATTATGAAGTATGAAAATATTGTGGAAGGCAAATTTATCAACAGACCTAACAGATTTATCGCCTATGTGGAGGTCGCAGACAGGATGGAAACGGTACACGTAAAAAATACAGGGCGGTGTCGGGAGCTTTTGCTGCCGGGAAATACCGTTGGTATTCAAAGGTCGGACAATGAGGCCCGTAAAACAAAGTATGATCTGATATCGGTATATAAAAAAGGGTCCGGTTGGGTAAATATTGATAGTCAGGCACCGAATAAGGTGGTAGGGGAATGGCTTGAGAAACAGGAGTATGATTATGTAAAGCCGGAGTATGTGTATGGAAATTCCAGAATAGATTTTTACATGGAAAAGGGTGCAAAGAAATATCTCATGGAGGTAAAAGGCTGTACACTTGAGATAGACGGCGCAGGGTATTTTCCGGATGCACCGACGGAGAGAGGGACAAAGCATCTTCGTGAACTTATAAAGGCGGTTTCGGAAGGATATAATTGTTATATCGCATTTGTCATTCCCATGGAGGGTGTGAAGATGGTGTATCCCAATGCCGCGATGGACAAGGAGTTTGCGGAAGCATTTTATGAAGCACAGGCAGCGGGAGTGAAAGTATTGAATCTTGCCTGCAGAGTCGAAAAGGATGAACTGGAAGTATTATAAACGTTGGAATGACATAGAGGAAATCCTTGCTGCTTTTCGTCGTTGGAAAAGAGAAGATACAGAAAAAAATATGAAACGAATCAAAGCGGCATGTATTACACAGACGATTCATTTTATTAACAAGGATATTACGAAAAGTGAGTATTCAAAACGTAAAGTGCAGGAGGAAATCACCAGATATAAGCACAGATTGGACAGAGAGAGGACAAAATATAAAATTCTGTCGGAAGAGGTTGAAGAAGACGGTTCCGTATTTGTGCAAAACATATTAAAAGAACCTATATGAAATTGGTAAAAACAACTAAAGTCATTCCAAATTTAAAAATAAATAATTCGAATTTATGAACAAAAATTCATTTGATGCTTTATTATAATTACACCTTTCCGCGAGAGTTAAAAACTCTTTTATGTAGCTTATTTTATAGTATCACCATTTTCAAAAAAACAATGTACATAAAATTTTCACAAAAAAAGAACTTTATCCTATATTCCTTGTGGATATGGGGAGTTTATCTCCATCATACCTATTGAAATCTCCATCATTCGATGGTAAAATGATGGAGATAAATCTGAAATGAAGGAGATTCCTATGAGGGATTTTGATTATATTGCAAGTCCTGCGAAGTTGCTGACACCTGAAATTGTTCAGATGGTTAGCAGCATCCACGAACATAAAGGCAAACAGGAATTATTTCTCGAAGCCAATGTAGATGAACTGAAAACACTCTTGGAAGTTGCTTTGATTCAAAGTACGGGAGCATCCAATCGAATCGAAGGTATTTTTACAAGCGATAAGCGCTTGGAAGAACTGGTAAGCCAAAAAGCAGAACCTCGCAACCGATCTGAGCAGGAAATTGCCGGTTATCGTGAAGTGCTTTCCACAATTCACGAAGGCTATGAATATATCAATCCAAGACCGAACATTATTTTGCAGTTACATCGAGATCTGTACTCCTATTCACAGGGGACAGCCGGTGGAAATTATAAGAACTCCGATAATGTAATTGCAGAAACAGATGCCGAGGGTCATCAGAAAGCACGTTTTATTCCGGTGCCCGCATTTCAGACTGCTGAAGCAATGGAAGAACTTTGCACTCGCTTCCTTGAAGCGTGGGAAGCGGACCGCATTGATAAACTGGTTTTGATTCCCATGTTCATTGTGGACTTTCTGTGTATCCATCCTTTCAATGATGGAAATGGTAGAATGAGTCGGTTGCTCACTTTACTGCTTTTTTATAAGGCGGGATACATCGTTGGGAAATATGTCAGTATGGAAATGCTGATTGAAAAGACAAAAGAAACATATTATGAAGCCCTTCAAGCAAGTTCTACTGGCTGGCATGAGGGAGAAAACAGCTATGAGCCTTTTGTTAAATATTATCTGGGTATCATGCTGAAAGCATATAATGAATTTGAAAGTCGTGTAGAACATTTGAAGCATCGCAGTCTTTCTAAGCCTGATAGAATTAAAGCAGTTATTGATAACAAGGTTGGCAAGATTACAAAGAAAGAAATCATGGAGTTTTGTCCTGATATAAGCAAAATTACCGTGGAAAGGACTTTGACGGATCTGGTTAAGAGTGGGTATATTGCAAAAGTTGGTGCAGGTCCATCTACCGGATATGTCCGTATTTAATAAAATATCTCCGTCATTACAAGTAAAATGATGGAGATATTTTTAAGTTGATGGAATGTGATAACTGAGTATCTTAAATAAAAGGAAGGAAAAAATTATGGAATATTCGGCAATTCTTCATGATATGGATAAAAGATTCTGCTATGCAATCGATAAGGATTTATTTGTGATACGTGTGCAGGTAAAAAAAGATGATATAAAAGAGATCATTCTCCATTATGAGGATAAGTACATACCATTGGAATGGAAGGATACGCGAAAGACGATTCCGATGAAGAAGATTGCCACATCACAGTTTCATGACTATTATGAGGCACAGCTTCAGATGCATTTGATATGCCTCCGCTATTATTTTGAATTTACGGATATGCAGGAAGAAAAGGTATATTACGGCAACTATGAGTTTAGCAGGGAATGCATTACAAACAGGGACAGAATGTTCGACTGTCCGCAAAACCTTCGTGAGGAAGAAATGTTTGAGGTGCCGGAGTGGGCAGCAAACAAGGTTGTGTATCAGATTTTTCCATCTCGCTTTGCAGCATCACAGCCAATAGACAAGGAACTGTGGTATAAAGCACCCATTACATCTAAGGATAATCTGCATGGTGATCTCAGAGGAATTATGGATCATTTGGATCATATTCAGAAGCTGGGGATAGATGTTGTGTATTTAACACCTATTTTTAAATCGGATTCCAGCCATAAATATGATACCACTGATTATTATCAGATCGATCCTTCCTTCGGAACAACAGAGGATCTTAAGGAGCTGGTGCAAAAAGCGCATGAGTGTGGAATGAAAGTAGTGATGGATGCGGTATTCAACCATACAGGAAGAGATTTTTTTGCATTTAAGGATATCATGGAAAAAGAAGAAAAATCCAGATATCTGGACTGGTATTTTATCGAGAGGTTCCCGCTGAAGGGTGAAAAAGGAGAAGCTCCTAACTTCAAATGTTTTGGTTATTATGATGGAATGCCAAAGTTAAATCTGAAAAATCCGGAGGTTGAAAAATTTGTTACAGATGTTGCATGTTATTGGATTAAGGAATGCGATATCGATGGATGGAGAATGGATGTAGGTGACGAAATCAGCCATTTCTTCTGGAAGCGATTTAGAAAGGCTGTTAAGGCAGTAAAAAAGGATCTGCTGATCATTGGGGAAATCTGGCATTATGCAGGAGATTTTCTTGAGGGAGATGAATGGGATACGGTCATGAATTATCCATTTTACCTGAATCTCATAGATCTGCTTGCAGATGAAAAAATTAATGTCAGCCAGTTTATACAGAATCTTGGATATTTGAAGGGGCGCTTAAACAAAAAATGCTATCCTCTAATGTGGAATCTGATCGACAGCCATGATACAGCAAGATTTTTACATCTATGTGATGATAATAAGAAAAAGCAGCACTTGGCAGCAGCTTTTCAATTGTTATTACCGGGAATGCCCATGATTTATTACGGAGATGAATTTGCGATGCCCGGAGCAAATGATCCGGATTGCAGACGTGGTATGTACTGGGATGAAGAATACCAGGATAAAGAGATGTTTGAATGGTATAAGCAGCTGCTGAAGGTGCGAAAAAACCATGCATGTATCGTAGAGGGTGAACCGATGGAAATAGCTGCAAGGGACGAGGAAGAGACGATCGTCCTGACTAGAAAAAATGGAGAAGAGACACTCGCTTTGATTTTCAACTGCAGCAGCAGCGCAAGAGTGTTTCATGAATATGCACAAAAATATGATTTACTTAGAGAGAATCCCTTTGATGGAAAAATAGCGGGGCTTGATGCCGCTGTAATAGTACTCTAAGAAATATGAGAGATGTCCGGAAAGATTATATGGATGACCAACCAAAATGCTGACAATTTGGCACTTTGGAATACAATACGGTCAAAAGAGCAATCGTATTTTTTACGATTGCTCTTTTGATTGCTGTAATAATAACCTGCAATAAACACAAAAAACGATAATTATATACAAATTGCATAAAAATAAGCAATGAAGATTGGAATTACCAACAATTGAGCGCGTGGTAACATCACGCTTTATAATAAAGACATAAAAGTGAAAGCATACTTTTCAGTTTTATAAGAAAACCGCAGTGTAACCTGTCGGAAATGGCGCCGCAAAATATAAAAATAAAATATAATACGAGGAGGTATAAGATGAAACTGAGAATTTTATTCCGTGTGATTCAGGAAATCCCGGTAGAGAACAGGGAATTACAGATAAAATATGAACATCAAAGTGATTTGTGTGCATTGAGACTTGGGATGCCTTTACCTGAAAGAATGAGACCATTTACCGGCCTACAGACAAACCTCATTCGGGTACATGAGAGAGAGTTTGAGTCAATTGCCGATTTTTGCAAGTTAATGCAAAAGTGGTATGACGACCCGGAATGTCAGGAATTAGATGCTAATTGGGAAAAGTGTTATAACTGGGAAAAACGTGAAATTTTATACGCAGATGATGCAAGAGATCCCATTACTCCATGGCTTCAGATGGCAGCAGAACAGGGAAAAACAATCAAATATGTGGTGAATCCTGATTACAAGATGCCGAAGGACCAACCTAATTACAGAGGGTAAGGAGGGATAAAATGAGAATTGTATACAGACAGTTACAGGAAATACCTTTTGAAAAGTGGATGCAGGAAATCGAATTAGAGCGCCACACCGATGAAAATGAGGGCTCATTAGGACATCCTCTTCCGAAAAGATACAGAATGTTTTCCGGTGGGGAGCATTCACAGATCAGAGTTCATATTCGTGCCTATGATAATTTTGAACATTACGGAGAGTTGTTTGAGGCATTTATGGAAGATGAGACCGGACAGAAAGATGAAGTTGTTCGACACAATTTCTACAATTGGGAAAGAGAGGAACTTTATTTCATCGATGATCCGATTGATGTAGAAGCATTAAAAGCAGAACTTGCTGAAATCGAAAGCAGGAAGAAAGGGTGAAACCTATGGCAGAAGATGTAATCCTTAAGTTAGATGGAATGTATAAAAGTTTTGGAGCGACCAAGGCTGTACAGAATGTTTCCATGGAACTTCATAAAGGACAGGTTCTTGCATTGATCGGTGAAAATGGTTCGGGCAAGTCGACACTTATGAGTCTTGTTTCAGGGTCACAGAAAGCAGATACAGGAACCATGACTTATTTGGGGGAGGAATACATACCAAGGTCATTGATTGATGCCAGCAACAGACATATCTGTATCCTGATTCAGGAGACGGGAACGATATCCGGTCTTTCCGTAGCAGAGAATATTTTCCTTGGGAAAGAGAGCCGTTTCGGAACTGGCCCCATTATCCGGGCAAGGAAGATGACTAAGGCGGCACAGGAATTATTAGATCAGATGGGAGCAGGAGACAGAATCAAAGCAGCTACGTTGGTGGACGATCTTTCGTTTGAGGACCGCAAATTGGTAGAGGTGTGCAGAGCATTGTCTAATAATCCTGAAGTACTGATCGTTGATGAGACGACAACAGCGCTTTCTCACACGGGAAGAGACAAGATCTATGAAATCATAAAGAAATTAAAGGATGACGGCAAAGGTGTAATATTTATCTCCCATGACCTGGAAGAAGTCCAGAAAACATGTGATTCCGCTCTTGTCATGAGAGATGGATTGTACATTGATACCTTATATGGTGAGGATGTAACACCGGATAAGATGCGTCAGAAAATGATAGGGCGTGATCTTACAGGAAGTTATTATCGGGACGAGAAGGTATTTGCAACAGACGAAGTCGTTCTTGAAGTGAAAAATATTAACTGGGCAAACAGACTTCATAATATTTCTTTTGAACTTCATAAAGGTGAGATTCTCGGTCTTGGCGGACTGACGGAATGTGGAATGCATGAGCTGTGCAAGGTAGTCTTTGGTGATATCAGACCTGACAGCGGTGAAGTTATTCTTACACAGGATAACTGCAAAATCACAAGTACCATGCAGGCGATCCAGCACCATATGGCGTATCTTCCCAAAGACCGTGATACGGAATCATTATTCTTATATACAAGTATTCAGGATAATATTACGGTAACTTCTTTTGATGATATTAAAAAAGGAATTTTTATCTGGCCCAAGGATGAAAAAGCACTTGCTGACAAGGTAGCAGCTGAACTAGCTGTAAAAATGCAATCAGTAAGTCAGGAGGCACGAGAACTTTCCGGCGGTAATAAACAGAAGGTTGTAGTAGCAAAATGGCTGGCAAATGATTCGCAGATTCTGATCATGGATTGCCCTACCCGCGGAATTGATATCGGTGTAAAGGCAACCATCTACCAGTTAATGGAGACTCTGATTTCCGAAGGAAAATCTATTATCATGGTATCTGAGGAAATTCCCGAATTACTGGGAATGTCGGACAGGATCCTGATTATGAAGGATGGTGTTCTGAATGGCCAGTTTGCTCGTGAGGATAATCTTACAGAAAGTATGCTGATTGAAAAGGTTATCTGATTTGAATGAGATTTTGATGGAGGATAAAAAGATATGGCAAATGAGAGTAAGACTGTATCGGAAAAAAAGGAACAAAAATCAGGTGCAGCCATCAAAAAGCTGATTCCGTTCTTAGGACTGATTGGCCTATTCATCATATTTGCTGCTACGACTAACGGAAAATTTTTAACGGTAACCAATTTAACCAATATCATATCGCAGGCTTGTGTAACGATGATCGCGTCCATCGGATGTTGTTTCGTTATGGCACATGACAACCTGGACTTTTCCCTTGGTGGTGCCTGCGCATTATGTGCGGTAGCGGCAGTTGTAGTAGGTAATTTGGTTAGTGCTTGGCTGGTATTTCCAATTTGTATCCTGGTGGGTGCATTCTGTGGATTTCTTACAGGTATTTTACATGTAAAGGCTAAGATTCCCGCATTTATGGCCGGTATGTGTATTATGTTTATCGGTCGTGGTGTGGCACAGGGTACCTATCAGATCCTTCCAATGCGTATTCCGGCATTCCTGAAATTTTTTCAGGAGTTGTGGTTTTACTTAATCGTGCTGATAGTTGTATTTGTTGTTTGTTACATCATTTTTGAATACACAAAGATCGGTAAATACAATAAACTTATTGGCTCCAATCCTAAATGTGCACAGCTTAGTGGAATTAAGGTCAATAAGTACAAAGTAATTGCATTTGTCATTAGCGGAATCTGCGTCGGTATAGCGGCTTTTGTGACGGTGATCAGAGGCGGCGGAGCAGGAGCACAGACCGGTAACTCTTTAGAGACGAATGTATTACTTGCATTAACACTGGGAGGAATTCCCCTTGCAGGTGGCTCGGGAACAAGGATGAGAAGTGCATTGATTGGTGGGCTTACGTTATTTATTTTAAACAATGGACTTACGTTATGGGGAATTGATCCCACTCTGATCTATGTTGTGAAGGGAATCGTATTCCTGGCGGTGGTATTTGTATCTATTGGTCACGATAAATCGAAGGTAATGGCTTAAAGGAGGAAAAGCAATGAGAAAACGTACAAAACTTTTAGCAGTAGTGGTTGCAACAGTTATGGCAGCATCAACGATCTTAACCGGATGCGGAAGCAAAGAAAATACCGGCAATGAAAAACATACGATTGGTGTTATTCTTTACGGAAAAGATGATGCATTCGGTGCGGCGGAATATGCGTACATTAATTCTGCGGCGGAGGCACTGGATGTTGATATCAAGTGGGCATTAAATGATTATACCGCAGAGGCTCAGCTTGCTTCTGCTGAGAACCTTGCGGCAGCAGGATGCGAAGGTCTTTTATTCCTTCCTATTTCTGACAACAGTGTAGAACTGATCTCTGATTATTGTGAAAGCAATAAGATCTGGTTCCAGATGATGAACCGTGATATTTCAGATGATACCATCAAGGAAAACACGCAGGCTAATCCCTATTATGTAGGAACCTCCTTCGAGGCAAACGAAGATGCCTGTGATTATATGACTCAGATCCTCACAGAGGATGGACGTACCCAGGTAGGCCTTGGTAAAGTTGCAGCAGGTTCTTCTCTTTCCAACCGTAACGACTATTTTACAGAGGCAGCAAAGAAATACGGTGCAACGATCCTGGCTGATTACACCGCACCTTCCGACGGTTCAACACAAGCCTATGTAACCTATATACAGAACTTTAGCACTTCTTATCCTGAGATGAACGGTCTGTTAATGAGCTCTGCTTCCGGCGGCGGTGGTGAGACCGTGCTGAATACTCTGAAGAGTCTGGTAGATCCGGGAACCATTAAGATATGCTCTTTTGATACATTTGAAGGAATGCAGGAAGGATTCAATGATGGATGGCTTTCCTGTCTTGCAGGTGGTATTGAGATTCAGTCTCTGTTTGACTTTGTAATGTTATACAATGCAGTTGACGGACATCCTCTTGCTGACGGCTATACGGTTCTTTATCAGAACTTCATCTTTATTACAAGCGCCGAGGATTGTGAGAACTATTCCAAGTACATCTCTAACCCGGAGTACATGATCTACGATGCAGAGACGATTCAGTCCATGACAGTTCGTTATAACCCGGATTGTACATTAAAGACTCTTACAGACATCATGGATGCTTATACCCTTGAAAGTGTTGTGGCAGCTGCAACAGAGTAAGAACCATCCGGCAATAGATGAATGCTGAGAGAGAGGTTGTAGATATGAAAGTCATTAAAAATTTGATCAGTAAATATGCGCTGATGTTAGCCGTACCGATCTTGTTGTTTGTAGTTCTGAGCATTATTTTTCACGGAGTCATTGGTACCAATAATATTCCGTCACTAATGCAGCAGGCAGTTGCTCCGGCAATCCTGGGATGGGGAGTGTTGTTCAACATCAAAGTCGGAAACTGGGATTTCTCTGTAGGTTCTGTGGTTTTACTCAGTGCTATCATAGGCGGTAACATAGCAGTAAGACTGGACTGGGGATTTGCAGGACTCTTGATCTGTTGTCTGTTAGTGGCAGTACTGGCGGGAGTTGTTGTAGGTCTGGTATATTACTTTTTGAAAATTCCGACGATCATTACATCCATTGGCATGCTTCTTATTTATGAGAGTATCAGCAGTTATGCATTTGACGGTCAGGGAATCTATCTTACGGGATGGAATCTTTTGGGAACTACACAGATTGTAATCATTGCAATAGTAGCGGCAGCTGCAGCATATTTGATCTTCTACAGATCTTCCATCGGTTACAATGTACGTGCTGTTGGCAACAACATGAACATAGCTGCACAGAACGGATTAAATGTATATCGTGTTAAGGCTGTTGCTATTGCCATTGCAGGACTTTTTGCAGGTTTATATGCTTTCATTTCTCTGGGGACATCCGGTGTGCAAAAAACCGTAAGTTCCATGGGAACTATGGGAACCTGTTTCGACGCAATGATGTGCGTGTTTGTAGGTATGTCTATCACAAAAAGAGGAAATCTTGTAGCAGGTATCTTCTGTGGAAGCCTAGTTATGCAGTTGGTGAAATTAGCACTTATGGCAATCGGGATTCCCAGTGAATATAATTCCATATTTATTGCTATTTTCGTACTGATCTTCATGACAATGGATGCGTATACCAACAATCGTGCCCCTCGCAGAAAGAAGGAAACAGCAGAAGCCGCAAAGGCGTAAATGCCAAGTAAGCCGGTTGGGCAATACGACCCAGCCGGTATTGCGACCAAAGGAGGTAAGAATGTGAACCATGAAGGAATGACAGCTGTTGTAACAGGCGGTGCCCAGGGAATTGGAAGAAGTATATGCCTTGCACTGGCAAAACGCGGTGTCTGTGTCTATAGTCTGGATGTCAATGATAACGGAAACAGAGAGACAGAAAACCAGATGAATTCGGTCGGTTCAGAGTGTTATGCCGTTCATTGTGATGTATCTGATACAGAAGAGATCCGTAAAACTTTTGAAGAGATTCTTCAGAAGGAAGGCGGGATTGATATTTTGGTGAATAATGCAGCTGTATTTTCGACCATGTCATTTGTGAAGGACAGCTATGAAAGTGCATTAAGGGACTGGGCATTTAATGTAGACACAAATGCCCGCAGTACATTTCTGTGTTCGAAAATGGTTGCCCCGGCTATGGCCCGGAGAGGATCGGGAGAAATTGTTAATATCGTAACAAATCATGTAAAAAGAAATTTATTTCCACCGAGCAATTCGGAACACAGCTATGATGCATCCAAATATGCGCAGCTTGCACTGAATGAATCTCTGGCAGAGGAACTGCACCCTTATGGAATACGTGTAAATGCTCTATGCCCGGCATCGACGAGAACGCCTATGTTACAGGAATTTTTTGACAATATAGGAATGGAACTGACCAAAGAAACCATTGGACAGGTTTCGGGGACGGCTTCTCTTTTGGAAAGTGAGGAAGTTGCAGAGGCTTGTTGTGGTATTATGAACTGGGATGACTCGCAGCCTGTAGGACAGGCATATCTGCTGATGTACAGTGAGGATTGCGAAGAATTGAAGAAAGGGCATGTTGCCAGACTGGCAAAGTAAAAAAACAAGGAAAACTATGGATAAAGGATACATGAAAACAGGCGAATTCGCCAAGATGTGTGGAGTTAAAAAGGCAACCATCGTTCATTATGCGAAAATCGGAATTCTGGAACCGGAAATGATTGCAGAGAACGGCTATGCTTATTATTCCACAAGGCAGCTATATGATTTTGAACTGATTCATGTTCTGAAAGGCATGAAGGTCCCGTTGGAGGAGATCAGGGATTATATGGAAAATAAAAGCGGTGATGCACAGGCCTGTCGTAAAATCCTTGCTAAAAAATTAAAAGAATTGCACGAGTATCAGAAAGAACTCAATGCTTTGGAACGTATTGTTTCGAATACGATCAAGGACATTGACGAATATGAAAATACCAAAATAGGTATTATTGAAGAAATCCAGAAAGATGACGACACGCCATTATATATCTATAAGATGCCGTATCGTACAGCGGATGAAGCCTTTATTATGTCGATGGAAGCAAGAGAATCTATTCGATATGTAAGTGACAGTTTTCGATATGAAAACGTTAATGTCGTTGAAGTTGTGATGCAAAAACATATCATGGACGGCAGTTTTCAGAAGACATTCGGAGGTTTTGTGGCCAGAAAGGATTCGATAGAGGATCCGACTAAGGTGATGTCCATGCCGGCAGGAACCTATTTGACGGTAGCAGGAGCCAAGGGTGGAGAAGGAATTGTTGATTTATATCGTCTTCTGAAAAATTATGCAGACGAAAATGGCTATGAGGTAATAGGAAACGGTTATGAACGGGATGTGCTCAGTCACATTGTGGAAAGAGACAGAACGAGTTATCTGGTACGGTGCTATATTCATGTGAAACGGAAAGAAAACGAATGAGGTATCTATATGTATAATGATGAAAATACTTCCTATCCTGGAAGACCCCCTAAGAAATTTTCTGATAAATCATTGCACGGAAGAGTCAGAAGTGCATATATCCCGTATGAAAACTTAAGCCGGGCACAGAAATTTTATGTGAATGTATTCGATTGGGATATGTTTGCATTGCCGCCCAATGTTCTGGGCCGTGTGCCGGATAAGGAAACACCGGATGTATGTTGTGCGACGGGACCGGCACAGTTTGGCTGGGAAGGAGCGGTTGCAGGTTATATGCCGACAATGCTGGTATTGAGAACGGAAAAAGATCCCAAACCGTTCCTTATGATGGAAGTAAGCATGGATGTTCCGCTGGAGGAAACATTAAAGAGCGTTGAGGCAGCAGGTGGCAAGATCATATATGGAAATGATAATGCAAATGACTGGGCGGAATGTGCAATGGTAGAGGACCCTGCAAGAAATCGACTGCTGCTGTGGAAATGCCCGGATTCCCGAACTTGGGAAGAACCGGAAGCGGATTATGATAAGGAATAAAGGGAGGGAAATGCTATGTTAAAACTTTATACATGCTATTGTTGCGGGTTCCCGTTTAAGAGTGATGATCGGGAACTGCCGACAGAGTGTCCTGCATGCGGAGCAACTCCCGATAATTTCCTGGCGGAACCTTATAATGAGCAGGAGATTCGGCGCATTCATGTAGATCCGCCTCTTCCAGATCCGAACAGAGATCCTTATAATCTGGAATGGCATATGCCGAAGGATTTTCCTCCGCGATCCAGAAACGGACGTTTGCGCCGTTTTGTTTTGGAATATGATAAACCGGAGCAACTGAAGAATTTTTATCAGGATCTGTTCGGCTGGGATATCATCAATACCGAAGGGGCAGAGGACGAGTCTCCGTTAATGTATTGTGCAACGGGGCCGGGCAGCTCTAACTGGGAACCCAGAGTTGTCTCGTTTTGTTACGGCTTTCTGAAAGATAAAAAGACCGATACTACTGGGAAATATCCCCACTATGTGATTGAAGTTTCCAGTATTGAGAATACCTGTAAGCTGGTAGTTGAAAACGGTGGAAAAGTATTGAAAGATACTTATGAAGTAGATGGCATGAAGTATGCAATTATCGAAGATACGGAAGGAAATGCGTTATATTTGTGGCAGACACCTGATACCATAACATGGAGGGAACCGGAGTCTAAGAACAAAGGTCCGGTTAAGTAGTCGGGAGGTGTAATATTGAAATTAGCGGTTTTTGATATTGGTGGAACAGAGATAAAATATTCTGTGATGGATGAGAATCTTGTACGCACACAACAGGGAAAAACACCAACACCGACCGAAAGTCAGGACGCATTGCTTGCCCGGTTAAAGGAACTTTATGAGGAAATAGGCAAAGATACCGAAGGAATCGCTGTTTCTATGCCGGGGATGATCGACAGTGACAACGGCTATTGCAGAACTGGAGGGATGCTGGCCTATAATCAGGACAAGCATGTTGCCCGTCAGATCTCGGAATTGTGCAGATGTCCGGTTCATATTGACAATGATGGAAAATGTGCAGCCTGGGCGGAATATACGGTTGGAAGTCTTGCAGGTTGTCAGAACGCGGCAACATTTATTATCGGAACCGGTGTGGGTGGCGGATTGATTATCGATGGTAAATTAGTACGAGGTAAACATTTCTCTGCCGGTGAGTTTTCTTTTGTGGGACGCAGTCTCAATGAATGGGGTACCTTGAAGGGATTTGTTGGGCATTCGGATGCAACAACAGGACTTTTGGAGCTGATGCGGGAAGCAAAGCAGATTTCGGCAGAGGAACCGCTGGATGGCAGAAAAGCATTTGAATGGATTAATGCGGGAGATCCTGTAGCATGCGAAGTGCTGGATAGATTTACCTATAGTATTGCATTTGAGATATTCAATTTACAGATGCTTTTGGATATCGAACGTATTGCCATCGGCGGAGGAATCAGCGGTCAGGATATTTTATTGACCAGCATACAAAAAAATTACAGAAAATTAATTTTGGAAGATGCTTATTATGAAATGAAGGGACTTGTAGAACCCAATTGCGAAATTGTAAAATGTAAATATGGTAATGAAGCAAATCAGATTGGAGCATTCCAAAGTTATCTGACTTGGAAAGAGGCGAAGCATTATGAGTAAATTTCCTGAAAATTTCCTGTGGGGCGGAGCTTGTGCCGCGAACCAGTTCGAAGGAGCATGGGATGCGGATGGCAAAGGAGCCAGTGTCCCGGATATGTGCACAAATGGTTCGCATACCAGTCCGAAATGGATCACAGATCATATTCATGAAGACAGATTATATCCGAGTCATGAAGCGATTGATTTTTACCACCATTATGAAGGAGATATTAAGCTGTTTGCGGAGATGGGATTTAAGATTTTCCGCACCAGCATCAATTGGACAAGAATTTTTCCTACCGGAATGGAAGATAAGCCAAATGAAAAAGGGTTGGAATTCTATGATAGGGTATTTGACTGTTGCAAAGCGCATGGTATAGAGCCGATGGTCACGATCAGTCACTATGAACTGCCGTATGCTTTAGTGGAAAAATATAATGGCTGGTATTCCAGAGAACTGATAGAGTTATATTATAAATATTGTCTTGTCCTCTTTGAAAGATATCAGGGAAAAGTTAAGTACTGGATCACTTTTAATGAAATCAATGCGGGAACCATGAACCTTGGAGCTGTACTTTCGACGGGTACTGTAAAAGGGATTGACGGGCCTGTAAGTGATATTGAAATTCCTGAGGCAATTCGATATCAGGCAATTCATCATCAGTTTGTAGCCAGTGCAAAAGTTATCAAATACGCACATGAACATTATCCGGACTATATTATGGCGAATATGATGGCATTTTCAGCGTATTATCCGCTGACTCCAGATCCAGAGGATATGCTTTTGGCACAGGAACGTACAAATATGTTCTGCTGGTTTTGTTCAGATGTGCAGGTTAAGGGAGAATATCCCTATTTTGCGAAAAAATATTTTGAAAAGCATAATATTCAGCTGAAGATAGAAGAAGGCGATCTAGAACTATTGAAAGAAGGGACGGTTGACCTTTACACATTCAGTTATTATGTGAGTAATTGCATTACAACTCATAAAGACATAGATGCTATGGAGGGAAATCTTACAGGAGGCTGGAAGAATCCTTATCTGAAGTCCAGTGACTGGGGATGGCAGATCGATCCGAAAGGGCTGCGCTGGTCGCTGAACGCAATCTATGACCGCTATGGAATTCCGGTAATGATTGTGGAAAACGGACTGGGAGCCAGAGATGTTAAAGCGAAAGATGGAAAGATACATGATTCCTATCGAATAGAATATCTTCGTGAGCATATCATTGAGATGGAAAAAGCCATTGAGCAGGGTGTTGATCTTATAGGATATACGCCTTGGGGCTGTATTGATCTTGTGTCGGCATCCACTGGTGAAATGGCCAAACGTTACGGCATGATCTATGTAAATAAATATGATGACGGAACAGGAGATTTCTCAAGAGAGAGAAAGGATTCCTTTTTCTGGTATCAAAGGGTGATCTCTTCTAATGGAGAAGACCTCGGGTAAAATAGGTAGAAGAACAGCAATGCGAAAACAGGCATTGCTGCTTTTTTGTCGTTGGAAAAGGGAAAAAGGTGTGATAAGATAAAAAAAGTGTAGAAACAAATTAAAATATATCGTTGGAGAAAATGTTATCATGAAGAAAAAAATAAATTATGCAGGAATTCTGAAAGAAACAGGGATCCTGACTGTGGCGGTAGCCATCATCGCGGCAGCAGTCTACTTTTTCCTGGTGCCGAGTCATGCGTCGGTCAGCAGTATTTCCGGTCTCGGCATTGTGCTGTCTAACTTTATACCACTTCCACTGTCGGTCATTACGATGATCCTGAATGTGGTGCTTCTGCTCATCGGCTTTGCCACCTGCGGGAAAGAATTCGGGGTAAAGACGGTGTACACCAGTGTGATGTTGCCGGTATTCTTAGGGATTTTCGAGATGCTGTTTCCAAATTTCGGTTCCATGACGGACAGTCAGGAGCTGGATGTACTGTGCTATATTCTGGTGGTCAGCGTGGGACTCAGCATTCTGTTCAACCGGAATGCATCTTCCGGAGGACTGGATATTGTAGCAAAGATCATGAACAAATATCTCCACATGGAGTTGGGCAGGGCAATGTCTCTGTCCGGTATGTGCGTGGCACTGTCCGCAGCATTGGTATATGATAAGAAGACTGTGGTTCTGAGTATTCTGGGTACCTATTTCAACGGAATCATTCTGGATCATTTTATTTTTAACAATAATATCAAGCGACGTGTCTGCATTATTACGAAGAAAGAGGAAGAACTGCGCCAGTTTATTACAAGAGATCTGCACAGTGGCGCCACGATCTATGAAGCCACCGGTGCCTATCATTTTGAAAAACACAACGAGATCATCACCATTGTGGACAAAAGTGAGTACCAGAAATTAATGAAATTCATCAATGAACTGGACCCCAAGGCGTTTATTACCGTATATAATGTGTCGAGTATGAAGTATCAGCCGAAGACAGGGGCCTTTTGACCCTGGCATCTTAATAATATGGTTATGGAGAAATGGAAATGAAAAGGGTGCAGAATATCGTAGTGATTGTGTTATCTGTCATATGTGTTGGAATTCTGTTTTTTTTGTTGTGGAATTTAAGAAGTACAGAGGAGTCTGCACAGGAAATAATACCGGAAGTTCAGCCGGAGCCTGTGTCGGAACAGAGTGTATCGGATTCTGATGTGAGCGGCAATAGCGCAGAGAACAGTGGAGATCCTACGGAATTGCCGGAGACGGAAGAAAGTGAACCGGCGGAACCGGTGGATCTTGTAGAGCAGAAGGCAGAAGAACTCCTGGCAGGAATGACCTTAGAGGAAAAAGTCGGACAGATGTTCATCGCCCGTTGTCCGGAGACGGATGCAGCATCCAAGGTGACACAGTATCATCTCGGCGGATATATCTTATTTGCACGGGATTTTACCGGTAAAACAAAAGAGGAAGTAACGGCATCTATTCAAAGCTATCAGAATGCTGCAAAAATATCTCTGCTGATCGGTGTGGATGAGGAAGGCGGCACGGTAAACCGTGTCAGCAAAAATACGAATCTGCGGAAGACCCCCTTTGCATCACCGCAGGAATTGTATACCGCAGGCGGATGGGATATGATCCGAAGTGACACACAGGAAAAATGTCAATTACTGCAGAGCCTGGGAATTAATCTGAATTTTGCTCCGATATGCGATGTATCACAGGATCCGCAGGATTTTATTTATGCCCGCAGTTTCGGGCAGGATGCGGAACAGACGACGGAGTATGTGAGGACCGTCGTGCAGGTCATGTCGCAGGAACAGATGGGAAGTGTATTAAAGCATTTCCCGGGATATGGCAATAACTCGGACACGCACACAGGGATCGCTTATGATGAACGTCCCATAGAGAGGTTTGTAAATTCTGATTTTCTGCCGTTTCAGGCAGGCATCGATGCAGGGGCGGATATGGTGCTGGTAGCCCACAATGTTGTCTCCTGCATGGATGATCAGGTACCGGCATCTATTTCTCTACCGGTGCATAATATTTTGCGTAATGAATTAGGGTTTGACGGCGTGATCATTACCGATGATCTGGTCATGGAAGGAGTACGGCAGTTCGCTGGGGATGCGGAGATTGCCGTAAGGGCGGTACAGGCGGGAAACGATATGCTGTGCTGCACCGATTTTGAAGTACAGGTACCCGCAGTCATCAAGGCGGTCGAAACCGGTGAGATTACCGAGGAACGCCTTAACGAATCGGTTCTGCGTATTTTGAAAATGAAAATAAAGCTGGGCATCATTGCGGATACTGCGGATGCTCAGGATTAGAGAAGGCTCCGCAGTACATCCTCGGGCCGGGGAGTGCGCTGCGGATATTTTTCTCTCAACAGACCGGCAGCTCCGTCCATAATATAAGGATGTCCCACGATATCCAGCATGGATACATCGTTATAATTGTCACCGAAGGCCATGACATCCGCGAGGTCAAAGCCAAGAATTTTACAAATGGATTGCACACCGATGCCTTTGTTGGCAAGGGTAGTATCGATCCAGTAAGGTCCGGCCACTGCACAGTTCGCCTGCTCCCAGCGGGGGACAAAACGGTCAGCGTAGGCCGCTACGCCTTCATGGAGATATACGGAGACCTTTACGATGTCTTCCGGAATTTCGGAAGGATCCTGAATGACCTGATAGTTGTTGCCGATAAATTTGATTCTGTCCAGCATTCCCAGCCCACGTTCCATCAGATAAGCCGTATTCTGTCCGGAGAGCATGATTTCGCCCTGACCGTCACTCCGGTTCCACAGATCCTTCGCAATCTCTTCCGCCAGGGCACGGGGCATAGGATTTTTCGCAATACACTGCTCGTCCTTATAGATCACGCCACCGTTTTCACATAAGAAAATACAGCAATCCGCCACCGGAGTGAACAGCTTCCGCAGACTGGTATACTGTCTTCCAGACGCCGGACAGAACAGAATCCCCCGGTCATGAAGTGCCCGGATCTGGTCAAAGATCTCGCCTTCCAATTCTTTTTTTCCATATTGTAAAAGTGTACCATCGAGGTCGCTGCAGATTAATCTGATTCCCATAGCCGGAATTCCTTTCTCTCAGAATGATAATTTTAAATAGTATATCATAAATTATACATGAATACTTATTTTTATTTAATAGCTACTTTTCCTGATTATTACAAGATATATTGAAAAAAATGCGGAAACATGCTAATATTTATGTATAAAAAATGCGGAAACAAGGAAAATATTAAAATAGAAAAATGCGGAAAGGAGAAAGAAAATGTTTAAGCGAAAAATATATAGTAAAATGTTAAACTGGAAACAAGAGTCGGATGGAAAAACAGCATTGCTAATAGAAGGTGCTCGTCGTATAGGAAAATCAACGGTTGTAGAAGAGTTTGCAAAAAAAGAATATGAATCTTATATTCTAATTGATTTCGCAAAAGCATCATCGGATGTCAAAGCTCTTTTTGATGATATATCTGATTTGAATTATTTATTTTTGCAGCTTCAATTACAGTATAGAGTGGATCTCCATGAAAGAAAATCCGTTATTATATTTGATGAAGTGCAATTATGTCCTAAAGCACGGCAGGCAATAAAAGCATTAGTAGAAGATCATAGATATGATTATATTGAGACAGGCTCTTTGATATCTATCAAGAAAAATGTCAAAGATATTTTGATACCCAGCGAGGAAAGAAGACTTAATATGTATCCTATGGATTATGAGGAATTTCTTTGGGCAGTGGGGGATCAGACTACTTTTTCGCTCTTGGCAAAATGTTATGAAGCAAAGACTGGATTGGGTGATAATGGAAATCGTAAGCAATTAAGACAGTTTCGGTTGTATATGCTCGTAGGAGGAATGCCGCAGGCAGTTCAGACTTATATAGAAACTAATAATTTTAGAAAAGTGGATGAAATAAAAAGAGATATACTGAATTTGTATGAGTCAGATTTTGCCAAAATTGATGCAACCGGAAGACTGGCAATGCTTTTTGATGCAATTCCGGCAGAACTAAATAAAAATGCAGCAAGGTATCAGGTTAATTCTGTCCTGGGAGGAGAGAAGATTGAGAAAGTACTTGAGTTGATTGCTGAATTAAAAGATTCTAAGACAGTATTGGTGTCGTACAATGTTAATGATCCAAATGCCGGAATGTCGAATACTAAGGACTTATCCAGATTTAAACTGTTTTTGTGTGATACCGGATTATTTGTAACATTAATGTTTAAAGACAGAGATTTTACAGAAAATGAAATATATGAAAAACTGCTTAGTGATAAGCTTAGTGTCAACCTGGGATATTTATATGAAAATGCGGTAGCTTGTTGCCTTGCCGTAAATGGGAATGAACTTTTTTATCATACTATAATGAATGAAACATCAAAGCATAATTATGAAATTGATTTTTTGTTAGCAAAAAAGAATAAGATCATTCCCATAGAAGTAAAATCTTCCGGTTATAAGACTCACAAATCACTCGATATATTTACGGAAAAATTTTCCGACAGAATTTTGTGCAGGTATTTGGTTTATACAAAGGATATCAGCAAGGAACAGGATATTTTCTGCATACCTGTTTATATGGTTCCGTTTTTATAATTCGTTCCCCATTTCTGCATGGCATCCAGGATCGGACGCATGGTTTCCCCGAGGTCGCTCAGCGCGTATTCCACGCGGGGCGGCACTTCAGGGTAGACGGTCCGCGTGATCAGCCCGTCCTCTTCCATGGAGCGGAGGGAGTCGGTCAGAACCTTCTGACTGATGCCCTCCAGACTTTTCTTCAACTCATTGAATCTCCAGGGGCGCATCATTAAATTTCTCATTATCAATAATTTCCATTTACTTCCGATCAATTGTACCGTGGTTGCCACAGGGCATTCCGGCAATTCGTCTTTCGTCAACATAAGATCACCTCGCAAAAGTATAAAATATAATGATGCCAGGGTCAAAAGGTCTAAGCCCACATGAGCTTGCTCATAAGTGGGTGAAAGACCTTAGGACCCGCCCCGATATGAGCATAAAAGTGGGATGATAATCCCACGATATGCGAATATTGGGTAGGGTGCTATGTGCCAGTGGCACATGTTTAGCACGGACCGAAGCGGAGCGGAGACGTGGGAGTGCGTAGCACGGAACAATCCGTAGGTATCAATAACAATGTAACATGATAGGCCGCATCCGTCCATAGGTTACTTAAAGGTGCCTATGTAATAAAAAAGTGCGTACTTTTTTTGCCGTTCTGGTCTTGCTATTCTGTAGATGCAACAGGCGAGAGCCTGAAAATACACAGATTACAGGAGGTAAGTAAAATGGCATTAGCAAACATTTTTGGATGGAACAGGCAGGACAAGGCACAGACAAGTGCAGCCTGCGGAACGGCATGTGGAGCAGCAGACAAGCCCGCAGAAAAGCCAGCAGCTTGTGGCACAGCATGCGGAGCAGCAGACAAGTCTGAGGAGAAACCAGCAGCCTGTGGTACAGCATGTGGAGCAGCAGACAAGCCCGCAGAAAAACCTGCAGCCTGCGGCACGGCATGTGGTGCTTCCGATAAGTAAGTAAATCCAAAAGAGAAAGAAGGAGAGGGACAGGATGAGAAGTTATTTTTCTTTTCAATGGCATATCACAGATGAATGTGACCAGCGCTGCAAGCACTGCTATATTTTTTCCGGGGAAGGCTGCAAGGAGTTGAAGAGCATGACCTGGAAGCAGATGCAGGAGGTCGTGGCGAACTGCGAGGACTTCTGCAAGGTATACAACAGAGTTCCGTATTTCTATATTACCGGCGGCGATCCTATCCTTCATCCGGATTTCTGGAAACTCATGGTTCTGCTGAAAAGCAAGGACATTCCGTTTACCCTGATGGGCAATCCGTTCCATCTGGATGATCAGATCTGCCGGATGTTGAAAGCGTGCGGCTGTGAGAAATACCAGATGTCTCTGGACGGTATGCGTGAAACCCATGACTGGTTCCGCAAGCCCGGCAGCTTCGACCTGACACTGGAAAAGGTCGGTTGTCTCAACCGGGCAGGAATCAAAAGTATTGTTATGAGTACGGTGTCGAAGACAAATATGAATGAGATACCGGATATTATTGATGAAGTAGTGAAAGCGAAAGTTAAGGTGTTTGCATTTTCGCGGTATGTGCCCACCGGTGGTGAGGTGGATACCGGCATGACGCCGCAGGAATATCGCAGACTTTTAGAGATCTGTGATGCGAAGTTCAAAGCATATGAGGCAGCGGGATGCGAGACCTATTTTAATAGAAAAGACCACCTGTGGACGTTGTACGAATACGAGACAGGCCAGTTTAAACTGCCAGAGAACGCATGCGACGGCATGATCTACGGAGGCTGTAGCTGCGGAAACTGCCATATTACCATTTCCTCCAACGGAGATATCATGGCGTGCCGCAGAGTCACCGACAGCAGAGTGGCAAATATCTGGGAAGACCGGCTGGCGGACGTCTGGGTCTGCCAGATGGAAAAATACAGAGATTACGATAAATTCAAGAAATGCAGCAAATGTGAATTGAAAGCATGGTGCAGGGGATGCCCCGCCGTGGCAAACGGCACTACCGGAGACTTCTACGGTGCGGATCCCCAGTGCTGGAAGACGAGAAACGAGATCACGGGAGAGGAGCTGTAAGATGGACTTAGCAACATGTATGAAAAAAATGGAACTGGTGGGAGTGTTGGCGTTTGCCACAGTGGACAGTGACGGTGCACCGCAGATCCGTAATATCAGCGCCATCCATTATGAGCCGGATGCCATTTATTTTTTCACGGCAAGGGGCAAGAACTTTTGTAAGGAACTGTTAGAAGATGGCAGAGTGCAGATCCTCTGCTATACAAAATATAAAGAGATGATCCGTATGTCTGCCAAGGCGTATGCTGTACCGGAGGAGGAACAGGCGAAATGGCGGGATATAATTTTCGAGGAACAGCCGTATCTGGCCAATGTCTATCCCGGTGATACCAGAAGTATCGGCATCATCTTCTGCATCGACCGGGCGGAGGTGGAATATTTTAATCTCGGTGTGAACCCTATTTTCCGGGACACTTATACACTGGGTGGTGGTACAATAACAAAAAAGGGTTATAACATTACCGAAAAATGCATTGGCTGTGGAAAATGTCGCACAAAATGTCCCCAACGGTGTATCGAGGAAGGAAAACCGTACCGGATACAGCAGAACCATTGCCTGCATTGCGGCAACTGTTATGAAAACTGTCCGGTGAAAGCGATCGTAAGAGAATGAACCAGAGTGAAAGAAGAAACTATTTAATCCAAAAGCTGTTGGAAGAGAAGCCACAGTATGCCAAAATGCAGATTCCGGGGAGATGTGAGGAGCAGAAGAGGCTTCTGCGGGCACTTATGAATGTCCGGATGCCGGGTGAACTTTCGGAGGAATTTCTGCAGATCCAGGATGCCTATCTTGCAGAGGAAAATGCCGGAAGAGGTATTGTAACATTGGCAGAGATCCAGGAGTTATCCACAGATCTCTATCTCTGGAAGGGAGATATCACCAGACTGCAGGTGGGAGCCATCGTAAATGCTGCCAACAGCGGTATGACCGGATGTTATCAGCCTTGCCATAACTGCATTGATAATTGTATTCATACTTATGCGGGGATCGAACTGCGGAATTATTGCAATGATATTATGCAACGTCAGGGATATGCGGAGCCCACGGGACAGGCGAAGATCACACCGGCATTTAACCTGCCCTGCGATTATGTGATACATACCGTGGGACCTATTGTACGGGGAAAGCTTACGGTAGAGTATGAAAGCCTGCTGATGTCCTGTTATGAATCCTGCCTGCGTATTGCAGAGGAAAATAACTTGGAAAGCATCGCATTCTGCTGTATTTCCACAGGGGTGTTTATGTTTCCCAATGAAAAGGCAGCGGAACTGGCCATACAGACCGTGAAACAGTATAAAGATAGAACAAAGTCAAAGATAAAGGTGATATTTAATGTTTTCAAAGAAGAAGATGAACGAATTTACAGGCGGTTCCTCGGATAAAACAGCTCTGATCAGAGAGAAAATACAGCAGGCGGATGCCGTTGTGATCGGGGCGGGAGCAGGACTTTCCACAGCAGCGGGATTTACTTACAGTGGCGAACGTTTTGAAAAGTACTTTGCTGATTTTGGAGAGAAATACGGTTTTTCCGATATGTATTCCGGCGGCTTTTACGATTATAACACGTTGGAAGAATACTGGGCTTACTGGAGCCGGTATATTTATGTGAACCGCTATATGGATCCGCCCACAGATTTATATAAGCAACTCTTTCAGCTGGTAGAAAACAAGGACTATTTCGTTCTGACCACAAATGTAGATCATTGTTTTCAAAAAGCGGGATTCGATAAAAACAGAATGTTTTACACCCAGGGAGATTATGGATTGTTCCAGTGCAGCAAGCCCTGCCATCATGGAACCTACGATAACGAGGAGATCGTGAAAAAGATGGTAGTAAGCCAGGGATATCGGATCGAAGCAGGAAAACTGACAGTACCGGAAGGCACACAGATCCGGCGTACTGTGCCCACCGAACTGGTGCCCCGATGTCCGAAGTGCGGCCGCCCCATGAGCATGAACCTCCGTGCGGACAATACCTTCGTCCAGGATGCCGGATGGGAAGCAGCAGCGAAAAGGTATGAGAAGTTCATGGAAGATCATAGAGGACAAAATGTCGTATTTCTGGAGCTGGGTGTCGGTTACAACACACCCGGTATCATCAAATACAATTTCTGGCAGTATGCGCACAACTGGCGGAATGCATTTTACGTCTGCATCAACAAGGGTGATGCCTATGTCCCCAGGGAGATCGAAAACAAGGCGGTGGGAATCAATGCGGATCTTGCGGAAGTGCTTTATTTATGCAATTCCTGAAATAAAAAGATTGCTAATGATATTCCAAACGAGTAAGATAATAAGCAAGATGGAGTGACAAAATGTTGGAGTTTGTTTCTTCTATATCTGAATATTATAAAGATAGAAACTGTATTTACTGGCTATATGGGGAGGGCGTATGTACAAAAGAAAGCTTCACAAAGAAATAAGCAGCGGATTATTGGCATTGATCGTGGCATTTTCTCTGACAGGCTGCGGCAGCAGTAGGGACGCTTTGGAAATCTCTGATACCGAATCTGCTCAGGCAGAAGGAATCAGGCAGGAAACCACTCCAGCCACCTCACAGACAATCCCGGAGACGACAACGGAACCTGAGCCGGAGAAACTTACCTGCCAGACCGGACTATATCAGGAGAAAACCCTGGCGGATCAGGTCTCGGTGGATGCTGCCCGGGAGCTGCCGGAAGGAGAGTATGGTGTGCTGTCATACTCCTATGATGAGACAGTCAGTGTCTGGGGCAACGGTGCGGAAGACTGTCTGGTGATCCACGACGGAGACCGGGAATACAGGGTGGGGATTCCCTGGCGAAACATGTATTCGGCACCACCTGCGGTAGAAGCCGCAGATTATGATGGGGATGGCGACAAGGAGTACTATATTTCTACCATACAGGGGACAGGAACCGGTATTTATGTGGAAGGACTGTATTATGTAGATGTACAGAAAGGAACCCCGAAGGTCTCCGAATATACAAATGTGGTTGAAGATTTTGACAGACGGATCCTTGCGGCGGATACGCTGGATGAACAGTTCCATACACTTCATGTGGATTTCCTGGATAAAAATGGGGAGGTAGATGTTCAGGAAAGTATTGATCTGGATCAGACCCGTCTGTTGCAGAAACTGGAAGGATACACTTATAAAAGCATCGGTGTGGGGGCGCAGATCCGGTATGATTTTCGTGGAGGACAGCCCTTTGCAAATGTAGGGGTTGGCATAAATATGAACGAGATGGCGGACCTGGTTTATGAGACTGGCTTTAATATAACGGCACCGGTATCCATGCAAAAAGATGGTAATTTTTCTCTGGGAGATTTTTCGGTACAAAAAACATATTCTCGTTATTTGGAAGAGGAGAATATCGACAAAGAAGAACCGGATATGCGGGAGGTCTATACCGGATATTATGACCTGACCCATAACGGCTACAAGGAAAAGGTCGTAACGAAGGTCTATCTGGAGGAGGAAAACGAAGACTTTACGGAAGCACTGCACAAAGCCGGAAACTGGGGAACGGTAGAGGTCTACGAGTATCTGGGAGACGGACAATATGGAATCATCCCGCTGTGGTCGCAGGAATTTGCCATTGCTCATGCCGGGAACGTACAGATATTCCTTACAGAAAAAGACGGCTACGATTATCTGGTAGTGACAAGCTTCTGGACAGGGCAGGGTGTCTGCTATTATGACTATAATGTATTGTCTCCCGTGGACTATTCCTTTGACAGATATCATAACGAGCTGAAAGGCGCAGAGCATTACGATCCGCAGTTTTTCACAGGGCTGGAAAGCTGGCTGAAGGAGGATTCCCTCCTGCTTGTGGCAACAGATATTGATATGCCGCAGGGGCAGGAGGTCATTCTGACGACCGACGAAGAGACACATTATGCAGAAGAATATCTGAAGGTAAAAAAGGAAAGATTGCAGTCTGTGGAAGATATTGATTAAACCAATTATCTATGCCGGATAATTTTCATTATCTGTATCAGCACGGTCGGCATGAGAGCAAGCCCTACGATCTGACCGAGTGCTGTCATAGGCAGAGCGGCTATGCTGAATACACTGTGCAGCGCCGGGATGAAGATTACCAGTGCCAGTAAAGAGACTCCCGCAGCGAAAGCATAGAGACTGTATCGGTTCGAGGTCAGTCCCAGCCGGAAGATGGATTCGCTGCCACGGCAGTTAAAACCATGGAACAATCTGGCCAGTGTCAGTGTGGCAAAAGCCATAGTGGAGGCCATAGCCGAACTGACGGTCAGTCCGATGTGATAAGCTGTCATGGAGGCTGCTGCGATCAGCAGACCCTGTGTTATCATCGTAATCATAAAGCTTCTGGTGAGGATTCCTTCGCGTGGATTCCTGGGCTTTTCCTTCAGAAGGTCGTCATCTGCCGGTTCCATGCCGATTGCCAGGGCCGGAAGAGAATCGGTCAGCAGGTTGATGAACAGCAGATGTACGGGTGTAAAAGGTACAGGAAGTCCCATCAGGGATGTGTATAATACGGCTAAGATACCGGCGGTATTACCGGACAGCAGGAACAAAATGGCATTTTTGATATTTCTGTATACATTACGCCCGTTTGCCACTGCCTTGATGATCGTTGCAAAATTATCATCTGACAGAATCATGTCAGCGGCATCCTTAGACACCTCTGTTCCGGTAATTCCCATAGCGACACCGATGTCCGCCTTTTTCAATGCAGGAGCATCATTCACACCGTCACCCGTCATGGAGACAATATTACCTCTGCGCTGCCATGCCTCTACAATCCGGATTTTGTTCTCGGGAGATACTCTGGCATAGACGGAGATTTTTACGATTTGTTCGTCCAGTTCGCTGTCGCTCATGGCATCCAGCTCTGCACCTGTCAGTGCAAGGTCTCCTTCTTCGTATATTCCGATCCGGCGGGCAATCGCCACTGCTGTTACCTTATGATCACCGGTGATCATGACCGGACGGATGCCGGCTCTCTTGGAAGCTGCAACGGCAGCCGCAGATTCCTCTCTGGGAGGATCTACCATAGAGATCAGGCCCAGGAAGGTATAGCCATACTCCGCATGGATGTCAAGATTTTCCTCCGATTCCTTGTAAGCAAAAGACAATACACGCAGGCCATTTTCTGAAAAAAGCTGATTCTGCATACGGATCTTGTCTTTTTCAGCTTCCGTCATAGGACGGACAGCGTCGCTGCAGCGCACATAGTCACAGCGGTCTAAGAGAACATCCACAGCACCTTTGGTAAGGATCGTGGGTACACCATGAAGCATATATTTCGTACTCATCAGCTTTCTGTCGGAATCAAAAGGCACTTCCTCAAGGCGTTGCATGTTCTGCCTGAGGATATCTTCATGCATATTTGCTTCTTTCAAAATAGAAGATGTATCCGCTTCAATCCTTCGAAACATCTCTAAAAGCGCGTATTCTGTAGGGTCACCGATGCCTTTGTCATCGACGATACTGGAATCATTGTTGAGGACAGCGTCGTAGAGCAGATAGCGATGTGTCTGATTCAAAAGGTCAAGCTGGTCCGGCTCGTATAACCGGCCTTCTATATAGATCTGCTGCACCGTCATTTTATTCTGTGTCAGTGTTCCGGTCTTATCAGAGCAGATGACAGAGACACAGCCCAGACTTTCCACAGCTTTCAGATTCTTGATAATTGCATTTTCCTTTGCCATTTTCTGTGTACCAAAGGCTTGCACTATGGTCACAATGGAGCTCAGTGCCTCAGGGATCGCAGCAACAGCCAGTGCCACTGCAAACATCATGGAGTCTAACAGCGTCATCCGGCGATAGATACACAGGCAGAATACGACAGCACATATGATCATGATCAGTATGGCAAGTCTGCTGCTGAACTTGTCCAGGCTCTCCTGCAGCGGTGTCTTGCGCTCTTTGGCTGCATTCATCAGTCCTGCAATCTTACCCAGCTCCGTCTCCATGCCGGTAGCAGTCACCAGCATCTCGGCGCGTCCGTAGGTGACCAGACTTCCGGAATACACCATATTTACCCGGTCAGCAAGTGCCACATCATCCTCTATAACGGCATCTGTTTTCTCTACATTGGCAGACTCGCCTGTCAGAGAGCTTTCGTTGACCTGCAGCGAATAGCTGTGGAGGATACGTCCATCAGCCACGATCATGTCTCCCGCTTCCAATATGACAATGTCACCCGGCACAATATCCTTCGATGGAATTTCCCGTTTCACACTGTCTCGAATGACTTTTGCACAGGGCGAAGATAACTGCCTGAGACTGTCCAGAGAACGCTGAGCCTTTACATGCTGCAGGGTGCCCAGGATGGCATTGATCACCAGTACCAGCAGGATTACAACGGTACTCTCCACATTGCCGGAAAACATGGAGATCGCTGCCGCAATGATCAGGATTACTACCAGCAGATCAGCAAACTGACTGATAAATACTTCCGGAATACTTTTGCGTCTGCTCTCCTGTAGGATATTTTCGCCCTTTTCCAGGCGAAGCTCTTTGGCGCGGGCAGTAGTAAGCCCCTGTTCTGTCACCTGATATTTTTCCATGAGTTCTTTTACAGAAATATTCCAGATGTTTTTTTGTGTCATATACAAATCCTCCTTCTTAAATAATGTACCCGGATCCTTTGTTTATCACGCAAAAAAAGACTTTTACTGCACGATAAACATACAATAAAAGTCTCGTTCCATTTCTGTAGACGTGTACTGCCCGGTTAGCGACTGCCTGTGGCTTCACTAACGTGATGACGACCAACACAACACCGGTTACCCGATGTGAACTACTCCCTAATATTGGAAATATCCTAGCATATGCGAAAAGTATTGTCAAATATTTCTATTGGTTGCTATACATAGAAAATTTTTTTTGATAAAATAGGATGATAATCCCACGATATGCGAATATCACGAAGCAATCCGTAGGTATCAAAGTCGGGGGCTTTTGACCCCGACATCATAGGACCAAAAAGAAATAGATTCTCAGCAATAGAGTTAACAGATTACGGAAAGGCAGGAAGGTTAAGAGATGAATGAAATGATCAGAAAAAGAAATGAACAGCTGGCCAAAACAGTGATCAAGGGATTACAGTCCCGTAACATGTCAGGTTATTATGCGGAGGATAAAGAAGCTGCACTAAAGCAGGCACTGGAGCTGATCCCGGAGGGAAGCACCATCGCTATGGGCGGATGCATGAGCGCCGGAGAGATCGGACTGATCTCCGCTCTGGAAGCAGGCAATTACCACTATATCGACCGTTCTAAGATGGATGCCAGAGCAGGACTGATGGCAGCATACGATGCGGATATCTTCCTCTCCAGTGCCAATGCCATCACCAGCGACGGTGTCATGGTCAATATCGACGGCAATTCCAACCGTGTCTCCTGCATAGCCCAGGGACCGAGGAAAGTAATCTTCATCGTCGGCATGAACAAGATCTGCGCAGACTTAGACAGCGCCATGAAGCGCGCGAGAAATGTGGCTGCACCTATCAATGCCCAGAGATTCGACATCAAGACTCCTTGCAAGGAAACCGGAAAATGCTTCGACTGCAAGTCTCCGGATACCATCTGCTGTCAGTTCCTGATCACGAGATATTCCAGACATACGGACCGGATCCATGTGATCCTCGTAAACGACACCATCGGTTATTAGACAACAAAGGGGAAAAGACAATGACATTAGTATTACAAAAAGGAAGACCTGCCGATACCACAGGCAGACTGGACAAAGAGATACGTACCTATGATCTGCTGGATGGCTTAGGCGTGAAATATGACCGCGTGGATCATGCGCCGGCGATGACTATGGAGGACTGCAAGGAAGTGGATGAGATCCTGGAATCCATGGTTTGTAAAAATCTGTTTCTGTGCAACCGTCAGGAGACCGCATTCTATCTGCTGATGATCCCGGATACCAAGGTGTTCCACACCAAGGATCTGTCGGCGCAGATCGGCTCGGCAAGACTTTCTTTTGCCAAGCCGGAATACATGGAGAAATTCCTGGATATCACCCCCGGCTCTGTCAGTGTGCTCGGTCTGATGAACGATAAGGAACATCAGGTGAAGCTGCTGATCGATGAGGAAGTGCTGGACAGTGAATATTTCGGGTGCCATCCCTGCATCAATACCTCCAGCCTTCGTATGCGGACGGCGGATCTGATCGAAAAAGTGCTTCCCGCTATGGAACATGATTTTGTAAAAGTAAAGCTGTAAAAAGCATCTATGAACTTACGCAATAAAAGTGAGGAGCTCTTATGATACTGGAAATTCTGGCATATACACATAATATTACGACTATGCTGTTCGGCATCTTCCTGTCGGCTTTTTTCCTGGGTGTGAAGAAGGACAAAAAGAATGTATGGAAGCTGTTGCTATTGGCAGTGATTTCCGGGAGCTTATATATGGTCTGCGCGTCTGTGCTGGGTCCGGAGATGATGGATCAGATATACCCGCTGATCGTTCACGTGCCGCTATTGCTGATGCTGGTGTTCTATTATAAATTCAGACTATTGCCGTCCTTAAGCTCCATATTCACAGCGTATCTGTGCTGCCAGTGCAGTAACTGGATAGGGCTGTTCGTACTGTCGATAACGGGAAAAGAGTGGTGCTATTATGCCTGCCGTATCGTGGTGACGCTGGTAGTATTCTGGGTGCTGTGCCATTATGTGTGTCAGACGACGACAATGCTGTTCGCGAAGACGGACCGGGAGCTGCTGATCATCGGAAGTCTGCCTCTGGTGTATTATATTTTTGACTATGCCACGACGAAGTTTTCCAATCTGCTATATACCGGCAACAGAGCGGTACCGGAGTTCCTCGGATTTGCTATCTGTCTGTCGTATCTGTTCTTTTTGTTGATATATTTCAGGGAATATGAAATGAAAAGCAAGGCAGAGCAGTATAATGAGCTGATCCGTATGCAGATGAATTCTTTTCAGGCAGAAATGGCCAACACAAGGAAAAGTGAGAAGAAAATGTCGATCCTGCGGCATGATACCAGACATCACATGGCCGTTCTGCGAACACTGATCCAGCAGGGAGATTGCGAAAAGGCTCTGGAATATCTCAATGAGGTCAGCCAGACCTATGATGATACCGTCATCAAGGCATATTGCAGGAACGAAATGGTGAATTCGGTATTATCTACTTATAATACCCGTTTTGAGGAGCAGAAGATTCCCTGGGAGGCACAGGTCACGATCGGAGAAAAGCTTCCCTGTTCGGAAATGATGTTCTGCGCGATCCTGTCTAATGTACTGGAAAATGCCATGCATGCGGTACAGGAGCTGCCGGAGAGCAGGCGGAGGATTGGATTGTCTCTGTCGGAGAAGGCAGGGCATCTGCTGCTTATGGTGAAAAATCCGGTGCAGACGCCGCCGGTATTTACCGATGGAATCCCGGTCACAGAGCGGTCCGGACATGGACTGGGGGTCCGGAGCATCGTATATTATGTGGAAAAACTCCACGGACAGTATCAGTTCCGGATGGAAGACGGGGAATTTGTAGTCCGGCTTATCTTTTGAGTACACTGGAGAAAGTCTCCAGTGTCTTTTTCTATTGAGAAAACTACATCCTTTCGATATAATAGGGGTGTCAACAATAATAGGTTGTCTGCGGGAAGGAGTCATTGAACGAATGAAATATACACTGGATTATCAGAAATATGCGGAGCTGGCAAGACGCGTGGCGGCAGAAGGAAGTGTGCTGCTGCGAAATGAAGAGGATACCTTACCGTTACGCAGGGGACAGAGAGTATCTGTATTCGGAAGAACACAGTTTGAGCATTACAAGAGCGGCACAGGTTCCGGCGGCATGGTCAATGCTCCTTATGTCACGAATATCATTGACAGTCTGAAAGAAGATGGGACCATACAGGTAAACGAAGCACTGGAGCAGGTGTACCGTGAGTGGCTGAAGGAGCATCCCTTTGATGTGGGAGAAGGCTGGGCCATGGAACCCTGGAATCAGGAGGAGATGCCCGTAGATGAAGAACTGGCGGCGCAGGCAGCCGGACAGTCGGATGCAGCGATCGTGGTCATTGGGCGTACTGCCGGGGAAGATAAGGATAACAGTGCGGCGGAGGGAAGCTATCTGCTGACAGCTTTGGAGGAGGAGCTCCTTCGTAATATATGTCATGCTTTTGAGCATACGATCGTGGTACTGAATGTCGGCAACATTATAGATATGAAGTGGGTAGACCGGTATCAGCCGCAGGCAGTACTCTATATCTGGCAGGGAGGCCAAGAGGGCGGCAGGGCCTGTGTGGATGTCCTGACCGGCAAAGTAAATCCCGGTGGTAAATTAAGTGACACGATTGCAGAAGATATTGAAGATTATCCTTCCACGGAAAATTTCGGAGATCCGGTGGAGAATTTCTATACCGAGGATATTTATGTAGGATATCGTTATTTTGAGACCTTTGCGAAAGAGAAGGTGAAGTACCCTTTCGGATTTGGATTATCTTATACGAAGTTCCAGACAGAGATATTGGGATTTTCCGTACAGGGCACGGCAGTCACGGCAGTTGCAAAAGTAACCAATGTCGGGGGAGTATCCGGCAGGGAGACTGTGCAGCTGTATCTGGAAGCACCTCAGGGGAAATTAGGAAAGCCCCTGCGCCAGCTGACTGCATTTGCGAAGACAGAAGAACTGAAGCCGGGTGAGACAGAAGAACTGCTGCTGAAAACAGAGCTGACGGAGTATGCATCCTATGATGACAGTGGTGTCACCGGACATAAATCCTGCTATGTACTGGAAGAGGGAGACTATATCTTCTATGCCGGAACCGATGTGCGAAGCGCAGCAGAGGCCGGCAGGGCGACCCTGACAGAGCTTCGGGTAGTGCGGACGATGACAGAAGCAATGGCACCGGTACAGGAGTTTAAGCGTCTGAAACCTTTCTTTTTCGAGGAAAAGGATCATGCCATTGTAAACTGGGAAGATGTACCTTTACGAACGATAGACCTGGCGGAGCGCATTCGGACAGAGAGACCGACACAGAGTAAATATGAGGGCGATCATGGCTGGAAGCTGTCGGATGTGCAGGATGGAAAAATTACGTTAGAACAGTTTCTGACACAGCTGTCGGACGGAGATCTGATCTGTATGACTCGCGGAGAGGGCATGTGTTCCCCGAAAGTGACTCCGGGTACGGCAGCAGCCTTCGGTGGAGTGACAGATAATCTGAAGAAATTTGGGATTCCCATAGCCTGTTGTTCGGACGGTCCCTCCGGTATCCGTATGGACTGCGGCACCATGGCATATGCCCTGCCTAATGGGACATTGCTTGCCTGTACCTTTGATCCGGAGCTGGTGGAGGAGCTGTATGAGCTGGAGGGCATGGAGCTTCGGAAGAACAAGATCGACACCCTCTTAGGACCCGGCATCAATATCCACAGGAATCCATTGAACGGTCGTAACTTTGAGTATTTTTCGGAAGACCCGTATCTCACCGGTATCATGGCAGCAGCACAGCTGACGGGCATGGGAAAATACGGTGTCACCGGCACTATCAAGCATTTTGCATGTAACAATCAGGAATTCAAGCGGCATGATGCCAACAGCATCGTATCCGAGAGAGCACTGAGAGAGATTTATCTGAGGGGCTTTGAGATCGCGGTGAAACAGGGTGGCGCTTACAGTATCATGTCTACTTACGGACCGGTAAACGGACTGTGGACAGCTGGCAACTATGATCTCCTGACGACCATTCTCCGTAAGGAATGGGGATATCAGGGTATTGTGATGACTGACTGGTGGGCGAAGATCAATGAGGAAGGGGAGCCCGGCTCCGGCAGACAGACGATTCCCATGGTGCGGGCACAGAACGATATTTATATGGTCGTAGCGGATGCGGCATCCAACTCCGCGGGGGACAATACCGCGGAAGGCTTGGCAGACGGCAGACTCACCAGAGCACAGCTTACGCGGAATGCGGCAAATATCTGTGGTTTCCTGTTACGTTCCGTTGCTATGGAACGGCTTCTGGACAGAGAGGAAGAGGAATGCACGGAGCTTCACAATCCGATAAGTACCGAGGGCGCAGGAGACAGCGGACAGGTGCTGGCACGTCTGGAAATGCCGGAGCCGAAGACCGGCGAAGAGATAGAACTTCCGTTGGAAAAACTGTCCACGAAGAAGGGAACAAGTGCGGTATACCAGTTGCGTTTCCCTAAGATCGGAAGATATGAGCTGGTATTTCGGATGAGCTCTACGTTAGGAGAACTGGCGCAGCTGCCGATCTCCGTGTTCCTGAACAATACGTTACAACAGACCGTGACTCTTAACGGCACAGAAGGTCAGACCATGGAACGTGTTGTAACACTGCCCATTCGTCAGGACGGCGAGAAATACATGAAATTATATTTCGGAGAGAGCGGTATCGATATGCACCGGATGTTCTTGCGTTATGCAGGGCAAAACGATATCGAAAGCTTCCGGAATGAATAATCATAAAAAACTTTAACGGAATATTTATGTGCAGAGCCCCAAAGAATGATTGACTTCCCCCTCTTTTTCAGATACAATCTACTCTTGTACGTTTATTAGAAAAACTAACGAGGAGGCAGGAAAAGTGATAGCACAGATACTTGCAGTAGTAATATTTGTAGCGATGTTTATACTGATCGTTCTGGAAGTATGGGAGAGACACGTTATTACCCTGGGTTGCGGTCTGCTGACACTGGTGCTGGTATTCGGACTGGGAATGCACAGTATGGGGGCAGTGTGGGAGACCCTGAATTTAGGAAGCTTTTTTACAAGTCATTTCTGGTATACGGCAGGACAATCCGCGGAGACTTCCAGTGGTATTAACTGGGAGACTATCGTATTCGTAGCGGGAATGATGATCATGGTAGAGGGAATGGCGAGAGTCGGATTTTTCCGCTGGCTCTGCATGCGCCTTGCCAAGATGGTTAAATATAAAGTAGTGCCGCTGTTTGTGACCTTTATGGTATTATCCGGTATTCTGGCAATGTTCATTGACAGTATCACCGTAATTCTGTTCCTGGCAGCAGTAACAATTGAACTGTCACAGCTGTTGAAATTCAATCCGGTGCCTATGATCCTGGCAGAGGTATTCTGCGCGAACCTGGGCGGATCTGCTACCATGTGTGGAGATCCCCCCAACATCATCATCGGTACTTCCCTGGGATATTCCTTCACGGATTTCCTGACCAATACCGGTCTGATCGCAGGTATTTCCCTGGTCGTAGTTGTATTGTATTTCTACCTGGTATTCCACAAGGAGCTGCGTGCCAGCGAAGCGGTAGCAGCCGGCAGCAATCAGACTTATCCGGATCCTTCCGAGGCGATCACCGATAAAAAGGGCTTTATCATCAGCACCGTTATTTTCCTGTGTGCAGTAGCATTGCTGGTAACCCATGCACAGACCGGTCTGACTGTATCCTGCATCGGTGTATTTATCTCTATCGTGACGCTGATCGCCGCAGGCAGAGATGCGCTGAAGCTGATCAAACAGATCGACTATAAGACACTGCTGTTCTTCATCGGATTGTTCATGGTGGTAGGCGGGCTGGAGCAGACCGGTATCCTGAAAGTCATGGCGAACTTCATTGGTGACATCAGTAACGGTAATCTGATGCTGATGATCGCGATTATTTTGTGGATCTCCGCAATTGCCAGTGCGTTCGTGGATAATATTCCTTTTGCGGCGACGATGATCCCTATCATCAGCAGTCTGTCCGCGACCCAGGGTGTAAATCTGTCTATCCTGGCATGGGCGTTAGCAATGGGAACCGATATCGGCGGAAGTGCGACTCCCATCGGTGCATCTGCGAATGTCGTGGGTATCGCTACCGCAGCGAAAGCCGGTCATATGATCAAGTGGGGAAAATATTGCAAAGTTATGGCTCCTGCGACTATAATAGTAATAGTAATCTCCATGGTAATGATCTATGCGAGATATCTGTAAGACTATAAGGAGGGCAGACCCATGAGTGAACAACTGATTATCTCCGTCAGTCGTGAGTACGGCAGCGGCGGACATGAGATCGCACAGAAGCTGGCAGAATATTACAAGCTGCCAATGTACGATCATAACCTGTTAGATGAGGTGGCTGCAAGCATGAATGTGAGCAGCAAGGAGCTGGCAGAGTTCGATGAAAAGAGACGTAACAAATTCCTGTACAGAAGCGTGATGGGAATGAACAGCTCTCCGGCAGATAATGTGGCGAGAATGCAGTTCGACTATATCAAGAAAAAAGCAGAGGCAGGAGAATCCTTTGTGATCGTAGGACGCTGTTCTGAGATCGTGTTGAAGGACAATCCGAATCTGATCTCCATCTTCGTATTAGGAGACAAAGAAGCCAAGATCGAGCGTGTTATGCAGATCTATGAGCTGGATGCGAGACATGCGGAGGAGCGTATGATCGAGAAGGACCGTCGCAGAAAATCTTACCACAACAGCCATTGTAAGGTAAAATGGGGCGACTCCCGGAACTACGATCTGTCCATCAACAGCAGCAGACTGGGTGTGGAGGAGACCGTGGAATCTCTGAAGAACTACATAGATGCGAGAATCGCTCATAAATAGAATGATATAAGATAACAAAAATGCAGAGACTGTCTGCGGAAAGCATGCAAGAGAAAATCTTGTGGCTGCCGTAGACAGTTTCTTTTTATTGCCATAGAAAGTGTGTCTTAAAAAATGCCGGACAACATTTAAGCAAATATTAAGGATTTCTGCCGCGACAAATACAAAGGAGTGTGGTATCCTAGGAGACGAATAGGAAATAGACTTAAGGAACGTACCGGTGCCGGTATGTGGAAATGAGGTACAACATGAGTGACAGAGAGCGAGACTCCATTCAGGAGATGGAAGATATACAAAAAGGTCTGGAAGCCTTTTTACAGCAGGAGCTGCAGGGAATGCAACAAACTTCCGGAAGCGGTAACGGGAATCATCAGACGAATCATGCACAGCAGGGTAACGGAGCATCGGACAGAAGCAGGCAGGCAGCAGGCCGTCCGGCTCCGCAGATGTTTGACATGAATGAGGATGACGAGGATGAGGAGGAACTGGACGTGATCGGATCCGGAAGACGAACAAGAGAGGATGATTACACCGAGGACTGGGATGATCCTGCGTATCGTAAGAGACAGGCAGCCCGCAGAGAGACGACGCGTAAGACTTCAGAGAATCGTAATGGTGGTGGTCGCAGTAACAGTAATGCAGATCGTCGCAGACAGGCGGCATCCGATAGAACCCGGCGTAGCAGACGGGAGGACTATGCGGACGAATACGAGGATTACGAAGATCCCAGAGACAAAAAACGCTCCGGAAAAAAAACAGGGAAGCGTGAGGAGACAGACACGAAAACGGATAAGAAGAGCAGAAAAGGAAACAAAAAGGAAGCCGGGAGCGGCAGAAAAAAGAAAAAATCCAGCTTCAAGCGCTTTCTGATCGCAGTGGCGCTGATCATTATATTTCTCGCAGCAGGGCTGTATGTCCTGGTGGGCAAGGTCTATGCCGAGATGAATTATGAAGAGATCGAATCTGTGGCAAGCTCTCCCATGAAGGAAGAAGGAGTTACAAATATTCTCCTGATCGGTAACGACTCCCGTGAGAACGGGGAGGATGGCAGATCCGATGCCATGATCCTGCTGTCTATCAGCAACAAGACGAAAAAGATATATATGACATCTCTGCTTCGTGACATGTATGTAGAGATACCGGGACATAAGGACAATCGTCTGAATGCGGCATATTCCTACGGTGGCGCGGAGCTGCTGATGGAGACCATCGAGAAGAATTTTGACATTCATATCAGCCGTTATGTGCTGGTGAATTTTGAGGCATTTGCGAATCTGGTAGATGCCGTGGGCGGCGTGGATCTGGAGCTGACCGGCAAGGAAGTGGAATACGTGAACGGCTACCTGGTAGAATATAATATCCTGCTGGGCAGACCGGAGGGAACGGACTATTTCGATGACTTGTCCGGAGGTATGGTGCATCTGAACGGCCCCCAGGCGCTGGCTTATTGCAGAAATCGTTATATCGGTACGGATTTCGGTAGAACCGAGCGACAGAGAAAGGTGCTGACAGAGGTCATTCATAAGCTGCCTAAGGGTGTACTCACGAATCCGAAGGGACTGATCGACGGACTCATGCCGAATCTGACCACGAACCTGACCCAGGCGGAGTGTTACCGGTTAAGTCTTATGGCACCGAAGATCCTGACATACGATATTATACAGAACAGTATTCCCATTGAAGGCACATATAAGGATGCGACCCATCGTAAAATGTCCGTGCTGGAGGTGGATTTCGAGGCGAATAAGAAATTCCTGCAGGAGAATCTGTATGGAACGGGAGACAGCACTGCGACAGCGGCCTCTGAAAATTAATACGATTTAGATAACAGGAGAGGGATAAGGGATTTTTTTGTAACAGAGGGAGAGTGTTTATGGGGCAGAGAAAAAAGCGATTCGTGGCACTGGCTTGTGCAGTCAGTGTAATAGCGCTTGGCGGCTGCGGGGATGATCTGACACAGCAGGTCTGTATTCCGGGGCGGGAAGAACTGGCGCAGCCCATCGGAGGTTACAATTACAATGCCGGGGCACAGAACGATCATACCGTTGAGAATGTCGGGGAGGCATCTGAGACCGGCAGTATGGACGGTGACAATACTGCATTGCAGGAAGCGGGACAGCCCGGGGATTCGGATACTTTGACGGGTGAACGCTGTACGATCACGATCTCTGCGGCAGGGGATGTGACTCTGGGCAATCATCAGGAACAGGATTACAGTTATTCATTCCGCCAGGCGTACGATCAGGCGGAGGATGAGGGATATTTTTTCGAGAATGTGAGAGATATTTTCGAGGCGGACGATATGACTATCGTGAATCTCGAAGGGTCGCTGACCACATCGGAACAGATGCGGGAGGGGCAGACCTACTGCATCAAGGGAGATCCGGCGTATGCCCATCTGCTGACATTGGGGGATATCGAAGCCGTCAGCTTTGCCAATAATCATCGACTGGACTACGGAGAACAGGGCAGCCGGGATACGGTGGCGGCATTGGAGCAGGAGGGCATTGTCTATGCCTATGATAAAAATGTAGGCATCTATGAAATCCCGGACAGTGCGGCAGCCCACGGCGGAGAGCAGAATCTGAAGATCGGTATTATCTCCGTCAATGAAGTGGAATGGGGCGCACAGGCGGAGAAACTGATTCAGAATAATATCGAAGTCTTGCGGGAACAGAACGTGGATCTGATCCTCGCCTGCTGTCACTGGGGTATTGAGAAAGACACCTATCCGGAGAATTATCAGCAGCAGCTTGGCAGAAAATGCATCGACTGGGGAGTGGATCTGGTCATCGGTCATCATCCCCATGTGTTGCAGGGAATCGAGGAATACAAGGGCAGATATATCATTTACAGCCTGGCGAATTTCTGCTTCGGAGCCAACCGGAATCCAGAGGACAAGGACACCATGATCTTCCAGCAGACCTTTACTTTTGAGAACGGGGAAAAGGTGGAGGATCAGAACGCCCGGATCATTCCCTGTATGGTAAGTTCTGTCAAAACAAGGAATGATTTCCGACCGACGCCGGCAACGGGGGAGGATAAGCAGAGGATCCTGCAGCGTATGAACGAATACAGCAGTGCTTTTGGTGTGGCGTTTGATGAGGACGGCGGAATTATAGTGAATTGACCGGTGGGAGATGTTGATAACTTTCGGATGATGAGGCAGATGTGTGGATAGTGACATGTGCGGATGAGGAATAGAGGAAAGGATAGGAATTGCCATGGAAAAAGCATTTAAGCTGGACTTTATCAATGACAAAACAGGAAGTCTGTATGTGAATTGCTGCGGGTGTTCTCAGACGGAAGCACTGCACAGCTTCGGACCGGCATCCAAGCCGCACTACCTGATCCACTATGTCTTAAGCGGCAAGGGGCATTTCCGGTTCCATGACAAGGAATACCGGCTGGAAGCAGGGTATGGATTTCTGATCCAGCCCAACGAGCTGGCGTTCTATCAGGCGGATGCGAAGGATCCCTGGAGTTATCTGTGGGTGGGATTCGCCGGGAGCCGCGCGGAAGAGTATTTACATAGCATGGGACTGTCAGACAGGCATCCTATTTTTTCCTGTGATAAATCAGAGGAGCTGTATTCCATTGTCCGCGATATGATGGAACACAATACCTTCGGAATCGCGGATGATCTGCGCCGGAACGGACTGCTGGGAGTATTCCTGTCTGTGATTGCGGACAGTGCCGGTGTGGTGGCCAGAGAGGAAGAGGATAAGGGGAACCAGTATGTGAAAAAGGCGGTATCTTTTATCCAGAGTAACTACTGTAACCCTATCAAGGTAACGGATGTGGCGGATTATGTGTGTATCAACCGCAGTTATTTATATACATTGTTCCAGAATTATCTGGGAATGTCGCCTCAGCAGTTCCTCACCACCTTCCGTATCACCAAGGCGAGAGAGCTGCTGGAATCCACCAATTATCCGATTGAGAGTATTGCCCTGTCCTGTGGGTATAGTGATGCGCTGGTATTTACCAAGGCGTTCCATGCCATGAAGGGCATGTCTCCGTCCAAATATCGCAAGGAAAGCCATAAGGAGAGTACCAAAGAACAGCTCCAGGAGGTCGAGGGTCTGATCGCCCGGCTATTGAAACCGTAAAGAACAACATTAAAAATGCCCATTCATTGAATATGAATGGGCATTTTTGGCGCCTTGGTTTTACACAGGAATTCTATTTATTTAAGTTCTTTTCTACATATTCCAGAATATAGAAATTATCTTCCGGCATCTGGCATCCGACGATATACAGTCCGTTATCGTCGGAACAGCGGATGATGCGACCTTCCAGCACATTATGATTTGGCAAAGCAAAATCATGGATCGTGATAATGACTTCTGCATTTTTGCTTTGGGTGAATATCTTGTCTGTGGCCAGGAAGGCGAATCCGTTGGCACTGATATTTTCCATGGTAGCCGCATATTCCGTATCGGAATTTTTGAACTTAATAGTACAGGTATTATTCAGATCCATACGAGGGTATTTGCGTCTATTGTTGATCCTGGGTCTGGTAGTAAGGGTAATCTTGAAAGCATGTTCACCACTTTCGGGAGCAGGAGAAATGGCGGCTTTGTCCCAACAGTACAGGATATTACCTGCGGTGACCTGCAGCATACAGGAAGCAGACCCGTTAATCGTCAGCTTCTTCTGACAGGATACTAACAGTCCCTCCGGGATCTGCTCGATCAGCTCCCCAAGATAGTTGTCATCCTCCTGACCGACTAGCTGCAAGTCGATCTTCATGCCGGGCTTGACGTCTTCAATACCCATGAATCCACCGATACCCAGATCACACATCATGTTCTCCATGACATCTTCGATGGTATTGATATTATCTGCTGTTTCCTGATACTTACTGAGCATCCGTTCACTGGTCCGGCTGGAGTGCGTGATACAGGTTGTGATAGTATCCACGATGTTAGATACCTGCTCCATGTTGGATACCAGCTGAGTGTTAGAGCTCTCTACTTCTTTAATGGCATTATCTACAACCTGAATGTGATTGCCCAGCTGCACGGAATCAGAAGCGATCTGATTTACGTTATCTCCGGTCTGCGTTACTTTTTCCAGAGTGATCTGGATCAGCTTTAATGTCTCTTCAATGGAAGAGGTCATCTTCGCGGAGGTAGCATCCAGCCGGGAGAGAGCATCCCTGATCTGATCAGAGGAAGCGTGGGTCTCGGTGCTTAAGGTACGGATCTGATCCGCTACGACAGCGAAGCCCTTGCCGGCTTCTCCGGCTCTGGCAGCTTCGATGGAAGCATTTAATGCCAGCAGATTCGTCTGGTTTGTGATCTTCTCTATGGTGCCGGTCTCCTGTTTTACCATTTCGAATTCCTGACGGAAATTCTCCAGAACATTTTCCAGCTCGGTGGACAGCTGTGACATGGTAGCAGCGGTATTCACCAGACTCTTCAGGTCTTCCGCGCTGACGCCGGAATGGGATTGCGTTTTTTCGACGAGTGTGATCATTTCTCCGATCAAAGCTACCACATTTTCTACCTGGGCGCGGATATCGGAGGTCATCTGTGTGGATGATGTGGTACGATCCTGCAGCATATTGTTGTTGTCAGTCAGCTCGTTCATACCCAGCATGACGATATCGGAGCCGTGCTTATTCTCGGAAGCCAGCTCTCTTACGACTGTGATGCCATCGAGAATGATATTACTCGAAGACTTAACCTGCTCTACAGTGGTTACGACTCTGTGCAGGTCAGCCCTGATGCTGTCGGTCATGGCACCGTCGGATTCATTCAGATGACGGATGGACATGACATAGCAGATGTAGCAGAGGATGATACAGGACAATTGCAGCTGATAATTTTTCATATCGGAAGCGCTGTTGAAGCCCAGCATATAGCGATAGACGGCTGCACCGACGATGATCAGGGCATTGGCGATACCGCAGTTGATCATGAATTTCCGGTTCTTATATAGTACCAGCAGGCTCGTCACCGGAAGGATGTAAGTGAATGCGATGGGTGACGCTGTAGTACAGATGACAAAAGTGTAGAAGATGCTGTAACCGATGACCAGATCGTAGCGGTAGAGCTCCGTTGCCCAGCCTTTTACACGTAACAGAACTTCGCCGAGGATCAGAGGCAGCCAGCACAATGCCAGGAAAATCAGATAAGAAGTGGTGGGATATAATCCCCCGGACGCATCGGAGCCATAGTTGGCACTCAGTAAAACAGCAAAAACGATCCAGATCTTACGGGCTTTCCGATTAGCTTTTTCTTTGAAAACATTTTCGTCGTATGTCATGATACATATCCTCCTTTACAGTCCTCTCCGGTATGTTCAAAAAAATGAATCAAATGGTGGATCACTTCCCTGCTTTCCGGAAGCTCCGGGTAAAAAGCGCTGAACGCATGGGTCAGGAGGGGATCCTTCGGGTAGTTAATCAGTTTATGGGGCATCTGATGTCTGCGCAGAGCCTTTTCAAAATCCAGAGTATAGCTCTGAAGATTATCGTTGTCACTGGTGATCAGGAGACTGGGTGGCAGGCTGGTCACGATGTCCGGGTGCTCCGGAGATACATAGGGTGCAAAAGCACTTTTTTTATAATGCCGGCCGTAGAGATATCTGGGGAGGAAAAGTCCAATCTGATCCAGGCGGTTCGTATAGAACATACCGCTGACCAGGCCAAGTGCCCGGATTGGCAGGTCAGAAGGGGTTACTCCGGCAGCCTGTGCCAGTGCAGTGCTTCGCTGCATGGCGATTCCATAAGTCAACAGACAGGCACCGCCGCTGTCGCCGCAGGCATATATGTGGGAAATGTCACCGCCGTATTCCGTCAGATGATCCCGGATAAAATCCAGTGCCAGATGCAGATCAGCCAGCTGGTCATAGAAAACACAGTCCGGTATCAGCCGGTACTCAATGCTGAATATCAGATACCCCGCCTTACAAAGGGAGGCACAAAAGGGACGGTTGAATTCTTTATTCCCCATGAGGAGGCCTCCGCCATGTACGTTGACGATGACCGGGAGAATCTCTCCGTCCCGTCCCCTGGGACGGTAGACATCCAGACGATGTGCCGGAACATGCTTCTCGTCATAGAAAATATCCGATTGTAGGAAAACGTCTTCCGGAAGAGGATACTCTTTGCCCCTGGAAGAGTAGCTTTGCTCGAATGCCGCCCGCTGCTTATAGAACATTTGACATATAAAGCTTTTCATGTGTACTCCTGATTCTGACTGTATATGTTTCAAAAAAGGAAAGTATTGTCGAAAAATAGCGATATGCAGTCTTTAAAAGAATACCACAGAAATGAATAGATTAAAATAGAAAATGCAACATTCTGTTATGGAATGTTGCATTTTGTCTTGCACTACATATTTCGGCTGACCATGGGAAAACTTTAGTCCTTTTTATAAAAATCGTTATCCCGAACTATATATATTGTTATAATGATTTTACGTAACATATATCATAGCTGTATATCGCGGAATACGGCATCTTTGTCATCCTGTTCAATCCCCAGATAATGTTTTGTGATCTGAAAAGAAGAATGATTGTAAATCTCCATCAGCAATGCGGGCGGAGTTCCCATTTTCCATGCGTGGTAGCCGAAGGTCTTCCGCAGGGAATGGCATCGCACGATATCATCGATCCCAACCTGCTCCGCGGCTCTGCGGACAATGCGGTAGGCCTGATACCTGGAGAGAGGGGAAGCTGTTTTTCTGGGACTGGGAAAAAGGTAGTCTGTGTCGGTTACGGAAGACAGTGTATTCCGGTAGGACTGTAATGTTTTCTGAAGTTCTCTGTTGATCAGGATTCGGGTCTCTTTTCCTGTTTTCTTTTCTGTGATCAGAAGATGGGTGTAAAAGCGGCTGTGTTCTGTGCAATAGACATCTCCCCAGGTGAGATGAAGAATGTCGTTGATACGGAGAGCAGTGTTCAGACCCATCAGGATGAGAGTGTAATTCCGGAAGTTGGGCTGTTGGGTAAAGTAGTAATCTTTGAAATCATGTAAAAGCTGTTTGCTGCGGATAGGTTGTGTCGTGCTCATAATAGCCTCCTTGAAAGTATAAATGAATAAGGAAAATGCAACATTCCATAACAAAATGTTGCATCAGTGAGAACCAGCAGGCAAGGAAGGCTGAATAAAAACAGGGAGGTTATCAATTATGCTGCGTCTGACCGTTAGTCCGGAAGAATACCTGATGATCAATGACAATATCAAGATCGTGTTCTTAGGAGGCACCAAGAATCATCTCCGCATCATGATCGATGCACCAAAAGAGGTGAACATCGTACGGAGCACGGTGCTGGAGAACCAGATCACAGATCCGGAGGAGAGAGCGAAGCTTCCTAAATATTATGCGGAAGAAGAGCACCCGGAGAAGTACCGCAAAAAATCTAACGTGATCATCACAAAGGGAAATGCGGACAAATAATTTCATATGGTAATAACCGGAGGAAGAGCGGCTCTGTCAGGGCCCGACAGGGAAGCTCCTACTCCGGTTACTATAAAACTAACAACAAGTATCTGGGAGAAAAGGATTTCTCAATAACAATACAGATACGCACACTGCCGCAAAAGGAATTGGGCAGTAATACAAGGAGGTAAATATTATGGTAGTACAACACAATCTTACAGCTATGAACTCTAACAGAATGTTAGGCTTAACCACCGCTTCTCAGGCAAAGTCCACCGAGAAACTGTCTTCCGGTTATAAGATCAACCGTGCAGCTGATGATGCAGCAGGCCTGTCCATCAGTGAGAAGATGAGAAAGCAGATCAGAGGTCTGACACAGGCTTCTTCCAATGCACAGGATGGTATCAGTGCAGTACAGACCGCTGAAGGTGCTCTGAACGAAGTTCAGGATATGCTGCAGAGAATGAATGAGCTGGCTGTTAAGGCTGCTAACGGAACTAACAGTGAGGATGACAGAAGCTACATCCAGAACGAAATTGATCAGCTGACTACTGAAATTGATCGTGTAGCAGAGACCACCAAGTTTAACGAGACTTATCTGCTGAAAGGTGATCAGGACGCAACAAAAGATTATACCTATAGCTATGCAAAGGCAACTGCTAATAATGTTGCAACGGCTACTATGGATACAACTGCAACAGGAAATGGAACAACGATTACCGGTCTTACATTCAAGGGTACCGCAAGCGGAGATGCACAAAATGAAGTAGCAAAGCTGATTCGCGATCAGGGCTTAAGTCTTACATTTAAGAGTGCAGCTTCTACTACAACAAATAAGTTTGATAATACAGTAGCAGTTTCCTTAAACGGAACAGATAAGTATAAAGTAGCAGCTGATGCAGCAGGCAACAACAAGTATGCGATTAAGGACAGCAAGGGTACAGTAGTTGCTGAGTTCACAGTGGCTAATACTAAGTTAGGAACTGCTAAGGACGATAAGTTAGAAGGATCAGAGACTATTACTGCAACCAAGGCAACAGGAGGTTTTGGTACAGGCGAGACCATGAAGTATTATGATAAGGATGGTAACGGAATTCCTGAGAACGCATTAGATAATTACTTTACTGCAAGCACAACAGGAAATACAGTTAATCCCGCAGTCAGAGCTGATGCAAAATCAGTATATGATGCACTTGGAAATAAACTTACCGCTGATGCAGCAATGGTAACCGCTAAGCAGGATTTGACCGGTGCATTGAACCTTACACTTCATGTTGGTGCAGATGCAACTTCTAACAACCAGATCACTGTAAGTTTGGATGCAATGTCTGCAAAAGGACTTGGTGTAAATGGTTTGAAAGTTGATGGAGCAAATGACAAAAATGCTCTTTCAGCAGTAGAAACTATCAAGGAAGCTATCCAGAAGGTTTCCACCCAGCGTTCCGCACTCGGAGCAGTTCAGAACCGTCTGGAGCACACCATCAACAACCTCGACAACGTAGTTGAGAATACCACCAGCGCAGAGAGCCAGATTCGTGATACCGATATGGCTACTGAAATGGTTAAGTACTCCAACAACAACATCCTGGCTCAGGCAGGTCAGGCTATGCTGGCTCAGGCTAACCAGTCCAACCAGGGCGTACTGTCTCTGTTACAGTAAGCTTAAGCTGAGATCAGGTTGTTTCCAAAGAGGAACAAACCATATCTGTAAGAGTTATGTAAGAACCAAAGGGCAGTCCATGACGGGCTGCCCTTTTGCTTTAATATTTATGCATTTGTAGAGCGGACATGAGAGCCTCTTGAAGAACTTTTGATACATTGATTCCTGCCTTATCAGCCTCCACATTTAGCCAATGAGGAAGGGTTACATTTCGCCTGACAGATTTGGTATCTACTTTTCTCCGATATTCTGCAAAGTCTACATCCACCAGGGAAACATAGGACGTTCCGGATTTATAGAATTTCCCCTGTTCAATAGAAATATTGTTTATATCACTTGGCTCTGCCATTACTTCTTTTTTATCTTCAAATGTTATTCCCAACAGCCCGATTGCATCGCGTGCCATATCAATAGCATTTGCGGTGCCGAATCCCTCTGTTAGAATATCAAGATCCGGAACTTCAATTAAAATGGTATCTTTTTTATCTGCCGTTTTTGTAAATATAACAGGATAGACTTTTTTCAATATGATTCCTCCTCTAAATTATGATAAACCCCATTTATTAAGAATGGCCTGTGCGAGAGCCTCATTTATTTCTTTGTGCCTTGGAATTTGTTCTTGTTGTTGGCCACGAATGTATATGTCATGATTCCCACCATGACGATAGAAGCTGAATCCTGCTTGCTTTAGTTTTTTAACGAGTATACGTTGCTTCAATAAAGTTCCTCCTTTGTATTATACACATCAATGTGTATAAAATCAATAATGAAAATATGTGTTAACTTACAAAAAAGTAGTTGTAAATAAGGGAAAATTGTGATCGCTGATGGGTCTATGGGAATTGTTAGAAGAAGTAAAATTACTTCCGATATCACCATACCATACGAAATCTGTGCTGGCAAGCTGGTAAAATGTCACAAATTTTTGAAACAGCATATTATCCAAATTCCAGGGGTCAAGATTTTGCTATTCTGCTGCATTGACAATGAGATAGATGTCTGTTATTCTCAGCTTGTAAGCAGATTTTTCTATTTCAATTTGTAATTATTCAGAACTAAGGCAATTTTCATAATTTGCGAATGAAGTGCTGAATAATTACATCAATTCTTTTATATCAGCGCAAGTGGATGTCTTTGACTTCAGAGGAATCCCTGCTTAGATACCCATTAATTACAATAGAGCAGGGGAAGACATAGAAAGAAATCGGAAGATTTGTTTTGCAAGGTGTCGTATATATTCTCCTGCGAAAGTGTGGAAGGAGAATACAAATGGCAAAACGGTATGAAGAACTGACGATTGAGGATGATTTTATGTTCGGCAAGGTAATGGAAGATAGGGAACTTTGTCGGGATATGCAAAGTATTCGTTTCAGAATCTTTGTATGGAAGACAGGAAATTGTGTTTAGAGGATGGAACCGAGAAAATTTTTTATAATTGTATCGCGGAAGAGATCCCAGAGCAATTGAAGTATCTATATGAATACATCAGAACCGGTCAGGTCGGAGACGACCTGACCCAGAGAATAGATGAGGCAGTAATCAGAGCCAGAAAGAATGAAGAGTGGAGGTCAGAGTACATGAAAGAATTATTGCATGATGATGACGTCAGAGCAGAAGGAAGAGCAGAAGGAGAAGTCTGTGGCAAGGTCAACGGAGCTATTGGTATGTGCAAGGAGCTGGGATTGAGTTTTGAGGAAACAGCAAAACGGATCCGGGAGAAGTTCCGGTTATCGGAGGAAGAAGTACAGAGAGACATGAAACTGTACTGGTAAAGAGCGTATTGTGATGAGAGGGCATCTCTATAAGGGATTGCCCTTCTTTATTGTTGATCATAGTTCTGACAAATACGAGAATTAGAAAAATGTGACGAAAAACGTTACAAACATGCAATAAAAATCGCAGAAAAATGTTACAGATTACTTCCATATACCTGAGAAAAATGTTAAAGTGAAGCAGAATAGGGTAGAATGGCATTTGGAGGCTGAACAGGAGTCATTGATTTATAAAATTGATTTTACCGGGTTATGAGAAAGGATGAGTTTATTATGAAATTTCAGGATATGCCTTATGAAAGAATAGATTTTACCAAAGTGCAGGAGGAGATGGGAGAGCTGATCCGGGAGCTGGAGTCGGCGAAGAGCGGGGAGGAGCAGTTCGAGGTGCATCAGAAGTATTATGCGCTGACGGACCGTGTCATGACGCTGATGACGATCGCGAATATCCGCTTCGACATTGATACTTCCGATAAATTCTACGAGGAAGAGCATAAATACTACGATGAGCAGGGTCCGGTATTCAGCAATCTGGTGCTGGCTTATCAGAAGAAATTATATGAATCCCCCTACAGAGCTTATCTGGAGGAGAAGATCGGTCCGGTCGCGTTCAAGAATATGGAGCTGGCACAGAAGTCCATGAGTGAGGCATTGATCCCGTTGATGCAGGAGGAGAACTCCCTGACCATGGAGTATGACAAGCTCATCGCAGGTGCGAAGATCGATTTCGACGGCAGGGAACTGAATCTGTCCCTGTTACGGCCCTATCTGGTGAATTCCGACCGCAATGTCCGCAGACAGGCATGGGAGAAGATGAGTGCCTTTTTCTTGGAAAATGAGGAAAAACTTGACAGCATTTACGACAAACTGGTGAAAAACCGTACCGCGCAGGCAAGGGCAATGGGCTATGAAAATTACCTGGAGCTGGGATATTACCGGATGAACCGCAACTGCTACGGCAAGGACGAGGTAGAGGCTTTCCGCAGGCAGATCAAGGAGTATTTCGTACCCTTCGCAGAGAAGCTGCATGAACGCAGAAGACAGCGCCTGGGTCTGGAGAAGCTCAGCTATATCGACGAGCAGGTATATTTTAAGGACGGCAACCCGGCACCCACCGGAACCCCCGAAGAGATCATGGCAGCCGGACAGAAGATGTACCGTGAGCTGTCTCCGGAGACTGCGGAATTTTTTGATTTCATGATGGAAAACCAGTTATTTGATGTCCTGGGACGCAAGACGAAAAAGGCAGGCGGTTACATGACCTATCTGCCCCTCTACCATGCACCGTTTATCTTCGCCAACTTTAACGGTACGAGCGGTGATGTGGACGTCATTACGCATGAGTGTGGTCATGCGTTTCAGGGGTATCTCGCTGCACAGGATCCCATCAGAGAGCATGCGGATATCGGCATGGAGACCGCGGAGATCCATTCCATGTCCATGGAATTTTTCACGGAAAAGTGGATGAATCTGTTCTTCGGTGACAGAGCGCAGGATTACGTGGAAATGCATTTGGAGGATGCGGCTGCGTTCATTCCTTACGGTTGTATGGTGGATGAGTTCCAGCATATCGTCTATGAACACCCGGAGCTGACCCCGGCAGAGCGGAAACAGGCATGGAGCCGTCTGGAACGGGAGTACAAGCCCCATCTGGACTACGAGGGAGATCCTTTCTTCGGACAGGGAGGCTTCTGGCAGAAGCAGCTGCACATTTACGACTACCCTCTGTACTATATCGATTACTGCCTGGCACAGACCTGTGCACTGCAGTACAAGGTGAAGATGGATGCCGATTTTACAGAGGCGTGGAAGAGCTATCTGAAGCTGTGCAGGCTGTCCGCCAGCGATTTCTACACCAATATGATCAAAGAAGTCGGACTGGACAGTCCTTTTGAGTCAGGATGTGTGAAAAATATCGTGGAAAAACTTGAAAAATATGTGAAATAGCTTTCTTTTTCCGCTAAAATACGGTAAAATAAGGAGTCATTGGACTTAAGACGCTAGGAAGGAGACATGTAAGCGATGTCTAAGAATGAAAAAGTTACAGAAAATAAGGAACAAAAAGAACAAACAGAACAGAAGGTCATGACAAAATATGACCGTAAGGTACAGAAGCGTAAAGAGGAGAAGGAAAAGGAGAAAAAGGAAGAGCGCATCAGCACGGCAGTCGGGATCGTATTCCTCGTTGCTCTGGTATGCCTGGTGGCATCTTTCCCGATCCGGACCTATCTGGCAACCCATGAGACTTATGTAGTGATTAATGGTGAAGAGGTGAATAAGGTAGAATTTGATTATGTCTACAACACCTCCAAGAACAACTACATTACACAGTACGGAAGCTATTTAAGCTATTTCGGACTGGATACCAGCAAGGATCTGTCCACCCAGATGTATTCCGATACTCTGACCTGGCAGGACTATTTTGAGCAGAATGCTGTAGAGAGCCTGAAGCAGAATAAGGCGCTGATGGCAGAAGCCAAAGCAGCCGGCTTCACCTACGATACCACGGATGAGTACAACACTTTCAAGGAGACCATCAAAACCTCCGCTGCAGCTGCAGGCGTATCTGATAAGGAATATGTACGTTCCATCTACGGAAGCTATGCAACCATGGGTCGTATCGAAGAATATGTGAAGAACGACATGGTAATGAACGCTTATTATCAGAAGCTGCAGGAGGACAATGCTCCCAGCGATGATGAGATCCAGAGCTATTATGAGGAAAATAAGGCAACCTACGATTCCGTAGACTACCGCCTGACCACGATCGAAGCTGATCTGCCCACCGAGCCTACGGAACTGGCAGATCCCGTAGAGGAGACTGCTGCCGATACCACAGGCACCACCGATGGAACCACAGCTACTGACACTACACAGGATACCGCTTATCAGCCTTCCGATGCTGAGATCGCCAAAGCCATGGATGATGCCAAGGTGCTGGCTGATGATGCAGAGCAGACCGTGGCAAAAGACGGCGAAGCACATGAGAATGAGAAGAAGTCTTCCGTGAACTACATGATCTCCGACTGGCTGTTCGATGATGCCAGAAAGGCAGGAGACACCACTGTCATTACCAATGACAACAGCCATTGCTACTATGTCGTGGCATTTGAGAAGAGATATCTGGATGAGACTCCTTCCGCAGATGTACGTGTGATCATTCCCACCGAGGATAAGACCGGTGAAGAGATCCTGGAGGAGTGGAAGAATGGTGCAGCTACTGAGGACAGCTTCGCAGAATTGTGCAAGAAGTATACACAGGATACTTCCGCAGTAGAGAACGGCGGTCTGTTCGAGCAGGTAACCAAGACCGGTATGACAGAGGAGCTGAGCAACTGGATCTTCGACAGCAGCCGTCAGGCAGGAGATACCGTAGCCATCACTGTCAGTGACACCACTTATGTACTTTACTACATCGGACAGGATCAGCCCGAGTGGAAGATCAACATCAAGAATACGCTGGTATCCGATACAATGAGTCAGCATATGCAGGATATTACCGCAGATGTAACGGTAGAGGATCCCAAGGGTAAGCTGAATTATCTGAAGGTGCAGGCAGAGGAATCTGCAGCTGCTGAGACTGAGACTGCAACGGCAGAGACTCAGGAGATCACCGAGGAGCAGACCGCTGCTACCGAAGAGACCGCAACACAGGCACAGTAAGGCTTGCCGGGGAACAGAACATAGACAACAGACAAGTACCTGTTTCACTGCGCAAGCAGAAGAGACAGGTACTGTTAGATTATGAGCAAAGATAGTCGAAAAATGGCGGAAAACATGATAATGTGACTTTGCCGGTTACGTGAGCTGAACAGAGAATAACTTTGAGAAAGGTATGAATAAACATGCAGGAAAAGGTTCTGGTACTGGATATTGACGGAACACTGACCAATTCAAAAAAAGAGATTACAGAAGCTACCAAACAGGGAATCTGGAATATTTTACAGCATGGACACAAGGTAATCCTGGCTTCCGGACGTCCCACGCCCGGTATGCGGAAATGTGAAGAGGAACTGGAGTTGAAAAAATACGGCGGATATCTTCTGTCCTTTAATGGAGCCCGCATCGTGGAATGTAAAACGGGAGAAGTGGTCTATCAGAGAACACTGCCCCTGTCCATTGTTCCCGGATTGTACGAATTCGCCAAAGTGAATGGCTGCGGACTGATCACTTATCAGGGGGAGGGAGTCATCTCCGCATTTGAGCCGGATAAATATGTGCAGTTAGAAGCGAGGATTAACGGGATCCCCATTCAAGTGGTGGATGATTTTGTATCCTACGTAGATTTTGATATCCACAAATGTCTGATGACGGCACCGGAAGAGATTGCTCCCAAACTGGAGAAACAGCTGCAGGAAAAATACAGCGATGTGGCAAGCATCTACCGTTCCGAGCCCTATTTCATTGAGATCATGCCCAAGGATGTGAATAAAGCGACCTCTCTCGATCACATGCTGGAGGGTATGGGACTGACCAGAGAGAATGCGATCTGCTGCGGTGACGGCTACAACGACATCTCTATGATCGAATATGCGGGAACCGGCATAGCGATGGGGAATGCCCAGCCGGAAGTCAAGGAAGCTGCAGATTACATCACCGGTACTAACGATGAGGACGGGCTGGTGGAGGTCATCGATAAATTTATCATGAAACCGGAGCAGGAATAGCCTTTCTTAGAAACAAACAATAGACACAAAGCAGTAACAAGCGAAAAATCACAGAGCAATGAGCGTGTGTGATTTTTGCAAAAGAGGATATATATGATTCAGATACAAATACCTGAAAAAGCGAAATATATCATAGAGACTATACAGAATGCGGGGTTTGAAGCCTATGTGGTAGGCGGCTGCGTGCGGGATTCCATCCTGGGAAGATGCCCGGAGGACTGGGACATTACTACTTCGGCGAGACCGGAGCAGGTGAAGGCGCTGTTCCGTCGTACCATTGACACCGGGATCCAGCACGGTACCGTGACAGTCATGTTGGACAAAGAGGGCTTCGAGGTCACCACTTACCGCGTGGATGGAAAATACGAAGACAGCCGACATCCCAGGGAGGTCACTTTTACCCCGAATCTGAAAGAAGATTTAAAACGCCGGGATTTCACCATTAATGCCATGGCATATAATGAAACAGAAGGTCTGATCGATATCTTCGGTGGCTTACAGGATATCGGGGCGAAGCTGATCCGCTGCGTGGGCGATCCGGAGGAACGTTTCGGAGAGGATGCCCTGCGCATCATGCGTGCTATCCGCTTCTCTGCGCAGTTAGGCTACGAGATCCACGAGGACACCGAAGCGGCGATCCGGAAGCTGGCACCCACTTTGCAGAAGATCAGTGCGGAACGGATCCAGGTGGAATTGACCAAGCTGCTGATCTCCCCTCATCCTGACACCTTGCGAGATGCTTATGACATGGGTGTCACGAAGGTGATCCTGCCGGAATTCGATGCCATGATGGAGACTCCTCAAAAACATAAGCACCATAAATACAACGTGGGAGAGCATACCTTACATGCCCTCATAGAGATCGCACCTGAGAAGAATCTGAGGTATGCTATGCTGCTTCATGATATCGGCAAGCCTGAGACACTTACCGTGGATGAAAACGGCACCACCCATTTCCACGGACATCCCGCAGTGGGTGAGGAGATGGCACGCAGGATCCTTAGGAGACTCAGATTTGATAATGATACAGTGGCAGTGGTGACCCGTCTGGTAAGATATCATGATTATGGTAATGATGTTACACCTGACCTGCGAATCGTGCGCCGGGCTGTGAATAAGATCGGGGAAGACATCTTCCCGCTATTGTTCCCGGTGAAACAGGCGGATATCCTGGCACAGAGCGATTATCTGCGGGCAGAGAAGCTTAAGAACCTGGAGCTCTGGGAGCAGTTATATGAAGAGATGCTGGAGAAAAAGCAGTGCGTATCCTTGAAAACGCTGGCTGTCACCGGCAGAGATCTCATTGCTATGGGAATGAAGCCCGGCAGGGAGTTGGGCGATATGCTGCAGAAGCTATTGGAACTGGTCTTAGAGCACCCGGAGCAGAATACCAGAGAACAACTGCTGGAAAAGGCGGGCGAGCTGGCAGCAGGCAAAGAGTGAGCATACTTTTATAAGATCTCTCATAAGATAGCGTAGGAACCGTCAAACCGGTTAAGTACATATCTTAGGAGGGGTTGTAAGTGAATGACAGAGCGGTGGCACTGCTGGAGCAGTATGAGATAGAGGTATTGCGTACCCGAAAAGGGCGGGGGGCGATTCTGTGCGATACACAGCAGGGCTGCCTGATCTTCAAGGAATATACAGGACGCGAGGAACAGCTGCGTCTGCAGGAACAGGTGCTAAAGCATCTGGAGGCTTGTGGGAATATCTCTGCGGAGAGACTGCTTGCCACCAGAGAGGGTGCACTGTCGGTCACGGACAGGGACGGTGTCAGATATATTCTGAAGACCTGGTGGGAAGGCAGAGAATGTAACATCCGTGACAGGGAAGAATGCATGGAAGCCATGGGGCTGTTGGCAAGGCTTCATGGAGATCTGGAATTTCGACCGGTATTTCCGGAGACGGAGGACGAACCGGCACCTAAAATAGAGAGATATCTTCCCAGCAGAGATTATGAGAAGCATAACAGAGAACTGAAACGCGCCCGGAAATTCTTAAAACAGCGAAGCCAGAAGACCTGGTTCGAGATCCGTCTTGCAGCCGTACTGGATCCTTTTTTGGAGGAAGCGGTAAGGGTCAGTAACGAGTGGAAAGCGCTGGAAGAGGAGACTGTGGCGGCACAGGATGCCGAAGCAAACGTAACCTTTTGCCACGGCGATTATCAGTATCATAATATATTGCGGCAGGACAGAGACTTTTTCCTGGTGAATTTTGAAAAATGCCAGGCAGACGGTCCGGTGAGAGATCTATATCATATCCTGCGAAAATTATTGGAAAAAAGTGAATGGGACCGAAGTCTGGGAATCGGACTACTCGAAAGCTACGAGAAAGTCAGACCGCTTACTCTTACGGAGAAGAGGGATCTGTATTACCGACTGTCTTATCCGGAGAAACTGTGGAAGATCGTTAACTTCTATTATAATTCGGGAAAGGCATGGATACCGGAGAAAAATCAGGAGAAGCTGGAGCACCTCTTAGAGCAGGAGACTGCCAGAAAACGATTCCTGCGAATCATGGAGCCGTAAGGCACCGGGAAGGAACAAAGGCATGAACGTAAGATACAGGAAGAAAATAACATGTATTTTGCTTATGACAGTATTGTCAATAAGTGGCTGCGGGCAGGCATCTACTGCAGGAAATGTACAGGACACAGTAACATTGCAGACAACGGAAGAATCCGACAGAGTGGATACCGGCTTCGTGGTGACGAATCCGGACAGCTATGATTCGGCGGATACGGCTATACTGGTGGATATCAACAGTGTTGACAACACTGTCACATTGCTGAATCTGGATCTTGGGAAGCAATATACCCTGTCCGTGGACGGGACTACGCGCTATGCGGATAAATACGGCAAGGCAATCTCCCTGGAGCAGCTGGGAGAGGGCGATATCGTGGATGTAACTTTTCTGAAGACGAAGAAGCATCTGACAACTCTGCAGCTATCCCGGTCGGCATGGCAGTATGATGATGTGGAGCGCTATGATTTGAATACCGTACGCCGGGAAGTGACCATCGGGGAAGAAGTCTTCAAACTGTCCCGGGATACCCGGTATTTTTCCCAGGGGCACAGTATCGAAGAAATGGATCTCAACCCTTCCGATATCCTGACTTTTCATGGGATAGACACCACAGTACTCAGCGTAACGGTGGAGAAGGGACATGGGTATCTCAGACTGGTAAATGATGAAAATTTTATCGGCGGATGGCTGGAGATCGGGCAGGAGCAGATCGTCCGGATCACGGAGGACATGCTGGTGACGGTGCCTGAGGGCAGTTATCAGGTGGATATCAGCTATAACGGCGGAGGCGGCACGAAAAATGTGGTGATCAACCGTAATGAAGAGACTGCGCTGGACATCGGGGATCTCGAGGTCGCCGAGGCGAAGTACGGTATGGTGCTGTTCTCCATGAATCCTTCCGGCGCGGAACTGTATATCGACGGTAGCCAGGCGGATCCCTCCCAGCCCATCACGCTGGAATATGGCATCCATCAGATCATAGCGAAGGCGGACGGCTATAAATCTCTGACCCAGTACCTGCGGGTAGCCCAGGAGTCAGCAGGCGTGGATGTGGAGCTGGACAAGGTAGATTCGGACAGCGATAGCGATGAGAGCACGGGCAGTTCGGCTTCGACATCGTCCACTGCGACTTCCGCTACATCAGATACTACAACGACTTATTACCGGGTACATATCGATGCACCGGAAAACGTGGAAGTATATCTCGATGGCAACTACGTGGGAATCTCGCCCTGCAGTTTTAAAAAGACTTCGGGAAGCCATGTGATCACCCTGCGCAAGTCCGGATATGAGACCAGGAGTTATACCGTGCAGGTGGACGAAGAAAAGAAGGATGTGTCCTATTCCTTCGTAGATCTGGTGGCAAGTACATCAGCATCGGAGTAAGCGTTACAAAGGCGTGAGAAATGCCGTAAATATGCGGAAATGCCTTGACAAAAGGGATAAAAACAGATATATATATTTATAGACGTTTCAAAAGAACTATTTTCGAGCGTAAATTTAATCACGAAAACTCATTATAGGAGGAGTTCAATATGAACAAAACAGAATTAGTTGCAGCTATGGCTGATCAGGCTGGTCTTTCCAAGAAGGACGCAGAGAAGGCATTAAAGGCTTTCACCGATGTTGTTGCTGAAGAGTTAAAGAAGGATGGTAAGGTTCAGTTAGTTGGCTTCGGTACTTTCGAAGTATCCAGCAGAGCAGCAAGAGAGGGTAGAAATCCTCAGAGCGGCAAGCCTATGAAGATCGCTGCTTCCAAGGCTCCTAAGTTCAAGGCTGGTAAGGCATTAAAGGATATGCTGAACGCTTAATAGAAGCTGAATTTTCAGAGACTCGAGAGGACAACCTTTCGGGTCTCTTTTGTATCTGTGAACGAATTAAGAGGATAGGAACATGAGATTAGATAAATATTTAAAGGTATCCCGTCTGATCAAGCGGCGTACCGTGGCAAATGAAGCCTGTGACAGCGGCAGAGTATTGATCAATGACAAGCCCGCGAAGGCATCCGCCAACGTAAAAGAGGGAGACATCATCACCATCTCTTTCGGTAATAAAGAGGTTAAGGTGGAAGTCCTGGATGTGCAGGAGACGGTGAAAAAAGAAGCAGCAAAAGAACTGTTCCGTTATATTTAATGTACGTATAAAATCCCATTTTGTACCATAAGATGAAATATAAGTCCGTACAATGGAACGGGTGTGGCAAGGATGGGAGGACATATGGAAGATTTAAATACAGCAGGACGCATGCATAAAATATCGATAACAAATCGCCGGACCTGCACGGTGAACGGGGTAAACGATGTGCTTTCTTTTGATCTGCGGGAGATCGTGCTGGAGACGGAGCAGGGGATGCTGATGATCCGCGGAAATGAGCTTCATGTGAACCGTCTGACCCTGGATAAAGGGGAAGTGGATATCGACGGCAGGATCGACAGCTTTGTATATTCGGATACCGCAGCATCCGGAGAAAAACAGGAATCTCTTCTCACCAGGCTGTTCCGCTGATGAATGAGAATGTTTTTCTGCTGCATGCCGTTCTCCTGGGTGTGGAGATCACTTTTCTATATGATATACTGCGGATCCTGCGGAGAGCTTTTGCCCACAGTGGCATCATGGTGTCACTGGAGGATATCGCGTTCTGGATTTATTGTGCAGGGAAAGTGTTCCTGCTGATGTTTCGGGAGAGTAATGGGAATCTGCGGTGGTTCGCCGTACTGGGTGCATTGACGGGAATGTACCTGTATCACAGAACCTTCAGCCCACTTTGGGTAAAATATGTATCCGGACTGCTTAACAGCATCTTAAGCCCTATCCGCAGGAAAATGCGGGCGGTGAAGAGTTGGCTAAAAAAGCAGTTGACGAGCCTGTGGAAAATGCTTAATATATTCTATAAAGGGAGATGCGCGTATGGCAAAGAGAAGAATAGCCTACCGCAGGAGACGACACCAGAACCGGTTCAGCATGTTCTTAGTGAGCCTGGTCGTATTGATGATCATGGTCGTCGTGGCAGTGCGGAGTGTGGAATTACAACGGAAGATTGATGGATACGACATGCAGATCGCAGGCCTGAACGCGCAGATCGAAGCGGAGAATACCAGGACGGAACAGATCGAGGAGTATCGTAAGTACACACAGACCAAGGCTTATGTGGAGGAAGTAGCCAAGGATAAGCTGGGACTGGTGTATGAGGGTGAGATCCTTTTTCAGGAGGATAAATAAGCAGGGAGACTTTTTCTTAAGTTGACCTGCTTTTTTTGTCGCAAAAAATGAAGTACCCGGATCCTTAAATTTGACAAAAAGAAAACAACAACCGTCCTATAATCGTGAAGGCAGAAAGGGGAAGGATCATGGTTATAGGGAAAAAGGAACAGAGAAATCCGAGACAGGAACAGTGTGCACAGGTGTCCATGCTCTGCAGGCAGAGATTATTGGGATATGCGGAAAGCTTTGAAGAATTGGGGAAAAGTTTTTGTGAGGAAGTGGGGATTGTCGGGGATGACAGGCAGAGCATTCTGGAAAAATACATGCTTCAGCAGAGCCGGCAGATCATGGGAGATCATTTACAGACCGTGGCCAGGATCATGGAACGGGTCGCCGGAGAGGAATTGGTCTACCTTCCGTTAGAAGAGAAAAAAAGAAAAAGTCTGACGCAGGCGTTTGGTAGTGAGGGAATCCAGGCAAGGGAATTATGTTATGTCCGGAAAAAGAGCATATCAGGAGGCATCAGTATGACACTTTCCACGGAACGATCCGGATGCAAAGCTTCGCAGGCGGCGGATATGCTGACGGTACTGTTGGGGAAGCGGCTGCAGCCATCGCCGGGGAGTCCCTATCTGATCGAAAAGGAGCCCCATTGCTTCCTGTTCACGGAGGAACCGGGATATGTAGCTCTCACCGGTGTGAGCCGGGCACTGAAAGAGGGGGAGAAAATCTCAGGCGATCAGTATACGATGCTCGAGTCGGAGAGGGGCAGGCTGATACTGCTATTGTCGGACGGCACCGGCGCCGGGGAGGATGCCGGCCGGGGAAGTGGCAGGGTATTGGATCTCATGGAGAAAATGCTGGAAGCTGGATTCGATACGGAAGCTTCTGTTAATATGTTGAATTCCGCATTGTATGCTCAAAATGAAGAGGGGGATCATCCCACTGTGGATATCTGCAGTCTGGATCTGTATACCGGAGAATGTGAGATCTGTAAGGTGGGCGGAGTGGCTACTTTTATCAAAGGAAGCAGTGGCACGGAATATATCGGCGGAGACAGTCTGCCTCTTGGTATATTTCAGAAGGCACAGACTGAGCGGAACGTGCGGATGCTGAAACCGGGAGAAATGTTAGTCATGATGACGGACGGTGTGCTGGATGCACTGGAAGATGACTGTGAGGAGCGTATGCGGAATAGGATCGATATGCTGGAAGAACAGAATCCCCAGGAGATCGCAGAGAAGATACTTTCTTATGCCATATGCAGCTGCGGAGGCAGGATCCGGGATGATATGACAGTGTTTGTGCTGTGCTTGTGGGAGAATGCGTGATTGCTGCCTTGATTTTTCCGCATAATTAGGATAGAGTAAAAACATGAATACATGGATGGATACGCGAGAAAAAGTATTTGCATATATCAGAGAACACCGTATGCTGCAGGCGCACGATCGTGTGGTAGCAGGCGTCTCCGGAGGGGCAGACTCGGTTTGCCTCTTATTTTTGTTGCTGGAATGGCAGAAAATATGTCCGATCGATATTGCTGTAGTACATGTGAATCACGGGATCCGTGCCGAGGCAGGAGAGGATGCCCGGTATGTCGAGAAGCTCTGCGGGGAGAGAAAAATCCCCTATTTCCTGACCCGGGCGGATGTACGGGACAGAGCCGGACGGGAGAAAATCTCCGAGGAGGAAGCCGGACGCAGAACGAGGTATGAAGCCTTTGAACAAGTGGCGAAGGAGTGGGGGGCCACGAAGATCGCTGTGGCGCACAACAGCAACGACCGCAGCGAGACCCAGCTGTTTCATCTGTTTCGGGGCAGTGGAATCCGGGGACTGGCGAGCATACTGCCGGTGCGGGATAACATCATACGACCGATCCTGTGTCTCGAGAGATGGGAGATTGAAGACTTTTTAATACAACAGGGAATTTTCTTCTGTAAGGATGCTACCAACGATGAGGACGATTACACCAGGAACCGGATCCGGCATCATATTTTACCCTATGCGGAGCAGAATATTGCGCGGGGCTGCGTGACACATATGAACCAGACAGCGGAGCTGCTGGCGGAGACGGAAGAATATCTAAAGCTTCAGACGGCGGAGGCAGTGAACAGATGCATACGGAGCATAAAGGCTCCGGGCAGTGCGCTACAGCCGGATGTGAGCAGTCGGGCACAAGAGGTGTATATCGCGGTGGAACCTTTTCTGACGCTGCATCCGGTGATCCGTAAAAGACTGTTGTATGAAGAGGTAAAAAGACTTTCCCCCGGGCAGAAAGACATCACCTATCAGCATATTGCGGAACTTCTGACATTGTTTACGCAGGAAGGAAACCGGACGCTCTGCCTTCCCTTCGGAATCCGCGGCAGGCGGCAATATGGACAGGTCATCCTGGCGATACAGATGGGTCAGACAACGAAAGAAACGGACAGCGGCATGCAGACTGCTGTTGCGACGCCGCTCTGGCAGCAGCGGGATAAGGATATGGCTCCCGGACAGATGAAAACAGTGGAATGTGCCCTGGGCACACTGAAATATTCTGTGTATGAGGTGCCCTCTGGATCTGAAAAAAACCAAGAAGTTCCCACAAATCAGTATACGAAATGGTTTGATTATGATAAAATAAAAAAATGTCCGACGATACGTACAAGGCAGACAGGAGACTATCTGACCATTGCAGACGGCAGAGGAGGAATGATCCGTAAATCATTAAAAAGCTATTTTGTCGATCAGAAAATTCCACGCAAGGAACGTGACAGACTGCCGATCCTGGCGGAGGAAGATCATGTGCTGTGGGTCATGGGATATCGCATCAGCGAATATTATAAAGTTACGGAGAATACAAAACGTATTTTAAAGGTACAATTAATAAGAAAGGAGTTCGCCTAAGAGCGAAGAGACAAAAGAAAATGGCAGAACATATCAGAGTACTGTTGACAGAAGAGGAAGTAGATAAGAGAATTCAGGAGATTGGAGAACAGATCAGTAAGGACTATGCGGGTAAGCAGGTACACCTTGTATGCGTATTGAAGGGCGGCAGCTTCTTCATGTGTGAACTGGCAAAACGTATCACCGTTCCCGTATCTCTGGATTTCATGTCTGTATCCAGCTATGGCAGCGACACCAAGTCCAGCGGTGTGGTAAAGATCGTAAAAGACCTGGATGAATCCCTGAAGGATAAGGACGTTATCGTAGTAGAGGATATCGTAGACAGTGGCAGAACCTTAAGCTATCTGTTAGAGATGCTTCGTGACAGAGGACCGGCTTCCTTACGTCTGTGCACCCTGTTGGATAAGCCGGAGAGAAGAGTCATCGATGTTCATGTAGATTATACCGGATTTAATATTCCCGATGAATTCGTAGTGGGCTACGGTCTGGATTATGATCAGAGATATCGTAATCTGCCTTACATCGGTGTGGTAGAATTCGATTAAGCAATACGAAGATGCAGGAGGCCCGTGAAGTTGAAACAAAACGGCAGAACAATTAACTCATATTTTATATTTATCATACTTCTGGTCATGGTGATCGTAGGGCTCAATCTGTTGAGCGGTCGGGAAGAGGAATATACCAGAGCAGAATTTATCGCGGATCTGGATGCCGGAAATGTATCGGAGATCGTAATACAGCCTAATGGAGAAGCCCCTACCGGCTATCTGGAGATCCAGATGAAGAACGGACTGAATCATAAGCTGTATGCTACGGATATCACCGAGCTGGAGACACTGGTCCGCGAGTACGGATTTGACCCCGTAGTGAATGACATTGAGAGAGAGAACTGGTTCCTTACTTATATGCTGCCGATGCTGGTAGTACTGGCTGTAGGTGTATTCCTTTTCATGATGATGAATGCCCAGCAGGCCGGTGGCGGTAACGGTAAAATGATGAACTTTGGCAAGAGCCGGGCCAAAATGTCCATGGGTGACAAGAGCGTCACCTTTGCACAGGTAGCCGGTCTGAAAGAAGAAAAAGAGGAACTGGAGGAAATCGTTGATTTCCTGAAAGAACCCGGAAAATACACCGGTGTCGGTGCGAGAATACCCAAGGGTGTTCTGCTGGAGGGACCTCCCGGAACCGGTAAGACGCTGCTGGCGAAAGCTGTGGCAGGAGAAGCAGGAGTACCTTTTTTCAGCATCTCAGGTTCTGATTTCGTGGAAATGTTCGTCGGTGTCGGTGCATCCCGTGTGCGTGATCTGTTTGAAGAAGCGAAGCACAATGCACCCTGTATCGTGTTCATCGATGAGATCGATGCCGTGGCGAGACGCCGTGGTACCGGTATGGGCGGCGGACACGATGAGAGAGAGCAGACCCTGAACCAGTTACTGGTAGAGATGGATGGTTTCGGTGTCAACGAAGGCATTATCGTTATGGCAGCTACGAACCGTGTGGATATTCTCGATCCCGCGATTTTACGTCCCGGACGATTTGACCGTAAGGTAGCGGTAGGGACTCCGGATGTGGGCGGCAGAGAAGAAATACTGAAGGTACATGCGAAGAATAAGCCCTTAGGAGATGATGTAAATCTACAACAGCTCGCACAGACTACCGCAGGATTCACCGGAGCGGATCTGGAGAATTTGTTGAACGAAGCAGCGATCATCGCAGCGAAGGAGAATCGCTCCTTTATCGCGAATAAAGATGTTAAGAGGGCGTTTGTCAAAGTAGGAATCGGTGCGGAGAAGAAGAGCCGCATTATTTCCGACAAGGAGAAGAAGATTACGGCATATCACGAAGCAGGTCATGCGATCCTGTTCCATGTGCTGCCGGATGTGGGACCTGTCTACACCGTATCCATTATTCCTACCGGTGTAGGGGCAGCCGGTTACACCATGCCTCTGCCGGAAAAGGATGAGATGTTTGCCACCAAGAGCCGTATGCTCCAGGATATCATGGTATCTTTGGGCGGACGTATCGCAGAGGAGATCATCTTCGGAGATATTACCACCGGCGCATCCAGTGACATTAAGAAAGCCACCAAGACAGCCCGCCGTATGGTAACTCGTTACGGAATGTCTGATAATATCGGAGTCATCTGCTATGATGATGACGATGATGAGGTCTTTATCGGTAAGGATCTGGCACATGCCAAGGCTCACAGTGAGGAGATTTCCGGTGAGATCGATAAGGAAGTCAAGCGGATCATAGATGACTGCTATACCAAGGCAAAAGACATTATTATGCAACATGAGAATGTACTTCACAGTTGCGCTAAGCTTCTGTTAGAAAAGGAAAAGATCAACAGAGAAGAGTTTGAAGCACTTTTCGTATAGGAAAAGGTTTTCGAGGGTGTTTCGTATATTTGGTAGTATTGTACAAATTGTTTTTGTGAAAAATTGACAAAAACAAATATGCATTTTTGTAATATTTGTGAATTTTGAGAATAGTCAAAAATAGTAGTGCATGCTATTATAATACTCGTAACCCCCCCAATACATTATATAGTTTTTTGCTATACCCCATAAGAAAGAAATACCTTCTCTAAAAAGGACAGTCCTCCCAAGACTGTCCTTTTTACCGTTCAAAAACAAGCAGGCTGTTGTCAGATGTAAGGAAAAAGGGTATAATTACATATGTGTGTGCTGCACAGGTAAGAATAGCAGGAGTATAATATAAATAATAAGACATTAGTCTCAGAAAGGATAGATACTATGGATCTGGAGCTATTACGTCGAACAGAATATAATCAGCAGTATATTGCTGCCATGAGGCCTGTATTTAATAGAAGAGCTCTTTTTACGGATACAAGTGCGGAGTATGTGATCCCGGAAGAGCCGGAACCATATTCCGAGGTGACGATCCGTTTCCGTACCGCCAGGAACAACGTGGACAGAATATTCCTCGTAAGCGGTGGGCAGAAGCACCTTATGGTACGAGTGGAGAGCGATAATGATTTTGATTATTATGCCTATGTAATGCGTCTGGATGACCAGAAGGTATCTTACTATTTTGAAGTACAGACCGGCAGGATCACGGGTATTTTTGATATGCGAGGACTGGTGCAGGAGGTCAACGAGTATTATGACTTTATCATCATTCCCGGCTTCCATACTCCCGACTGGGCAAAAGGTGCGGTAATGTACCAGATCTATACGGATCGTTTCTGCAACGGCGATCCTTCCAACGATGTGCTGACCAATGAATACTGCTATATCGGGGAGCCGGTGCACCGTGTAGAGGACTGGGGACGATATCCTGCACAGATGGATGTCCGTGAGTTCTACGGCGGAGATCTGCAGGGCGTGTTGGACAAGATGGACTACCTGCAGGAGTTGGGCGTTGAGGTAATTTATTTTAACCCTCTGTTCGTATCCCCATCCAACCATAAATACGATATTCAGGACTATGATTATATTGATCCCCATCTGGGTAAGATTGTCAGTGATGAGGGAGAGCTGCTTCCGGACGGACAGCGGGAGAACCGTTTCGCGTCCCGCTATATCGACCGTGTGACCAATAAGGCAAACTTAGAGGCGAGCAACGAGATGTTTGCCCAGGTAGTGGGCGAGGCGCACCGCAGAGGCATGAGAGTCATATTGGACGGCGTGTTCAACCACTGCGGATCCTTTAATAAATGGATGGACAGAGAACGTATCTACGAGAATGCGGAAGGCTATGACAAGGGTGCTTATGTCAGCGCAGACAGCCCTTACCGGAATTATTTCGATTTCCACAATCAGGCAGCATGGCCCTATAACAATTCCTATGACGGATGGTGGGGACATGATACCCTGCCGAAGCTGAATTACGAAGGTTCTCAGGAACTGATGGATTACGTTCTTCATGTGGCGAAAAAATGGGTATCTCCGCCTTATAATGTGGACGGCTGGAGACTGGATGTGGCGGCAGACTTAGGTCACAGCCAGGAGTTCAATCATCATTTCTGGCAGGAATTCCGGAAAGCGGTAAAAGAGGCCAATCCGGAGGCTATTATTCTGGCAGAGCATTACGGTAATACCAGAGACTGGTTACAGGGCAACGAATGGGATACTGTCATGAACTACGATGCGTTCATGGAGCCTGTGACCTGGTTCCTCACCGGTATGGAGAAGCACAGCGATGATTATAGAGAGGACCTGCTTGGTAATGCAGAGAGCTTCTGGGGAGCCATGCGGCATCATACCTCCAGTTTTTCCATGCCCAGCTGGCAGGTGGCTATGAATGAACTGTCCAACCATGATCATTCCCGTTTCCTGACGAGAACGAACCATAAGGTGGGACGTACCAATACTTTAGGCCCCCAGGCTGCAGAGCAGGGCATTAATAAGGCAGTGTTTCGGGAAGGTGTTGTGATCCAGATGACCTGGACGGGCGCACCGACGATCTACTACGGAGATGAAGCGGGCGTCTGCGGATTCACAGATCCCGACAACCGGAGAACCTATCCCTGGGGACATGAGGATCAGGTGCTGCTGGCGTTTCACAAGGATATTATCCGCCTGCGCCGTGAGAACGAGGAACTGCGTACAGGTTCCCTGAAAATGCTGGAGAATGATTATAACTTCATCTCCTACGGGCGTTTTAACCGCAAGGGACAGTGTGCGATCCTGATCAACAATAATTATCATCCGATCACCAAGGAGATCCACGTATGGGAGATCGGAGCCACTAAGACGGGCAAGATGAAAGTGATCCTGCAGTCCAGAGATGATGGATATTGTATGGAAGGCGAGGAGTATGAGATCAAGGCAGGTAAGATCCTGATCGAGATGCCCCAGACTTCCGCAACGATCCTGAAATTCGTGCAGGAATAACAATTTACCAAAGACAGAGAGGATTTTAGATGTTTACCATCATTATTACCTTACTGTTGCCGCTGGTATCCTTAGGAATCTGGCGGCAATATGTTTTAAAAAATAACGGAAGCACCGGGAAAGCAGTAACCGGCAGTAAAGGAGGGTATGTTCTTCGTTATGCATCGTGCCTGATGATCATGTTTTTTGGACCCTGGGTGTTGCTTTCCCTGACCGGCAATGATGACAATACGATCTGGAGAAAACTCATCGAATCCAGAGAATATGCAGTCAAAGTGCTGATCCTGGAGATCTGCATCATGCTGGCATATACCATCTGTGAACTGTTCGTGGAAGAGGCGAAAGCCGGCAAACATGAGAAGATCCGAAAGATGTTCGGAAAAATCGTGGACAGCAAAGTATGGAAGATCATCTGCAGATACATAGCTCCGGCAGTGATGCTGGCAGCCACAGCTTTTATGGTGTACCTGAATTTCAGCATGATGTCCGACCGTGTATTGTGGGGCGACGAAGCTTTTTCTGCAAATACTGCACATAAGAGCGTCGGCGGTATCCTTCAGGTAATGTATTACTGGGACAATCATCCGCCGCTGTATTATTACTGGCTGAAACTGTTCGGAACACTGTTCGGATTCAGCGTTCCGGTATTCCATCTGGCATCCCTGGTACCTTTTGTCATTGGACTGGTGCTGGCGCTGACTGTGGTGCGGAAGCGTTTTGGTATGCTGCCTGTTGCATTTTTCCTGACGATTTCCGGACTGGGACAGGCGTGCCTGGAATATAATCTGGAAGTGCGTATGTATGCGCTCGCATTTTTATGCGTCATGGGCTGTTTCTATTGCTCTTACCGGGTTATTGCAGACGGCAGCAGGAAGACCTGGGTGGGAATGGTGCTGTGGGCACTGGCTGCGGCATATTCGCATTATTATGCACTGGTAGCGGTGGGAATTATGATGTTTTTCACCGGAGTGGCAGTCTGGATCAAATATCGTGGTAAGACCTGGAAAAAGGGTGTGCTGGCGATCGTAGCTTTTTTCATTGGCTATGCACCCTGGCTGTATTTCCTCTATGCGGGTCTTCGGACTGTCAGCGGAGGCTGGTGGATGACGGAGATCCTCGGACTGGATAAGAGCCTGGAGATCGTCATGGGCGGCAGGAGGATGAATGTAATCGTATTTCCGTTGCTGTTAGTATTGCTGATAGTGACGCTGGTGGCGGATTCGTCCCTGTTTTCCATGGGAGAAGAGGGTATTCGTCTGCAGAAGCCGTCAGTGAAAAGATGGTCTGACAAAACATATGCCATGGTAGTAGGTGCCTGCACGATCCTTGGAACGCTGGCATTTGCGTATCTGCTGAGTGTTGTAATGGCACCGATGCTGGCACAGAGATATCTGTATCCGTTAAGTGCAGTGGCGATCATGATGCTGGTCATCGGCAGCAGCCGTCTGCTGGAACAGGTGACGGAGCTGGAGAACCGGTCCTGGAAGGGCTTGGAGCTGTTATCCCGATTGCTGTTTGTGCTGTTACTGCTTGTAATGTTTGGCATGGGAATACAGAATTACCGGGAATGCTATGACAGTTATGAACAGCAGAAGGTAGAGACTGACAAGACCCTGGATCTGATCGGCACGCCCGAAGAGGATGTGCAGATGGTCACCAACGGAGTGAAACACCTCGGATGGACAGTATTGTATTATTATTACCCCGATAATGAGATTGTAAACGGCGATTACAACCAGGCAGAATCCGACAGATTCTGGTACTTTACACCGGATGCCATGAGCGATGAAGCTGTTGCCGGATTACAGCAGGATGGATATCAGGTGAGCGATTACGGGCAGATGCAGCTGGCGCAGTATCCGTTTTATCTATACTATATTGAAGCAGTTCAGCCTGCGCCATTCGTAAAGTTGCGTTAGCACGCTTTGAGTGCGAGCACCCAATCGTCGCTTCTGTCATCCCATGGCTGAACTTTTACACTAAAATAATAAAAAATATCTTGCAATTTGTGTGAACATATGCTACAATTTCACATTGTTAGGGCACTTTGCCTGACATGGATGGATTCCCGAGTGGCCAAAGGGGACAGACTGTAAATCTGCTGCAAATTGCTTCGGTGGTTCGAATCCACCTCCATCCAGTTGCGTTGATGAGCTCAATGGAACAGTGCTTAGCGCGTAAGTCCATGCAGTCGAGTATAACGCAATGCGTCCGCTGGTGTGGCGGAATAGGCAGACGCAAGGGACTTAAAATCCCTCGGGGGCAACTCCGTGCCGGTTCAAGTCCGGCCACCAGCATACTTAATTAGTGAGAGGAACACGGTAGAAATGCCGTGTTTCTCTTATTTTTTTGCGGTTGGGTGTGTAAGCAGAAATGCCATAAAAATGTTTACACTTTTTTACACTCTTTCAGAAGACTAAACATTAAGTGTTTTTTCCAGTTCCTGCCGTTTCTGTTCGTCTGAATACCGGGAAAAGCAATAGTGATTGATAAAGGTCTTTACATCCCGGTGTCCTGCCCAGTTCATAGCGTCTTTCAGATTGATGTTAGGATTGTCGGCAATCTTTGTTAAAGTGGTCTTACGTGCCTTGTGGTTGCCCTTCTTTTTGATTCCCAGTTCCTTACAGTAACGCTCATAATGGCTGTCGATAGAATTGGCGGTCAGACGGTGCTTGCGGTACATGAAAATATAATCTTCCGGGTCGCAGGAATAGCCATTTTGCAGATTTACGTCCCGTACCTTGTTGAACAGTTCCATAGCGGAACTAACAACGTATAAAGTGCGGTAACCTGCATCGGATTTCGGATGCTCCACAACTTCAAGATGCTTCTTCCATTTCCCATTATCCAATTTTTCGTATTGCTGTTGCTCCGTTCGTCGAATGTAGAGATAGGAATCTCTTAAATCTTTCCATTTCAAGGCAACTAGTTCGCCGACACGGAGACCCAAAGAAAAGTTAATCAGTACGGCAAGGGTGGCGATGCGGTTGGGATGTTCTGCAAATTCTTTCTGTGCCAGTTCCTTTAAGAGATGCTCTTCCTCTTCGTTAAATACCTCAAATTCCGCATCTTTCGGTACGGTAGGGGTAAACAAAGATGCCTTGATCTTGAACTCTGAGTAGTGGTTTGTCGGCAGGATCCCAAGTTCTACAAGGTACTCTAAACTCTGTCGGATGATAACAGCCATATTGTAGTACTGCTTTTTGTTCATTTTGCAGGAAATGATTTTATTACGTGCCCAGTTTTTCAATTCCAAAGCAGTCAGTTCTACTACCGGGCGGTCTACGATTGGATCGTCCACATAGAAGCGGTTCCATTCTCCGTCAATATGTTTCATGTAGTTGGAGTTGTTGGTATCCTGCCATTTGTAAGAGAACCATTCCGGGTAGAATTGCCGTAAAGTAATACGCTTTCGTTTGGTGTCCTCTTCCTGTGCTTCGTAGTAGGCTACAATTTCGTCTGCAAGGTCTTCCCACTTCCGCTTTGCAATTGGCTTCTTTTTCCGTGGACTGTTTTCGTCCGGGAGAAAAGAATGCCACCGTCTGTCTGATTCGTAATATTTAGTTGTATACTGCTCCGTATGCTTCTTGATAATATCATCACGATGTTTTTTTGTCATATAATCATTATTTGCCGGAGCACTGACTTGTGAGTTTATATTACCTTCAGAAAGTACTTCCTGCAAGCAGTTTTTGATTGCTTCGGGTGAAAAACGGTATTGTAAGGGAATAAAACATTCCTGCATAACTGATGGCACTATTTCCATGATTGTTCACGCTCCTTTTGTAGTCGTTGCAACTTTTTTGTTTTGTTATAACGGTTGCGAAGAACATTCTTTTTGGCTCCGACTGTGCGCTCTAATTCACGGACGGTATAGTAAGCGTTATCAATTAGGTGGCAAAGATAATCGTCGGTCAGTTCGTGGTTATCGATGTAGAAAGTTTTCCGCTTTCGTCCCGGTCGTTTGATGGCTTTGTCTTCAAGAATACGGATGCGATTCTGCAACTCAATAAGCTCTGCATCCCTGCGGCGATCTTTTTCGATCAGGGCGGCAAGCAGGATGTTGAAGTTGTACTTTGGATCAAGTAATGCGTTAAGCTCTTTATCGGTCTTGTCGGTTAGGTTATGGGTGTCCGGCATGGGGTGTAAATGGATGTTGTTGTAGAGGTCTTCCATGGTAATTTTCTCCTTTTTGTGAGTTACCGGAAAATGCGGTAATTATTGCAAGTTAATTGTTTACTTGTTTTTTTAAGGTGTTTTTGTGGTAAAAACAGGTTGTTTTACTGCCCTTGAAAAATAAAATGAAAAGACTGGGGCAGGAAAACAGTAATTTAATATAAGCCGCAAAAAATATTTTTGAACAAAAAAAGGCAAAGCGGAGTCTGCGTAATTACTCCAGTTTTGCCTTTTAAAAATCCTTTGTCATTCAGTTACATATTAAGGGTAGCACATATTTGTAAAAAAACAAGGAGGGTTACGGAAAAATTTTTAGTTAATATTTACATTTTCGGTGAAGCTGAAATGTAAATTGGAAATTGCGATGAAATGACGGAAAAATCAGTTGTAGGCATAAAATAGACTAGTGGGAAAAATGTGGCGAACATGAAGCAAAAATATAACTATCAAACAATTAAAAATAAGAAAAAGCTTGATGAACGTGCGGGCGACTAGTTAAGAAAAAGAAGAGTATTAATGAACTTTAGGAATTAAAAAAGGAAAATGGTAGAAATGTAGGACAATAAAATTACTAGTTATGAAAAAATGACATAATATACATTAATAAGCATATTGACAGAACATATGTTCTGCGTTATGCTATAATAAAGTAGCGAAAATATATATGCAAATTTTATTAAAATGTGTATAATGTGAAATAGAGATTTTGTATATTTGGAGGGAAGTATGGGTGAAGAAGTAGCATATAATGTGGATATTCAATTAGCAGAAAATGAAGAGGTTGATGTAAAAGACATACCTGTTGATGTAAGTGAATATGAAAAGAAACGGAAACTATTAAAAAAAACAAAAATTGTAAAACAAACATGGTCAATTTTAGAAATATTTCAGAAAGTGAAAGAGGGAAAATTGCAGTTAAATCCTGAGTATCAAAGAAATGTTATATGGGATAAGGCAAAAAAGACTGCGTTTGTAGAATCTCTCTTTATGGGAATAATTATTCCCCCAGTGTATGTAGTTGAAATTCCGGGAGAAAATATATTAGAAGAGAATACATATGAAGTAGTTGATGGAAAACAGAGACTTTCGACCATTAATGAATTTATAATGGGATCATTAATATTACAAGAAAAGTCTTTGGAATATTATCCGGATTGGTTTGCGGGAAGGTCATTTTCAGCAATAAGAGAAGATCGACCAGAGATGGTAAATGAAATGCTATCATCGGTTTTGGATATTTATGTAATAACTGCGAATTCACCTGAGTTTACTAAATATGATATTTTTTCGCGTTTAAATAAAGGAGCTGAAAAACTAAAAGTCAATGAGATAAGAAAGGCTATATATCGTTCAGAAACATTAAAAATTATTGAAAATTATGTCAATGAACATATAGATGAGCCTCAGTATAGAATGGTTTTTTCAGCAAATGATATAAAACGATACGAGGATTATGGTAGATTTTATCGTAGCATTGCTTTTTATGAGAGAACCAATACTGAAAACACTTGTGTCGAAAAATATAATTCTAGACCCAGAGAAATGATAAACGATGTATTGTATGAAATTCAACAAAAAAATATCACTTTAGATAAAGAAACTGTGCTAACAATAATCCATCAAACGTTACAATTGTTAATTCGTTTTAAAGAAAATCCTAATAAGCATTATTTGGTAGATGCATGCATACGATATGCAGTATATAATCCTGTAAAAATGTCGCAAGCATATGATACAATTGAGCAGGATGCGGTGATTTTAGATACAATGGAAAAATCACCACAAACCACAACAAATGTAAATAATAGAGCAAAGCGCATACATGAAATAATGAATAGTTAGGTAAACGCTATGAGTAGCCAAAGAGAAATAACAGAACAGTTAGATGCACTTTGCATATATCATTTTTTATTGTTATATATAAAATTAGAGGAAAAAATAAAGGCATTATATATAAACAAGTGGCCTGATTTTAGTAATGAACTTCAACAACGAATTATGTTTTATCAAGGAGGAACAAATTTACAAAGAAGTTATATAGAATATGATACATATTCTGTTATCACTCAACATCATAAGTTTGATGTATATACTATGCTTAATAAATTAACGTTGAATCAAATTGTCAGGCTAGAGAAGAAAGAAAATCAACTTATAGAGTTGAAATATGAACAACCATCAATGCTTAATAAAACCTTAGTTTATCCATATATAGACTGTATTCTTAAATTATTGAATATGCGGAATATTTTGGCACATGAAATGAGTACTCTTAATTTCAAGAATAAAGATTATATAGATATACTGACAAATGAAATAATAGAAGGAAAAGAATTGCCATGGTTGATGGAATATGATTTAAATTTACTTTCTGACTCAGCTAGATGCATATTGAGTAATTATATTTATATGGATAGTATATATCAGAAGATAAGGAGTTAAAAATGATTAAACAATGGATAATGGACAATATATCTGATTTTAATGTTTCAATACATAGTGAAGAAGATATGAAAATAAAAGTTTTATTACCATATTTGAAATCATTAGGCTATACAGATGAAGAATTAAGATTTGAAAACGGTATAGATGTACAAATAGGTTCAAGAAAAACACGGGTTTTTTCAGATATAGAAATATTGATCAACAATAAAGTTGAGATGGTTATAGATGCGAAAAAACCACATAAAGCAATGTCTGAAAAAGATTTATTACAAGTAGTAAGTTATGCTAAATTAATTTCAACGCCACAAGCAATATATGGAGTGGTTTGTAATGGTATAGATTGCATTGTTACAGATACATATACGGGAAAAAGATTTACAGAAATCCCAACAAAGGCTCAATTGCTTAGAGCAATAGATAAAGCCAAAAAGCCAATATTAAAAGAGATTGACCTTCGTGAGGTTGAAAGTGTTCTGTTTACTTTACATAATTCAAAAGAATTATATAAGGTTATTCAGGATTGTAAAGATGTTATAGAACGAAGAGCACTCATTCGAAGCGATCAGTCGTTTAGAGAAATGACAAAAGTGTTGCTTGTTAAGATGAATGAGGAACGAAGAGTTAAGGCCGGAGAAGGAAACAACAGATTTACCTTTGAGTATATATCTACAAGGGCAAAAGCGAATGAAGTTGAAGAAATAGATATTTTCAAAGAACTTTTTGAGGATGCAAAGGCTAAGTACCCTAATATATATACTGAAGATGGTGATAAAATTAATATATCCGATAATCTTTGTATCTGTCATTTGATTAAAAATTTAGAGCCATTTTCTTTTTTAGGAACAGGGGATGACATCAAGGGTACAGTATATGAAATTTTTTTAAAAGCAACATTGAGAGGTGAATTTGATCAGTATTTTACACCTCGAGAAATAGTTGATTTTATGGTTAAATGTGCAGATCCTAATATTGGGGATATTGTTTTAGATCCTGCATGTGGATCGGGTGGTTTTTTGATTCAAGCATTTAATTATGTTAATGCAAAAATAAATGCAAGTAATGGTTCGGAGGTTGAAAACAAAAATAAATTTAAAGAGTTAATTGATAAATGCTTGTGGGGACATGAAGCGGATTACGATCTGCATGTTTTGGCAAAGATCAATTTAATAATGCATGGTGATGGATGGAATAATATTTATCAAGGGGATGCTTTAAGCAGTAATAAACTTCCTGAAAATTATTTTGATCTTGTATTAGCAAATCCACCTTTTACGATACCATATAGTTTTTCTGACGTATTACAAAAATATGAGTTAGGAATTGATAAAGAATCAGAAGAATTAGATATTCTTTTTGTCGAAAAAAGTATAAAACTTTTAAAAGAAGGATGTGATTTGTTTATTGTTCTTCCGGAGGGGCTATTAAATAATAAAAAATATGCTTATTTTAGAGAATGGTTGTTAAGTAAAGCTGACCTATTATTAAGCATATCTTTACCAGAAGGTGCATTTATTCCATTTGGAGGTTCCGTCTCTAAAACTTGTATATTAGGTGTAAGAAAAAAATCAAGTGAAAATGCATATGTTCGTCCACAACATGTTTTTTTAGGTAAGGCAATAGAAATAGGATATGAATTAGGAAAAAAGAATTATCGTCCATATGGAAAAAATGATTTTGCTGAATTCGAGTATCTTATGAATGAAATTTTTGAAGGCCTTCGTTCTACTACTAACGGAGCGGAGTGTGGTTGGATTGAACAAGGAGAAATTTCATCATACCGAATAGATGCCAATTATTTAATGAATAAACTCAATAGTCGATTAATGCAAGAACAATATGGTGAAGTTGTTCCGTTAAAAGAAATATGTAGTATTGATAATGCAAGTGTAGCGATAAAGGATGACGCAGAGTATTATTATTTAGAAGTGCCAGATATTTCGCCGCAAACAGGAACAATAACTAACATTAGAAAAGTAAAGGGAAACGCTATAGGAGATTCATTTCATAAATTTTATCCAGGAGACATTCTTTTCACTAGAATTAACCCTAGAATTAGTAGGGTTGCAATTGTTCCCAATTTGGATAATTTTGGTATTGTTTCTAAAGAAGTGTATCGTATAGTCTATAAAGCAAATAAGTACATTAAAGAAGAGAATAAATATGTTTTATGTGCATTGCTTCAAAATGAAAATGTAATAAAACAAATAGTAAGATTATCAACAGGATCCTCTTCATCTCGTGCGAGAGTACAAGTTGAGGATTTACTTAATGATGTGTATGTTCCTATATTGGATGAGAAGTCTCAAAGAGAAATAAGTACTTCTGTGTATAATACATCTCAGAAGATATGGGAACAAGCACAGAAGCTCTTAAAAACGTATAAGAAAAATCAAAAATTACTGGGAAGTGACATAGATACTAACAGCTTCCGTAGTATATGATTTTTACACTTTGTTTACACACCCCAAGTCAGTACTCCGGCAAGCTCCTTTCTATGCGGGTTTGCGGGTATGGGGACTTTGTTCAAGTCCGGCCACCAGCATTCCTCAAATCCTTGAAAATCAAGGGTTTGAGGATTTTTTTAGGGTGACTATTGGGTGATCTGCCCTAAAGCTATGCGCACCTTTTCTAAATAATCTGGTTTTGTAAATTTTTAAAATTTTTTCTGTATTCATTCGGTTATAGATTCAAACATATAAATAATCACGTCTTTGGAATATCCACCACACATTTTTCAGAGAAATTTAATTGCAGTAGAAAGTGCAACATGATAATATGAACTTAGAAAGAGGGGAACTATGGCAGAAGATAAAAACAGCGGGGTTATACAGAATCAGGACAGGATCAACAAGCTGATTGATGGACTTACTTTATTCGATGATGACCTGATGAGCCGGGTATTTGATAAGAATATAGAAGCAACGGAGCTATTGCTTAGAATCATTCTGGAGAGAAAGATCAAGGTTATCAGTGTAAACGGACAGGAAGAAATGAAAAGCGCTGCAGTCGGGGGACGTAATATCACACTTGATGTACATGCACTGGATGAAAACGAAGAGAAAATGGACATTGAGGTACAGGGAAACTCCGAAGGTGCTCACATAAGGAGAGCAAGATACCATAGCAGTGTCCTTGATTCCCGAATGTTAAAAGAAGGCCAGGAGTTCAAAGAAATTAAGGATTCTTATGTAATTTTTATTTATAAGCGTGACAAATTTCAAGAGGGTTTGCCATTGTACCATATTGACCGATATGTAAGAGAGACCGGGAAACTTTTTGAGGACGGATCACATATAATATATGTAAACGGCAACTATAAGGGTGATGATGAAATCGGACATCTTATGCAGGACTTTCATCAGACAGACCCCGATAATATGCATTACAAAGAACTGTCACAGGGAGTAAGACATTTCAAAGAAGTAGAGGAAGGACGTGATACCATGTGTGAAGCAGTACAGGAATATGCGAAGGAATATGCCAGTGAATGTCTAAAAACGGAAAAGGCAGAATTAGTAGAAAACTTTATGAAGAATATGAATTTAACGTTGGAACAAGCACTTGATGCTGCTGGTATCCACGGTGAAGAAAGAGACGCTATTATTCAGTTATTGCAGAAACAGGAGTAAGTAGAAACTTGACAATTTATGTTATACCGATAAGGTGGCAAAACAGAGAATTTGTATGCAAAATGTATGCAAAAACAATCAGAGGTCTCTCAAAGCTCCTTTCTATGCGGGTTTCAGAATTACGTAAAGGTTCAAGTCCGGCCACCAGCATCAATTTAAGAGTAGGAGAAACGTTGATTTTACAGCGTTTCTCCTATTTTTGAATTTATCCTATATAAACAAACAAGAATGTCGGCATTGCTGACATCCTTGTACAATGTTGGGCTAGTTCCATTTTAATTCCAATTCTCTGTTTTGCTCTTTGCAATCTGACAAATACAGATTAATTAGTGTTTGATAGGGAATACCACATTTTTCTGATTTTGCCTTGAAGAAATCAATGGTATCACCATCAATGTTAATAGTAATCTGCTTTTTTACACGCTTTGCATAGGGATTTTTTCTGGGATTTAATTTTTCGATATCGTATTCTTTTTCCATTGACTTACCACCTTTCGTTAATTTTGTAGTATTGAGTTGTTTCATTCTTGGTTGCTTTTCTGGCGGAGATAATACGAATAACATCATCCATACCGCGATAACAATGACATACAATTAACATTTTTGCGTGATCGCTTAGCCCCAACATCAAAAACCTTTCTTCCTCTTGTGAATGATTGGGATCGTCAAAACTAATGTCTTTCATAATTAAATTGTAATTATAATATAATTATATGTAAAGGAATTGAATTTTATTCTATAATTTTAATAATGTTCAATGTGAATTATAATAAAAAATGTGTAATCAAAAGATTAATGTGATAAAATGGTGGTGCAAAACATTAGCGATTGTGGGAAATCTTGTAAATAATGCTAAATTTATACTGGAGCAGGCGATTGATGCAGCCGGTATCCAGGGTGAAGAAAGAGAAGCAATTCTTGAGTTGTTGCTGAAGAAGGAGAAAACATGGAAAACTCAAAAGATACTTATGATGTAGAACAAGCATTAGACGAGGCAGATTGGCTGGCAGAAAATAGTAACGAAAGAATGACACACGAAGAAGTGTTTCGCGCGCTGAAGAGCAGAGTAACAATTCCTTTTACACTTCATGGCATAGAAGAAATGCTTACAGTAGAATACAAACAAGGCACAGATCCCAGGGAAATTGGCTATGATGCCATTCAGGGATTTCCGATAGATAAAATATGTTGCACAGGTTATCCGGTAATGCATGGTTACTTTGAACATATGAATGCGACCGGTTATCGGAGATCTTGTGGGTTCATTCAATTCGTGGAAAGAATTGAAAATTATGGGGAAAACAGAGAGCTTTCCATAGATGTCAGTGATGAAAATCTGGAAAAAGGGAATCCATATTTTGCGTATGGTTATCCGGCAGAAATATTTGATGCGCCCTGTTGTAATTTGGCTGGGTGTAGACACTTGAAATGGACAGCTTATACCTATCTAGTAGATCTGCCCTCTCGAATGAATGGCAATAAACTGAAATTCCTGGGCGGATACTCCTGGGGATATGAAGAGGATGAGAACGGTCCACAGAGATTACTACCGCTAGAGATATTGACGGAAAATGACTGGGAAAAGCATGCAACGGAAAAAGGAATATTAAAGGTGTTCCCAATAAAAGGAGGCTGTACTGTTAAGTTATGAAGAATAGATATAAACGAAAATTGATATTCGTTATTGCAATTTTAAGTTTAAGCTTAGTATGCTGTAAAAGTAAAACAGAGCCAATTAATAATATTGCATCATGGACACTGGATGATGGTTGGACAATAAATGGAATTGATATTAGAGATGATTATGCCAATTTCATACTATCATATCAAGACCGGGAAATAGCAAATGTGGAAATTTCAAAATTTGCAGAACCATCATGGATAGATCGGGAGACAACAGCAGATGAATTTGTGCAAGTATATTTAGGTCAGCATGCAGAACTAAAGAGCAGTAGTGAGCTACAATTAGGTAGGAAAGAAGAAAAAATCCAAAAACTTGTGGTTGCATGGGAATTAAGTGCTGCAGAGACTGAAAATGGAGTAGCGCTTCCAAAGGATGAAATATGGTATTTTGGATTTTCTAAGAATAAAGTTTTGTTTTGCGCAAAATTGTTGGATGAAAATGCGGAATTAGAATTTGAAACGATAATGAGAACACTCAAATTAAATAATGATCAAAGTTCAGATACGCATTACGAAGAAGGTTATACGGCTGGCTACGAGGCTGGGTATAATGATGGCAAGCAACAAATGACCGAAAACAAAAAGTGCTTTGCACAGTTTTCGGGGTCTTTTACAGCTGCCGTTGAGCAACTCTTGCCGGATTACTGTGCGCTTCCGGGAAAAACGATTGCCGTAGTCCACTTCTTTCAGGATACACCATTTTTACTTCGCTTTCAGGAAGATTTGACCGGAAAACTTGTTGAAGGAACGTCGTATGTGTTTGAGTTCAAGACATTTGAAGTTGAAATTCCGGCTGATGAGGAATATCCAGATATTTTGGATTATATGTATTCCATAGAGGCTACTGATTATAGAGTTGCGGAAGATAGCGAAATTGGGTTGGAGAGCAAGTCGCCGAATGTTGAAATAGTATGGAAGTAAGAATAGTCTCCCGAGATTGGCAGTCGGAAAATAGTGACAAAAAATCACTGGAAAAATGACCATATAAAAACAGCAGATCCCGCCAGATCTGCTGTTTTTCTCTGTGTATATGAGCGTGAAAAACACACTTCTATCATAAAATAAAGGATACTTTGTTACTTAGAACTTCTCAGCGAAGCTCTTGTAATACTCGTCAAAAAACTCGTTAACCTTTTCCATAATCTTCTTCATGATATTCACCCTTAACCTTTCCAAGACAAATGAACTGTTGACTTTGTTGTTACGCTTAAGGGGTCAGGCCTGACTTCCTTTTGATGATTATAATTTACCATATTGCGCTTATAATGTGAAATACATATAATAGAAGTATAATAATACCAAAAAGGTATAGTAAAAGAAAATACAACATGTCACACAAATAGAATGATTAAGCTGATTTTTGGAAAAAGCATGGAAGGAGGATGCTGGGAAGATGGAATTGCGGCATATCCGATATTTCAAGGCAGTGGCGGAGGAGAAAAGCTTCACGAAAGCCGCGGAGCAGCTGGCGATCGCGCAGCCGCCCTTAAGTCGCCAGATCCAGGATCTGGAGGCGGAGCTGGGGACGACATTGTTCCTTCGGACGCCCCATAAAGTGTCCCTGACAGAAGAGGGAGAGCTGTTCCTGCAGTATGCGAATCAGATCCTGGATCTGGTGAACCGGTCGGAGGAGGATGTAAGAGAGCGCAAGGAAGGACTGCAGGGAACGTTATACATTGCGTCGGTAGAGGGCTGCGGTCCCAGACTTTTCGCGGAATGGATTGCGGGATTCGGGCAAAAACATCCCCATGTGCAGTATAATCTGTGGAATGGTAACACGGATGATGTGAATAATCGTGTGACGAAAGGATTGTGCGAGATCGCCATGATCACGGCACCTTATAATACAGAAGAATATGAGGTGCTGCCGGTCTATGAGGAACCCTGGGTGGCGGTGATACCCAAGGGACATCCGTTGTACGCGGAGGAAAATGACCCGGTAAAGCCTTCGGAACTGTTACCCTACGACCTGTTGATCCCTTCCCGAGAGTCCCGTAAGGGAGAGATCGACAAATGGTTCGAGGGAACGGGGCATGCACCGGTGATCCGGGGGCGCATCGCTCATATGATGAATGCGTATGAGCTGAGCCTGCACGGAGTCGGGATCTCTATTTATCCGGCATCCATTTCTTCCCTGATCCGGGACAAGGATGTCTGTGTGCGGGAAGTGGAGCATCCCGATGCCCATGCGTCCTATGCACTGATCTGGAATAAAAATCATACCCTGTCCCATGTGGCTGAAGAATTTATTGCTTACGTAAAAGCAGAATCCGGACAGCAGATGTACTATGCCTGAATTAACGCAAGAGATACGTCATTCACATTTGTGCCGGTAGATCCTACCTTGTCAAAAGAAAGGAAAGCCCTTATACTTGGAAGCAGGAGGGTAATACGATGAATATTACGGTATATCTGGGAGCAAATGAAGGAAATGATCCTTCTCTGAGGAAAGCGGTGCGTGAGCTGGGAACCTGGATCGGTGAAAGCGGTAACCGTCTGGTATATGGTGGATCCAAATCCGGTCTCATGGGAGAGATCGCGGAGAGCGTATTACAGGCAGGCGGAGAGGTGATCGGCGTGGAGCCGCAGTTTTTCATTGATATGGAATATCAGTATGATGCCATTACGGAGCTGATCGTCACAAAGGACATGACAGAACGCAAGACAAAAATGATCGAACTGGGAGATGTATTTATTGCTTTTCCCGGCGGAACCGGAACGCTAGAAGAGATTGCGGAGGTGATGTCCAAGGTGTCACTGAAGCATCTGGAGGCACCCTGCATCCTCTATAACCTTAACGGCTATTATGACAGCCTGAAAGCACTGTTATCACATATGACGGAGATGGGATTGTCCTCCCCGGAGAGACAGGAAGGCATTTATTTTGCCAGGGATCTGTCGGAAATCCGTAAGATCATAGAAAATCAGCGGAGCAATGCAACGATCACTCCGCCGGAAAATGCACAAGGTATAGGAAATCAGCTAGGCTAACAGGTTAAAACACATAACTGCAATGCCCAGCACCACCAGGATCACACCGGTGACACGGTTCAGGGTCCTGGGGGTCGCCTTGTTGGCGAACAGTGCAGCGATCCGCGCCCAGATCAGGGTAAATACAACGCACAGGATCCATACCGTCCAGTCGGGCATACCACCGATGGCAAAATGAGAGGCAGCACCGGTAAATGCGGTAAATGCCATGATGAAGACGCTGGTTCCTACGGCGGTCTTCAGTTCATAACCCAGGACAGAGGTCAGGATCAACAGCATCATCATACCGCCGCCGGCGCCGACGAAACCGCAGATGAAGCCGATCAGCATACCGCATACCAGAGACTGGATGGCTCTTTTCTTCGCGGAGACGCCTTGCATGGCTTCCTTGGTGGTCATTACGGGACGGACGATGAATTTGATACCTAACAGGAAAGTCATGAACACGGAGAAATTCCCCATGGTAGCGGAAGGCACCAGGCTGGATACGTAGCTGCCTACGACGGTGAATACCAGCACGCTTCCCATCATGATCAGACCGTTTTTGATATCAATATTTTTGTTCTTTGCATAAGTATAGGCAGATATTGCGCTGGCGAGGACATCCGAAGACAGAGCGATACCCACAGCCATATAGGGATCCATGCCGAGGAAAGTGATTAACATGGGACTGATGACGGCAGCAGCGCTCATTCCGGCGAAACCGGTGCCCAGACCGGCTCCCATACCGGCGAAAAAGGTGACAAGAATTGTGATTAAAATCTGCATTTATTTAGCTCCTTTCAGGATATTGTCCATATTTTCTTCCATGACATGAAGCATGTGGAAAAAGATCTCTTTGCTTGCCTCATCAGTGCCATCGAGCAGAGTATCTTTGAAAATGCTCTGTATCATACGGCCTTTTTCGACGACATCCTGAGCTTTCTCCGTGCAGAACAGCAGAGTCTTCCGGCGGTCATCAGGAGCCTCTCTGCGCTCCAGGTACCCCTCGCGCACCAGCTTGTCCACATTGACGGACACCAGATTCGCCTTGATCCGGCGGATCTCCACGACATCACTGGCGGTGTGGTATTCCGGATTGTTACCGAAGAACATGAGAATATCAAAAGCTGTCTGCGGTAGCTTTAACTGTTGACACAGAGGCTTGCACATGGCGTTGTAAGCCAGATTGAATTTTTGTACGAATTCGATATCGGTATTCATTTGAAGGCTCCTTTTACAAAAATGAATATTTCAAATTTGAAATAAATGCTATATTGCATAGTATTACAGATAGTTTTCGAAGTCAATCATAAGATGTTTAATTTCATAAAAAATTTATATTAATTATCCTATCGTAAACATCATTTCGATATGTTATAATTTATTTGACTCGTCCCGATATGAGCATAAAAGTGGGATGATAATCCCACGATATGCGAATAGAGGGTAGGGTGCATACAGAGACTGTGGGCAAACAGAAGAAAGTGCCGGGAGGAGATATGAGTATCAATACATATGATGAACAGAAATTCTGGGAGGAAGTGGATATCCTGTTCCCGGATATTGTAAAAGCAATTACTTCTCTGGCGAAAAAGTCCTACATATCCATAACCAATCTGCGGAACGGCGTGACATGGTGGTCCGAGAAGGCGATGGAATATTTTGGTATGCAGGAGAACTATACCATTCGCGGACAGGAAAAATCAAAACGATCGCTCCATCCGGATGATCTGGAGGATTTTCGGAGGGGATTCCAGGAGAGAGTTGCCGGGAAAAATATGGACGAGCCCTGGGAATACCGGGTGCGTGACGGAAGCACCTACAACCGGATCAGTGCCAGGGCGAAAATGCTGAATGATAAGGATGGAAAGCCTTTTGTGATCGTAATACGATATAACAACTACGGTATTTCCGACGAGGTGGATGCGACCACCGGATTGCATACGGAACCGGCGCTGGACCGGGAGATCATGGAATTCCTGGAGGAAAGCGGACAGGGGGCACTACTGAAGATCGGACTGGATCAGTTCAGCCATATCAATGTTATGTACGGTGCTGCTTTTTCAGATAAGATTCTGAATTGTGCGGCACAGGAGTTGTTGCGTCTGTTAAAGGGAAAAGGATATGTATACCGGCTTTCCGGTGCGAAATTTGTGATCAGCTTTAAAAAGGTATCCAAAGCGGAACTGCAGCAGATATACGATGAGATTGTAGAAACTTTTGAAAATACAGAGGTAGAGGGGAAAAAGATCCCTCTGAAGGTATCTGCCGGCGCAATATTTATGGAACCTTATATGAAGGAGACAAATGCGGTCCGCAGCCGTCTGACTTACGCGTTGAACCATTCCCGGTTTGAGCATCATGGAGAGCTGGTGATTTTTAATGATGAGGTCTGTGGCAGTGACGAGAACCAGTTTGAACTGATCGGCGTGATCCATCAGTGTGCTACGCATAACTTTGAAGGCTTCCGGGTGTTCTATCAGCCGATTGCCGATACGAAGACCGGCAAGATCCGGGGAATGGAAGCGCTGCTCCGCTGGGAACTGGAGCCTTACGGGATGGTGTCTCCCGGTGTGTTCATGGAGTGGCTGGAACAGGATCCCTGTATTTTTGATCTGGGGAACTGGATCCTTCGGACAGCACTTACGGATGTGCAGAAGCTGCGCAAGGAGACGGAAGGCTTTTTCGTCAATGTCAATGTGGCGGCGGCACAACTGGAGCGCAGAGAGTTCCGAAGTGCTGTCATGAATATTTTAAAAGAGACCGGTGCGAGACCGGAGGAGCTTTGCCTTGAATTGACAGAACGATGCAGAGATCTGGATATTCATTTTCTGCGGGGAGAGGTAGAATTTTTCCATTCCCAGGGGATCAAGATCGCACTGGATGACTTCGGAACAGGCAACAGTTCCTTAAGTCTGGCACTGGAGCTGCCCTTTGATGAACTGAAGGTAGATATGAGCTTCATTCGTGATATTAAGCAAAAACCTCAGAATCAGGCCATGGTGCAGTCCATCGTGGATTATGCCAGGAGGACAAACACCGAGACCTGTATTGAGGGTATTGAGAATAAGGAAGTCAGCGACTATATCGAGCAGTTTGGGTCTACCTGGCAGCAGGGATATTACTATTCCAAGCCGGTACCTATCGATCGTTTTGAAGAAGTGCTGCGCAAGAAAGCAACCGAAAAAGAATAAATAGCTATTCTCGAATAGCATTGGGTGCTACACCGTATTTTTTCTTGAATGCGCGGCGGAAGCTGGTCAGATTATTATAGCCTACAGCTACATATAAATCTGTTATTTTAATATTCGTTGTTTCCAGCAGATGTTTTGCCTGCGTCATGCGGACCTGTTCCAGATACGTAGAGAAGTTTACGCCAACCGTTTTTTTGAAAAGGAAGGAGAAGTAACTCTCGGAGATGTGGAACAGGTCCGATATTCTGCTTAAACATAAGGATGGATCTCCATAATTCTCATCAATATAAGCCTGAATGCGCACAATCAGCTGGTTGTCGTTTTCCGGTTGCTTGTTTTTTTCACATAATTCCAGAGCAATCTGCTCGTAATTTTCCAGGGTAGAATCTTCGGACAGACCGGCTAAGCTTGAATCATCGTAAGAGATATCATTATCTCGCACTACTTTCAACAATGTGATTTCAATGTTTTCTAAAAGCCAGTTTACTTGCCTGGAATTCAGCTTTCGTTTCTTGAAATTTTCATCTTTAATAAAATTAAAAATCGCCCTTGTCTGTTTGAGGTTACCGGATTTTACAAAATTATACAGCTGTTCCGCGACCTCATTGGGATAAAAGAAGGAATCCTGACATTCCAGAATCTCACGATACAGGCACAGGTACCCCGGGCTGGAGACACGTTTTACAGCCTCTTTGGATTGGCGATACGATTTCCAGACGGAGGAGATGGTGTCGGTTGTACAGCCTAAGCCACCATAAATCCAGATATTGTATTCCTGCAACAGCGTAGTATGGACATGTGAAAATAAATCTTCGACTTTGTCCAGTTCTTCCCGGTCATATAATAAAATAGTATAAACACTATTCTTGGAACCCTGCATGATGTAGGAATGTATAAAATAACTGGAAAGGATATCGGAAATAACCTCAGCATAGTCAGGTGACAGAATATTGATTATTCCTTGAGGGTCATTGTTTAATTCCAAAGTATCCAGGTAGACATTACAGTATAATATAGCAAAGGAATTGGCATTATCGGAAATGGAAAGATAATTTTGGGCATACGCAGCTTCTTCTTCACTCAGAATCGTACCATGAATCAATTGATCAAAATAGTAATTGCGCAGGGTGATCTTTTGGGACTCATTTAACCGCATAAGCTCTTCATGGTTGAAATTAACTTCTTGAAGACGATATTCCATTGCTTCATAGGGTTTATAATTGGCCTTGGATAACAGCACAATAATCAAAAAGCTTCCTACGACACCCAAAAAGACAATGAACAGAGACAGTAACTGCAGTCCGTTTCCCGGTACTCTCAGGGAGGAAGTAGGAACGATCAGATAATAGTTCAGATTCGGTGTCTGTGCGGAGGTATGGAGCACCGTGACGGGCATGCCCTGAAATAAGGTGCCGGAATATCCCCGTTCGGAATAATCCAGCGAGGAAAGCAGAGAAGCATCCGTTTTTTTCAACAGCGCTTCATTGTTACTGAAAGTAAGCATGGTGTCACCGTTACTATCCTGAATGATAAGACAGCCATTCTTCATCAGATCGACAGAATCCACCATTTGCTGCATATAATCAGCATTCAACTCAAAAATGATGTCAGCATTGATGTTTTTGAAGGTGTAATTCTGCAGAGAGACAGCATAACAATAGTTTTTTCCGTGTGAGGTATATTCGGTCGCAAAACGGTCAAGAGGCAGAAAATGGTTATAATTGTCGGAGGAATCCAGAGTCTCCTTCCAGTCCTCATATTTTGCGAGATCCAGTTTTTGATTGTTTTTATAAAAGGAATAAAGATTCTCAAAATCATTATAGCTGATCACATAGTCTGTATGACGCAGATGGATATAGTAGGTTTGGATCGGCTGGAGAGAGTAGTCGGAATACATATCTAACAGAGCCTGTTTGGTAATATAGGCATTATAATAAAACGCCCGTTCGCCATGATCGGCTTCCGCCAGGCGGGATAGACTGGAATTATTTGCCATGCGCTTGGAAATTAGATAGATATTGGCATAACAGCTGCTGTACTGTTCGGCTACATTTTCCAGAGAAAGCATATTTTCATGCAATAGTTCCTGCTTTACATTATGTGAAAGAATAAAATGAAAAACAATTCCCAAAATGAGCACAATGACCAGGAGCAGACTGTAGGACGTTATCAATTTTATGAAGTATTTATTTTTTCTGGAATTCATAAGAAAAACCCTCCTGAAAGATATTATTATAGTATCATAATCGACAAAAAAGGCAATGAAATAAGATACGGTAAAGTGAAATGTGTACCGTTGACATAAAAAATGAACCCTAGATAACAAAAAATATGTACACCAAATATTGAAATGTGTGGCTTTTAATTGTGCAGAATGACAGATATAATGAAGGCACATTGATACTTCTGGCGCCGAAGTGACAATCATCAACAAACGAGCAGTAAAGAAACAAAGCAAAAACAAAATAAGAAACAACAGAGAAGATAACAGAATATGGACGGAGGTTATTTATGGTAAAGAAAAAGTTATTATCAGTTGCACTGGTTGCGGTTACTGTATGTTCCATGATATTTACAGGGTGTGGGAGCTCTGCGGAAAATACGGGAAATGATATAGGAAAGACAGATACCGATGCACAGGCAGAAAATACTGCCGGGGATGCTGCGGATGATGTAGAGAAACCGGAAAAGATTACAATTATGGTAGACGGAACATTTACGCAGCTGGCAGATGGTCAGGAAGAATGGGTCAATAAATGGGAAGAACTGACAGGAATTGAACTGGAAGTTATTCAGCCGGATCACAATGCTTACTATGATGTGCTGGGACAGACATTTGCCAGCGGACCGGAGAACTGGCCGGATGTAGTAATCCTTGGATCTTCCTATTATTCCGGATATGCAGGAGAAGGAGCTCTCTGGGATATGACGGATGCCTGGAACAATTCGGAGCTGAAGAAGAATCCCAAAACGGATGTGAGTGTCGTAGAAGGGAATATGCTGGATGGACACCTGTATGGACTGGCATTGTACGGCGGTGGCGGTTGCATAACTTACGTTAGAAAACAGTGGCTGGATAATTGTGGACTGGATATTCCTACAACGTATGAAGAGTACCTGGAAATGCTGGATGCCTTCAGTAACGGTGATCCGGATGGAGACGGCATTAATGGCAATACCATTGGTGTGTCCGCAGCGGGATTTGTAGGTAATGAAGCTCCTTATACCAATTATCTGCCGGAATTCTATCAGGACGCATATCCTTCCTTCTATCAGGGAGAAGATGGCGTATGGAGAGATGGATTTACCGAGGATTCCATGAAAGAAGCGATCAAGAGATTACAGAATGCTTACAACAAGGGTTATATCGACAAGGAATCTCTGACGAATGCGACCAGTAATTGCCGTACCAAATTTATGGAAGGTGAGTTCGGAGCATTTACTTACTGGGCAGGCGGATGAGCTGATACGATGTCGGAGGGACTGATTACAAATGGAAAGGACGGCGAACTGGTATTTATGCCGCCTATCGCAGAGCTTGGAAAATACTGGCAGAGATGTGCACCGGTGTATGCGATTACTTCTTCGTGTAAGAATCCGGAAGGCGTATTTAAATATTTCCTGGAAAGCATTTTTGATGATGGAGATATAGAAACCTTGTGGAGCTATGGAGTAGAAGGCGTTCATTGGTCCAGACAGGCAGAAACAGTATGTGGTAATACATATCAGGATGGAGAATTCCATATGCTGGAGAGCCGTTCTCAGCCCAGAACACAGTATGGGGGCGGTATTATAGGAAATGACAATATCTGCCCGTTGACAGAAAAACTGATGCCCGTAAAGAAATATACAGAGGAATCTATGGAAATCTTCAATGCCAATAACAAGACGGCACCTCTGCCGGTAACAACAGATATGATGAGCCAGTATAACGGCGATCTGACCAGTTTGAAGAACTCTATTATTGCGGACTGTGTAGTACAGGGTGTTTCTGTGGAAGAGGGATACAAACGATTTGAACAGGAAGGCGGAGCAGAATGGTCTCAGGCAATCGTAGATTCCCTGAATAATAAATAAAAAGGTGACAGAATGGGAGGTTATGGTATGACAGATGGAATGAGAGAACTGACGGAACAGAATATGCAGGAATTTGTAAAAGTAGTGGAAAAAATGAAAATTCCTTTACACAGTGTGCTGATCGCACAACATGGGAAGCTATTATTTGAAAAATATTATGCACCCTATTGCCGTAATAAGCTGCAGAGAATGTTTTCTGTGACCAAAGGATTTACTTCACTGGCAATCGGATTGTTGGAGCAGGAAGGGAAAATTTCCCTGCAGGATCATATCTGTGATTATTTCCCGGAATATCTGCCCGGTAGAGTGCATCCCTGGCTGGCAGAGATGACGATTGAAAATATGTTGAAAATGCAGACCTGCTACAACATGACAACTTATAACAAGACCAGCACAACTGAGAACTGGGTGAGGAGCTTTTTCCAGACAGAACCCACCCACAGACCCGGAACTCTCTTTATGTACGATACCTCATCCTCCCATGTGCTCTGTGCACTGGTAGAAAAACTGACCGGTGAAAAGATGCTGGACTATCTGAAGGAAAAGATGCTGCGCCAGATTGGCTTCAGTGAGGAGTCTTATATCATAGAGGATCCCTTTGGAACCTCTATGGGTGGGACTGGCCTGATGGCTACTCCCGAGGATCTGCTGCGTACCGGCTGTATGCTGTTAAAACAGGGAAAGGGTTCCTATGCAGCGAGAGCGACCGAACCGAGAACCGCAACACAACCCGATGGCGACTGGTATGGATATCAGTTCAGTATCCCGATGGAAAGAACCTTTGCAATGATGGGGCTGGGCTCACAGATAATGCTGGCAGTTCCGGAAATGGATGTCGTCGTTGTAACGACAGCAGATACGCAGGGTATGGACGGAGCCGAGAAGATGATACTCGCCGCAGTGAGAGAAGTCCTGCTGAAGGATTGTTTTCGGGAAAACGATGCGGAGAAAACAACGTTGCCTATACTGCGTAATGTATTTGAAGGAAAACCCTGTGCAGATTTTGGGAAAAAATACCCGCTGCTCCGAAACAAGTATGGATTTACATGGTGTGGCGTGACTTTTTCCGATGAGGATCAAAAAGGAGTGCTCTCGTATGAAATAGAGGGAAGAGAATGTCAGCTTCCTTTTGGAATCGGACATCTGGAAGAGGGAGAGTTCCCCATATACAATGAGAAATGTGCTTCTTCCGGAGCCTGGATAGATCAACATACGCTGTTTATCCTTTGCTGGCTGATCGGAGAAAGTGTTGCGTCCATCCGCTTCCGCCTCTATTTCTCGGAAGATGGACTGACCATACATATGAATAAAACAGAAGAGACAAAGTACAACGAATACATGGGATTTTTGAATAGTTGAGATAGAGCAGCCGGAATGGAGGGTAAACGTTGAATGTGAAAGAAAAAGGAAAAACTTTGCCTAAGAGGACGCCTGGGGGAAACCTGTTCAAGCACGCCCGTGCATATCGGGGAGTCTATCTGATGGCGACACCGGTATTGGTGTCAGCTTTGATATTTTATTATCTTCCTATGTTTGGTATCCGTTATGCCTTTTTTACATATAAAGGAATCAATGATCCGATTTTCATAGGAATAAAGCACTTTGTAAAAATGTTCAGTATGCCGGGGTTTTGGAAGGCGTTCAGCAATACGTTGGTGCTGAGTATTACAAAGCTGATTTTGAATACCGGTGCTGCGGTGATCATTTCCGTATTGTTAAATGAATTAGTTTTTTTAAAATTGAAAAAGGTATTTCAGACGATTGTATACATTCCGCATTTCATGTCCTGGGTAGTGGCAGCATCCATATTTTCCATGATCCTGTCTCCGACATCCGCAGGATTGGTCAATGATGTTCTGATGAAATTACACTTGATCACGGATAATATCTATTTCCTCGGAGACCAGAAATGGTGGAGATTTTCGTATTACATAATCAATGTCTGGAAAGATACCGGCTGGGGAACGATCATTTTCATGGCAACGCTGGCGGGAATCAGCCCGGAATTGTATGAAGCAGCGTCGATGGATGGGGCAAACCGTTTCCAGAAGATGATTTATATTACCCTGCCTGCGTTGAATAATACGATCGTAACGGTACTTGTATTGAATCTGGCGAAGGTTATGAATCTGTTTGAGTCAGTTTTTGTATTACAGAATGATGCAGTGATCAAAGTATCAGATGTATTGCAGACTTATATTTATACGCAGACATTTAACTCCGGTGCAATACCGGACTATGGATATACCACAGCGGTCGGTATGTTTTCCTCTATTATAAGCTGTATTCTGGTGCTGGTATGTAACAGAGTAAGCCATAAGACGAGAGGAAGAGGTATTGTATGATGAAAAAGAAAGTGAAAATTTTTGATATCGTATTGATCGTGATATTTACAGTATTTTCGCTGGCGATGATCATCCCGGTATATAAAGTACTGGTGGACTCTTTTGATCTGAAGACGGCTTATGGCATGAAGCTGTTTCCGGAGAAGTTCGGGTTCGCAGGGTATAAAACAATTTTTACCAATCCGACGATGTTCAGACCGTTTCTAATCTCCTGTTATACTACTGTTATGGGTACGGTCATGGGACTGCTGATCTCTGTGCTGGGAGCGTATGTATTGATCCAGTGGAAGATGCCGGGGCGGGCATTTATTGCCAATGTACTACTGTTTACAATGATATTTAATGGAGGTATGATCCCGACTTATCTGGTTATGAAGGATTTCCATCTGACAAATAATCTGTGGGGGGTAATTCTGCTGCCTGCCATAAATGTCTACAATCTGGTGTTGATGAAGAATTTCTTTGAAGGAATTCCTGTGAGCCTGATGGAATCGGCAGAGATTGATGGCTGTTCACATTTTAAAATTTTGTATAAAATCGTATTGCCGTTGTCGAAGGCTGCATTGGCTTCCATCGGACTGATGTATGCCGTGGGATACTGGAACGATTATACAAATTCAAGTTTGTATAACTAAAATCTCAACTTTCCTTATTTTATGCGACTTGGCGGTATGCCT
>OBZC01000154.1_pt1 | contig 94801 bp, 79 predicted proteins | sample 1538231 | NCBI WGS metagenome assembly OBZC01 (sample SAMEA2580225, study PRJEB22360) | human gut metagenome | biome: human gut; feature: human-associated habitat; material: faeces | place: Denmark | collected 2008/2010 | reverse complement strand
TCTTGAGATATGACCAGTAGCATTACACCATAAGCATCATTATGCCGTTCATAAATGACATCAGTTTTTCAACTGTAACAACCTTTCTGGTTTTAACTTTTCTTCCTTTTTGATCTTTACAGTAATCACATTCTCCAACTTCTCCGTTTAACCTAATGAGCTTCTTCAAATATTCATCCTGAACACAACAACTACAAACCTTTTTCGTTGATGTTACATATCCTCGCTCTTCAAGCTGCATCATCCGGTCTTTTTCGTATCCCATATATTTATCTCTTCTCGCTATGAATCAAAACGCCCACACCGATAGCATAACTTTGCTTATCAGTGTGGGCATCATCAATTATTTTAACTTTACTAGGATTTCTTCCGCACTCATTCCGTCTGCCAGGAGTTTTTTCAGGACAGCCTCAGCTTCTGCCTTCTTTGCTTCCTCGGCGGCTTTCTGATCCGCTTTAGCTTTTTTTGCTTGGAGCTTGCCTACTTCCTTCTCGACAGACTTCAAAGCTGTACGTTTAGTTTTCAGCTCTGCTTTCAGAGAATCCATATTCGCAGTGATAGACGCAATTTCTGAGGTGAGGGAAGCGATGGATTCCTGCTTTTCTGCAATCTGAGATGCAAAGTCGTTGGTGATTTTCGGTTTGTTTTTGCTCCCTTTGGTTCTGGGCATAAGATATCCGCCTTTCTATTGTGTATTGTAGTTTTAGTATAGCACTGCATGGATATGAGGGCAATAATATTATTTGACGATTAAAGGAATCGCAGCAGAAACTGCAGATACCACAGATGCACCTGTGCCTACCAAAGAAAGCCAATCCTTTCTTCGAGATTGATTTTTCAACCAATCTACACCCTTATCCGTAACATTATAGTATGTAATTCCATCATCCTGATATTCACTAATCAGCTGTGAGCGTACCAAAGCATCAATATATCCAGAAAACTCAGCTTCAGGGATTTTGTATACAGCCGCACCGATTCCCAAGCGCAAATCACATGCCTGAACTATACTTTTCAGAATGGCACAGCCTGTTTTTGCACGGTTTTTAGTATACGGTTTTCTCGCAGATTGAGGAATACGGAATGCCTCATCTACTTTAGTTGTTCCTGGCACATATCCTTTCTCCAGCCAATTCACCACAGTGGCTTCTTTTGTACCGCATTTTATAGCAAACTCTTGAACAGTCATTTTGTCCTTTTTCACCATCTAATTTTTCATTTTCTCAATGATCTTATTTCGTCATATCTAACGGCCGCAATTGCTTATTTTGTGGACAGTACATATAATTCATTCTTTGAATTTTCCCGTCAACACGCTTGTATATTGATACTTTTGCGCAATCAGTCCGTATGTAATATATATTTAATCCATATTGATAACTTCGTTCAGCTAATGCGTCTTTCACTCGCACGGAATCAGCATTATCTGCATCTGATTTCTTTTTTACCTCGCAATAGAAAATGTTTTCTCTCTTCTTTCTCACATGGAGCAAAATATCAGGTGCAATCCATCCATCCTCTACTCTTGGATGAGGTCGCTTTATGCCTTTTCCCTCTCGATTATACTCCAAATCAATGCAAGCAGTTTTTTCAAAATGAGGATCATATTCTTGCTGAAGATACATTGCGAGCCTGCCTGCAATGGCTCTCTCTTGAACATCAGTTTCAAACAAGGCCATATCTTTTTTGTAAAGCCAATTGAACGCTTTAGTCCAAAGACTAATCAGTTCATCAAAGTTCATAATTGTCCTCACACGCTAGTGTTTCTACTTTGCATTCTTAGCCGTCAAATGACGTGTTGCCTGCTGCCCACCACGAAGAGGTGTGCAAAGTTTCGAGCAGCAATGGGAGCACAAGCTCCCACAATTCATGTGATTTCCTCTATCATTATTTTATGGAGGTGTAAATCACATGAAGAATAAATTAGATTGGTTCGATGATAACTGGAATTGGGATGTACGGCCCACACGGGTACTGTATGAACTTCTGCTCTCCCCTACTTACCGGTGGCCTTGGAAAGTGAAAGAGGTGTATTCGTTTAAGTGGGATGCGGATTTTCCAAGGTGTCCACGGTGCGGAACCACTATGGAACGTGAATACCAACGCTTCTGCGACCGCTACGGTCAACGGCTGAACTGGAGTAGATTTGAGGAGATAGAAGTGAAGTACATAGGGTGGGACGGAGTTGATGAGGATGAGGACGATGATGCCTCCGAGATAGACTGAATGCTACATTTTTCGTAGCTACAGTATATCACAAAATCAGAAGGAAATCAGCGTTGTGGAGAAGATTATTAGGAATTTGTTGGCACCATTTTTGCCTGAATCCGGCTTTTTTCTACTTTATTAAAGCATTACATTGCTTTTGCTACCTTGAACGGACAAACCTTTAAACACTGATAACAGCGCACACACTTGTTTTCATCTATCTGTGGATATTCAAATCCTTCTTCGTCCTCCACCATAGATATGGCTTCTTTCGGACAGATAGCATAACAGGCTGTGCACCCACAGCATTCTTCTTTTCTTTTATATAGTACGGGTATTTCTCTTTCCACCTTTACTCACCAAATTTTTAACCTTTCTCTTAATTTTTCTCAAGAGTGATTTTGCATCGTTCTTTAACCCAATGCCGCCATATTTTTTGGCAACATACTCAAACGACTTATTTTCAAAGTCACTCCAAAACTGCTCTCTATTTTCTGGTTTTGGAAATGGAGCTTTAAGAGGCGGCTGTAAACTATCCTCCAGCTTTGTCTGCTTCCAAATCAAATTCTCTTTTACTCTTTCAAAAGCCCTTTCACCAACTTCATTATTTACCAACACCAGAGAAACGCCTTTATTGTCATCAAACTCTGGAGCGGCTTTTTCGATACCCCAGTAGTCGGCAATTGTAATATCACCCGGATGCATCACAGACTTATAGGGACATTCGTAACAGCTAGGCCTTAGTATGCTATGCCCATAAAATAGATTTGTAAAGACTTTGCAATTAGTACTCTTGTTATTACTAAACCGAATTGTTTCCACGTGATCCCGCCATCCAAAGTCTCTCTTATTACGGAATTCTACGTTTGCAACTTTAGAGTGTTTTTTTTGTTCCTGCCAACGCAGATATGCGTCCCATACTTTTTTGCTTGGTACCCCGTGACAGACAATATCCACACAGAACAGGTTCTCATACTCTTTTCCAAGGTACTTTTTCAGTCCGGCCACCTGACAGGATGTTCCAGAGAAAAGTACACTTCTCTGTGCATCAAGATCTACCTTCACATTTTTGAAGGTATCGCCCAGCTTACTCTGGATGTATTTTGAACCTCGCATTCGATTGCGTGCTTCCACTTTATCAGCGCGAATATGTACGGCATTAAAATCATCCGTCAAAACACATCCATAGACTACTCCGCCACTGGATAATAATTGATCCGATAGGGCTGTAAAAATACCACCAGACCTGGAAGCTGCTCTTGTCACTTCGTCCTTATGTTTTACTGCATATACTTTAGGCTGCTTCCAGTTCATTATGCTGCCCTCCTTTCGGAGTAATCAGCATAACAGGTACTACTTTCTGTGTACCCCCCCCCATTATTTTGAGGAGTTTATTCTTTATCCTTGTTTTCATTGGAACTGTTCCATATTTCTTCACCACGAAATCAATTCCTTTCTTTTGGTAATCGCCCCAGAACTCTTCTCTTTGTTCAGATTTCTTGGTCGGTGCTTCAAGATTCGCCTGCCAACATTGTGTTGTGTTACTCAATCTACAATCCAAGGCACCCTTAATCTTTTCAAACAGTTCTTCTCCCCGATTTGTATGGATTAAGAATAAAGAGTTGCCGTTAGGGTCATAGAAGTCCGGGATAGTTTCTTCGATGTGCCAAAAGTCCCCAATAGTCATATCCGTTTTTCTTTTTGTAGTAGCATAAGGACATTCATAGCAAGAAGGCCGCAGCGCACATCGATTATAAAACACCTTAACATAATCTTTAATCGGCTTCTCTGTTCCGTTGACTTTTACATAAGCTGTTGGAGATTTCCAACCATTGCGCTTATCCTTGAATGTGAGATAAGTTATCTTGCCATCTTTCCTCTGAATGGACTCTGCATATTCTCTCCACAGCTTTGGACTAGGAGATCCATGACAGATAATATCTACGATGTACACTCGGTCACGGATTCCTTTTATTTCGCTGAATTTCCGAAATCCATCAGACTGACAGCCCATACCAATAAAGAGCAGTTCTTTCTCTGGATTCTCCATCAGCCACCGATAGGCCTCTCGATAAATATCACCGGGCTTGCTCTGCATATATTTTGAACCTTTTGCTTCTTCACGATGCTTCTCATCCAGAATCAACTGAAATTCCGTAGTAAGGCTCTCATAATTATAGATTGCCGCCACCACAGCATTGTCATTTCCCAGAAAGAAGTCAGAAAGTGCAGTAAACGCGCCACCAGAAGAACTACTCATCAGGGCAGATTTATCTTTCAACCTTCCTGCATATACTACTGTCGCGTTCATATTTTCAACACTCGCTTTTTGTTTAATAATGCTTTACAAATACTAGAAAATTTTTTTTCTAACGGAAGCGATTTGAAATATCTATTATGAATCATATTTGTAATATTTCCCTCGACTCTATCTGCCTGATATTTGCAGTTTTCTATTCTATTTTCCACCGTTGAATGTAGCTGATATCCGGTTTCTTCATCAAATCGGTTCATCATCTCAATAAGAGAGTTAACGTGTTTTCTATATGCCATTGGCTTTTTATTCATCCTTGTAACCCAAGAATTATTTCCATGCCGTCGATAAGCTGACATCACTTTATCAATGTAGTAAATTTCTCCTTTTGTTGCCATATAAACATAAAGAGGGTAATCTCCTACCATTGCATTATAAAAATATTCTGGCATTTGATTTCTCAGTTTTTGTCGGTACACTACAGTTGCGAGTTGAATTGGATTCTCATTTATTATAACATCTTCCACAGGAATCACATGGTTACCACTGCCTTGAAGTCCATAATGAGTAATTAATTTCTTATCAGATGTTACAGTATCATAACAATGATAGCACATACTGCACTCCGAATGGGTCTCCATATAATCAACTTGTGTTTGAAGCTTTGACTCATCTGTCCAATAATCATCGCATTCGCATACAGCAGTATACTTAGCTTTCATTAATGGTTCGATAATTTCTTTTGTAATTTTCACGCCTTTTTTATACTGGTTTTCCTTCTGATAAATACCGCGTATAATATTTGGATAATTATTCTCATACTCTCGAATTATTGATTGAGAGTCGTCCGTTGAGCAGTCATCATGAACAATCGCAACAAATGGAAAATTAGTTTTTTGCTTCACGATGCCGTCCAGAGCCTCCCTTAAGTATTTAGAATGATTATAACATAAACATCTAACCATCACTAGGGGTTCTGTATCCATAACTACCTCTTCCTTAACCGCACGGTTATTTTCATAATTCAATCTTGTACTATTTTGAATGTAAAAATTGAAACAAATAGCATAATCAAAAAAGATCTATCCTGGAAATTGCATCCAGTTACTCCATATAGCCAAAAAAAGATTTGATAATATACGGAATAGTTAATATACCCTTTATATACAGCAATCTTACTAGCCTCATTATTAATTCTTCTTTGAGTAGAATATCCATAAGCTATTGTTTGCAAAAAAGCATTTCCAAAGAATAACGCACCAACAATACCTGTTTCCGTCAATAATTGCAGATATATATTATGTGTGCTCAAAGAAACGCTCGAATAAACAATATGTCTGATATAAGTTTCTGTATTTCTCCATCCAATTCCAAAAATAGGTTTTCTTAAAAAGAGAATCCACGAAGCTTGCCACAGAACATCTCTACCTGTTAGCGCATCTTCACCATCTGACATTGCTGTCAAAGTTTCAAGCAATCTCTGGACAATTGCCATTTGAGAAATGCTATTCCATAATACGATTATAGCAATTACTAGCATTGCTATTCCAAGCATTATCTTCTTTGCAAGAGTTTTAGGGATTTTTGTTCGATATTCCACAAAGAATTGTATAACTAAAGCAATAACAGGCAATATAGTAAATGCTCTTTTATTCGTTAATATCAACGCCGTAACTAGAAATATCGTGTAAAAAGCATTCATTTTACTCTTTTTATTTATATAGATGCAGACTCCCAAAGCAGCAATAATATATGCGCTTGTTACTGATACTTCTCGCTGAAAGCCCGTCATATAATAAGCAGTTACTAGTCTTGACCTCATTTCTTGAGGATATTTTACATAAATATAATTGCTAAAAAAAGACGGAAAAATTTTTTCCAAGACGACACCCAAAGCATGAATCAGTCCGATGCACTGTACAATTTTATAAACAATCGATAATGTCTTACTTTTGTCATTAACATCGATAAGCAACAATAGAACGCAAAATAAATAAGTTATTCCGTATTCAAGGTTTGTAATATCGGGAAACAGTGCAATCGAATATATAATTGGAATTATCGTAAGAATCCAGCTCAAAGACAGTTTCTTCAATCTTATTCTATGATTAAGAAAATAATGAGCGTATAGAAGTAGAATCAAGAGCAAAAAAAGCAATCTGTAGTATCTTGCATTATGATACCCACACAATAATTCTGCGACCGATATAAAAGCCCAAAAAAAAGCAATTATTATTGGAAGTTTATCTTTAAGATTAATCTTCATTTTTTACACCTTAAAGGGAATTCAAATAGTCGTTTAAAAATTCTTTCGACGAGTTTGATAGTATTTCTAATTTTCTATTTACTATATTCCATTGTATCGGGTCAGTAACACATTCATCTTCATTCCGAACAGCGCGCCCATCCAACTTCACAGAGCTTAATAAATTCTCAATACGTTCGGCATGTAGCCTAGGGTAAACAGTCCAAAAATCAACATTATATATAATAGAAAATACTGTTCCGTGAAATGAATTTGTTACAACACATTTTGCATTTTTTATAACGGACAAGAATCCTCCCGGAGAAAGAGTCTTAAGCCTCAAAGATTTCCGAATATTAAAGTTGCTCGCTGAACAGTCAACAATCGGAAGATTGTATTCGTTCTTTCACGCCATATAGATAAGTCAATCAAATACATGCCAGCATTACAGTGAATCGCATCAGGTTTTAGATGCTGCGTTTTCACAAGAGCAACTTTGCCCATGCAGTCATCTACCCCAGCGATCGGATGATCTTGCAAATCTATGTTCCACAGATCATCCAATTTATCCAAAACCATTGTATCGCTATCCAAACTGATAACACGCTCTACACTTTCTGGAATGATGTCTCCTAAAATCATTCTGGCATAGGTATGTCCCAAAGACTTAATGGTAAATCTTTCGTCCTGATAGAACTTCGATGGATTCGGCAATGGGATAAACTGAACGTTTCTGTCGTACTTCTCAGCCATCATCAAAATTCTGTTTTTATTTTTTTCTTGAATGTTATCATCTATAACAAAAACATTTATACCCTTCAAGTGTTTATTGTTTTCAAAAAGGGATACTATTGCAACCGCACAAACCTCTGAAAATAGGTCACTGCTACAATATACAACATTAACGATATCCGAAGAGTATTTCATTCTTTTTCCCCCTCAAGCAAAGTGCGAATTCCCGTAGGAAACTCTATTTCTGGATTGAAGCCAACATCTTTTTGAAGTTCTGTAATGTCGGCTTGAAGATGCATTACTTGCTTTTCTCCATATGGAATTGCGCCTAATTCAATCATCGCATGGGGATTTACCGCATCTCGAATCATAGAAATATACTCTGCAAGCGGACGCGCATTTCCACTTCCAAGCACATAAATTTTCCCATCAGCACCGCGTTCTCCAAGCAGTCTAAATGCCTCTGCCGCATCCCCACTGTACAGGTAATCCCACATCTGTTCACCTTTTGTAAACTGTGGAACCTCACCGTTTTTCAACTTGTTAATTGTGGACATCACCATGCTCTGTGCGCCATCGTTCGGCCCATACACACTTAAAATTCGTGTCCATATATGCTTCATCCCCAGCTGATGCGCATATTCGCGTGTCATCTGGCCAGCACACAATTTGCCTATGCCATATCCCATCTCTGGAAACGTGGGAGTGTCAGGCTTTAACACTCCCTCTACCCGACCATACTCTGCCTGGCTTCCTGCTCCAATGAATGTATGACAGCCGAATCTTTTTGCCGCCGCAACTGCATCTAAGGCATACTTGACATTTCGATTCTGTAAATACATATCATTTCGGGCTGTTCCAGTAGTTCCTTCCCATGCAAAATGGTAAAAACAGTCATAATCTTTTCCTGTATCATTCTGCACAGTTGCCAACTCACTCAAAGAGCAATATTTTTTTGTGACAAGCTTATGTTCAGGGATTTGCGCATTACGCTTTGAGCTCTCACGGCAAAACACCAGAACTTCAACATCATGGGAGACCAGTTCCTTTATTAAAGCGATTCCAACTGCCCCAGTCGCTCCTGTCAAAATTGCACGCTTCATAGCTTTTTCCTCACACTTCTGGCATCATCGGAATAAACATCTGCTTTGCTAGCTCCTCACGCGGCAGGAACGGAGCCAAATCCTCAAGCGGAGGGCTGACCAGCGTGCCGTCCGGCAGACGCTTGGTGCTACTCTTAGGTTCCCACACCTGCTTCGTATCGGTAAAGATTTCGCAGAATACCGGGCCATCCAGTTCCAGAACCTCATCAACAACTTTTTTCATTTCAGCATTACTGTGTGCACTGTAATATGGGTAGCCGAAAGCTCTAGCAATTTTTTCAAACTCAGGGAACGACAAATCACCGCTTTCCGGGCCAATACCAACTTTGCAATGCTCCTTAAACAGATTATTCTGCGTCAGTCGGATAGAGTGATAGCCATTATTATTGATAAGGAAAATTTTGACAGGAAGATGATTCGTCAAGATAGTCTGCAGCTCCTGCAGATTCATCATAATAGAGCCATCGCCTTCCAAGCAAATTGTCTGGCGACGGCCACCACCAATGCAGGTTCCGATAGCTGCGGGCAAACCATAACCCATACTTGCAATGGCACTATTATTGGCCATTCGGCTTCCCTTCTGGATCACATATGCCTGATTACCAACCACACAGCAAGCACCATTAGATACCGCAGTCAGACTGTTTTCCGGCAGACAGCTGCTCAGATAGCGGACAAAGGCATACACATTCGCCGTTTCGCCGTTTTCTTCCCACTGGCGAGGCAGCACCGCCGGATAGTCTTTCTTCCATCGCTGGCAAGTTGCAAGCCATTCGCCTTCAGCATTAACAGGGCTGACTGCAGCCTTGTCCAGTTTCGTTAAGAAGTCCTTTGCGTCAGCCCAAACAGGCATTTCCACATGCAGCGTCGGCTTTTTCAATTCTGCGGGATCGACATCCACCATAATAACTTCTGCTGCTCGTGCCCAGGTCTTCCAGTTATACCCCACCTGACGAATAGAAATACGCGTACCAACAGCCAAAATCAGATCGGCGTTCTGGATAGCCCAGTTGCCGGGACGATCACCCATATTGCCGGCGCGACCACAGTACAGCGGATTTTCGTCCTCAATCCAATCTACTGCATTCCAATATGTAACGATAGGAATGTTCAATTTTTCGGCCACAGAACGAAAGGCTTCATAGCTACCGGACAGGCGAATGCCATAGCCAGCATGGAATACCGGACGCTTGGCCTTCTTAATCTTTTCCAGAACAATTTGAATCGTTGCATCATCCACGGGAGGGGGCAGCAACGCATCATCCTCTGCGGAATCGTAGCCTTTCAATTCATCCGTCTCGATATATCCGCCCTGATAGTTTACAGGGATATCAATCCACACCGGGCCGGGACGCCCGGTAGTAGCAAGATGCCACGCCTTTTCCAGCAAATAGCGGATATCTTTGGGATCCTCCAGCATCGCCGCAAACTTTGTCATGTGCTTGACAGACTTCGTGATATCGTATTCTTGGTCTCCCATAGCGCGCAGGGGTGTCCCCGTATACTGCAATGCATACCGCGCCGTAGTGTCATAACGCACCTGACCGGAAACGATAAACATGGGAATCGAATCCAACCATCCACCTACAACACCCGTCAATGCGTTCGTGCCACCCGGCCCTGTTGTAACACAGACCGCCGCAATTTTATTTTCCAGACGGGCATAGGCCTCTGCCGCAATGGCACAAGCCTGCTCATGGTGGTTATAGGTCACATGCAGCTTGGAATTATGGCCCAACGCATCATTGAGGTGCATTGCGCCGCCACCAACAACAGAGAATACATCCGTGACTCCATGTGTGGCCAGAAAGTCCGCCACATAATCCGCTAAACGCTGTTTCATTCCGTTTCCTCCTAAGTGCACTTACTGATTCACGGCCTCAATAATGGTCTTTGCCATGTAGTCGATCATTTCATCGGTCATGCCGGGGTAAACGCCGACCCAGAAGGTGTTGTTCATGATGAAATCCGTATTGGTCAGCTCGCCCACCACACGGTATGCATCGGTACCACGCATCTGGTCAAAGCAGGGATGCTTGATCAAATTACCGCTGAACAGCAGGCGAGTCTGCACATTATGGCTCTCCACATAGCGGGTCACATCGTTACGGTTCAGGCCGCTCTCCGGCTTGACAGAAATCAGGAAGCCGAACCAAGACGGGCGGCTGTTTGCTGCGGGTTCCGGCAAAATCAGCTTATCTGCAGCAGGCTCCAGGGCCGCACGCAGGCGATCCCAGTTATGACGGCGGCGCTCAATAAAGGACGGGAACTTTTTCAGCTGCTCACAGCCGATTGCTGCCTGCATATCCGTAACCTTCAGGTTGTAACCAAAATGGCTGTAAACATACTTGTGATCATAGCCCTTGGGCAGTTCTCCAAACTGGCCGTCAAAACGATGACCGCAGAAGTTATCCTGACCGGACGGGCAGATGCAGTCACGGCCCCAGTCACGGTAGGACAGAATCAGACGGTTCAGCTTCGGATTATTGGTATAAACACAGCCACCCTCGCCCATGGTCATATGGTGCGGAGGATAGAAGCTGGAAGTGCCAATATCGCCCCAAGTGCCAGTAAAGCGAGTCTCGCCGTTAATGGTATACTGGGTGCCCAGTGCATCGCAGTTATCCTCAACCAGCCACAGATTATGTACATCGCAGAACTCCTTGACTGCGGACAGATCAAACGGATTGCCCAGGGTATGAGCAATCATGACTGCCTTGGTTTTGGGAGAAAGTGCTGCTTCCAGTTTGGTAACATCAATGTTATACTGGGGAACGGTCACATCCACAAACACAGGCACTGCACCATACTGGATAGCCGGAGTCACAGTGGTGGGGAAACCGCAGGCAACGGTGATAATTTCATCACCCTTCTTGATCTGACGGTCACCCAGCTCAGGGGCAGTCAGCGTCATAAAGGCAATCAGGTTTGCGGAAGAGCCGCTGTTTACCAGATGCGCATACTTGAGCTTTTATAAAGGAAAGAAAGTATTTGTGACAGGCCATACAGGTTTTAAAGGCTCCTGGCTGTGCAAGATCTTAGCGAATGCGGGTGCAATCGTAACAGGATACTCTCTGAATCCGCCTACTTCTCCTTCTTTGTTTAAAATTGCGAATATCGAACAGGATATTCACTCTGTTATCGGTGATATTCGAGATTATAAAACGCTGAAGGCAGCGTTTGACGAAGCACAACCGGAAATCGTGCTGCACTTGGCAGCACAGCCCATTGTTCGTGACAGCTACAAAGATCCTGCTTATACATATGAAACAAATGTGATGGGTACGGTGAACATTTTGGAGTGTGTCCGAACCAGTAGCTGCGTGAAGTCCTTCTTAAATGTAACGACTGATAAAGTCTATCTGAACAAGGAGTGGGCTTGGGGTTATCGGGAGAATGAAGAATTGGACGGTTATGATCCGTACTCGAACTCCAAGTCCTGCTCTGAGCTGGTTACACATTCCTATAAAAACAGCTTCTTTGGGGATAATCGAGTCGCTATTTCTACGGCGCGGGCTGGTAACGTAATTGGCGGTGGAGATTTTGCAAATGACCGTATTATTCCAGATTGTATCCGCGCTGCAATCAAGCATGAGGATATTGTGGTGAGAAATCCGTTCTCGACCCGGCCGTATCAGCACGTTCTGGAGCCGCTGTATGCATATCTGATGATTGCAGCAATGCAGTATCAGGATATTAAATATGCTGGCTATTATAATGTAGGTCCCGACGATGTTGACTGCTTCCAGACAGGGGCCTTAGTCGATTTGTTTGTGAGCAAGTGGGGCGATGGTATGAAGTGGGTCAACCGGTATGACGGTGGCCCCCACGAAGCAAATTTCTTGAAGCTGGATTGCTCCAAGTTGAAGACTACTTTTGGATGGAAACCTCATTGGAATCTCGACACAGCCATCGAGATGGTCGTGGAATGGAGCAAGTGTTGGGTAGAAGATGGAGATATTCGAGCCTGCATGGATAATGAAATTGAAGTCTTCTTGCATGCAGAAAGAATATGAGTATTACACAGGCAATCCGTTCTCTCAAAGAAGAAATGGAACGTGAAGAGATTTTTCCAGAAAAAGGATTGGGGACAGAGTGCTTTCAATTTGCATCTACGCTGATGCCTGTTGTAAATGTAGACCTGCTAATCACAAATGATAAGCATGAAGTATTGCTTTCATGGCGGAATGATCCGCATTGTGGAACAGGTTGGCATATACCGGGTGGATGTATCCGATTGATGGAAACAGCAGAGGAAAGGATACAGAAAACGGCTCTAGCCGAAATTGGTGTAAAGGTACTTGCTGAATCGAACCCCATCAAATTCTATGAAATTTTCTCAAGAAACTATCGTGAGGGAATAAAAGATCAGAGAGAACGGGCGCACTTTATTACACTTGTTTATAAGTGTAGGACTCCGAGAGAATATTCTATTCCGGAGGGAAAAAGCATTCCCGGAAAAGTAGGCTCCTTACAGTGGTTTGATGACTTGCCGGATGATTTACTGCAAGCTCAAGACTGCTATCGAAATGACTGGAAAACTATAAAAGAAAAACTTATGGAGGATTAAATAATGGCTATTTGGAAAAATGAGGCAGAAGCTCGCGAACAGATCAAGGCAATGGTGGCAGAGTACTACCACGATTTTAAGGAGAAAAAGACTGCATATCAGGAGGGTGACCGTATCACTTATGCAGCGCGTGTGTTTGATGAGAAGGAAATGTGTGCGCTGACTGATGCAACGCTGGATTTCTGGCTGACGACCGGACGCTTTGCAGATCAGTTTGAAAAGGAGTTTGCACAGTGGATTGGAGTTAACACCCGAGATGACAATAGTCAAACCAATAACACGGATAATCGGAATCAAAGACATGTCATTGTAAAAAGATGCAATTGTTGGTGCTAAGAAGAACATCCCTACGTACAGCAGAACACATACCGCACAATTAAAAAAGAACACAGATGAAAAGTCTAACTCATCAGCGTCTTTCTTTTGTATTAAAGCCGTTCCAAGGCCGCTATCGACAAAGACCTGTAGTATATTTGTAAACACTGTAACCAAAGCAACCGTTCCGTAATCTTTTGGCGTAAGTAGTCTTGCAAGAACTATTGATACCAAAAACGTAACAAGTTGAGCACCGCATCTTTCCATAAATCTCCACACCAAATTCGATAGCACACTACTCTTTTTTTCGTTCATCAATCCATCCCCCATTACAAATCGTTACTAACTCAACTAATGAACAGTATTTAAAATGTCACAATGGAACCGGCAGGCCCACATAGCCGGTGCCCGCAACGGCGATTTTGTAATTTTTCATGTTATCTACTCCTCCGACCCTCTTCGGACCTATCCCCATGAAAGGTAATTTTTATATCTATCTACACATCCTGTGTTTCAGGATGGTATTTCATTTTCATAAAGACCTCGTGTGATAACCACAGTCGGCTAAGTGTTTTTTATGCTGTCGTACCCTCTCGACGTAGCAATAATCACTCAGTACCTCTATCTTCCATTTCCCTGGCGCATATTTATGCGTCGTATCCATTTACCACTACACCTAAGTGTTAAGTTGTTGAGTAGACCTGCTTCGACTCTAACACTTTATTGAATTTCAATCCGTTCGTCATTTTCTACAACGAACACCCAAATGTTTATTTCATCCTTGTTGCAACTTATACTATGAGATGTTCATCTATTATGATGTCTACACGATAAATTATTAGTATTTTTTTACCGTTACTCAACATCGTGCTGTATAAATGCACATTGCAGACTCAACATACTACTGCACAATACACAGTTTTTCGAGTAAGATAGTGGCGTATATTCATGCAAAAATGCCCATTTTCGCATGTGTTTTACGCTCCACCATAGACCATCAGACCTCAACTGATTTTGTTGAGTAGACATTTGTTGGTGCTGCAATAACGATTTTGTAGTCATTCTGTATACCTTATCATTTCAATTTTTAGGTTTAATTATTCAGTTTGACGAATTTTCAAAATAAGTGAGCTTTTTACGCCACTTTTGAGCATCATTTTTGCGATTTTTAACGTTTTGTTGAGTAGACTCGCCTGTTTTCAACACAGCACCAAGCTGTTCGTCAATGGTGGCCTATTAAAATCACTTACGCTTTTTGAACATCGATTTTTATTTTTTTGACTGACCTCTTACAACAATCCTACTTCAGTAAACTGCGTTGGCCGCACATTTGTTAATCATATCCACTTTCGCTTGCACAATGTCAACAGCCATCACTTGATTATGCTGTGCTAACAGAACACTAAGGGAGAGACCGACGTATCCAGTGCCTGCTACGGCGATTTTATAATTTTTCATATTTATATTCTCCTCACTTTTCTCTTTATAAAACGGCAACAAGCCCACGGCAGACCACTTATCGCAATCTACCGTAGGCTTGTGTTATCCTTCTATTTTATTTGCTGCTCCTTTTTGTGGGTCAAAACAGAGCTTCCAAAAGCCTCCTACATATAACCCCCAGGATTTCCCGCTTCTTGCAGTTTTTCAACAAATAAACTTTTAAAGGACAACTCAAGCCGTCAAATCCCTTTAGTTATCGTAGTTTTTCTTGGTTGACCCTATGCGGTTGTCAAGTAAGGAACAAAAAATTTTACAAAAAAAATAAGCCCTACAAGGCTTTCAGTCGGTTTCAAACCGATCTAAACCTTGTAGGGCTTGACTGTTTGCTCTATATAATTCTTATTTTATACCGCCTGCAGTGGCGTATTTTCCAAGATTTTCTTGAACTCTTCTACTGTCATTCCAGCGTCTTCCGCTGCTTCTTCAATCGTCACACGGCCCTTTCTCACCTGCTTAACCAGCATCCGCATCTCACCAATGCTAATGCCTTCGGCCTTTACCCCCTGACTAAGGTTGCACATAACAAGCACCTCTCTTTCCAGTTCTTCGTTCATTGCAACGCCAAATTCTTCTTCAAGAATTTTCCTTTTCTCTGTGACTGCTCTGGTCGAATGGAATAACGAACCAGAGTGTTTTGGAACTCCTTGGTTTGGTGTGTACAAACCCAGATGCAGATTCCTCATCCCAAAAGCCAGGCGATGACATTCACAACTTTTATACCATCGTAATTTCCGAGTAAAAAACGATCCAGTGTCAGGACAATCTTTTCATAGTTATCCTGAATATCATACGCAGAGCATCAAATTATTTTCCCGTTTCGGAAACTTTTATTTTATCGGGTTCAATATTTTCCAATTTCAGAAACGCATCAGATACGAGGCACGGAAAAGTGCTTAACTCCAGCTCCACCAAAGCAAATCTGTTCGCATGGGTAGAAACTCTCAACCTGTACCGCTCCCATTCCTACGGAATGAAACACCCTCATAGCCGAAAAGATTTACGAATATCAAGCTGACAGATGTAAAAAATTCAACATAGATTTGTCTATATCGGATTTTCCCGCATCATCCCGTCCATTAAATCGATAGCTTTTTCCTACTGCTAAATCCTTTGCCTCTCGTTGTCTTCAGCTCTTCTTCAAGGTAATAGTCACCATGATAGAATTTAGAAACATCCATATCAAGAGCTTCAATTACCCGACAGGCCAAGCCAAAAGAGGAAGTCAAAATATTTCTTTCCCCAGATTCCAGCCTTTGATATTGACGTAAAGTTATATTGGCTTGATCAGCAACCTCTTGTTGCGTCATCCTTAATATTTGTCGTCTTTCCGATAAGACAGCCGCTGCTGTTGGAATTATCGTTTGAAAACTATCTAAAATTCCACCACTCATAATATTGGTTCCCTTCATCACGTCCATTTGGACGTATTATACGACCAAGTGGACGTGATGTCAAGTTGTACCCTTTTGAGGCGAGAGGGCACTTTGTTCATCTTTTTCAAGCGAAATGATAACTGCATTTTTCTCGGCATCATACCGTCCTTTAAACTGATGGTCTTTTCCTGCCGCCAGACCATTTGCTTCCAGCAACACCTGAATGAACTGTATTCCGTTAATCATCATCCGACACTGCCCATCGGTCAGCAGCCTGTCCGGGACCTTAAAGGACATGGGATGCTCAGCGGTGCACGGAGTAATCGCAATAGACTTCCGATCTTTCCTCTGCAAAACGCAGATATAGGCCGGACTTCCAAGAATACGGATAACATCTTTCCCAACATTCATTCTCCGGCTTTCCGCCGGAATTGTCACTCGCAGGTTCATAACTCGCCCAGAATTCATGTCGGCATTCCTCTCTTAGCAATCTCATTGCCCGATTGTTGTACGTTTTCAAGCTGTCCCGGTAAATCTGGCGAAGGTATATTTTCAGATTCTTCACGTTGCGGAATCGGTATTGAAGTAGTGCCTGCTTCCCGTTCGGGCTCATCCAATACAGTAGAACTCTGATACCCAATGAAGTCTTCAAACATGTTCATCTGATGGTCTGCAATATAGTCATTATAAGATTTTCCGATACGGTTCTTATAGGCATCCGGGAAGAATTTCATCTGCTTTTTCTTCATTTCACCAGTAAGCGGATCCGTATATTCCTGTGGCTTCGGGGTGAACATGATTGCTTCTTCCAAATCAAACAACATACAAAGACCCTGATCTGAATTAGCCACCCGTCCAAGCACTTTATAACGGCATTCCCGATTCCAGTTCATGAGCCTGAAGATATTTTCCACAAATTCCAAAGAGGTAATATCCTTATTCACCCAGTTTTCGTCTTTCTGTCGTGCCCATTCAACAGACGCGCTGTCCTCTTCCGGGCACATAATCAACGCAAGCCGCTTCTTATTGGGGTGCAAAATCGGAAGGACATACTTGATTCCTTCAAAAAGCCGAATGCACGCCATATTAAATTTCATAACACCATATTTTATGCTCACTGCAGGGTTATTCAGCATGGAAAACTGTGTGCGTGGCGGCAACTCATAGCCATCAAATTTTTCGTACTCCAGCTCTCTTTTATACTCTTTTCGTATCTGTGCCAACTCACGAATCAGCGAGATCTCCCGAACACTCATTTCCTGCTCCCTGCTTTTTTCTTCCATTTCTCAAATCCTCCTACATCGACATTAAAAGGTCATCCAGTTCACGCTGAACTTCATTTCTGCTCGGAATCGCGCCAATCATGGGATTTTCTACGACTTGGCCAGATTCCATCACATCACCGGCCGTAATGCTCTGAACCCACTTATGCCGATACAGCCGACATTCCAGGTTCATCGAGTATCCCTCAGCCTGTTCATAATGATTTTTCCCAATCAAAATCCGGGACTCATCCAACTCAAAGAGCAGGAATTTTGCGTTTTCCCGTTCCTGGCAGATACCACGGCACTGATAGCGGCAATTCCTTCTCCAGTTCAATGTTTGGAAGACCAGTCCAGAAAATGCTCTGGCTGAAAAGGCACTATGAACGTCATTGTCATCTTGCCAGTGCATCGCCGTTGAAGAGCCATGATCGCTCTTTCGCAAAATCACGACCTGCAGAATCGGATGATAGAGCAGTTCCACATATTCGCAGTCGTCCAAGCGGGTATGACACGCTTTGCTGAAACGGATTCCATTTTTAGAAATCGTCATAACCGGGCTGCTTTGATTGATAAAACATATGCCAGATACCGTCAAATAATCAGATGGCAATGCCATATCCAACTTCTTTCCAGACCGCATTTCTGCCATCTTGTTCAGTTTTGCCACCTCTTCCGGCAGATAGGTGCTCAGGCAAAGGCTGCGGATGCTTTCAGCATTGATACCGTTCCAGTTCGGATGGATACCCACAAAGCCTTTCAATGCTCCCTGCCGGATTACCACAATATCCTGCACACCGCACTTTTTGCTGCTGGATGCCACAAGATGTGCAGCCCGTGCAATCTCCGGCGAAACAATTGCTTCGTGATGTTCCGGGACATAGGCAGAGCAGCGATTCCCATTATTCTTTGTGACCTTGCCCAGCTTGTAGTCCACCACAATGCTCTTCCGGGCTTCCAGATCACCCCAGCGGCGTTCATTTTTCATGATGTTTGCTACCATCACACCGTTCCACTCCTGCCTGCCGCGCAGGGTGCTGCGCTTTTTCTGCGTCAGGATCATTGCAATCTGATCGTAGTTATACCCTTGAATAAACGCCAGAAAGATAAACCGCACCGTCTTCGCTTCTTCCGGCTCAATTACCAACTGTCCATCTTTGGTATGCCGATACCCCATCAGGTCGGCCACCGGGTACTGGCCTGTCATAATGCGCTGGTCATACGAAAGGATCATGCGGCGACTCTTATTGCCCGATTCCCAGTCTGCCAAAAGCGCCTGAATGTCAAGACTGTATTGACTGCTTGGATTCAGCGTGTAGATGTTTTCCGTTTCAAAGTACACGCCAATGGGATGTGCCGGGTGCATGGTTTTCAGGGCCGCGATCTGCGTCATGCAATCTGAAAAATTCCGAGCAAAACGTGAAATGCTGGCACAGATAATCAAATCCATCTTCTGGTCTTTGGCATCTCGCATCATGCGTTTAAACGCATCACGTTTCCGCAGCGATGTGCCGGATTTCCCCTCATCGCTGTAAATATCCTGCAGGTTCCAGTTTTCCGTTTCTGCAATCTTTTTGGTGTAATAAAGGGTCTGATTCTCGATGGAAGAAATCTGTTCTTCACTAGATGTGCTGACACGGGCATAAACGGCTACACGCTTCAGGTCGCTGTCGTAAATCGACGGTGTCGGTTTCGCCGGACGAAAGTAGTCTTTTGCCGTTTTCTGGCCCTGTTCTGCCTGCTTATGGATTCTGTCCCGAATTTCAGCTTTTCTCTTTTCGGACTCCAAATGCCTACTCTGCCAGTCTGCTCCACACGGCAGCATGTCCACATCTTCTGCTGGGATATGTTCTACGTTCATTTTTCTTCAGCCTTTGTCATTTCATCTTCCAGTCGAATTCTCCACTCAAGATAATCTTTCCTTCGGATCGATGTATATTTTTCAGCCAAATCTTTCAGGCTCTGCCGCTGGTTATCAAAGTCAAGAATGGTGTCGATTCTCTGGTCATCATCGTCTGTAACAATGTCCACTCGCATCGGCAAGTCAAACAGATATTTCAACAGAAAACAGAAATCACAGGTATTTGCTGCAATATAGGCCCTTGTCTGCGAGAAAATCAGATTTATGGAACCATTTTTGCAATCTTTGAGCAGATGCACCATTTCCGGGCGTTTATAAATTTCCTTATTCCCTGTGATGTCAATATAGACACCAACCAGCCTTTTATCCGCATCATCCCTGAACTTTTCAGCATAGTAGGAACTGTGATAGGCCACTGCTGCATCCTTAGAGCGTTCCCACAGTTTTGCAAGTTTCACATAGCCGCCAACCTTATACTTGCGATCCATTCATAGCACCTTCTTCCAGCTGAACGCTCCAATACCATTTCCGCTTTTTCTGATAGCAGTGGATTCCCATTTCTGTTTTTACCATCCGTGCAACTCGTTTGCTGACCCCCTCATTGTCCAGACGGCAATAAATTTCATTCGCGCTCATATCACCTTTTTCAAGAAAATGCTTGATCCAGTAGGCAGCTTTCTGTTGCTCTGTATCAAATTTAGGTTCGGCGTCCGGCTGTTGTTTTTCAAAAAGCTGTGGCCTGCATTCCAGCCATCGAAAGCCCTTGTCGGCAGAAATGGAAAAGCGGATGTCTTCTGCCGTAGGCGCAAGACTGTTTTTGATTTGATGTACGATTCTTATATCAGGATTCTCGGTATCTCGCTCCACCTGCAGGACGCTTCGTGCTGCTGCCACAACATCAATACTGCCAAGGCTGCGGTACAGCCCTTTGGAACCTTCTTTTTTGTTGAGGTGTCCAATCAAAACAATAGCGCAGTCGTAACCAGCAGCCCACATTCCAAGGCGGCGCATGAGTTTCCGCGCTCTGCCTGCAATTTGCAAATCCGAATCGCTGCCAAGATAAGCCTGAATCGGATCGATCACGACCAATCGAGGCCGAAATTCAATGATTGCCTGACGGATGCGCTCATCGTCCAATGTAAGGCCGTTATAAACTTCTTCGTTGATGAAAGCAATCTTCCTGCAGTCTGCTCCGCAGCGTTCCAAGCGGGGCTTAATCGTGTCTGAAACACCATCCTCTGAGCACTGATAAATCACTTTTTGCGGCGTACCAACTTTGCATCCGTCCGGGGTCTTACCTCCTGTTGAAAGTTCCGCAATCAGATTCATCATCATGGTAGATTTTCCATCGCCGGGATCACCCTGCAGAAGTGTGATTTTCCCGATTGCAATAAAGGGATACCACAGCCACCGTACATCCGTTGACTGAACTTCGCTATACAGTGTCAGCAGCCGTTCCATTTCGTTTTCCCCACTTTATTTTCGCAGCTTGATTTCATGCTTCTATTATACTCTTATCAGATGATTTTTTTCTGTGAAGTGGCACTTCACATGTGCAGCAAATTGTGATGTAACACTTCACAAAATTGCCTCAGAACACACGACCGCTAGGGGTGGCCCCGCCAAATTCTGAGCCACATTTTCATCATTTTCTCTATACAAATGAAAGTATATCCGTTAACTGAACCCCGCTGTACAGCGTCAGTAACTTTTTCACTTCGTTCTCACTCACATTATCGTGCTGTTCAATTTTATGGTTTTATTATACACCTGTCAGATAATTTTTCTGTGACCCAGCAGGTCACTTGTTCCTTAAAATGTGACCTACTGGGTCACATTTTGGCCTCAGAAGCCATCTCTGCTAGAGGGGAAAAACGAAAATTCTGACTTCTATGTTGGCTGCTCTTTTCGTTCTTCTTGATTCGTTTTTTCATAGGCCAGATAATAAAAGTACTCTTATGCGGGCATTCGAAAGGAAGATTTACTTATGTCCGTCAATTATGTTGCTTTGGGAAAACGTATTGGTTATTTCAGAATGCAGTGTGGCAATATCACCCAGGAAGGCTTAGCCTCTAAAATCAATCGCAGTCGTGAATTTCTGGCCAAAATTGAAAAAGGCACAGAACACCCCAGCGTTGCCACTCTGGTCGATATTGCCGACGCCCTCTGCATTTCCGTTGATGATTTGTTGATAGACAGTCTTCACTATTCCGTTTCAACTTCCAACACCGAATTGCATCGTCTGTTATTGGACTGCAACGAAACTGAACAGGAAATCATTATCCACACGGCGAGTGAGTTAAAGGCCACTCTTGTCAGCCTTGGAATTTAACATCCATCCGTATTAAAATCACAAAATAAAAAGGCCCGCATAAGTCGCAGACGCACCCTCGAATCATCTTGGGTGCTGTCTGTGGTTTATGCGAGCCTCTCTTATAATTCTTTTTCTGTATTTTAACTCATTTTAAGTTATAATACAGAATTCAAGTTAAGATTTGTTGTGAATCACTTTTTCTTTACCATGCAGCGCTTTTTAAAGAACGAAATACCGTAGCAAAGAATCTGATCGTAATCATCCTCATACTCCTTTGCATACATCCGATCATCAATTTGCTGCAAGGCTATATCGCATTCACTTTCCAGATTTTCCAAACCCTTCGTGTACTTTGCTTCAAAGATTGCAACGCGGGCATTGATGGAATCGTAAACGACCACATCACTTCGGCCTTCTCCATGCTCCTTATTGGAATCCACCATATATCCGGCACCTGTGAAGATGCCCGCAAGGAAAGCATGATAGAAGTCTTCCCGGTAGTCATGGTAGCTAATGGTGCGCCGGAGCAGAGCATTCATTTCCTTGGTAATGCCCTCGCTATCACCGTTCCAGACTGCATCGAACAAAGCATTTCGATTCCACTTCTTCGTACTGTCATCGAACCATTTGATGACTGTTGTTTCAAAAATCTCTTTGATTTCTGCGTTCGGAATCATAAGGGCAACCATGCCATCCGGCAACTCACCCTTATAATCTTCTTCACGCGCCTTGGTTAAGTACCCTGTCAGGTACAGCGTACTCCAAAGATTGTCTTCTGAGGAATGTAGATAATCATAGGTCAGGTTTTCATCCACACGCTGAACGATGCAGCCACCAGCCATCAGCGTTTCAAGTTTATTTGTGATGGTACTGCCTGCATAGTCAATAAAGGAACGGATGATGGCATTATCGCTGGTGTTTTTCCAGTAGCTGATAGGCTTAGCTTTCGGATTGCGCTGCAGTTCCAGCAAATAATTCATTACATCCCACGGGCAGTAAACATCAAAGGCTCCGAAATGGTATCCATCATACCATTTCTTGATGCTCTCAGCCTGCGTTGTCAAGTCAGCATCCTTTAGCAACAGGTCAACCTCACTCTGTACAAATCCGAAATACTCGTTCAGACGAGAATTTGTGATAGTATCCGATACAAAATTATTTGTTCCCGTAAAAATGCTTTCTTTCGCAATCTTTAAGCAGCCCGTAACAACTGCAAACTGAAGTGCTTGATTGTCTTTTAGAGCCTGCATCAAGCCTTTCATAACATCGAGCATTTCATTATAATAACCGTTGTTATTCGCTTTTGCTACAGGGACATCATACTCGTCTATAAGAAGAATTACAGGCTTTGCATAATAGCTCTGCATCATCGTTGTCAAAAGCATAAGGCTGTTCTTAACTTCTTTTATAGAACCATTGCCATGTGCAAGATGCTCAAACGCTGTTTTTTGGAATTCTGTAACACTTTTACTATCAAGCAAATAAAGATGTTTGTTGTACAAATCCGCTATCACCATTGTGAGCATATCGTATGCCCCAGTAAAATCCAGACCGTCTACCTGTCGGAATGAAACAAAGACTGTCGGATACTGGTTCATCCACTCATCACATAATACCTGATGCTCTGCAATTTCCAGCCCATCAAACAGTTCTTTGCTGTCTTTACGGATGTCAAAGAAGCTTTCTAACATACTCATGCCAAGCGTCTTACCGAAACGCCGTGGTCGAGTGATAAGTGTCACTTCTGCTTTTTCGTCCAAAATTTCCGCAATCAGGCCAGATTTGTCAATATAATAAAACCCACCGTTCCGAATCTTCTCAAAGTCCGAAATACCAACTGGGATGTTCAATTTTTTCATCTCTGCTGCTCCTTTCGCGTAGCCACACACAGACTTTTTATTGCTTCTATGATACCATGAATCTCATGTTCTTACAAGAAAAACTCTGCTTACTGCATTGATTCTGGCTACGACTCATTCGGCATAGTCTGCCAACACATTTTCAAATGTAAAATGAATTTTCACATGTTCATCGTTGAAAACCTCGATGCGGTCAATAAAAGTTTCTACCACATTCTGTGATAGGTACATCACATCGCCTGCTTCTTCTACAGTACTCATGACAGTCTGCAAATGATCGGTGTCCCTCTTCACAGGCTGGAAAGCTTGATTTTTCTCGGTACGCAGCCTTTGAATCTGCTCCATCTTTTCATCTTCCTGCACTCTGTAGGCATCTCTCTGCCGGATGAACTCTTCCTTACTCATATTCCCGTCGGCGTATTGCTCATACAGTGCAACGCGCTGTTTTACGATTTCTGCCTTTTCTGCACTCAGCTTTTCTTCCTGCCGTTCCAGTGCGGAAAAACAAATCAACGCTTTGCGTTCCCGTTCGTGCAGGATTTTCAGTATATGCTCCGCCTGTTTTATCTGCGCTGTCAGCGCGTTTCGGACAATCTCTTCCAGCACTGCCTCAGAGATTGGGATTCGCTTGCAGGGGCTGTTCACCGCCGTGGCTGAAAATCTGCAGTTAAACGAGGGGCCAAGTTTCTTGAGAACACGATATTTCATCAGCTTCTGGCAGTAACCGCAGTAGACCTTGCCTTTCAAGGGATACTGGTGTTTTGTGTAGTTCCCGGCCTGATGCTTCCCATGCTGCAGCATAATAACCTTTTGTGCTTGTTCAAATTCCTCCGGGGTCACAATGGCGGCATGGCTATCCTCAATTCGTACCTGCTGTTCCAGCGGTGCACGCAGGACCCGATGCTTGCACGGAACAGGCATAATGAATTTCGCGCCCACGTAGGTTCCCTTATACTTCTCATTTTTCAGAATATGGTAAACCATTCCGCTTGTCCAGTGGCTGCGCTGCAAGTCCCATGCTTTCTGCTCGCTGTACACATGATTTTCCGCCACATGATACGCTGCCGGGGTCGGAATCTGCTTTTCGTTCAGGATTTTGGCGATGGTGCCCGTCCTGTTGCCCTGCAATGCCAGTTCAAAAATCAACCGCACATATCGACTGGCTACCGGGTCGAGGATTAGCTTATGGCAGTCATTCAGGTCCGGCCGGAATCCAAACGGGCGGTATCCTCCGAGATACATTCCTTTCTTCTGCATCACATGGTCGGCTGCTGCGATTTTGGCAGAAAGGTCCCGGCTGTAGGATGCGTTGATGATGTTCTTAATGGCTACTTCCAGCCCTCGCACATCGTTTCCGGCCTGCATCCCACTGTCATACCCATCGTTAACAGAGATAAAGCGAACGCCCAGCAGTGGGAAAATTCGTTCCATATAATCGCCTGCTTCGATATAGTCACGGGCAAACCGGGAAAAGTCCTTTACAATAATCGTTTTCACCTTTCCGTCCTGTGCATCCTGAATCAGCCTCTGGAACGCAGGACGGCTTGTAGAGGTGCCGGAGTAGCCATCGTCCACATACTCCTGACGCGGTTCTGCAGCCAGTTCCGGGCGAGCCGTGATGAACCCCTCTACCAGTCCACGCTGACCCTGAATGCTGTTGCTTTCAGCCTTATCAGACCCCACATCCTCGTCCGCAAGAGAAAGTCGATAATAGGTTCCGATCATTTTCCACTCACCGCCCTTCAAACGGATAAATCAACTCTGCCTTTACAATTTCCGCTGCACGATTTTCCAGATTGCTCATGCGGCATACCCACTCCATCTGATTTTCTTCTTTCAGTTTTTCCGATACGCCCTCCCGCTGGCTCAGCTGCTCGATCAAAACCTCATATCGTTCCACTGCCTGCTCTTCCACATTTGCTAAAACAGTATCCAGTTTTCCGCTCAGCAGCAAGCTCTGGTAATAGGCCGGTTTTCGCAGTTTCAGGTACGCCTTGTGCAGCATCCCCCAGCGGCCAATCGGACGGGTCCGTGGCAATTTCAAGGCTGGCAGATAATAATCACCCACCAAAACATATTCCATTCCTGTCTGGGCATCATAGATCTTCTCTTTCATCGTCTGTTCTCCTCGTTAAAACACAAATTCCGTGTAAGTATTTTTCTTGTGATCCACTTCAATTTTCTTTACATACTGCTGCAGATTATTTGCTGTTAAAAGAACCTCTGTGTTGCCTGCGATTTGCTTTTTCTGCTGCAATTCTTCTTGAACAACGACCAGTTCTTTCTCGTTTTCAGCTTTTGTCTGTCTGAATGCCTCAATTTCATTCTCTACATCCTGCTTCAATTCCAAGAACTTTTCTTTTGAAATTTTTCCAAGGACATACTGCTCGTAGCCGCTGCGCTTCTGTGATTCCAGTCGAACGATATTGCCTGACGCCTGTTCAATTTCACGTTTTGTAGCTATTCCTTTTGATTGGAGTTTGCTTTTTCCAGAGCTTTTCTGTACCAGCTTCTGCAAATCACGGTGTTCTTCCATCCGCTGGTGCAACTCCTTGTTAATGCCGTTCCAGAGGTCTTTCTCTGAAATTGAAATATGGCAAGATGCACAGTAAAAATACAGCGTACCATCACTTTGCCAATGACAAACCAATTTTTCTCCGCACTTTTTGCAAAAGATTCTGCCTTTGAAAATGTTCGGATTGTTCTTTCTGCGCTGTCTGCACCACTTTTTTCGCTCTTCCTTGACTGCTTGCTCGGCTTCCCGTAATGCGGAAACTTCATCAAACAATTCCCAGCTGATAATCGCCGGATGGCTGTCCGGCACCATCCGCCAGCTTTCCCGTGGATTCTGCCCGATTTTCCGATTCGTTTCATCGTAGGCGATGCGGTTATACACCATTGTTCCTGTGTAGATTGGATTTTCCAGCACCTTTGTCACGAACACGGTCTGCCATGCTGGGTCCTTTACCCGCAAGGTGTTTTTCAGGTATCCCAGCTGACAGCGGCGTGTAAAAGGTGTTGGGATTCCCTGCGCAGACAGCTTCTTTGCAATCTCGCGCTCTTTCATGCCGGATTTCTTCCAGAGAAAAATCCGAACTACCACATCGCTGACTTCCTCATCCAGAACCAAATGATTCTTCTGATCCTTTTTGTAGCCAAATGGAACAGGGGTATAAATTTCTCCTCGTGCTTCCTTGGAACGAAAGCACGACTGGATCTTCTGGGACAGGTCTTTCGAGTACATCTCATTGATCATGCTCTTGATCGGCACCAGCATCCCGTCCCGGCTCTGGCTGTTCAGGCTGTCATAGTTATCATTGATGGCGATAAATCTTACGCCGAACAGCGGAAACACCTGTTCCAGATACTGGCCTGTTTCCACGAAATTGCGGCCCAAACGCGAGAAGTCCTTTACCACGATGCAGTCGATTTTCCGCTCCTGCAGTGCTTTCAGCAGCCGTTCAAATTCCGGGCGGTCAAAGTTCATCCCTGTACACCGCTTGTCCGCAAACACGTCCAGCAGCATCAGATCATCCCGGTGGTTGATATACTCTTTGATGTAAGAAATCTGCACTTCCAGCGATTCCGTATCCCGAAGCACATCATCGAAATCAGACAATCGCGCGTAAATTGCCGTTTTCCAGATACGATGCTGAGCATTTTCTGCTTTCCGCTGCGCGGCACTTACTTTTTTGCTTATTCTTGCCATAAGTCGGCTTCTCCTTTCATGCAGACACTTCACGCCGCCCCATCTGCTTTTGTTGCAGTTCTTCCAGCAGGTCCGCAATTTCATCCTGGAATCGGAACGTAATTTCTACCCGATTGCCCTCATACACTTCGATTTTCTCAATCAGTTCCACGACCATCGGACGGGTGATTTCTTCCAATTTTCGATACTTACGGTACACATCCAGAAACGGATAAGCGTTTGGAGCAGTCTGTAGGTTTTGCCGTTCTGCTTCCAGTTCTGTGATTTTGCGGTCATACTCTTCGATCCGCTTGCTGTACAGTTCGTTGTAGTTCAGGAAATCCTCCCGTGTGAGGATTTCCTCTGCGTAATCCCCATACAATTTTTCCTTAATGCCCTGTGTATGGGCCTTTTCTGCAGTCAGCTGCCGAATCTGCCGTTCGATGCGCCGCACACGGTAGGGTTCCTGTTGGGCCTGCCGGATGCTTTCTACAAACTCTGCTTCCTCCATCACGATCTGGATCTGCATCTGGAGCGCATTCCGCACAATGTTATGGAGTTTTTCATCCCGCAGATTATGGCTCGTGCAACTGCCTTTGTTCTGTTTGCTGCCGGAGCACTGATAATAGATATACCGCTTTCCCTTATAGCTGGCCGACCTGCGCACCAGCCGGCTGCCACAGTCCCCACAGTAGAGAAAGCCTGCAAACAGAGCCACCGTTTCGGCATCGTTCGGCCTACGTGTTTCAGTTTCCAGAATCCGCTGCACCAGTTCAAACTGCTCTGCCGGAATGATTGCTTCATGGGTATTGTCCACGATTACCCAGTCGCTCATCGGCACGTTCATTTTCTTTTTGGAGCGATAGTCCAGTCGCCGAGTCTTTCCCTGCACCAGCTTCCCAGTATAGACCTCATTGTGCAGGATGCGGTCCACTGCTTTGGCAGACCACGGCGGCTCATCGCTCTTGCGGAAATGCAGGCTCAGCTTTGCACCGCTCTGCAGCTTTCGCGCAGCGGGGGACGGCACTTTCTCCACATTCATGCGGTCTGCGATGCTCTGATTATTCATGCCACTGATCTTCCAGCGGAAAATATCTTGCACTGTTTCCGCTGCCAGTTCGTCCACGATCAGCTTGGTATAATTGGCAGGGTCCTTTTGGTATCCATACGCTGCAAAACTTCCCACAAAATCGCCGCGCTTCCGCTTTACCGCAAGCTGACTCTTGATTTTGACGGAAATATCCCGACAGTAGGCATCGTTGAGCAGATTCCGCATCGGAACCATGATGGAATCGCTGGTCTTCCACGCAGATTGGCTGTCATAATTATCCGTCACTGCAATCAGCCGGACCCGCATGACCGGGAAAATACGTTCCAGATAACGCCCCACTTCAATGTAATTTCGTCCAAAGCGGGACAGGTCTTTCACCAGAACACAGTTGATGGTCCCCTGCTCCAGTTCCCGAAACAGCCTTTGGAACGCAGGCCGTTCAAAGTTCGAGCCGGAGTAACCATCGTCCACAAACTCATCCACAATACACAGTTCCGGGTGGTCTGCGGCATAGGCTTCAAGCAAGGTGCGCTGGTTTGCAATACTGTCGCTCTCTGTCTTATCGCCATCTTCACGGGATAAACGCAAATACAAAGCTGTACGATAACGAGTTGAATTTTGCTGTGTTCTCTTCTGCAAATTTATATCAGGGTATAACAAAAGCCTTCCACCTCCTTAACGAATCGGCAATACTGTTCGTCAGAGAAGTGAAAGGCTCCACATTTATATGTAGAACAAGCCCACCGAGCAAGTTCTGCTCAGTTGGCACATTCCTATTTTCTTACCCGTAAACAGCTTACCAGAATCATCATCCTTTGTCCAGTGCTTTATCGCATTAAAGTGTGAAATTTTCCGTGTGATTTTTCAGCAGCTTGCCGAAAGTTTCTCTGCCTTTTCAGCTGGCCGATTGAAAACACCTGCCAATGCGCTCAGACAGTGTCCTGCTCCCTCTCGGTGCAAAGTTCAGCTTCACAATGATTCCGTTGTCCAGATAGCAATAAGGATTTCCGACCTTATCCAGCAGATTTTTCAGCCTTTCCTCTTGTGGCAATCCGTGTTCCACTGCATCCTGCTGCAGTTCCTGCAGTTCAGACTGTTCAATCGTGCGGATGTCCTGGTTCTTCATCTGGCGGATCTGCGCCAGCCAATTCATTGTGCCGTTTTCTTTCAATTACGTTCCTCCCATTCAGGCCAGAAGTGTTTTCAGCAAGTTCAATTTTGCCTGTCCTATATCCTTTCTCATGCTGGGGCCTGTGCAGGCAATCGGGGTACACAGTTCCAGCAGACGGTCATAGATACGGGCGTGAGCGGTATCCTGCGGGTTCTTCAACTCCGTCAGGGTCAGGTTCGTGGTGACGATCAGTGGTTTTCGGCTGCGGTAGCGGCTGTCGATGATGTTATAAATCTGCTCCAGCGCATATTCCGTGCCGCGCTCCATGCCGAAATCATCAATAACAAGCAGCGGATACCTGCACAGTCTGTCCACAACTTCGTTTCGTCCGGCAAAAGCACTGTTCAGTTCATTCATGATTCGGGCAAAATTCGTCATGCAGACGGCCACTTCCTGTTCCATCAGGGCATTGGCAATGCAGCCCGCCATAAAACTCTTGCCTGTACCAACACCGCCCCAGAGCAGCAGCCCCACATTCTTTTCCCGCATTTCCGGCCAGTGGACCACATACCGCTGTGCCAGCTGCATCTGTGGATTTTGCCCGTGATCGTTTGCAAATGTCCAGTGCTGCATCGCCCAGTCGGTAAAGCCCTGCAGCTTCAGCCGCTGCACTTTCTCGTAATGCAGCCTTGCACGTTCTTCTTTCTCTTGCTTTTCCCTTGTAGCCTGCCTGCACCGGCATTCAGCCGGATGGCGGTCACGCCCAAACAGTTTTTTTCCATTCGGAAAGAACGCTTCCTTGGGAGTTTTGCAGCTGCCGCAGTACAGCAGCCCATCTTCTGCAACATAGTCCTGCGGTTCCACAGAGATCGTCATAAGCCTGTCCATCGCTGTTTGGATCGTTTCCGTCATAAACTTTCCTCCTTGTTGTAGGTATAGTCCGGGATGCCTGCTCCCGGTTTCTGTTGTCTTTTCTTCCGTGCTGACCAGCTGCGCAGGGTCGCCGCATGGTCTGCGTACTTCCTGCCTGTAGACTGCATATAGGCTGAAAGGTCTTCGATCAGAGTATCCAACTCTGCAATTTCCATTTCCAGTTCCGAATAATCTTCCAGAAAAACATTCCGATAACGCCCATATGCTTCTTTGGTTCTACTCAGTTGGTTCAATCTTAGGTTGTTCTTATTTATTTGGTTAGGTGTGCAGTTTTGCGCAATCGTATTGCTCACTTTTGAGCAATCAGGCTGCTCATTTTTGACCATCTTGACTGTGCATTTCTGCGCAGCAGATGGGAAGCTTAGAAACACCTGGTTTGGCTTGGAAAAGCCATTGGACCGCCGTTCGATCAGCCGTGCGGCTTCCAGTTCCCGCAGGGCACGGGTGACACTGGAAATGCTGCTCTGAAGATCTGCCGCCAGCCCTGCCAACGGATAGAGCACATATGCCCGGCCCTGCACATCCACCCAGCCGTTCTTCTGCGAAAGGGTCATGCGGTCCAGCAGCAAAACATACGTCAATCGTGCCGTATGGGAAAGGCTCATCTGCAGCAGAAATTTCGGATAAGGGAAATAAGCTGGTAGTGGGGTTTGTGCCTTGATGTACTCTTTACTCAAACTTCCTCCTAATCGTTTTCAAAAGTCCCTGCCGAATGGGAAAGTCCTGCACGGGCTTACGCATCCGGCAGGGTTCCGGGGTGCAGGGTGGAAGACCCTGCTGATTACAGGCTCATATCGTAGCTACGCTTCTTGCGTTTCGGTTGACGTTCTCGCTGTTCCTGTCGAGCCTGCTCCTGCCTTGCCTTTTCGCGGACATTGGCCTCCCACTCGCGTTTCCATGCAAGGTCGGATTTCATCTCATTGGTTTTTCGGAAGATGCTGTACACATTATCCGATGCAATTTCCAAACGCTTGGATTCTTCCCGCAAGGGAGCATATGCCTTTTTCCTCTCCGCGATTTCTTTGGTCAGTTCTTCCTTCCGTTTTTTCAAAGATTTCAGCGATGGCAGCTTTCCATCATTTTCTTCCCGAAAGTATTTCACGGATTCCGCATAGGCATCCAATTCCTTGGAATGCTCTGCGCGGAATTTTTTCTTGAAAATTGCTTTCGTAAATTGCTGCTGGACATCTTTTGTAGAAAGATACTGCCCCGCATAATGAATCTGTTCATTGGTTTTGTACAGTTCATCCTCTGCCTGTGACAGCCGTTCATACGCTGCCTGCGCATTGGACTGTGCTGTCTTACACAGATCGTTCAGTTCCGTCAGGTCGTTGATGTTGTTTTCCTGTACCCATACCAGCGTTTCAGCCATTTTCTGCAAATTGCTGATTTTGACCTTTAGCGCATACGCCAGATTTTCCTGTGCCTTGACATTCTCCTGCAGGTCCACAACGAGCCGCAGCCTGGTTCTGGTCGTAAAGATCAGTATGGGGTCTTCCTTGTACCGCAGATTTTTCTCGGCGTTCTGAACAAAGAATCCTTCCAGACATTCTCTTTTGCAGCTTTCTCCCAGAGAACGCTCCGATATGAACTTGTTCCGTTCCGGCGGCAGATAGCTGTAACGCCCACGTTGTGTTTTGACAAAAATGTCATATTCATCCTGTAGGATGTTTTGAAAATCTTCATACGAGATTGCTTTCTCACGAGCAGCGGCAACGGCATCCCGGATAAGCTGTTTCTGTGTTTGAAATTTTGTCGGGTTTGGCGTAAAGCCTTCCTTTTCGATTTCCTGTTTTTTCTCATCCAGCCGCCGCTGCGCCCAATACTCCGCTTCGGTCACGCCCGTTCTGGATGGCGACAGCAAATCGACCTGATGCAGAAATTCGCGTTGGCATAAATCCATGAGGGATTTCTGCAGATGCTTCAGGTACTCGTTTGTTACATGGTGCTTGTACCCTGCCTTGCAGTCGATGGGTCGCTCCATGAAGGGCTGCTGGGGCACATCCAATTTTCGCAAGCTGTTGATTACGATATGGACATGAATGTTGCCGCTGCCATTGTGCCCGTCCATGTGCGTACAGACCAAAGCCTGATGCCCCGGAAAATTCGCTTTTGCATATTCCAGTCCAAGCTCCTGCGCCCGTTTTCCCGTCAAACAATTTTCTGTGCTGTCCCGTGGATCAAAGCTGATAATGTAGTGGTGGCTTTTGATTTCATTCTTGTTTTGGTTCTTCTGGTATTCGCGGTTCAGCTGCTGGCAAGCCGCATCGAAGGAATAGGGTTCACAGTTCAGACCGTTCAGATAAAACTCATCCCGCATAATACGATTTCCATTTTGGTCAAGAATCGGAGTTTTCCGAAGCTCGTCATACTTGAAAATCAGATACTCCAGCGCAGCACCATAGTTGGGGTTCTTACTTGCGATATGCTTTAAGATTGCCATAGTTCTTTCCTGCCATTTCTGCGACCTGCTCCCTCATCTCAAAAATGCAGGAAATCGCATGGTTGATGTTTTCGAGCATAGCGCGCGACTGGATACCGCCGCTATTGAAGAAAGCCGCGATCTGGTTCAGGTTGTTCCCGATGGCGGCAAACTCCCGTGTGATGGCTTCGATCTCGTCCGGGTGGACATAGAATACATACGAGGTATCCACGCGGCCTTTCATCAGCATCTGCGCTGCAAATTGAGAGAGGGTCATCCCGGCATCTTCTGCCTGCCGGTGTAAAAGTTCATGTACTGTTTCTGTAACTCGTGCGGAGATTACTTTTGTCTTTACGATAGATTTCACTTTTCTCTTTGTTCGTGGCATGGGGTCTCCTTTCCAAAATCAAAAGTTTGATTTTCCCGGCAGTGCATCTGCACTCCGGCTGTGACCTGCTGCGGCAGGCCACCAACAGGCAAAATTATGTGATTTTGCACGATGTGAGGGTATGGGGAGTGCAATCCCCATCAAGATGCCGCCGTAGAAAAATCGCCCGTAGGAGCGGTTTCGTATACAAAGGCGAATCTTGCTCTTAACTACCGTCCACTCTGTCCCAGCCCGTTCCTGCCCGATTCTCTCCGACGTTTTTTCTGGTAAGACGCGCAGAATGCACATTCAGTACCGGAGGTATCCTGCTGGGGTGGCTCATGCGATTTTCAAGGTGCGATGTGACTTTGTAAGGAATCGGGGAATTTCATCAGTGATACCGTAGTGAATTGGCTTACTTTAGAAAACACTTCCTATACCTTATACAAACTTTAAGGGGTGTTTTTAAACCGGGTCTTTTGAAAGTTCAAAAAAATTCATTTTTCCAAGGTTCCCCTCTACCTATAACAATCTAAAATGGGTGTTTGGCATACAGATTTTCAAATTTTGTTGAACTGCCTAATTTTAGAATATAGATTTTGTTCATTTTTCACTTATAGAACCGGAGGAAAGCCGTTTCACAAAAGATTTTGAAAACCCCTACACTAATAGGAATCCGCAGAGCCGTTTTGGAATACAGTTCTGAAAAAATTTATAATTTTAAATAAAAAGAAAAACGGCAAAGTTCAAAATCGAACCTTACCGTCATCCATAGAGATGTCTTATAAAGTAAAAATACTGCGGCAGACAGGTGTTGCGCCTGCTCATCGTGGACATATTGCTATTTTAACATTGTGTAACTGTTACTGATATTCATGCACTGAAAATTTTTGTAGATTACAGCAGTGCAGTTTCTATCAAGCTATTGCTTTTCTCTTTTTTCAGATATATAATTCAGACAAGCCAATTCGATTTATAGGTTTTGTTGGGAGGTTTTCTCATGGCAAAGGTAAACCGTTGGTCTTCATTCCCGGCCTGACCTTTTCTGGTGAGATTTTCAAGAACCAACTGGAGTATTTCTCCTCTGAGTATCGTGTCATTGCTATCGATCCTCGCGGCCAAGGCTATTCTGCCAAAACCGTGGATGGCAACGACTACCTGACTCACGGCCGCGATGTAGCAGGTCTGATTGATGCATTGGGTCTCGAAGATATTGTCCTGATTGGCTGGAGCACGGGCAACCTCGACACATGGAGCTATGTGCAACAGTTCGGCAAAGACAAGCTACGCGGCGTTGTGACTATCGATATGTCTCCGCTCCCGCTCTCCCCTGACCCGAAGTGGTGGACTGAGGGCACGATTGAAGAGCTGTCTCAGGTCGCCACACAGGTGTTGACCTCTTCGCAGGGATGCCGTGAGTTCTTCAGCGAGTATGCGACTGGTGTCATGATCCAGCATAAGATGAAGCCTGACGAGCTGGAGTATCTGCTGGATATTTCCGGCCGCACACCATACTGGATCTGCCGTCAGCTGTTCTGCGACGCTGTGTTCTCCAACTATCTGGAGACCGCAAAAGATGTCGGTGCAACGATGCCGAGCCTGATGTTCATTGCAGAACACTGGCAGGACATTGCAAAGCCCTTTGTCGAAGCACAGCTTCCCGGTTACGACACCTACGTCATGGGTGGTCACCTGATGTTCTATGAGTACCCCGAAAAATGGAACCGTGTTCTGGAAGACTTTTTGAATAAGCTATAATGTGATTTCAGCCGCCTGTGATTCATTCCGCAGGCGGTTTTTTGTGTAATCTCCGGGAGTTCACGCAATGACCTCAAGCATTGGGTGATGCTTCTTTCCCGCTCCCTCTGCGGCATCCGTGTCAGGACGATTTGCTGAATGCTTTCTTCATCTTTTCTTTTGCTTCATCCGGCACGTCGATCAGTCCGAACCGATAGAACATTCCGTATATATAGGTCACACCCCGGATATCGCCCAGTGCTTTCGGTCGTTCAACCACTTCTCCTACCTTTTTAATATGGCCCAGAGCCAGCAGCACAGAACTCCACGCCAGGCTTTTACTATTCTCTCTGCGATCGATCCACAGTTCCTTAGTGTATTGCCCATTCCGGCCCTTTCGTATTTCATAGGTAAAGGGTAAACCTGAGTACGTTTTGAAACGCACACCTGCATAAAGAAGAACCACCTCCCACAGGTGCTCCTCTGTCGGATCAGTCCTCCACCGCTTCATCGCCCTGTATCTCCGCTGCCGCTCTGCTCCTACGCTGATTTTTCCTTTATCTGCTGTGTTTGGGAAGTACACGCCTTTTTCATAAGGCAGGTACGATGTGACGGAGGCTTTGGATAGGCCAAGGACTGTTGCCGTTGAGAGAATGGAAGTTTTATAATCCTGCGTTTTTCGATACCTCTCAAACGTGTCCTGTACCTTCTCCGCCACTTTTGATTCATACACACCGGCTGTGATGAGCAGCTTTCTCACTTTGATTGGGTTTAGGTTTAGCACATCAGCGATGGATTGGAGGGAGCAGTCCTCTTCATAGAGCGCCACAGCCGCATCCATCTGATCTTTCAGATTCTTCCCGGCATCGTATTCCGGCTTCAACTTCTTCCGGCCACCGCCTGGTTTTCTTGTTTTCTTCATTTTACTCATGCAGCTCCAACGGCAGTCCGTCCGGGTCATGGAAGAAAGTCATCTTCTTGTCGGTGTAATCATCCACACGAATTGGCTCACATTCAATTCCTACCTCTGCCAACTCATTCACTGTCTGCTCCACGCTCTCCACACAAAATGCAAGGTGACGCAGCCCACAGGCCTCCGGGCGGTTCACACGCTTCGGCGGGTTTTCTTCTGCAAAAATCTCCAGCTCTGTGTGTTCGTTAACACGCAGATCCAGCTTCCAGTCTTTGCGCTCCGGGCGATAGTTTTCCCTGATGACAGAAAAGCCCAACTTGTTCACATAGAAATCCTTTGCGGCTTCGTAGTCAGATACGATGATTGCAATATGATGTATTTTTGATAAATTCATTTTTTCTCACACTCCATTTTTATTCTCATTTTATTTTCGTTACAAACTATACGACAACTTTCAAAAATACTGTGTGAACTCCTGGAGTTCAGTTTGTCCACACAGCATTTATTTTTTTCTTGGGTTCTTGTTTATTTCAGCTTTTCCAGAATCTCGTCTGCACTCATCCCGCTTGCCAGCAGCTTCTTCAGCACAGCCTCCGCTTCGGTCTTCTTAGCTTCTTCAGCGGCTTTAGCATCTGCTTTGGCTTTCTTGGCTTCGAGCTTGGCGATTTCCTTTTCGACCTGCTTGATCTCAGCTCTCTGCGGCTTCAGCGATTCACGCATAGACTTGATGTCTGTCTTTAACTCCTCGATCTGAGCAACCGTCTTGGCTAGGCCCTCTTCTAAGAGAGCTTTGTCCTTCTGCAGCTTTGCGATCTGTGCATCGAAGTCGGTCTTGGCGCGATTCTTGCTTCCTTTGGTTCTGGGCATTTTTGTTACCTCTTACATTTTGTGTACTATTTCAATTACAAAAAGCAATGATAATTTCATCAAATATCAAAATTTGCTTTTGCAATATTTATATTTTGATCCTCATTAAGATAGCATACTGCTGTCTGTATTGAATGATCCGCAAATAGCTTTCTAACTTTGGTTTTTCCCATATGCTCCATGATTTTCTCTACGAGTGCCTCATTTTTTGCTATTATAAAATTGTAGTACCAATAATGCTCATTACCGGTTTCATACAATTTCTTCAGCTCGAACGCATTTGTCATTCCATGCAAAACCCTGGCGTAATTTCCTCCTCCAACAATGGTAGTTATTATTCTAAATTTTCGACCATTTTCATCTTCCGCTTCATAAATATCCGGGTTATCAAACAGCCTAATTGACTCATTCTTTGGAATTTTATCGATCACATAAATGGGTTTAACTATCAAATTATTAAAAATCTTTTGAATGTCATCTGCAGATAGTTCTTTTCGGATCTTGTCATTTTCTTTTTCATCCTGCACGGAATCTATATCTTGCAATACATTTTCGTGAATTTGATCATCCAGCAATAAATTGACGTGATAAATAAAATTCTTCATTGAAAGAAGCCATATTCGCTTATTTGCTTGTTCACGAAATTCTTTTAGCAACTCAAATCGAGGAGTTCTTTTATCTTCCTCGTACCAATCTATCTTTACATCATTTGTTACAAAGATAAAATCTTTTTGCTTTGATTTTGCACAATCAAGGATTTGATTCCATACAAACAAGTCTCCATATTTTTGGAGGCCAGTCTTTTCTTTACCGTCTTCGTATCCAGGAGGAATTTCTTCGCTATATCTAAAACTTCCCTCTCTAGCAATTTCCATCATTTTTGAAAAAGAATACTCTTTTCCAATTTGAAAACTGCTTTCTATGGCGTTATTCACATTATCAGGTAGCAGATCACTCTGCAACTCTGCGATTTTCTTTTCAATTTCTTTCTGTATTCTTGTCTGGAAGTCTGCTGTCTTAGTTGAAAAATCAGTCAATTGATTTTCAACAACAGACAATACACTTTCATATTCTGCATACACATCTGGAGACAAATATGGGTGCTTATCCGTTCCTAATGTTTGTTCCTTCAGTGTCTTCAATTGATTTTTTATCTCGCCTAAACTTTGCCCTTGGAGCATCTTTGTCTTGTCTACGATTGAATTAACATATCCACCATCTTTGCTTTGTTTCGTTAATAGTCGCTCATACGAAAGGATTGGTTTTTCTGAAACCTTGCTTTTGTTCTTTAAATATTCAAAGTATACCTGTGCAGGTATCCATAGCCGACCTTTGAGATAATTGAATGCCTTATTAAAAATCTCATTTCTGGTTTCTGAAGAATAGTAATATAAATCCAGCAATGCAGAAGTATCGAACACAACAATTCCATTCTGTAGAATCTCTTTGATCGTCTCGCTATCAAGATAATATTTTTTATATAAGTCAACCATTTTATCACCCCCGCACTTTATGCATCTTCTTCACATTTTTCCTTGGATTTTTAATATGGTATTATCTCTCTGCTGCCCTCGACATTCTCAAAATAATCGTCTTTCCAAAGAACACAGCATTTATATCCAGTGCTTTTATATCTGATGCCGTCAATTCCCAGTTCTTTACAGCACGAAGCTACAAAATTAGGCAGTAAATATTCTTGCACCGTTCTTCCCTCATCGTTTTCTACTGTAAATCTCAGGTGCTCTACGAAACGATTAGTTTCTTTTACATCTCCAGACAAATCAAGTAATTTAGCCGATTTTATGGCTTTCAGCCCAATTACTTGCACACGAGGTTTGGTTTTGCCACTGTGCTTGTAAATTTCTTTTAATGCGCCGTCCTTGGTTTCAGCTATGTAATAGCAGCTTCTTCCAACTTCATTATAACGGCCGTGTGCTGAAACATTGGTAGGTGCTTTCATCATCTCAGAGTCATGAAAAGGTCGTTGATTTTCACCTAACGTTCTTGCATGATAATATGTAATATTCTCAAAGCTTACAAAGTTCTTCCAATTTTGAAGAATTTCATATATTCTAACGCCAACTGGATGCCGAACAGCAAAAGCAAAATTCTGTTCCAATTTACTTTCAAATGAAAGCAACTCATCAAGTGTAAACTCCGCAAACAGCTCCAGCGAACTCTCTACCACCGTGATTTGATCTGCCGATAGCTTACTTTCTGGTGAATCTTTGTGATAAAAGTCTTTTTCCTTTGGATCAAACTGAATCTCATCGGACTGCATCAATTTCTTAGCAGTCGTTTTTGTCAAAGACCTTAATACCTTTTTACTTCCACGCGGCAGCTCTAAATCACTGTAGCAGGGCAGCATTCTTACCATAGCGAGATTTTGTGCTGCAATACTACGCTCTAATACATTAGCCACTCCAAGCGCATTGTCCCACTGTGAAGTCAATCCATTTACATAATCAGAAATAGCAGACATACCATCTCCCATTTCTTGGACATTAACTTCAAACTGTGTACGAAAATCCCGTAGTTCTGGCGTAATTGCTGCAGCTTCAAAAGCGGCTAGAACATTTGAGTTGAATAAATTCATATCTTGTTGGTACGGCTGTATTGCTGTTGCTACAACATTCAAAGATTTTGTCATTGAGCCCACTGCATTATCGGGAACTATTGTCTGGGCCACAGAAGATAGAGGTGCCGCAACAAGCCCCAAGCTATTTTGATCTATTAAATTATGATATGGTTGCAAAGCATCTTGCAGGGGCTGTAAAGCTTGAATCAATGGTGCCTGTTGAATTCTTATTTGTTCTGCAGCATCTGCGGCAATTTGCATAGCCGGAGTATTAAAAATATGTGCCTCTCGTTCTTCCATTCTTTTTATGGCTTTATCATAGGCAGTTTCCGAAGGATGAATGGAATCCTCGTCTGATTTTTTTGTCATTCATATCCCTCTCACATATTTTTTCTGTAGTTCTTCACATCTCAGCCAATCCTTAGATTGTTGCCTGCTGCTCACCGCGTAGAGGTGTGTGATTATTAGAGCAGCAAGAGCCACGGTCTCCCGTGGCCCCAGAGTCAGGGTCCCACCTGAGACACAGTCAGTCTCGTTTACCCCAGTATATCATATTATTCTCTATTTTGACAGCCTTTCGTGTACTTTCTTTCCCACTATGTAACACAGTCCACCAAGCATACCGCCAAGCGTGTTGTACACGATGTCTGACACTTGGAATGTCCCCAGTCGAAGCAGCAACTGCAGCATCTCGATGCTCACGGAGAAGATCAGGCCAAGCTTTGTGCTTTTCCATACTACACCCTTCTCAACATCAAACGTCCACATCACCATCCCGGTGAACGGCATCATCAGGATCACATTCTCGATGCACTCGGTCGTCAGCTGTCTTTCTCCGTTCACCGTTTCCCAGATGCCCCAGCCGCCCATTACATCGGACAAAGGATTCATCCACAAGTCCCGATTCAATAGCGTCCGGAACAGGATCATTGAGGTGACAAAAACAAGCAAGAATAACTTTCTAAAAAAAGAGGATACTTTGAATGCAGTAAACCATGTATGGATTGCTGCTTTCCAACCTTTTCCGGCTTCAGACGGGTAATAGGCATAAAGGTAAAAAAACAGAGCAAAAAAAGAAAGCAAGCATGAAAAGCCAAAAGGTTTATATAGAGCTGCTAGAATATTAGTAAGGATTTTTTTGGTAATAATTAAAAGCTGACTCATTTTTACTTTTCTCCTTGATTTCTTTCAGACAACAGCTCAACGCATCCTATTTTAGTCAGAAGCGGAATACTTCGACCTTTTTATAATGTTCAGGCTATTCTGATCATGTTACTTTAAGTGAGCCAACTTGTTTTTTGCCTCATTAATAATGAACTTTGTCTCCTTAGGAAAAGAAATCCATGTCACAACCATTATTTCAAAAATATAAATGAAAAATCCAGGGATAGCACTAAAACAAAATCCACATACTAAAAAAGCGCACGTCTGAATAAAAGGATACAGCTTTTCCTTGGTGTTATATTTTATCCACTTAAAATCAGGTAAACATAAAAAGTACCAGCATACAGCCGATAGCAATGTACCCACTGCAAAACTTTCCTTTACCTTATAAAGGTTATAGCATATTACATTAAACACAAATCCCACAACAATAATCGCTGTGAGTTTTATAAAATAAATACTCTGCTTTTTTTGTGCCTTATAGAGATTGACGTAAATGCTTTTTATGACAATATAAAAAATCTGTGCCGCAAAAAGCAAAAACATCACCTTAGCAGAATCGATATATTTTGTTAAATATACTTCCAAAATAAATCTAGCAGGAAATGCACAGGATACAATCAATGCGGCAAAAATCATCACATAATTTCTTGCTTTTCTTACCTTAACTTCATCTGTTGCCTTACAAAAGTAATTATATAATGTAGTTGTAACAGGTGTGACTGCGACATTCATAAAGTTCTCCATGCTAACAGCAAATGAGTACTGTGCAAATGCAAGCGTAGTCATAAGAGCTTTTACAAACCATCGATCCATACTCGTAAGCACAACAGATGACAAATTTCCGACTGTCAGCAAAATGCCACCTTTAATATTATTTATTAACTCATTTAAAGAGAACGAAGTTCCTCTATGCTCACCTGCAACAAGTTTTCTGCAATTCAATTCCAAAGCAATCCAGACGATAAAATACACAATAACATTGCTCAATAGAAAACATTGTGCGTTATCTGTTTTGATTAAGTATTCTTTCAGCGTTTCTCTATTTTTATAAAATCGAAACCACCCACCGGCATTGATGATATAATGTTTTACGTTTACATAATCTATAATCTGCACTTCATCTTCGGGAAATAGTTCTGAAATTGCTTTTCTTAGTGCCCACGCCTGTAAAAAAGCACCATAATTGTTGATATACTGATGTGTTAATATTCCGATCTTCATTTCACTTCTCCAGCAAGTTGTAAATATCTCTCCTGCAGCTTCTTCGCTTCAAAGGCAATATTATAGTGGTGTTCTGTAATCAACTTCGTGTTGTCATTACGCTCATTCTGCTGCAACGCATCACACAGTGTTTTTGCCCATACAGAAACAGATTCTGTGAGCGGAACAAATTTTGCACGCTGTGACAGCCCAATTTCTCTTGTAATGGCTGACGAAAAGACACACGGAAGGTCCGCTGCCTGAGCCTCTACGCCCACAACCGGAAGGCCTTCCCAGATTGACGGCAAAACAAAGCAGTCAAATGCTTGATACCACTCATTGGCGTTTCCAACATTTCCAACGAAAGTTACATGCTCACTGATACCAAGGTCTGCCGCCTTTCTTTTAATTTCATCCATCAGTTCACCATCGCCTAATAGAACAAGATGTGCCTGAGAATCAATTTTTAAGACCTCCGCAAAAACATCCATTAAGAACGTATGGTTTTTCTGCGCCATAAAGCGTCCAACATGCCCCACAACATGTTTGTTTTCCAGATTGTTTTCCTTGCGAATCTTATTACGGATTTCTGGGTTATAGATAAAGCGCTCAACGTCTATTGCATTTGGAATCAGCACATAGTCATTTTCATCTACCACTTTTTGTCCAAAATAGCATTTTGCAGCCTCGACCCCACAAGAAAAATGATGCGTCATATTTGTGGGAAGGCAAGCCTTACAAACAAGCTTGATTGGAAGCTTCCAGTCTTTCGTTATGCTTGCTCCATGTGCATGAAAAATGCGCACAGGAATTTTGCTCACTTTGGCAGCATGAAGTGCATACACGCCAAGTGCCCCATTGTGCGCCTCAACAATTTTATATTCTGGATGTTCTTGAAACAGTTCTCTCATGTATTTCAAGTACACAGGATACTTGGCCGGATTCAATCCCGGTGTATGATAAATTCTACCGCCCATAGATTTTATTTCATCGTCATACGCTCCCGGTTTTTTCTTATTGCATAAAAAATCGAATTGAACCTTTGACTTATCCATATATCGATAATAGTTCATCAGCATCGTCTCAATACCAGCACGATCCATATTGCTGACAGAATGAAGAATTCTTATCATTGCCTTTTCTCCTTATAAATTTCTTTTCACAATACGAGTTACGTACTGTCTTTCTGCTGATAAATATTTTCTCAGCAATTCAAGTGTCAACCGTTATATTCTATGTTCTATTTCACTACCTCTGTTCAGATGCAGCACTTCCAATGTGTTGTTCATAAACCAGAGTGCTCCATACAAACGCAGTTAGTGATACTGAAAGTTCTTATGATAAAATCATCTGCTGTTGCTAAACCTAGGTAGCGAGATTAAAATTGCTCTCGCAGATCCACCCACCTCTTGAAAAGTACCGTAAACGCGCTATTTTTCCGGCGTTTTCACTATGTACATCTCACCACCTGCGTTCGGTTAGAGGAGATTATTTATTATCAACACTCTCATCTATTATTTTCTCCTGTACAGTTTCATCGTTTCCTTTACAACTTCATCCCAGTTATATTTCTCGCAGATAAAGTCAGCTGTCTGATTCTTCATTTTCATAACCATTTCAGGATGGTCACAGGCATCTTGCAATTTTTCTCGCAAGTCCTCTACATCTGACTTTTTGAAAATCAATGCCTTATCTTCCACAACCTCTGCGCACTCGGGAATATCGGAAACCAGACAGCAGTTGCCGTAACTCATCGCTTCCAACAGACTCAGGGGCATTCCTTCCAGATCAGACGGCAGAGTATAGATATAGGCGTTACTGTATAGTTCATCCAGCATCGCCCCCTGCACGAAGCCGGTAAAGAGTATCCGATCGTCACCCTTCGCCAGTTCCTTCAATTCATCCATAAAGGAATCCGTATCACTGGAACCGCCCGCGATGACCAGTTTTTTATCCGTCTTGACATTCTTGAAAGCCTCGACCAGATATCGAATGCCCTTCTCCGGCACCAGACGCCCGAGGAACAATATGTAGGAGTCTTTTTTCAGCCCAAACTTATCTGTAATCAGTTTTGCTTCCCGAATCTCTGGCCTATTCACACCATTGGGGATGAAGTGAGTTTCTCTGTCATAGGTTTCCTTGAAATAGTCCTGCACGCCTTTGCTCAGAACAATGACCTCGTCCGCATATTTCACAGCGTTCTTTTCGCCTTGGTGGATAAATTTAGAGCCAAGTCCTGATTGCCATTTCTCGCGCTGCCAATCAATGCCATGGACGGTAACTACAACTCTTTTCCCAAACATCTTCGGCAGCCATGCAAAGAACGCCGGCCCTTCGGCATGGATGTGCACCACATCGTATTTTCCAAATGCACTATAAAGTGCCGCAAATGCGGAGGAGCTGACTGCCGCAAGTCCCCCTGATGTCAAGATAGGGACAAAAAAATTCTCAAAAAAAGCAAAAAAATAAGCCCCACAAGGCTTTTCTGACAATTCTTTGAATCATCAGGGCCTTGTAGGGCTATCCGTTATCTTATGCTATTTTATTTTCACACTGCCTGTAATGGGGTGTTCTCCATTGTTTCCTTAAACTGCTCAACTGTCATCTTTGCTTTTGCCGCAGCACGCTCCAGCGGTAAATCACCCTCTCGAACAAGCTGAACCAGCATCCGAATCTCGCCAATTCCGATGCCTTCGATTCTGCCTTCCTGACGGCCTTCTTCACGGCCTTCGGCTCTTACGCCTTGACTAAGATTGCACACTTCAAGCACCTCTCTTTCCAGTTCTTCGCTCATTGCAACGCCAAACTCTTCTTCCAGAATCTTCTTTTTCTCCGAACCTGATCTTGTGGAAGATAACAGCACTTCCATAAATTTCAGGATTCCCTTATGATTCTCCGTCCCTGGCTTGCCTAAACAAATCATTACGACACTCATCAAATCGTAGTTTTCGGTTTCTTCCTGCGCTTCTCCAATCAACTGTTCGGGTTTGATGGAGTACCGGGTAAGCGTATTTTCAAAACCATCTGACGGCTGAGTACAAATCCAGATGGAGTAGACCTTACGAATCTTCCCATATTCAGATTTTGTAAAAATCGGACCGTGCTGTGCAGAAATCATTCTGCTACAATAATAGATTGCCCGTTTCGTCAATGGGTATCCCGGCTTGAATTTTGTCTGTGCTTCCACATTGATAATCAGACGAATGACTTCTTCCTGTTCTGCACTGTCCGCAGATTTCGGTGCGATTGCGTCAAAGCGAACATCGTAGAACAATGTTCCCTCGGTCAGCGTAGAGTCCTCGTTGTTACTACCCTTGATTACATCTGTTGACTTTTTGGGTCTGTTCGTATCATCGACATGAACACCAACAGAGCCAACCTCCGGGGTTCCCTCGATGTATTTCTCAACAATATCATCTACGGTGCAATCGCTGTATTCATTCACACAGCCTTTCATGATCTGTGCCAGAATCTGTTTGTTTGCCAACAGCTTTTTCGCTGTTCTGTCATACCTCGAATCATACTCTGTCTGATCTATCGTGTGGGCAAGCTGATTTTCCACCGTGCCTTGTTTTTCCATCGGCATTCACTTCCTCGCAGTAGATTCAACAAGAGCGTAAGCTCTCCTATCGTACTTCCATCATACCATAATTCACCGCCCATATCAAGCAACCAACTGTAAACTTTCCTTGCACGGAGTTGTCCATATTATTGCATTCTTCGCCACTGTTATATCATAGGCAACTAATTATTTCAGAACCCACTAATGTGAGATTCACATTTCAGTCAGTACTCTCCCGTTTTCTATCTGCATCGCATCCGTTATCTTAAACGAAACAAGTCGCTGCTGTGGAAAAGCTCTTCCGATCAGCCGATAGGACATTTTCTTGTCCCACCCAGAATCCCCGTAAATCATGCGAACCAATGCCATACACTTGATTTCGCCGCTATTAGATTCGTCTGGTTTTCCCACACGATGCGCTCCTGATTCTTCTGCTCCACACGCCTGTACAGCTATCTGTTTCATTTTACGATTATACAGAAACCGATAGTGTGACGGCCATTCTAACGCTTCCAGCGTTTTTCTGAAGACCGTGATTCGTCCCTCTTCCTCGCAGAAACTCATGCCAAGTCCTGCCTGTTGCTCCGTTTTCTGTTCTGTTTTTTGCATATTGCTCACCTCCCACAAATGGACAGACCCTCCCCTTGTACAACCTGTCAATTAGTCCTTTCCAGCTTCAGGAGCAATCTTTCCTGTCAGAATCCCCATTGACACATACCCATCCATTTGCTTGACTTCAGATTCTTTCCGGTGTTCTTCCACAGGCACACCAAAAGTTCCCACAATATCATCCAGGTAAAATCCCTTTCGGCTGTTCACAGGTTTTGTTGACGCAGCATTATCCTGCGAATCGACTGCGTTCTTTTTTCTCTGTCCTTCATGAAAAATTTCTGGCACAAGCAGATCAAAAACATACAGAGTTTCACCCTCAAAGGTAATCCTGTACCCCAGCATTTTATATCGGCACTCGCTGTCCCATCCCATTTTCTGATAAACTAAAGTCGCAAATGGCTTGCAGGACATCTTCCGGCTTTTGCGCTTATCCGGTTTTGCCACGCACCAACGCAGAGCGTCCTTGTCATTTTCATCACACCCACGAACAACGATACGCTTCAAATCATTGTTGAACATGACATGAACGTAGACCACATCCTCCAGCCCTGTGATACAGGCTGTATTGAATGTGATACTATCTTTACGAATCACGATTGCCGGGTCACGCAGATGGGCAAACAATTCCTTTCGCACGACCTGGTAGCCATCATACGAAAAGGCACTTTCCAGTTCTTCCGCCCGTGCGTCTCTATCATCCTGCACAATCTGCTTCTCTGGCGGCATGATTGTTGTGTTTTCTTCATTCATCTATAATCAGTCCATCCTTCCATTATCTTCTCCGCTTCACGGAGCAACTCATTTAGACTTTCTGCCGTAAATATGTTCATTTCCTCTATCTCCGTCGCAGGACGAAATACATCCCAGTTTCCGGCATAATGCTCCTGCCGTAAGATACCCACCTGTGCTATACTTGTAATCGGCTGTCCAAATGTTCCAGCCCACTCTGGTGGAAAAATGTAAATCTTCTTTTTGACCGTTTCGCCCTCATCTTCTTCGGTGTTTTCCTTTGGAGGCAGAACGATTTCTTCCACCTTAATCATTTCAGGCTCATCAAATGCGAACAGCATCATTTTGTTATCGCCCTGCTCCAAAAACTGGCCACGGAACCGATAACGCAAATCCTCATCCCATTCCATAATGTCAAATAAAGTCTTTGCAAGTCCACGACAGCCCAAAGTGCTTGCACACCAACGTCCCTCTTTCAGTCTGCCCCAACGGATCGCGTTTGGATTATTCTTGTCACAGGGGCGAATGGCAATGCAGCGTTCAACAGAATTTAGCAGCAGCTCCACATATTCAACATTTTCAAACTTTTTCAAGCAAGCGGTGTTAAAGCGCAATCGTCCATTAGAAATCGTCATAGCCGGATTCTGCATAGTAGAAAAATACTGTACCCTGACTATTTCATAGCCCGTCAGATCAAGACGCTTTTTCACATCCGCAGTAACAGTGACATCCGGTTCTTTCATCACGCTTTCAGAGGCTTCCCTGTATTCTTCTGCCGAAAAACCTGTCCAATCCTTATCAAAAGGCACATATCCTCGCAAAATCCCATCTTCAACCACGCTCAACACGGGCAAGGGTCTGTTTTTCTTTGAATAATTGCGGGATGCCCGCAGATGATTGGCTGCATTAAAAACTTCTCTGGAAACAATGGCTTCATGGTGATTCTTCTGCCTGTACTGTGTCCGATCATTGTTGTTTTTCTTTGATTTATGCGTCAAAAAGTTCGGTGTAAAGGTCTTTCTTGCCAGTACATCACCACAATGGCGCTCATTTGCCAGAACACCTGCAAGTGTACCGGGATTCCACTCCACACGTCCCAACTTCGTCTTACGGCTATACTCCATCAAAAGAGTTGCAATCTCCGTAAGCGAATATCCATTCAGGTACAGGTAGTAAATCACCTTTACCGTCTGTGCTTCCTCCGGGTTAATTACAAGGTTGCCTTCCTCGTCTTTATCGTATCCAAGCAATGCAGGGGTCAGGAACAGGCCACGGCTGAACCGCCGATCAATCGACCAGTTCATAATGATAGATTTGGAATGCGATTCTTCCTCTGCCACAGATGCCAGAATCGTCAGAATCATGCGTCCATTGCTGTCCAGCGTATAGATATTATCTGCTTCAAATTTCACACCCACAGGCGGATTCAGATTTTTCAGAAGTTCAATCACAGAAAGGCAGTCAACGATATTTCGAGCAAAACGGGCAATGGATTTTGTAAGAACAAGGTCAATCTTGCCTGCCTTGCAGTCCTCAATCAACTGCTGCATCCCTTTTCGGTGTTCCAGAGATGTGCCGCTGATGCCCTCATCCGCATAGATTCCAACAAATACCCATCCCGGCTGTGCCTGAATATAATCCGTATAATAGTTTTTCTGAAGTTCATACGAAGAAGTCTGTTCATCATTATCCGTGGAAACACGGATATATGCTGCCACACGCCGAATCACAGAACTTGTTTCCAAATCCTCTATGATTTTGGCGGGAATGACTTCCAATTCCGATATATCTACGCCCTTATAGCGGTCTCTGATTTTTTGCTTACGGTCTACTGCTTCTACTTCACCGGTAATCATGTGCTTTTCCTCATTCTCCCGTATGGATGCTCCAATACCACTGTCGCATCTTCCGATAACTTCGGATACCGAGTTCTTTCTTCGTATTTTCTGCGGTTCTGCGGCTGATTCCTTCATCTTTCATCCGCATATAGATTTCTCTTGCTCTCATATCGCCATCAGAAAGCAACTTTTTTATCAGATATGCTGCCTTTTCTGTTTTTGACTCAAATTCCGGCACTTTCGGTTGTTCCGATGAAACGAATGTGCTCTTGCACTCCAACCATTGAAAACCCATCTCCGCTGTTATAGAAAACCGAATTTCTCCATCAGACGGAGCCAAACTGTTTTTTATCTGCCGAACAATACGAATATCTGTATCTTTCTGGTCACGCTCCACCTGCAAAACACTTCGCGCAGCAGCAACCACATCTATGCTGCCAAGGCTTCGGTACAAACCTTTCGTTCCCTCTTTCTTATTGAGATGACCAATCAGCACAATGGCACAATCATATACTGAAGCCCACATTCCGAGACGCTGCATCAGTTTTCTGGCTCTCCCTGCAATCTGGAGGTCAGAATCACTTCCTAAATACGCCTGAATCGGGTCTATAACTACAAGCCGTGGGCGAAATTCAATGATTGCCTGACGGATACGCTCATCATCCAGTGTTAGACCACTGTATGTTTCTTCATTGATAAAAGCTACTTTTCTACAATCTGCGCCACATCTTTCCAGTCTGGGTTTAATGGTATCTGATACTCCATCTTCCGAACACTGGTAGATAACCCTCTGCGGCGTCCCAACAGGCTTTCCATCCGGTGTTTTCCCACCCTTAGAAAGTTCCGCAATCAGATTCATCATCATGGTTGACTTTCCATCGCCGGGATCGCCTTGTAGCAATGTTATCTTTCCCACTGCAATGAATGGATACCACAACCAGTGAACAGAAGTTGCCTGCACATCACTATATAATGTAAGAATTCTTTTTTCTACCTTGTCCGCCATCGTCTTTCCTTCCTATTTGCAGTCTTTTCCTACCTCTATTATAAAGCATTCGTTGCGTTTTGACTGCTACCCATCAGGTAGCATGAGTTGCCTTTTGCTACCCAGTAGGTAGCAAAACAGCCTAAGACCACAGAGCAGCTAGCAGTGTGTCCCTTTGCGGTCTTAGAACCTTTGATATAGAGTTGCTCTGCCTACCATCATGCGAGATAATTGTACTGCCTTATGCGGGGAATCATAAGGAGAAAAGCACATGGCTACTGATTATAAAGCTTTGGGCAAGCGCATTTCAAATGCCCGAAAACAAGCTGGTATCACGCAAGAGGCCCTTGGAGAGCAGCTTAACATGACACGAAAACATATTAGCGTAATCGAATCCGCTATCAAACGCCCAAGTCTTGATGCACTGGTTGATATTGCCAATGCTCTTGACGTATCGACTGATGATTTGCTGGTAGATAGTTTGATGCACTCGACTTCAACCTCAAATTCCGAAATTCACCGTCTTCTCTTGGACTGCAATGAAATCGAACAGGAAATTCTCACTCGGATGGTAAGAGAGATGAAAGCCATACTGTACGGTTTGGGAATCTGATTTTGTAGCCCGCTGATCATATAACAAAAAAGCCCGCATAAGACACAGCTGCACTTCGGATTACACCGGGGTGCTGTCTGTGGCTTATGCGGTCAAAGTCATTCCTACGGAATGAAATGCCCGCCTGATCGAGAAGATTTACGAATCCTCTCAACCAAACGGGCATTCTTTTTGCTCACCTTGCTGTTTCTATGCAGTTATGCGCCATACTTTTCCAATGCTCTCCGAATCACATCCTCACAGTTAAACTCAACTTTCATCGTCTGATCGTCATACAGATAAACCATGCTGACAAAAGCATCTACACATTCCTTGGTCAGACCGCCTATGTATGTTTTTTGACTTGCCTGCTTTGTCAGGTTGCGGATTTCTTCATCCAGTTCATCGGCACACTCCTGTTCTTCCTTTTCTGTCCGTATGCTATCCTGCAATGCAGCCAGTTTTTCCGAAAGGGTCTTTTTCTTTTCTATGTACACATCTCGCCGTAGCACACCGTCTGCATACGATTCATATAGTTTGATTTGCTCTACCCGAATGGCTTCTGCTTGCTTTTCCAAGTCCTCAATGTCCACGCAGCGCACCGTGATAGACTGCTTTTCCTGCATTCCCTGATTTACCACATCCAGCGCATAGAATACTGTTTTTATCGCACGAGCCACTTTTGCATTCACCGAATATTCTCTGTAATAGCCGCCGTAGCATTTAGAGAACTTTCCGGCTGACCGTTTATAGCCGCAATAGAAAACCATTTCCCCATATTGCCTTTCGTGGCGAAGCTGCCGATTACAGTTTCCGCAGCAGATTTTTCCTTTTAACGCAAAATCATCATCCACCTTATATTGAATTGGAGTTACGTTACGGATTGCTTTCTGTGCCTGGTAGTATTCATCTTTTGTCACGATGGCCTCATGAGCGTTTTCTGCGATGATCCACTTATCCTCCGGGAGCGTCCGAACAGAGGTAGTATTCACATCAATTTTCTTTCTTCTCCCCATAACCAACGCACCAGTGTATTCATACCGTCTAAGGATTCTCCACACGATTGCCGCGTTCCATAACATTTCACTGTCCGGGGCAATAATAGGATTGCTGCCCATCAGCAGATTCTTTCGTTTCGCATACAATCCCGGCGTAGGAAGATTTAATTCGTTCATGCCGTAGGCGATCTGCGTTGTATTGCGGCCGGACAATGCTAATTCAAATACTTTTTTCACGCAGGGTGCTGCCTCCGGGTCAATCTCCCACCGCTGCCCACCTTTCTTGTTCCACACATATCCAAAAGGGACATTCGTGCAGGTGGCTTTCCCGTTCTTCCAGTTCGTTTCCAGAGCAGCCCGAATCTTTTTCGCAATATCCCGGCTATACATATTATTCACCAGATTGCTGACCGCCACTTCGATTCCCGGTGTTCCGTTGTTCAGTTTCATGCTGTCAAAGGAATTATTCACAGCAATAAACCGAACTCCCATCAACGGAAAAATCTGTTCAATGTAATCGCCAACACCGATATAGTCACGACCAAGGCGGGATAAATCCTTTACCATGATGACTTTTATATCGCCCTGCTTCAAATCCACGATCATTTTCTGAAAAGCCGGACGATTAAAATTTGTTCCAGTATAGCCATCATCTACATATTCTACAATCTCGCCAAACAAATCTTCCTGCTTCCCAATGTAATCGTGGAGCAGCATCCGTTGGTTCTCAATGCTGTTACTTTCATCCTTGCTGCCTTTTTTCAAATCTCCGTCTGCCAATGATAAGCGGAGATAGATTGCAATTTTATCATTCATTCTGAACCTCCGACATGATTGCAAGCACTTCCTGATAGGGGTCGCTACACTTAAATTCGACCTCCACAGAATTGTCCATTCCTACATAGATTCTCTTGATAAGTTCATGCACCAGTTCTTCATCAAATTCATTTTGATTCAGAATCCCGCGCATCCGCTCCATCTGCGCATCGCAGATTTTGATTCTTTTTTCCAGTTCCAATGCACGTTGACGCTGCTTTTGCAGTTCATGTTCCAACCGCTGCTTTTCTGCTATGTAGTGTTCCTTTAGCTGACTGTATTCATCTTCGTCCAGAATTTCAGCTTTATAGTCCTCATATAAGCGCAACCGCCGTTCTTCAGCTTCCTGAATCCGAAACAGGATAGAGTTTTCTTTCATTTTGATGGAACGAGCCGAATCCAGATTGCTGCTGCGCATCATGTCTTTTACCAGTTTTTCTTCTTCACACATGGTAGACACCAGATGATGAATCTGATCCATCGCCACCATCATCAGCATTTTCTCCGGCACCGCATGATAGGCGCAGGGAGTCGTGTTCTTCTTTCTTTTGCAAATGAACACTCCATAGTGCGTTTCTTTCACCGTACCATGCACTCTCCGTTCAAACGTCATGTTGCGTCTGCAGCAGCCACAGTAAACCATTCCTGAGAGATGGTTATAACACTTTTCTCTGGTTGCCTTGGAACGAGCCATCGCCATTTCCCGTTTTTCCTTATTCTGTTCCCGCCGTGCCTGCACTTTTTCAAAATCCGATTTCAGAATGATTGCTTCATGCGCGTTTTCAACAATATGCCATTCCTTCTTTTCCACTGGATGGAGGCCAATCCCTTTGTATGATGCAGTTTGCGTTTTTCCAGATACCAGTTCTCCAATATAGGCACTGCTGTTTAAAATACGAAGAACCGTACTGGGGTGCCATTTATTATAGGTAGGGTCATCTCCCTCATGTAATTTGCGATTCAGCCGTTCGTTCGGCCTTGCTACTTCTAAAAATTCCAACCTGCGGGCAATTTCGTTTGTACTCACTCCTGCAAGATACCATTGATAGATCAGTTTGACCCACTTCGCATCCTCAGTCGCTTCAAGCTTATTTCCCTGTTGGTTCAACTGATAGCCATACGGTGTACACCACGATGTAGGGATTCCCTTCTCGCGGCGCATCTGGTAACTAAGGCTGATTTTCTTTGAAATGTCCTTCGCGTACAAGCTGTTTACCATGTTCTTGATGGGAACCGCAAGACTATCCACATCCGACTGCCGGATGTTGTCAAAATCATCGTTGATGGCGATAAAACGAACATGGAGCATCGGGAAAATAGTTTCCAGATAGCTTCCCGTTTCGATATAGTCACGACCAAATCGAGATAAGTCCTTCACTACGATGCACTGAATTTTGCCTGTCCGTATATCCTGCATCATACGCTCAAATTCTGGTCGGTCAAAACGTGTTCCCGTAAAACCATTGTCTGCATAGGTATCGGTCAGCGTCAGTTCCGGGTTTTCCCTGATATAATTATGAATTTGCAAAATCTGTGTGTGCAGGGAATCTTCTGTTTCATGCCCGCCGTTCTCAACCGACAGCCGCGCATACGCTGCCGTGCGCAGAAGTTCTTTTTCGTTTTGCTGTACGGCCTCCTGCACAGCAGCCTGCGGCATCATATTCTTTCTACTCTTTCTTGCCATTACAATCTTCCTCTCCGTTGTTCAGCCATTCTTCCGGGAAGAATCTCTTCCACTCACTTTCTTGTAGGATCACTTCTACCTGTTCAAAATCTACGATCCATACATGGTCAAGCCATTCTTTAAGATGTGTGCGCTCCAATTTTTCAGGAATTGAAATCGCTCGGAACTTCATCAACCAGGGATTTCCATGGCTAAATGCTTTTTCTATGTCATTAACAGCCAGCATTACTTTTTTAAAAGCCGCTTCCTGCTTCTGGATCGCCACCTGATACTGATGTTCATACTCCTCTACCTGTTCTAGTAAAATTGATCCCTGCTCGTATTGCCGATAAACTGCTGTTCGTTCATCGTCCTTGGCCATCAAGTGCGCAACGATCTCATTTGCTCTTTTTCTGTACTGCAACAGTCCAGCATCCATGCACTGCTTGACTTTCTCAGGATTCAAGTCCAGCACCCTATCAATATGCGCAGCTTGCATTTTTTCTTTTTCCAAAGCTGAAAGAATCTCTCGAAAGATTTTCTCGCTTTCGATGAAAGGGGCTTTTCCAGAGAAGCATCTATACCCCTTGTCAAACGAATAGATTTGCTGGCTTTCATCTTCTGATGTTCTGCACAGCAGACCTTTTCCACTTTCCTTGTCATAGATTTTTTTGAAGAGCAGATTTGGTTTTTTTCGAGCCTTTTTTCTCGAAGGCAACCTCGTAGATTCCAACTTTTTCTGAGCTTTCTGAAATTCCGTCTTTGAAACAATCGCCGGAACCTCCAATTCTCGCTTTGCCTTTGCCAGTGTCAGCGTACACTTTCCGATATAGAGTGGATTTTTCAAAATCGAGCGAATTGTTGAATCCTGCCACTTATTTTTTGTTCTTGATCTTTTTTTCTTTGCCATCTGGACTTGCGGTGTTTGAACGCCCTGTACATCCAATGCTCTTGCGATTTCCGGGATTTTCATATCTTCCAGATACATCTGAAAAATCAGCTTTACAACCTGTGCGCTTTCAGGATTAAGAACAAGGCTTCTGCGATCTTCCGACAGCGCATAACCATATTTAGCCTGTCGATGGGTCAATGTACCTTCTTCAAAGTGATTCTGGCGATTGGTAATAAATTCCGAACGAATCTTATCAATGGTCTTTCCATTGAAATACTCTGCAACCTCTTCGGCAGTTTTGTCTATGCTGCAAAAGTCATCTTCCACAACTGCAAATTGGATACCAAGCGGATAGAACGTCCTCTGCAGTGCTTCAATGGCAAACGGAAGGGTTCTTCCACAGCGGAAGATAGAATCCACAACAACTGCATCAAATTTCCGAGCCATCCCATCCTGTACCAATTTGTCAAAGCCCTCCGTGGCTTCTGCTGTTCTCCTGCGGTCACTGTATTTTTCGGATACGCTGCACCCGCACTTTTTTAGATACCGTGCAATGCGCTCATTCTGTTCCGCAATCGTATTGGATGGATTTTCTTCTCCGATCCTGCTGGAAATCGACCTTGTATAACTGACCCATTTCATTCCTCTGCCACCTCATTTCCATGATGTGCTTGATATTCCATAAATTTTTCTGTGATACTGTGCAGTTCATCCTCGAAGCAGAAATGAATTTCAATCTCTGTTTTGCTATGAACATCTATGTGGTCGATCAGTTCCACCACGACCCTGCGTTCGAGCGTTTTGATATGTTCGTGCTGCTTAAATTCTTCCAACCAAGTAGGAAGCAGTGTGTCGTGCTTTAATGCCTCCTGCTTCTTTTCGCGGATTTCCTGAATCTTATCCTGTGCCTCTTTTATCTTCTGCGCAAAGCGAGTATTCATTTCTCCGTACTCTTCCCGACTGACAACATCATCGCATAAGTCCTGATACAGACGGATTTTTAAATTACTGTACCGTTCTAATTCAGCTTCCAGTGCAGTGATTTGGCTGTCCAGAATCTTTATGCCAATCTGTTCGCCGCTTGCCAACTCTGCATTGGAGAGTACCTTTTCCGCTTCTACAAGAAGTGTCACTTGATGCCGGATCGCAGCCAGAACACTTTCCGTCAACTTCTCACTGTTTATCATGTGCGGTGTGCAGCCGCCGCCATTCTTATAGGTAGAGCAGTGATAGTATTGATACTTCTTCCCGTTTTTCGTCACCGTGCGGCGAATCATATTCTGCCCGCAGTCTGCACAGCGCAGAAAACCTGATAATGGATAAACTGTTGTCTGCGATGGTGCGGTACGAGTGTCCAGTTCCAACAACTGTTGTACTTGCTGGAACTCGCCTTTGCTGATAATGGCATCATGCGCATCTTCCACCCGAATCCAGTTTTCACTTCCAACATCATGGCTCTTTTTTACTTTGTAATTGATTTTCCTGCGTTTACCCTGAATCAATGTTCCCGTATAGGATTCATTTTTCAAAATACGATTGACGGAAACCACTGTCCACTTCTGATTCAGCCCAGCCTGAAAACCGCAGGTATAGTTGAATCCATTGGCTCTCTTATACTCGTTTGGCGGCAGGACACCCAGTTCGTTCAAGTGACCGGCAATGCGCTGTGAACTCATTCCGTTCAATTTCTGCTTGAATATTTCCTGCACAATGCCCGCAGCGTATTCATCTATAATCAGATGATTCTTGTCTTTCGGGTCTTTCTGATACCCGTATCCTGCAAAGCTGCCAATGAACTGACCTTCTTTCCGTTTCACATCCAAGTGACTTCTGACACGCATCGAAATGTCACGGCAATAGGTATCGTTGATAAGATTGTTGAACGGAATCAGGATACGTCCCTTATCATCGTTTTCTTCCGCACTGTCATAATGATCGTTGATGGCGATGAACCGGACTCCCATAAATGGAAAGATTCTTTCCAGATAACGTCCTGTTTCAATGTAGTTTCTGCCGAATCGTGATAAGTCCTTGACGATAATACAGTTGATTTTCCGATTCTCAATGTCCTGTATCATCCGTTTGAAATCCGGGCGTTCAAAATTCGTACCACTGTATCCATCGTCTACATACTCATCGACCTTATGCAGTTCCGGGTGCTTTCCCAGATAATCATTCAGTAAAGCTCTTTGATTTTTGATGCTGTTGCTTTCCTGCTGATCGCCGTCCGAACGTGACAATCGAAGATACACAGCACAGCGATATTGTCCATTTTCCTGAAAAAACATAAAAAGCCGATAACCTCCTTAATCTATTTGTCGTTCTGACAATAAACCAAGAAAATTATCGGCTTTAGTTAGCATATTCTGTTTTGACCCAAAGCCATTATCTCATATTTCGCGGTCCATGTCAACGCTTTAATGTGCTAAAGTGTAAATTTTCTTCTGCTTTCTTCTTTTTTATCTCCGATGCGTCCGTGCGCATTTTTTCAGTGTGTCCTCTAATCGGTTCTCTCCCGCAAAGCTGATCTTCACTACCATGCCCTTGTCGAGATAGCAATAAGGGTTCTTGATCTGCGAAATGAAATCGACCATCCGCTCCCGCTGCGACAAGTCTTTTCTAATTTCCACTTCGTTGATGTCTACCAGTTCCTTGCGGTTCACATTACGGAGATCGGTCTGTGCCATCTGGCGCAGGCTTTCCATGGTGTGATAGCTTCGTGCAGTTGTTTCGGTCATTCACTCATTCCTTTCTGTTTTTGGGGTGGTGTGTCAGCCTCTTTCACTTATAGAATTGGAGAAAGGCCATTTCGCAAGGTATTTCAAAAATTTTTTGTCTTTTTTCAAAAACACCTTGCGAAACACGCTCTGCCCGATTCTAAAGATAGAAGAACCCGAAAAATGCGTAAGGCAACGGCTTCACCGTAAGTAGGGCAAGATTCGCCTGGAGTAACTCAAAATTCACTTTCGTGATTTTTCGTTACCGGCAATCTTGATGGGGATTCCGCTTCCCCATTCCCTCGGTACGCACAAAATCTCTGATTTTGGCTATTTGGCTTCCACTAAAGTGGTCGCAGCCGACCGCCTACGGCTTGTCGGGATTTGCTTCGCAAATAAATTTGAAGGGAGTTTCTATCTATGGGCAGAAGAAAAAAGTGCGAGCAGATAAAAAGAACAAATAACGTAATGGTACGTTTTACGGATGCCGAGTACGCTTCTATTTCCATTTCTGCTGAACAGGCAGGCTATCCGGTTGCCGTTTATGTCAGGAAGAGTGCGCTGGACGAACGCATCGAAGTCCACTACAACATCACTGCAGAACTTCCCGAACTTCAAAAACTGATTGCTGAGTATTCTGCCATCGGCAACAACCTGAATCAGATTGCCCAATACTTCCACTCTGGCGGTTTCTATTCCAAGTCAATGCAGGACGAGATCAACCGCCATCTCACTGCATTATGGCAGCTTCGGCAGGAAGCAATCAAATTAGGGGGAACCTATCATGGCCGTGTTAAAACACATCGCAATAAAAAACGCTGATTACAGTGCGGCAGTCTGCTATTTGAAATACCAGCATGATGAACGACACTTAAAACCGCTCCTTGATGAAAACGGGAGCATGATGCTCCGCAGCGAATTTCACATGAATGGAGTAAACTGCAATCCCGACACCTTTGATCTTGAGTGCGAAATGCTCAATGACCAGTATCGAAAAAACTACCGATACGACGAAGTCAAGTCCCATCACTATATCATCAGTTTTGATCCGCGCGATAAAGACGAACACCATCTTACTGGCGAGAAAGCACAAACCCTGGGACTTGAATTTGTGAAGAATCATCTTCCCGGCCATCAAGCATTGGTCTGTACTCACACGGATGGACATAATGGCAGTGGCAACATCCATGTTCATATCATAATCAACAGCTTACGGAAACTGGACATAGAGCCACAGTCATACACCACACGCAGCATTGACTGCAAAGCAGGATACAAACATCACCTGACAAAAGATTATCTAAAATACTTACAGCAAGAACTTATGAATCTATGCCAGCGTGAAAATCTGTATCAGGTCGATCTTCTCTCTCCGGCTCAACATAAAATCACTGAAGCTGAATACTGGTTGCAAAAGCGAGGTCAGAAAGAGCTGGAAGATATAAACGAACAGATCATTGCTGATGGCATGAATCCAATGGAAACAACATTTCAGACTCGTAAGCAGTTTGTTCGGAATGCCGTTTCAGAGATTTCTTCCTCCGCAATTTCGTTTGAAGATTTTCAAAGCCAGTTATTTGAAAAGTATAAGATTCATGTGAAAGAAAATCGGGGAAGATATAGCTATCTGCATCCAGAGCGAGAGAAGTACATTTCTGGTCGCTCTTTAGGCACAAATTTTGATAAAGATTATTTGCTCAATCTTTTTGAAGCCAATGCACTTGCTGCTGAGCAAGAAGAAAAGCAACGACAGACCATGCCCAATTACCATGCAGACCCGATTGCCATTCTCTTCATTCGCTCTGATCTGCGTCTTGTTGTGGACTTGCAGAACTGTATTAAGGCTCAACAGAGCAGAGCTTATGCTCAAAAAGTCAAAATTTCCAATCTTCAGCAGATGGCAAAGACCGTAGCTTACATTCAGGAAAACGGATTCGATACCAGAGAAAATTTACAGACAACCTACGATAGCATCACATTACAGATGCACGATGCACGGCAAAAGACAAAGGACACCGAAACACAAATCAAATCTGTGAATGAGCAAATCCACTATCTGGGTCAGTATCTTTCCACAAAATCCACCTACAATGAATTTTTGAAAGCTCGCTTCAAAGGAAAATTTCGCAAGGATCACGCTGATGAAATTGAGAAGCACGAAAAAGCCGCCCAGATTCTGAAAGCACAAAATCCAGACGGCTCACTTCCGAAGATGAAAGATTTGAAGCTTGAAAAAGAACGATTACTTGCCTTGAAAGCGGCTCAATACGACACCTACACCTATTACAAAGATTATCAAAAAGAATTGCGAACAGCCTGTGCCAATGTTGACAGCATCTTGGGGCAGCACCACATTCGAGATCACATTCAACGCACAGAACAGACCCTTTAAGCAAAAAAGAGCCACCATACGCTACCCTTTTGTTGGGTAAGCCTATGGTGGCTCTTGCACTATTTTCAGTCTTTAAGCGTCCCTGTATTTCAAGAAACCATTTTGTAATTTCACAAAGCGATCCTGAAATATTTCTTCCAACGCCTGTTTGCAGGGAACCCTCTGCATCCGGGCAACAACAGATCACTTCCTGTTCCGTTCCATATCAGCCGACTGCTCTTGGCTGCTCTTTTGCTTTTCCCGTGCCATCTGCCTGATTCGCAATTTATCAAGAACGGATTCTCGTCCGTTGATTATGCGGGGCTTAGGGAGATTGTTGGCACAGCCATCAATCATATTGTAGTTCTGTTCCGTAGTTGATTCTACGGCCCGAACATATTCCCCGTTCTCATAGAACTTCTGATAATGTTCCATCTGGTGTAGTGACGGCTTCTGGTTCATCGGCTTTTCCATCAGCGGTGGATGCAGATAATCCAGAATCTTTTTTCTGGCATCCTCATCCAACCCTTTTCGGATTTCAGTGGAAACCAGTTTGCCAGAAGCATCTACAATCACGTTCGGTGCTTTTTCCTTATAGACTTCATGCTGCATCAGAAAAAAGTGCTGGCTTTCTACTACGCATTCTTCGGTTGCCACCCACGTTCCAGCACATCCATCTATAAAAAGATTTTTCGTGTCAAGTGTAACCAGAATGCCAGAACTACTACTGCGGATAAAGCCAGCAACCACAACAAGGGAGTCCTTATCCACAAAATACGCCGTGATTTCTCCCTGTTGGTTTATGACAATCACATCACCGACACCAAATGGACGGCCACGGAAATTCTTCGGTCGATGCTCTTCTAACCGTTTCCGAATCATCTCTGGTGTGTCCGATGTAAACAACTTTGTAAAATACGCCTGCTGATAATTTTGTACGGTCATATGGAAATGTTGTTCCACCAAATACTGATACGAGCGCGACCGATACGCAGCAAGTTCTGCACTTTCTTTCAGCTGATAGACCGCATACTGATTGATATTCATTTTGCCACCACATCCTGAAGATACGGTTTAAGGTCAAGCTCTGAAAATTCCATGTCTGAAATAGAGCGCATCTTTTTCATGGTAGATGCTACTAAAGGAAAGACTTCGGCATCATCCTCCACAAACGGAACAACTTCCTCGATATATCTCATGGTTTCCGTCCGTGTCGGCTGCTCAAACATTGCCATAACCATCATCTCATCTGCATTAAACTTCATCTTGCTCACAGTTCCATTTCTCCTTTCTTCTTTGCCTTCTTCGGTTTTGCCTGTTCCTGATGAGGCTGCTGCTCCTGCGCCTTTTTGCGATTCTTCAACGCTTCACGAACAGACTGCCGGGTGTTGGGGCGTTCTTCCAACTCCTTGCTTGCCTGCCGCTTTTCCAAAAGCGTTTTCATATCCGAAATTGCTTTCTGCACCAGCGGGCTTTCCCGGTAATGCTGGATATGGTTGACAACCTCTGCCTGCACTTCTCCGCCTACCATCAGGTCAAACATTCCCGAATAGATGCTTCCATCTTCAAGAGAAAAGCCAATGCTCTTGATTCCGTTCATCCGCTCTGCCGGAATCTTATCATAGATTTCCAATGCCTGCTCCAATGTCAGATTGTCATGGAACTCTCCCATCACCGGAAACTCTGCACACTCTGCCACATAAAAGCTGATGTTCGCTTCCGGCGCAGGTTTCTCTGCTGCCAGCTTTTCTTTCATTGCTTCTGCCCGCTGTGTTTCTGCGCGGTATGACTGTTCCTGAAGATACGCAGTACTAATCACACCACACTCAGAAACGCTGTGTCCGTGTTCTGCCAGAACTTCTTCCATCATTTCCTGCACGGGTCTATATCCATCCACTTCGATGATACCGCCGTCCATTACCGTGAAGTCCTTATTATATAAGGTATAGTCGTAGCCATCCTCGCTGGTCTGGATGTAAAAATAGCCATCGTTGATTTCATAGGCTACCGCCACATCCTGCACTTTCAACGCTTCTGCCACCAGTGCGACCACATGGTTCTGGATGTATGGATTATCCCAGCCCGGAACTTTCTTGTAGTCCTCTACGATCGTGTCAATACCGTTCTTACACTGCACAATGTCCAGACTGCCCGGAAGTGGGTCAGGCGTTTTCTCTACGCCAAGGGCTTTCAGATGAAAATTCGGAACCTGCTGATAGCAGGACATTGCATCATCGAGATTCCCGAACTTCTCAATTTTCATCGGATTGGTCTGCAAATCTGTCACAACATAGAACTGCTGGACAAACGGTTTTTCTGGCTCCCGCTGCTGTTCAGCCGCAAGTTCTTTACGGTACATATCCACAAACCCGTTCAGCACAGTCGGGTGACTGCGCACGATCCAGTCGGTGCGGATATTGCTGCCCCGTTCTCCCTTGCAGGTGGTGTCTGCCCATTCCTTATTACTGTGTGAATAGCGTCCGTCATGGTTGTTATAATTCAGCGTGTACGCCAGAATATAGCCCATGCGCTCCATGCCAAACTGTTCAACGACGGACTTCGTAGCATCATCTGCAAGGTTCATTCCGTCGAAGTTGTCTGCAATCGCTTCTTCAATGGCGTTTCTGCACTCTTCATTGAGCTGTCTGGAAATGCGGTACAAATCCACTTCGCCATTCTCTGCTGCATAGCCGAAAGATTCGTAATAGACCGGAACGTCCGAATCATCCGTGCGGCTTTTCTCCACCACAGGAACAGCCTGTTCTTCTTTTTGGGATGCCGGATTCTTTTCTGCAAAATACTCCTTTACGGCATCTTGGAAGTCCTCGTCAAAGCCGTTCCACAAATCTTCTGCCACAAGTTTTCCCTGTTCATTGACCGCAACGCAGGCAGCTTCATCCCCGTATTCCTCGTGCTCCAGCAGGAAGAACTTTTCGCCGCCGACCTCCGTTTCGTCTACCACATACCATGTGCCAACGTGACCCTCGACCGTGATGTGGTCGGAATCGCCGTGGAGCAGACCATTGTTTTTCTCTTCCTGCTCTTTCATAAATTCCCGGACAGTCAGCAATCCACCCGTAAAGTTCAGACCTTCTTCGCCCAGTTCCAGCCGACCGTCTGCACCAAGGTCAAGTTCCTCTGCCATCAGAACAGATGCCGCATGGTTTACGATCACTGTTTTCTCCACCAGAATCGGCTGCCCCGGATCATAGTCCGACCCGCGCAGGTCATAGCGGTACAATCCATCCGGCACATCCTCATCCCGCAGTCTGCTGTTGCTGAAAAGACCGGGCTTATCAAAGATTTCAATTTCCTGCAACTGTTCATCCAGAATCGTTTCTTTCTTCAAATCCATCTTTCTTTCCTTGAAAAAATCCGGCAACTCTGCAAAGCCGATGCTGTCCACATAGCAGGCTTTGATCGACTTGCCATCGTTCAGCACCACAACATCACTGACGGAAAGCGAATGCCCAGTAAAATCCGTTGGACGCTGGATATTGAAGCGTTCGTAAATGGCTTCAAGTGTATCTTTTTCCGTAAGAGGTTCGGTATAGACCAGCTCATAGTCTGCACGGTTCACTTCCATCCCATGCCGTTTTACAAAGTCCAGATTCATAAAGCGATAGTCGTGTTCCGGGTCACGGGCAGTGATCTGGTAGATGCCAAACTGCTTTTCACTGCCGGAAAGCAGCTTCTGCTCCTTGACCAACGCATCCAGCCGGGTTATCAGCTCTGCCGCCTTTTCTGCGGACTCTCCCTCTGATTCCTCCACTGCGGCTTGCAGCCATTCCCGGATCGGCTGAACATCCCCAGCCTGAATCTGTTCTTTCAGTGCTTCAACTGCCTGTTCCCGATCCTCCACGCTATCTTTATAGTGGTAGAAATCGAAGTCAAAGGCGAAATTATCAAGGTCTGCCGCCAGCTTTTCAACGGGTGCTTTTTCGCTGTTTTCCATTGCTTTCTGCTTGTCCTTTTCCAAATCCTCCTGGGCAATCTGGAAATAGTCACTTCCCCGCTCGATTTCTTCACGCCCTGTGACAAGAACCGGCCATGGACTAACGCGGATAAGATAAATCTGCTTGCCCTCATCAAACAGCCGCAGAGCCTGCTCCCGACTTATCACCGTCAGTGCGGCATCCGGGCGGGCATACTCATCTTCTAGATACTCTTCGTTCTTTTCCAGCAAAATTGCACTCCATGCGTCTGCCTTGATTCCGAAGATGCCATCATGCTGTTCGATCTCTTCCTGACTGGCGAAATCTCCTGCCGTGCCATCCTGAAACAGCGGGTAAATCCGTTCGCCCAGCCGATGCCACTCCCGTGCGCCTTCCTTTGTCAGCGGCAGAACATCATCTTTCAGATACCCATATTCGTGCATTTCCGAAAGACCGATCATGCCATCCGGCAGATTTTCGATCTTCTCCTCTGCTTCCCACATCAGGCGATTGATTTCTTCCGTGTTTTCAGCCGCAACTGCAGCCGCCAGATTGTTGGCAAGTTCTTCCGTTGCCGCCCGGTCATCCAGCTTGTAAGCAAAGTTTACAATGAGATTTCGCTGGCTGTTGTCAAAAACGGTTTTGTCCCGTTCCTTGTCCGCAATCAGCTTTTCAGCATATTCCATCGCCGTCATGCGCTCCACACTCCTTTCTGCCACCGCCGTTTCCAGTTTTTCAAGAAAATCAGCAGCGGTCAATCGAATCGTATCCATCGAATCTTTCAATTCTTTCAGTTCCTTGCCGCTTGCCCAGCTTGCTATATACGGGAACGAGTAGTCCGAAGTATCAATGCCAAGTGCCGAGCAAACCGTAAATGCAATGCTTTCCGCTTCTGTTTCTTTGGTAAGCTGGTCTTTTTCCTCGCCGCGCTGTTTCATCTGGTCGCTGTCATGCAGCATGGCATGAGTAACCTCATGGATCATCGTCTTGATGGTCTGGCTCTCACCCATATCGGCACGAACACAGATTTCTTTGTCCATGTGGCTGTAATAACCTTTTGCGTTGCCCTCGATCTCTCCAAAACGAATTGGCACAGGAGATACCTGTTCGATTGCCTCTTTCAGCAGGGTATAATCCTTGACACGGGCAGTCAGTTCATTCACTTCCAGCGTAGGCAGCGGTTCTCCGTCTGTCTGGGCATAATCGAAAACCGTTGTTACCCGGAACCGGGGAATCACCCTCTCCACCACTTCGATTTCCGGCTCCCCGCTCTCATTCAGCACCGTAAGCCCGGTGTCCTTGTCGATTTTCTCCCTCTCTTCCCGTTCCTTTACCGGGGCAGGCGCGATGATCTGGATGCCCTTTTCACCCTTTTTCACATAGCGGTTAAACTTATTTTTCCAGGCATTGTACCCAGCCACCAACGTAGCATCTGGACGCTGCATTGCGATCAGCAGCGTATTATTGAAGCTGTAATTGTGGAATTTCGACATTGTAAGCAGGTACTTCGTATACATTTCCGAAGTAAAAATGTCCTTTACGCCCTGTTCCAACCGTTCCGTGATTTCTTTGAGCTGGTCTGCCCGCTTATCTGCCATTCATGCCCTCCTTTACAAAATCTGCCCCATCAGATTCCCTTTCGGAGATCTGACGGGGCATTCTCAGTTATAGTTCCATATCGTGACTTTTCTTTTTCTGCGGTTTCGGCTCTGCCATGCGTTCTGCCTGCTTTTCGTGAAGCTGTGCAAGGATCGACGGACGTTTTACGCTGTCTGCACTCCGCTCAATCTCACGTTTCGGCGCAGGAAGTTCGCTATCCGTTACTTCCTCATCCATGCCAAGAGCCGCATCATCCCCCTTTTCGTCCATATCCAGCAGGGCATTCAATTCTGCAAGCCGTGCAGATTTTTCGTTTAATTCCGCCTCCTGCGGGAACGGACGCTGCACTTCTTCCTTTGCTTCTGCCAACTGCTGCTGTAAGGTTTCCAATCTGCGCTCCACCTGCGACAGTGTCTTTTCGATAGATGCCAGCGCATTGAGAATACGCTGGATATTGCCAGCCGGATCACTGCCAAGTTCAATCGTATAACTGCTCTGCCGCTTGATGGTCAGCTTGAATGTCTGGGCGAACGCATCAAACCGGGAACTGATTGCAAACCCTCCCAAATCTGCGATTTGCCCCTCTGTCTTAGCGATCTTCATCGCGGCACAGGCTGCAAGAATTGCCGAGCCTGCTTCCTTGCGGTCGGTATAAACCCTGTCCTCCACCGTGATGGAGAACTTCTCCTTGTCCTGTTCCAGCAACGGCTTTGCCACTGCAAGGTCAGCTTTCAGACCTGCTATACGCTCTTTCGCTGCCGTGATTTCTGCCGGATACCGCCGTGCAATATCCGATTCCAGGCTGTAAATCTGGCTGGTGTGGTTGGCCCGCATCAGCTTCAGCTTGCTGACCTGAATATCCAAATCCATCTTTTCCTTGATGTAGGGATTTCCCGTTGCCAATGCTTTGATTTCTGCATAGGTCAGCGCGGTATCGTCCACATCATCGCAGGCACGAACAGGAGATTTCGAGGTCATGATCTGCGAGATGAACTTCTGTTTGTTTTCCAGAATTTGCCACATATACGAATCGAACGTATTCTCTGTGACGTAACGGAAAATCTTCACTTTCTGGTTGCGGTTTCCCTGACGAAGAATGCGTCCTTCCTGCTGTTCCAGATCAGAGGGCTTCCACGGGCAGTCCAGATGATGCAGGGCAATCAGTCTGTCCTGAATGTTTGTACCAGCACCAAGTTTAGGGGTCGAACCAAGCAGGATACGCACCTGACCGGAGCGCACCTTTGCAAACAGTTCTGCCTTTTTGGTTTCGGTATTTGCCTCATGGATAAAAGCAATCTCCTCACGGGGGATTCCCTTTGCCACCAGTTTTTCCCGGACATCATCGTACACATTGAATGTTCCGTCTGCTTTCGGGGTCGATAAGTCGCAGAAAATCAACTGGGTGGATTTGTCGGGCGTGGATTCTTCCCATACCTGATAGGCATTCTCCACGCAGAGGTTGACCTTACTTTCCGGCTCATCCGGCAGCAGGTCATTGATAAGCCGCTGATCCAAGGCCAGCTTTCTGCCGTCGTTCGTGATTTTGAGCATATTATCGGTTCTCGGATCGACATTTCCGTTCCGCACACGCTCTGCACGGTCGGCAAAGCTGCTCACCATTTCCTGCTGCGTTTCACTGGGTTTCAGTACCTCATTGATGTACTCTGCTTCTGGCACAGGCAGATTCAGCATATCTGCCGTCTGTACGTCTGCGGACTCCTTGAACAGTGAAATCAATTCAGGGAGATTGAAAAACCGGGCGAACCGCGTCTTTGCACGGTAGCCCGTTCCCTCTGGGGACAATTCGATTGCCGTTACGGTTTCGCCAAACGAAGCCGCCCAGCTATCGAAATGTCCAAGATGAAGTTTCTGCAAGGTGTCATACTGCAAGTAGCGCATAATGGTATACAGCTCTACCATGCTGTTCGATACAGGCGTACCTGTTGCAAAGGTCACACCCTTGCCGCCAGTGATTTCATCGAGATACTGACATTTTGCAAACATATCCGAGGACTTCTGTGCATCGGTCTGAGCAATACCAGCGATGTTCCGCATTTTTGTGTAGAGGAACATATTTTTATAAAAATGGCTCTCGTCCACAAACAGGCGGTCAACACCAAGCTGCTCAAATGTAACTACATCATCCTTGCGGCTCTGGTCGTTCAGCTTCTGAAGTTTTGCCTGCAAGGTTTTCTTTGTTTTCTCCATCTGCTTGACCGTGAAACTCTTGCCATCGTCCTCTGCCTTTGCTTCTGCAATCGCAAAGGTAATGTCCTGAATCTGCCGCTCGATCATGGATTTCTGCCGTTCCGGGGAAAGCGGAATCCGCTCAAACTGCGAATGCCCGATAATGATAGCATCATAATCGCCCGTGGCAATCCGGGAACAGAACTTCTTTCGGTTGGATGGCTCGAAATCCTTTTTCGTTGCCACCAGCACATTGGCATTCGGATACAGCCGCAGGAAGTCTGCACCCCACTGTTCCGTCAGATGGTTCGGCACAACATAAAGATTCTTCTGCGCCAGACCCAGACGGCGGCTTTCCATGCCGGCAGCGATCATCTGGAAGGTCTTGCCAGCACCCACACAATGCGCCAGCAGCGTATTATTGCCATACAGGATATGCGCCACTGCATTTTTCTGGTGCGGCATCAGGCTGATTTCCGGGGTCATGCCAACGAACTTGATGTGACTGCCATCGTATTCACGGGGACGAATCGCATTGAACCGCTCATTGTAGACCTTGCAAAGTTCCTCTCTGCGGTCTAAATCCTTGAAAATCCACTGCTTGAACGCATCCCGAATCGCTTCCTGTGCCTGCTGCGCCAGCATGGTTTCTTTTTTGTTCAGCACTCTCCTTTCTTTTCCATCCTCATAGATGGTATCGTAAATTTTGGTATCCCGGAGATTCAGCGCATCTTCCAGCAGTCGATAGCCGTTGACCCGCATTGTGCCATAGGTGTTCGTCACACGGGGATTACTCCGGTCAAGCGACTTGCCGCTGATATTCCATGCACCGCTGATCTCCGAATAGGTTGCCTTGATGGAACTTCCGATATAGTAACTCGGCGTTTTGAACACCCGCTCCATGAAGTCCGTAATGTACTCTGCCTTGATCCAGTTTGCACCAAGCCGCACTTCAATCTCCGAAGCATTCAAATCTTTCGGCTGTACCCGCTTGAGATACTCGACATTGACCTGATACTCCGGGTGGTTTGCAGCAAAGGTTTCTGCCGTTGCCAGCTTTTCCCGGACATTGCCGGACAGATATTCGTCTGCCGTCACCCACGCCTGTGTGACAGGATTGCGGAAGATAACGCCCGCCAGTTCTTCGGTCACTTCCTGCTCTGTCTTTCCGCAAAGTTCAGCCATAAACGGCACATCGACCTTTGCTTTTTCTCCGATGGAGAGTGCCAGGGCTTCACTCGGCGTATCCACAGAGGTCACAGGTTCCGGCTTGCGAATGGTGCGCTTGGTAAAAATATCTGCCAGCCGCTTGAGGTTTTTATCCTCATCCAGAATCTCAAGAGATGCCAGCAGACAATAGCTGCTGTCCTGCCGGAATGCCCGTTTGTTTGCGGTGCTGTTGATCAGACCATACTGCGCTGTGAACCGCTTATACTGGTCTTTCAGCTTTCCTTGCAGCAGTTCCACTTCGGCATCTGTACCATCGTGCAACTGGCAGTCCAGCAATTTCTGTGTGGTTTCCCGCAGAGCGATCATTCCCAGCACACGCTCCGCCGTGACCGCAGGCAGGTCAACCTTGTTCATGTAGGAGTTTTCACGGTAATAAACCTGTCCATCCACGTTGGTGTAACTGAAATTCTTCACGTTCGGGTCTGCCGGGAGCGGTTCTGCGTTCTGGTCAAGTTCATCGTCCGTGATTTCCGGCTCTGTGATTTCCGCATGGATGTTCTCAACTGCTGCTTTCAACTGCTGGGCAAGGTCTGCGCCCTCGATGGGCTTGACCGTGGTTTCCTGCTTGCCGTACTGTGTACTTTCAGTCGTGATCTCACCCAGCACCATTTCAGGATGCTGCGCAAAATACTGGTTGATCGGGTATCCCTCCGGCGTTGTGCCAAGGTCTACCCACTCTGCCCGCTCCACTGCCGCCCGGTCACGCTTTTGCAAAAACAGGATGTCCGCTACTACGCTTGTATTGGCATTGCGCTGGAACGCATTGTTTGGCAGGCGAATTGCACCGACCAGATCGGCACGGTTGGCAAGATACTCTCGGACAGAGGAATCCTTTTTATCCATCGTACCGCTGGAAGTGACTACCGCCACCACGCCGCCCGGACGAACAAGGTCAAGACTCTTTGCAATAAAGTAATCGTGGATGAGGAAGTTGTGGCGGTCATACCGCTTATCCGGCACTTTGTAATTGCCGAACGGCACGTTGCCTACCACACAGTCAAAGAAGCTGTCCGGGAACTGCATCGTTTCAAAGCCCTGCACGGCAATCTTGTTCTTCTGATAAAGCTGCTGTGCAATGCGTCCTGATACGTTGTCCAGCTCCACACCATACATCTTGATGTTCTCCATGCTTTCAGGCACAAGACCCATGAAGTTACCGACACCGCAGGACGGTTCCAGTACATTGCCTTTGCTCAGACCCATGTTGGAAAGGGCTTCATACATTGCCTTGATAACCGTAGGCGAAGTGTAGAAAGCATTCAGCGTGGATGCCCGCGCTTGGCTGTACTCATCTGCCGGGAGCAGAGATTTCAGTTCCGCATACTCCTTTGCCCAGTCCGCATTCTTCTCGTCGAACGCCTGCGGAATGCCGCCCCAGCCGACATACCGGGAGAGAACTTCCTGTTCTTCTGCGGTTGCCTGCTGCTGTTCTGCATCCAGCGTTTGCAGCAGCCGGATGGCTTCGATGTTTGCTTTGAATTTTGTCTTGGCTCCTCCTGCGCCGAGATCATCGTCCGTAATACGGAAGTTCATAGGCTCCTGTTTGGGCTGTACAGGCTGTTCCGTTTCGGCTCCACTGTCCAGCGGAAGGTTGTGCTGCCGCCGTGCATGGTTGACCTCTTCCTGGGTCATAGGCTTGCTGGTAAGAGGCTTCACAGCATCATCTGCCGCTGAACGATGGATGGCATCTGTCCGGGTCTGCACATCCGCGATCAGCTGCATCTGTTCCGGCGAGAAGTCGGGATTCAGCAGTTCTTCTAACTCGCCGCCCGATTCTGCCACCGAGTAGATCACATCCATCTGCTCCGGGGAAAAATCCTCGTAAGCCACACCAGCATTGTGTAGAGCAGTAAAGACTGTGGTTTCTATCGCTTCTTTCATCGGCACGTCGGCCTGTTCGTACAGATGCCGAATGTACTCCAGCGGTTCCGTTCGGAAGATCGGATACCGGGCTTCTTTCGCAAGGGTCATGTCCTGCAAGCTGACCGTCTCCTGCTCAAAGTTGACCGAATCCACACGGAACTCTCTATCGTCCAGTTCAATGATGGTATTGACTGGCAGATATTCCTCTCTGCGGAAATACTTTGTCTGCGCATGGGTTCCATCTTCCTGCTGGCCGGACAGATAGACGCTCTCCCCCTGCTTCCAGAGCTTCATTGCCTGAGAAGCCCACTGTTCACGTGGAAAACCAGACACCTCAACCTTGCCGAGTGCGGTTTCCTTTTCCAACAGCTTGCTGCCAAGAAGTTCTGAAACGCGCTTTGCATCCTCGCCGTAGAACTCAAAGTTGCCGTACTGCTCATAGCCGACCAGAGCATCCGGGTAACGCTCTTTCAGCGCGTTATATTCGTTTACGGCATCCAGCGGCAGGGGCTGCAAGGTCGGCTCAACGGCCTTTTCTTCCGCTGCATACGGAACCATAATGCCGCGCACCCACTGCGGTGCGTCCTTGCTATCCTGATACAGTGCAACGGCATCCCGTCTGTCCGTAATAACGTCCTGATAGGTGCGCTGGAAAATATCTTCTACCAACCAGTCTTTGAAGTTTTCCCAGTTCTGGCTTGCTTCCAGATACAGCGGAGCAGTTTTCGCATTCTGCTCTAACAGCTCGTCAATCTTGTTCCGAAGTTCCTTTTCCGCTTCGTCTGCATCCACATCGCGGTCGCGGAGATACGGATAGATTTCACTCTGCTGCACCGCATCCAGCATGGAATACAGACATTCTTTGTAAACACAGCGACTATCTTTCAATGCAGATTCCTGCCCTGCCAGAAGATAATCATTCAGCGGATTCTTTGCCAGTTCTGCATCATACTGGTTCGGTCGAAGCACCCGCGCCGCCCATGCAGGACGCTCCATATCTTTCAGATAGATCAGAGAATCCGTAACACGTTCGATTTTATAAAGGCGGTCATCTTCCAGATAGAGATAATCCCCGACATTTCTGCTGTACTTTGCCGCCTGCTTCTGGGGTTCTTCAACCACTGCGGTGGTTGAATGCTCTTTCGATTCCTGTTCCTGCGCCCAAATATCGAAAAGCGATATTTGTCCTGTCTCAGAAACAGAAATCTCAACAGCCTTTTTCTTTTCCGGGAAGATCGTGTACGTTCCCTCAACATACTGGTGCAGTTCAGCAAGCGTCTTTGATTTTTCCGCATATTCCGGGGAATCCAGCGGCACGGAAAGAAGTGCTGCATCCATCTTTTCCAGAAGCTCTACCGCCTGTTCCGGGTCAGCCAGCATTGTGGGCAGTTTCTTTCTGGCATCCTCATTCAGCAATTCCCGCTTAAATGGACGCTCTACTTCATCGGGCAGACGATGGTAGAAACCGATTACCCGATTTGCCATCTGCTCACGCTCGTAACTCGGCATCCGGCTGTAATCCGCAGGCTTCAGATACAAACTCTGGTCAATGAGCTTTGCAACTCGTTCAGCCGCCTGGTTCCAGTTCAGCTTTACCAGCGCATCCGGCTTTCCATAGATGCCCCGTGCCAGTTCAAGACCTCTGCCGTCATAGCTGGCATGGGAATTATCTGCACGGGAAAGTGCATGACTGCTGCCGCCCACACCGTATCGGTCTTTCAGAAATGCCGCGCGTTCTGCTTTCTCTGTATGGGTAAGGAAGAAACTGTACGTTGCCAGCCTGCCATCCGAATACGGCCCGCCGCCTGCAAGGAAAGCATTGATCTCATCTTCCGTGATAAAGACTTCCTGCTCATTCCACTGAAAGCCCTCTCTTGCCTGATACGGCTGGAACGGGAGGGCAAACTTCTGAAACTGTTCGGATACTTTGTCCGGGCGATAGAACGGCATCCGCATCACGCTTTTATCTTCGGCGTAGGCTTCTGCCAGTCCCAAAAGACGTTCGTTCAGGTCAGCCAGAAATTCCGGCTGGTCAATCAACTTTGCAAGTCGTTCTGTAAGTTCCGGGTATCCGCCGGAGAAGATGGACGTATCGGCAAAGACCATCTCTGCCACGCCCTCTGCCATATCGCGTTCCATATAGCTTAGGGCTTCTGCGTGTTCATGCAGAGCATTGCCACGGGCTGCATCCAAGACAGACTTTGGTTCGTACTCTCCCTGCTGCAGAAGCTGATGGATTCTGCAGCTGACATCTTCCCAGGACAGAAATGCTTTGTTTTTGGGGTCGTTCCGAACCGTATCTCCAACGGCGATCTGCATACCCAACTCATCGAACCAGACTGCATATTTTGTGCCGCCGATCTCAAAGCCCTTGCCGCCCTCGCCATACTCTTTTTTGACGAAAGCAGTATACTCTTCCGGGGTCTGTTCGGTCATAAAGTTATAGATAAGGCGGAGCTGGCTTTTGCTTCGATTGCTTCCCGTCCGCAGGATTTCATCCACAACTTCTGCCGGAATCGTGATCTCATCGGCATACTGGGCCTGCATCGGGGCTTCGATTGCCCGAATCTGCTGTTCCACGGTCGGCAGACTGGGCAGAGAAAAAGCAGAGGCAATTTCTTCCTCTGCTTCGCTCAAATCCTGTTCGGTTGTGTCAGCGGTTAGTTGTACACCAATTCCTTCAGCACGATCTCTTCCGCCATCGCGGTCAGATTGTTCTGATGTGCCACCCATGCCATCTGTTCGGTTTCCTTGTTCGGAGCCGGATACTTCTCGTTCAGGCTCTCGATCAGTTCTTCCATCCGGTTCTCCGCCTGCTCGTCGATCTGCGCCAGATGCTGATTCAGCCTGCCGCTCATCAGCATACTCTGATACCAGTTCTTCTTGTTTTCCCTCAGATAAGTCCTGCGCAGCATCCCGTACTTCCCAATGCTCATCGGCTCGTCCTGTACGGTCAGGTTCGGAAACAGGTAGTCCCCCTTGCGGTGATAAGTCAGTTCCATACGGTTTTCCTCCTTCAGTGATGTTCGTTTCAGTTTCACGCTTTAATGCGCTAAAGTCCGTACTGGTATTATACAAGCTGTTGGCAGTTTTTGCAAGATGTTCTGTGACTTCTTTTCGGTAAATTTTCTGCATTTCCCGTCCGATGTCACGGAGAACCGCTTCACATTGTTCCGAAACAGCATTGCCCAGGAACGTCAAAACCGGAAGCTGGTTGAAATCCACAATACGGATAAAATCCTCATCTTCCAAAACTTCCAGCGGTTCCTGTTCGCAGCGTCGGGAAAGGGTATAGAAAATACTATTGGTCATTAACTCCCGGAAACGGACACGGAGGTTATCTTCATCCAGTCCTTCCAGAAAAGTGTCTGCCACCTCATATTCCAGACCATCCATCGCTTCTTCCAGATTTTCAGCGGTCAACTGCTGTGCCAGTTCCATCAGCGCAGCATTCATGCTGTCCGTCTGCGTCAGAGCATAAGTATCTGCCAGATGGTCGAGGATCATCTGCTGGTGTTCCGAATCATCAATGCGCCAGAGGATCGGCGTTCTGCCGCCCTGCACCAGATGCGTGTCCGCAATGTCGAACACATAGCGCAGCTTTGCCCGTGGGCTGGCATCGTCCAAAAGCGCAATGCCTTTTGCGCCACGGTTTACCCAGCGGTTCATTTTCTTGTTCCAGACTTCCAGCTCTGCACAGGCGGTCGCATCAGGACGCTGAGCATGGATCAGCAGAGTATCTTTGAACGAATAGCGGTACAGCCGTGCCGCCACATCCAGATAGTTCATCCAGTCTTTCGGAGAATTGCTTACCCACCGTGCGTTCTGCTGGGCAAGTTCCCGAATATCGTTAAATTTCGCCAATCGTTTCCTCCTTACTTCTTAGCTGGTGTTTTCGGAAATTCAAGACTGTACTGCGCCCTGCCATTTTCTATTGCCATAACAAGGTCTGCGGCAAAGGTCTTGTCCTTTTTGGCAGAGTAGAAGTCTTTTGCATAGGTACGTCCTTTCTTCAAAAGATCAGTTGCCATCTTCTTTGTGAGCGTCTTTTTCATGCCGGAAAGGTATTTACTTTCTTTCCAGAGGGCAAATTTACAGTCCCGGTCAGAGCAATAGAAATTCAGCTTGCCTTCACAGACGGGCTTTCCACATACCGGGCAGTTCCCGATAGATACCTTATTATAAATAGGTGATTCCTGTACGGTCGGAATTTGCCGGAGGTCTGCCAGCATTCGTTCCAGCAATCCACCGATGCCCTGCATGAAGTCGGCGGGCTTTGTTTCGCCCCGTTCCATCCGCAGCAGTTCATTTTCCCACTCAGCGGTCATGCTTGCCGATTTCAGGTAATCCGGGATATTTGCGATTGCCGTAACCCCCTCTGCACTGGGAAGAATCTGCTTGCCTTTGCGTTTCACATAGCCGGAAGATACCAGCTTTTCCAGAATCGCTGCACGGGTCGCAGGTGTTCCCAGTCCTTTCTTTTCCGTGTCTTTTTCAAACTCCTTGTTGCCTGCGCTTTCCATTGCAGAAAGCAGGGTGTCTTCGGTAAATGCTTTCGGCGGAGATGTAAAGCCCTGCTTTTTCTCCGCGCTCACCACAGGAATCACCTCGCCCTGTTCCAGTTTCTTGGGGAATGCCATATCCTTGCTTTTTTCCTGTTCTGCAAACGGAACAGGCATTGCGGTATGTCCCGCCTGCAAGACATTTTTGTATTTTGCAGTGAATTTCCTGTCCTGACAGCATACTGTTACCAGAACATCTTCATAGATGTATGGCGGCTGTGCTGCCTGTTGCATCTTCCAGACGATGAGAGCAAAGACCTTTTCCTTATCCCAGGACAGGCTGTTTGACCCACGCTTGCAGCTTTCCAGTGTCGGCAGAATCGCATGGTGGTCAGTGACCTTTTTGTTATTGACCACCTGCTTTACTCCATCTGCTTCGCCGCCATAGTGTTTGAGCAAATCTGCCATGGTCTGCTGCATATCTTCCGTGATGTACTGGCTGTCCGTTCGCGGGTATGTCACCAGCTTTTCTTCGTACAATTCCTGTACGATCTTCAAAGTCTGACTGGCGGTAAAACCATAATAGCGGTTAGCTTCTCGCTGCAAGGTCGTTAAGTCATACAGCTTCGGCGCAGACTGTTCTTTCCGTTTGCGCTCGATGCTGCCAACTACGGCACACTGTCCATCACAAGCTGCCTGCATGGTATCCGCATCCTGCTCCCGTGCCATCCGTTCCGATTCTGCCACGATGCCATTTCCTGTGATTTCTACTTTGTAATACGGCTCTTTTACAAAGTTCTGGATTTTGTTCTGCCGTTCCGTCAGCATTGCCAGTGTCGGAGTCTGCACCCGTCCAATGGTCTGCCGCCTGCCGTATTTCTTGGTAAAAGCCCGTGTGCCATTCATACCAATCAGCCAGTCTGCCTTTGCCCTGCACTCCGAAGCGGCAAACAGGTTGTCATACTCTGCGCCATCCTTTAAGGAATCAAAGCCCTGCTGGATAGCGGAATCTTCCATGCTGCTAATCCACAGCCGTTTGACCGGGAGTTTGCTGCCTGCCAGACCGTACACGCGGCGAAAGATTGCTTCGCCCTCACGCCCTGCGTCGCAGGCATTTACCACATAATCAAAATCTTTGCTTCGGAGGAGCTTTCGCAGGATATTGAAATGCGCTTTCTTATCTTCCGAAACCAACAATTTCCATTCTTCCGGGAGAATCGGAAGATCATCAAACCGCCAGCTTTTATAGCGTTCATCGTAATACTCCGGGGCTGCATACTCTGCCAGATGCCCCAGACACCAGCTCACCACGCAATCCCCACCCTCCAGATACCCGTCCTCATGTTTGTATGCACCGATCACTTTCGAGATGGAACGTGCCACACTCGGCTTTTCTGCTATCACAAGATATTTCATGTATCCTCCTGCTTGTTTGAAAAAAGCAGGGACAGTCCGAATCAGACCATCCCTGCACCACTAGATTATACGGTTTTTCTATTATTCTTCGGTTTCTGCGTCCTGCCCTGCTTCCTCATCCTCATTCTTTGTCGGCAGAGCTTCATATTCCAGATTTTCTTTCGATACTTCCGGCTCACTCTGCTTCGGCTTATAAATGTAGAAATAGAAGAATGCGCCTGCACCGCCTACACCCATAACAAATACGATTGCCAGAATCTTGGTCAGCTTTCCATCGTCCTGTTCCGGCTCTTCGATCTCGACATTCGGTTCCGGCTCAGGTTTGGTTTCCGGTAGCACGACTGCCGGCTTCTCTTCTTCCTTGCCGTTGCGTTCCTCATCGGTTAGAAACTCCTGCAAATCGTATTCGTCGATCATGGAGAGCATATACACATTCTCGCTGTTCCTTGCCCGGTCGATCACTAGAAAAAAGGTATTTCCGCCCTTGGTCTTGACCGTGAAGAACTCCTTACTGGAATCGTCCGTAATGTTATCCTCCACCTCACCATTGCCCGCAATGGTGAACGGAATCTTCTCTTCCTCGGTGGGTTCCTCTTCCTCAATGACCTGTGCAGGCTCTTCCTTGACTTCCGGCTCCACATAGGCAAATGCCGGAGTGGAAAAGCCTACCGCCATCAGCAGGGTCAGCACTGCACTGGGAATCACAATACCCAGCTTTTTAAGCATCTTTCGCAATCACATCCTCCATTTCTGCTTCTTCCGAAGTCTTATTCTCGTTATTCACGGTTGTCTGGAACGTCACATTCCCCGCCTGGATATTTTCCAGCAGTGCCAACAGGTCACGCCCGCCCAGCTTTGTGCTGCGGATAGCCCGAACGATCTCATTGTCCTCTTCCTTTTTCTGTGCAGCCCGGACATTTTTCAGGTACTCTTCCAGTTCCGCGATCTTGCTTTCGGTTTTCTCTGCATCATTCAAAAACTTCTTCAGCTTTTTGCTCATCTAGCTTCTCTCCTTTCCTCTACTTGATTCTGCCAAAACCAAGGAAGTGGTTCTGCCAGTAGGTCGAATTGATGCTGGTATAAGAAATCGGGTCGCCGCAGTGAATCATCATGCCGTTGCCAACATAGATGCCAACGTGCGACGCGCCGACGGTATTATAGGTTTTTTCAAAGAAGATCAAGTCACCCGGCTGTGCATTTGCAGGAGAAACGTAGCTGCACTTGCCGCGCAGTCCGTTTGCTGTCGTGCGTCCGACATTCCAGCCATTGCCGCAGTTATTGATGACCCAGCAGACAAAGCCAGAGCAATCAAAACTGGTGCTGGGCGAACTTCCGCCCCACACATACGGCATACCCAGATACTTTTCGGCTTCTGCAATCATCCTTGCAAACTTTTCATCCGACAGGGCTTCTTCTGGAATATCATATCGGAAACCACCGCCGGAACTGCCGCCTGTTCCACCCGAACCGCCAGAGCCAATGCTGCCTGTTGTGCCGCCGCTGTATGTAGGTGAGCCTGCGCCAAACAGTTCTGGGCGATTGCCATAAGTCAGATTGTAGGCATCATACCGCCCAGTCTGCTTCCGATCCATGTTCTTTCTGGCAATGGTGTCAAAGCCCTTATTTTTCAGTAGGACGTTGAGGATTTTGTACTCATACTCCACTTCTTCCTGATAGGTATAGGTTTCCATGCTGACGTTTCCAAAAGCGTCAATCGTTGGCCGAATCCCTACTCTGGTTTCCATGCGTGTGCGAATCTCTATCGTTTCCCAGACTTTCAGGAGATACTGCTGCTCAAACAGCGACTTGATGACGGTTTTCACCTGTCCTCTGGTGAACTGCTCATATACGGCAGTCAGATGAGAGATCAGCTGATAAGGGTCATGCCCAATTTCGTCCAACTGGTAACGGTATTCGTCATAGCCGGGATGTGTGGACTCCATCTGCCGTATCTGCTCATCCAGCTTCTTTTCCAGTTCCAGATAATCTTCTTCTGCACCTTTCATGTCAGCATCCTTACTAGGATACGTCGTTCCGATAAAGGTGCTACCCGTTCCCTGGATCGCTGCGGAACAGCTTGAAAATGCGCCCATAATCAGCATGAGCATCAGTGCTGCGATGCCAAGTCCCGCCCACAGGGTCTTGTTCTGCACAACGATTTCCTGCACCGCCGCTTTTGCTTTTTCGGCAAGCGTGTTCGCCGCCGTTGCCGCCTGCTTGCTGGCAGCGTTTCCAGCTTTCCGACCTCGCTTGGCTGCTGCATAGGCATCCTTATACTGCTTTTTCTGATAGAATTTTGAACCGACTGTCTTTGTTGCTTCACCTCCTGCGGCAGTCGGTGGTGGCAAGTGCGGTTTCTTTTTCAGTGACGTTTCTGCCACTTCTTCGGCCATGCCGCCCTCACTCTCCGAAAATTTCAGACGGCTGGATTTTTTCTCAACCTCGACTTTCTTCTCAGCTCTGGCAGATTTTTCTCTGGTCTTTTTCCTGCCTTTAGAGAAACGGTACAATCCTTCCAGCGTTTCTTCGCTCTTGTGCGCCGACTCCACACCGGAGTTTTCCTTTTCGACCTGATGCACCTTGTTATGGGCAAAACCAGTGGCAGTATCCACTCCTTTCTTCGCCACTTTCTTAATGCCCAGCCCTGCGCCCCGGACGATGCCGCCCTGCTGCTCATCATCAAAGGATAAGCGGCCCTTTTTCTTCAGCGCAGGCTCTGCATCTTCGTCCACTGGCGAAGCATCTTTTTCTTTCGCTTTGCCATCCTCCTGATGGGCTTTATAATACTCTGTACTCTGTTTGGCTGTGCTGCGCCGTGGCTTTTCCTCCTCTCCCTCCTCGGCATCCATGCACACCTCTTCTTCCACAACAGGGGTTTCTTCTGCACTTTCCACAGCGTCTTTTTCCGAATCTTCCTGCTTCGGCGGTTCTTCTGCAACTGCGGACTTGGTTTCCCCGGTGCGGAGATTCTCTTCCACCAGACCGTCTTTGGTCATTTTCTGGACGATTTTATCTCTGCCCCGGAATCGCTTGTCTGCCATTGGATTCACCTCCCATCCGGCAGGAAACTCACGCGATCAGAGTTGCATGAGTCTCCCACTTATCGAGAATGCGCTCCAGCTCTCTAGCAAAAGCGATCAGCCGGGAATTGACCTCTGTGCGGTCGATGTAGCCCCGTTCTTCCATGTGGAATCCGTGGGTCAGTTCATCTGCCAGTGCGCCGACTGCGTAAAAGTCCTCCAGCACCGTATGCACCACCGATTCCTCATCGTGGAAATTCAGCATTTCCACTTCCTGATAAGGCGGGCTGGAATCGCCATCGTATTTTGCTGCCTCAGCACGGTCATGCAGCTTCAGGATCATCTGGCTCAGTTTTTTCTCGTTCATCATGCGTCTTTCTTCTCCCTGTATTTTGCAATTTCATTCGGTTTCGTGGTCATAAGGCCATAAAGTTTCAGCGAAGTATCGAACTTATCCTTGAACGGAATAATGGTATTGCCGTAGAACAGCAGCCCCTCGCCCTCGTTGCTGTTCGTCACATAGGAAAGCTGGAATGGCGAAATGTTGAGCTGCTTTGCAAGAATCTGCCTATCACCGGATGCCTGATTCAGCATATAAATGAAATCGCTGTTCTCAAAGATGTTCTCGATCTCCCGGCTGGCAAGCAGATCTTTGATGTTCTGCGTGATGCCCGTAGGGATGCCGCCCCATTTTCGGAAACGCTTCCAGATTTCAACACTGTATGCGGCAGTCTGCTCTTCCTTTAAGAGCAAGTGGAACTCATCAATGTAGTATCGTGTATTTTTCTTTGCATTGCGGTTGATGGTAACACGATTCCACACCTGATCCTGCACGATGAGCATACCCAGCTTTTTGAGCTGCTTGCCCAATTCTTTGATGTCAAAGCAGATAAGGCGGTTATCCAGCTCCACATTCGTCTGGTGGTTGAACACCCGCAGAGAACCATTGACGTAGATTTCCAGTGCCGTGGCGATACGCTGTGCCTGCCGTTCTTTCTGCTCCCGCAGGCAGTCGTACAGATCACCGAGAATCGGCATATTCTCCGGCTTCGGGTCATTCAGATACTTCTGATAGACCAGCGGCAGGCATCGGTCAATGACAGATTTCTCTTCCGGCTCCATGCCATCCCGTGCGCCCATGATAAGCTCACACAGGGAAAGGATGAAATCCGACTTCATGCCCAGCGGGTTATCATCGTCCGCATAGTTCAGGTTAATGTCCATCGGATTGATGTAATCCCGGCTGGTGGATGAGATATGAATGACCTGCCCGCCCAGTGCTTCGACCAGCGGATAATACTCGCCTTCCGGGTCTGCGATGATAATATCGTCCGTTGTCGTAAAGAACACATTCGTCATTTCACGCTTTGCACTGAACGATTTACCAGAACCAGGCGTACCCAGAATCAATCCGTTCGGGTTTTTGAGCTGTTTACGGTCTGCCATAATCATGTTGTTGGACACTGCATTCAGACCATAATAGAGGGAATCGCCCTCCATGAAAAGTTCCTGCGTGGTAAACGGCACGAAGATAGCGGTGGAAGTTGTGGTCAATGCCCGTTTGATGGGAACAAGGTTATTGGCCAGCGGCAGGCTGCTCATAAGCCCCTGCTCCTGCATATAGTCCAGCCGATTCAGGGTACAGTTGAACTTCTGAGCGATACCAGCCGTCTGAAACACTGCACTGTCCAAATCCCGTTTGGTTTTCGCAGCATTGAGGAACAGCACCGTAATAAGGAACATACGCTCATTGCGGCTCTGCAAATCATCCAGAATCTTCTTGGCTTCACCACCATAAGTTGCAAGGTCACTCGGAATAATTTCCATATCATAGCCGGAACGCACCGCCTTTTTCTGTTCCTCAATCTTCATGCGGTCAAGGTCTGTGATCTTGCCCTTGATGAGCTTGATTGCTTTGAGCTGGTCTACTGACTGCACATGGATGCTGACCACCAGATTCTTGTCCATGTCCAGAAATTCTGCCAGAACCTTATCTGTCAGTTCCGGGGCAAGGATGTTCAGATACGATACTGCGCCGATGGTATCTCCCATCTGGAAGTCCTTGCCGCTCTTGAACAGGAAACTGGTCGGAGCAATAAAGTCTTTTGTTGTCATGCCACTTTGCAGGATGCGGTCGTAACTGAACTCAAACTTCCGTTCTTCCTCCTGATGGAACATCTCATACATGATTTGTAAGCGTTCCACACCATTCAGCGGATATGCTTTCACGCCCAGCACCTTGAAATTGTTGAGAATATCGGTTTCGATGCGTTCCAGCCGGGGCTTTGCTTCTTTCACGCTTTTGGCTTCAATGCTGAACGTGATGTACTTCGTCCGAACCAGACCGTTATTGCCTTTGGCAAGCTGCTGTTTCAGCATCTGCGCATATTCCATGCGCACATCATCAAACTGGTCATGCTGCGGTTCGATCTGAATGACCTTGTTGTATTCGCTCATATCACTTTTGTGGTTGATGAACGAAAGCTGAAAGCGGATGCTGGAATCAAAGTAGTTGAGGAAGTCACACCAGCTTTCAAAAATGGTGTTCTTATCTTCGTTTTGCGCGAGCTGATAGTTGATGTCATAGAAACGGACGGTTTTGGAATACAGATGTTCCTCCACCCGGCAGATGCCGTCCCGTCCCATTTCCAGATACGGAATCGACCGCTGCACGGTCAAGTGATGCTCTTTCTTCTTTTTTGCTTCTGCCTTTGCAGACGGCTTGAAGAATTTCTGGAAGATGCCGCCGAACAGCGGCTTCTTATCCTTTTCTTTTCCCAATAATGCCTCCCTTCTTCACTTTTGGTGTTACAGGTTTCTCCGGTTCATATTCGTACAGATTTTCGATCTCGTAGCGGCGAACCGCCGGACGCTTGAAGCGGACGTTGATGAAGTTCGTCAGGATTGTTTCAAGGTGCATCCCGTTTTTCTCGAACAGTGCAAAGAAAAACTCCGGCAGCATCAGCAGCACCATGCCCGCCGCCGCGTTGCTTGTACCAAGCGTTCCCCGTGTAAGAAAGTAGAACGGGACACCGATGGATGCCGCAAAGCCCATACAGATGAGTTGTCGCTTTGTCAGGTTGAGAAAGACCTTGTTCTTCACTTTGGACAGGTCTTTCGGGATCGTCACATAAGCCATTCTTCACCATGACAGTCAGACACGCCGCCGGGATACGGCTTTCTGTCTGCTGTCTTTCCTTTCCTCGGATTTTCCCGGTTTTAGTGACTGCCGAAGATCTGTTTGGACAGACTTCCCGTTTTCATCAGGCTGAAGCACAGAATCACGGTATACGCTGCAACGCCGATCAGCGCGGAGTGCATATTGCTGGAAATCCGCACCGAAGAAATCAGTGCTGCGTAAATCGCCACACAGACCATCATCAGAAATGCCTGAAATGCAAGGGCGAACAGTCCTCTGAAATAATTGGTTCCTACATGACCCCATTCACGGTTGCTCATCGTTGCGAACGGGATCGGGGCAAGCGATGTATAGAGATAAATCTCTATCATGCGCCCATAGACAATGACAGTTATCACCACCGACATAATTTTCATGCAGAAGCTGACAAGGAAGGTTTCAAGAGCCAGCACCACCAGTTCACCGATCTCCATGGTTGCCATCGCCGCCTGCATCTGCATGGACAGCGAACTAACATCAATGGCAGTCTCGCCGTTGATGATACCGGAAGCCGAATTGACCACCGATTGTCCAACGTCAAAGACTGCCATTGTAATTGTGAACGTATTGCTGACCAGATAGATTGCGACCCATGCCTTGACAAAATACTTGAAGAACATCCATGTATCTACATCATGCAGGTTGTTTCGCTCGGTCAGCATCGAGATCAGCTCATAGCAGAGTACCAAAGTGATGATGATTCCGGCAATCGGAACTACCACCGACTCTGATAAGTTCTGAATCATACTGAAAACGCTGCTGTTCCAGTTTTGTGGAGTGCGTCCAACCTGAGCCGCGATCTCACTTGTCTTTTCATTGACATCCGTGAACATCGTACTCATGTTGGACTCCACCATTCCTGTCAGAAGTTCCCGCATCCATTTTTCGATGGCTGCAAAGATATTATCGAACAATGGCGGGAGTACCTCCTATCGCGGGTGCTTAGCCGAACAGACCAGAGAGCAGAGGGATCAGCTGCGTACCGATGAGAATGACGCCGCCACCGCTCATGAGCTGCTTCATGCCCTGGGACTTTGCACCCGGATTGTCGTTGCCATATCCTTCCATCAGATTGACAACACCCCAAACGCCAAGACCTGCGCCAATAGCCACAACGAGAGTCTGCAGAACGGTAATAGACTGATTAAAGAATTCCATATATTATTTTCGCCAGACCGCAGATTTGATGAATATTTGCGATTCCAAAAGGAAAGCGGGCTGGCACATCTTCGGTGCTGCCCGCTTCCTGCGATTCTGGCTTCTCCTTTCATTTTCAATAAAGTCAGCCTTTTGGAATCACATGATAGATGGTGGTTATTTCGTGTCGGTCATACGGATCACCTGTTCAGGGTCTGCCCGAACGGGTGGGAGGGTGTATCGCTTGCTGTTGATAAAAGCCTCCTTCTTTATTCTTGTGCCTGTTCGGTCACATCCACTTCATAAAGGTCAAATTCTTCCGTGGTGAGCAGCCGCAGTTCGTGTTTCAGGTAGCGTTCTACGTCGAACTCGTTTTTCTTGTCGAAATCCGAAAGTTCCTTGTACCGCTTATGTTTGGTAATGTCAAACTTATCGCTCAGGAATGGTCTGACACCTCTTAACTGTAAGATGCACTTGCTGCCGTCCATAACTGCAAGCTCATCCCGGCTCATCAGTTCTTTGCCACAATGTCAAGTGATGAATTAAAAAAATGGCAGCCACGATCAAAGAATTCCTTTTTGTGGCTGCCATTCTGATAATTATTAGCTTGACTTGTACTGCTTAACTTGTTTTATTCGAGAGTACGAATTATAATATGGCAGTACGGAGGTGCTATATGGATTACATGACTTTGAAAGAAGCAAGCAAAATTTGGGGAGTAACACCCCGTTGGATAAATTACTACTGTTCCGCAGGACGTATCCCAGGAGCGGAAAAAATGGGAACCGTCTGGCTTATCCCAAAGAATGCTACGAAGCCATTGGATGGGCGGAGAAAATCTGCCGGGCAATCAGGAGGAGAACATCATGATTGAAGTTTATTATGCGGAAGATGACGAAACGATTGGCAAGTCTGTAAAAGAATATTTGGAACAGCAGAATTGCAAAGTAGCCGTTTTTGATAGAATTGCAGATGTCAAGAAAGCATTAATCGGTCATTTACCTACAATCGTCTTGCTGGACTGGAATATGCCGGACGGACAAGGGAGTGAATTATGCCTTTGGATTCGGGAAAGATGGAAAACTCTGCCTATTGTTTATTTAACGATTCGGGGCGATTCCCACGACATTGTTACTGGTTTCCAAAATGGGGCGGATGATTATGTGGTAAAGCCCTTTGATCTTGCCGTTCTGTATTCCCGTATTTTGGCACTGCTGCGAAGAACCAAAACCGTAACCGACACAAAGCTATTCTGCGATGACCTGATGTTGGATAAAGAAAAAACGGCTGTCTATGACGGGCAGAAAGAAATCGTTGTAAGCCAGCCGGAGTACCGCATTCTGCTGATTTTGATGGAAAACAAGGGAAAAACGATCACCAGAAATCAGCTATTAGAGCAGGTTTGGGATCGCAGCGGGAATTATGTAAACGATAATACGCTGACGGTCACAATGAAAAGATTGCGGGAAAAGCTGAATCATCCAGCCTGCCTAAAAACGATCCGAAGTTTTGGCTACCGTATGGAGGACACACAATGAGCGAAAAATGGAAACAAAAAATACTTCTGATTTTTCCGTTTGCTGTTCTTGCGGCAGGCATGATACTTACCGCCGCTTTCTTCCTGCACACGTACCGGCAGATTGCATTTGAACACACCTCGGCATTATGCGAAACCATATTGGCAAATTCTCCTGAAGCAGAGCCACAGCTATTAGCGGCTCTGAAAGACTATCATTCATTGACGGAACAAGAACTCAGAGGCAACGATTATCTGGAAAAATACGGATACCGGGTCGATGATTTTTGCTATGATTTCCCGCTGGATACCGTGCTTTTTCTGATTCTATTTTTCCTTGTGACTGCTTGTGCTTTTGGAGCTGGAACTTTTTTGTCCCACAGAAAAAATCGAAAGAGAATTGATGATTTGACCGAGTATTTGGAACAGGTTAATATCGGTGCTGGCGGGACATTGATACAGGCGAAGGAAGATGAATATTCCCATTTGCAGGACGAAATATACAAAACTGTCACGATGCTTTATCAAACAAGGGAAACAGCAGTTGCCGCAAAGAAAAATTTTGCAGAGAACCTGGCTAATATCGCACATCAACTGAAAACGCCGATCACAGCGGCCTTTTTGTCGTTGCAGCTTATGGAAAAAGAAATTCCGGGGGCTTACGCAGAACAGGTAAAGCAGCAGTTGAAACGATTAAACCGTCTGGAAGAATCTCTGCTTATGCTTTCCAAAATTGATGCTGGAACGCTGCCGCTCAAACGGGAAAAGGTCGATCTTTATACGGTATTAAATCTGGCGGCAGATAATCTGAACGATTTATTGCGGAAAAATCATATTACTGTTGAAATTCCAGAAAATGGCTGTATTGAATTTTGGGGGGATTTGGAGTGGACAATGGAAGCCCTCATCAATCTCATCAAGAATTGTATGGAACATTCCAAGCCGGGCGGCGTAGTCCATTGTGGCTACTCTGGCAACCCTCTCTATGTAGAAATTCAGGTATGGGATGACGGGGCGGGCTTTGACACAGAGGACTTACCGCATCTTTTTGATCGTTTTTACCGGGGCCGGTGTGCGGTTGGAGATGGAATTGGAATTGGTCTGGCTCTTGCCCGTTCCATTTTTGAATTGCAGAACGGAACTATAACCGCCTGTAACTTGCAAAATGGCGGTGCTTGTTTTGAAATAAGGATGTACAGTCACTGAGATGTCACTTTACTTTGTTATACTGTACGCAAGACCATTTCGTAGAGAGGAGAAAGTGACATGGAAATACTAAAATGTGAAAATGTCCGAAAGGTATATGGTTCTGGGAACAATCAGGTCGTGGCGTTGGATCACATTGACTTGTCTGTACAAAAAGGAGAATTTGTAGCAATCGTAGGGGCATCCGGTTCGGGAAAATCTACCCTGCTGCATATTTTGGGAAGCGTGGATAAGCCGACAGAAGGGAAAGTCCTGATAGAGGGGACAGAATTATCTGCCATGAACCGAACCCAGGCAGCCATTTTCCGGCGCAGGAAGGTCGGATTGGTCTATCAGTTTTATAACCTGATCCCCACCCTTACCGTCCGAAAAAATATACTCATGCCGCTCCTGTTGGACAAGCGCAAACCCAATAAAGAATACTTTGAGCAGATTGTACATTCCCTGGGAATCGAAGATAAACTGGAATCACTGCCCAGCCAGCTTTCCGGCGGACAACAGCAGCGAGTTGCTATCGCCCGTTCTTTGATCTATCGCCCGGCGCTGTTGCTTGCTGATGAACCGACCGGCAACCTGGATCGGAAAAACGGAGAGGAAATTATTGACTTGCTAAAATTATCTAACCGTAACCTGGAACAGACGATTCTTTTGATTACCCATGATGAAAAGATCGCATTGGAGGCGGATCGCGTTATTACCATAGAGGACGGGAAAATTGTCGGCGATCAGAAACGGAGGTAAGAATATGTGGAAAGACTATTCGATAGGATTCATCAAAAAGAATCGGGCTTCCAGCGTATCCGTTCTGGTTGCGGCGTTTATTTCTGCCCTGTTTCTTTCTTTGCTGTGCGGTTTGTTTTATAACTTCTGGAATTATGAAATAGAATCTGTTGTTTTAGAAGAAGGAAACTGGCAGGGACGCATCAGCGGGGCGTTTGAAGAAGATAAAGTGTCCGAGATTGAGAATTTCGCCAATGTAAAAACGGCTATAATCAATGAGGATTTATCAGACGATCAAACTCTTGTAGTTGATATTTGCTTTGATAACATGAGGGCTGTGTATCAGGATATGCCTCTTATCGCCCAGCAGTTAGGTGTTCCGGAAACTTCCGTATCGTATCATGAATCACTGCTGTCAAGTTATTTCATCAACGATCCGCAGGATAGCAATCCGCCCTTATTGATGGCTTTTTATCTCTTTGTACTCCTGCTTGTGTCGGTGTCTTTGATTTTAATCATTCATAACTCGTTTGCTGTATCTATGAATGCCCGTGTCCATCAGTTTGGCATCTTTTCCAGCATTGGGGCGACGCCGGGGCAAATTCGCACCTGTCTTTTACAGGAAGCGGCGATGCTTTGTGTGGTTCCTGTTTTGATCGGAAGCTTTGTCGGAATCGCTTTGACCTTCGGAGCCATCCAGGCAGTCAATATTCTCGCCGATAGTATTGTCGGCAGGCATGAAGCTGCCTTTGCCTATCATCCGCTGGTGTTTGCAGTCACGATTCTAACCTCGTTTTTGACGGTACTGATTTCTGCCTGGCTGCCAGCCAGGAAATTGAGCAAGATGACCCCACTGGAAGCTATAAAAAACACGGGAGAATTACAGCTAAAACGGAGAAAAAAGTCCCGTATTCTTGCGCTTTTATTTGGAACCGAAGGGGAACTTGCCGGGAATGCACTGAAAGCACAGAAGAAATCTTTGCGAACCGCCACGCTGTCGTTGACCCTTTCTTTTTTGGGCTTTGCCCTTATGCTGAGTTTTTTTACTCTCTCTGGAATCAGTACAAACCATACCTATTTTGAACGCTACCAGGATGCCTGGGATGTGATGGCAACGCTTGAGGACACAAAGATCGAGGACTTCTCTCATACGGATGAAATCCATGCTTTGCCTGATACAGACAGTGTGATTTATCAAAAGGCAAACGCCGTTTGTTCTATTGGGGCGGACGCTGTCAGCGAAGAAGTAAAAAGTCTGGGTGGTCTTGAAACAGTCGCCGGAAGTGATGTCAGTATGGCAGATGGGATTTATACCATTCAGGCTCCTATTGTAATCATGGACGACAGCAGCTTTGCCACGTATTGTGAGCAGATCGGCGTTTCCTCAGCGGAAAACGGGAGCGTTGTTTTGAACCGTATTTGGGACAACATAAACAGCAATTTCAGATACAAAGAATATGTTCCGTTTTTGTCAGAGAACCAGGACACGATGACTTTACAAAACCTGGAAGATGCGGCTGCAACTGTGGAGATTCCGGTTTTGGGCTTTACAAAGGAGCCGCCGGTTTTGAGAGAAGAATATGATAACTATGCTTTAGTTCAATTTGTGTCCCTTTCCACATGGAAACAAATCGAAAAGACGATTGGAAATGCTGAACCAGATACCTATATCCGCATTCTTTCAGAAAAAGAAAGAACCCTGACAGAACTGAGTATGATTGAAACCGAGCTGACGAATGTGCTGGGGCATGACATTTCTTTCGAGGTGGAAAACCGGGTTCAGGAAAAGATAGACAACGATGCTATGCTGAACGGGTACAAACTGATAATCGGGGCGCTGTGTGTGCTGCTGGCCTTCATCGGGATCGCTAACGTATTTTCCAACACGCTGGGATTTATCCGGCAAAGGAAAAGAGAATTTGCGAGATATATGTCCATTGGCATGACGCCGGAAGGTATGCGAAAAATGTTTTGGATCGAGGCCCTCGTGATAGCGGGTCGCCCCGTTCTGATCACGCTGCCGATTACGGTTGTGTTTGTGTGGTTGATGATAACGGCAAGCTACCTGAATCCAATGGAATTTTTAGCAGTGGCTCCCATTGTTCCTATCCTGCTTTTTATCGCGGCACTTTTTGGCTTTGTCGCATTGGCATATTACCTGGGTGGCAAGAAAATTCTGAAATGTGATCTGGTAGAAGCACTGCGAACGGATTATATGGGATAATACTATCGTTCAGACAAATCGCTTTATCCACAACAAAAGCCCCATCCCTCAGTGGTTGAGAGATGGGGCAAACTATTTACGCTGCAATCTCCGGGATTTCCCCGACAAAGTTATAAACAATTCTGACTTCCTGCACCTTCTGGCCGTCCAGCTTCTTAACCTCGCCAATCAGGATTTTACTGATAAGCCGGTTCAGTACGGACTCGTCCAGTTCCTCAATGGCGGCATAGCGCCAGATTTCCTTAATAAAGGTACGGACTTCACTTTCCTGTGCGTCCGCCCGGCTCTGCATCATCGCCAGATCGTGCAGGCGCTTCTGGTTGGCTTCCTGCTCCTGTTCCAGCGCCGCCGTCAGCTTCATAAACCGCTGTTCGGTCAGGATGCCTTTGGCCTTATCGGTGTACAGGCTTAAAAACATCCCGTCAATTTCCTGATTCCGGGCTTCCAGCCGTTTCCGTTCCTTCTCAGTCTGGGAAGCATCCACCAGATACCGGCGCTCCATCCGGCTGCTGAGCCGCTGGTAGAACGCATCGGCGTCCTTCATGGCCTGCGCCGCCAGTTCCTGAATGTCTTTCAGCACCAGATTGTACAAATCCCTGGCCTCAATCTTGTGGCTGGTACAGGCGTTCTTGCCCAGCCGGTTGTAGGTCTGGCAGATATAGTATGCCCTGTCAATCGGCTCCCGCATCTCGCCGGTGAAACGGTTCTTCCCGGTTCTGCCGACCTTTTCATACCGCACCTGCATGGACTTCCCGCAGGTGGCGCAGTAAACCAATCCGTGGAACAGGTTATAGAAGGGGCAGGCGTTGCCTTTCATAATGGTTGGCCTGCGGTCAATGATTTCCTGCACCTGTTCCCATTCCTCCGGCGTCACAATCGCCTCATGGCAGCCCTCAATGACCTCCCATTCCTCACGGGGGATAATGTCATAAGTGTTGGAGCGGATGCCTTTCTGATGTGTCCGGCAGACAAGATGTGCGCCCTTATAAAAGGGATTCCGCAGGATATGGCTGATCCTTGCGCTCCCCCATGAATAGTAGTTCACGTCACATTCTGTATTGCTTTTTACTCTGGTGATGGGGATTTTATCATCCATGAGCTGCTTTGCGATCCGCATACAGCCCCAGCCGTCCAGTGCCATATCATAGATTTTTCGGATCACCGGCGCTGTTTCCGGGTCAAGGATCAGATGTCCTTTGTCCTCCGGGTCGCGCATCAGGCCAAGAGGCGGCTGCCCACCGCAGAACTTTCCCTGTCTGGAACGGGTCATGCGTCCCGCCAGCACCTTTTTGGAAATATCCCGGCTGTACATATCGTTCAGGATATTCTTAAAGGGCGTGATGTCCATTTCCTGACGGGTCAGGCTGTCCACGCCGTCCGTGACGGCGATATAGCGCACATTGTGTTTGGGGAAAAAGATTTCGATATAGCTTCCAGCTTCGATATAATTCCTACCAAGCCTCGATAGGTCTTTCGTGATGACGCAGCCGATTTTCCCCGCCTCAATGTCAGCGATCATGCGCTGGAACGAGGGACGATTGAAATTGCGGCCCGTATAGCCGTCATCCACATAATACTCATACTGGAACATCCCATGCTTTTCTGCGAAGTCCCGGAGCATGAGTTTCTGGTTGCTGATGCTCATACTCTCATTGTCGCCGCCGTCATCCAGAGAGATACGGCAGTAGAGAGCGGTGATTTTCTCATAGACTTGTTTTTTCCTGCTCATAGCGTTCTCCTTCTATGAACAGGGACACGATACCATTATAGTACCATGTCCCTGTCCCTGAATCAACCGTTTTTACGCAGCTTTTTCTGCCATTTCCCGCTGATGCCGCCATTCCTCGAAGTGTTCGCAGGTCTGGCGCTCAATGAGCTGCTCAAAGGCTTCCCGCATGGACTTCTCCCCGGAGAACTCCCGCACCACCACAAAACGGACTTTATTCTTCTGATTTTTGCTTTTTTCCATAGGCTACCTCCATAGAGAGACAGGCCGGACGGCAGTACCGGCAACGAAGTCCGGCAACGAACCTCCAAAAACCTGTAAACTACCGTCTGGCCTGTAAATCTTACTTTGTGAATTTTCTTGAAAAATCTCGTTGCTTTCGTTGCCGAAGATAAAGATAATGATTAAAATATCCCTTATTTACTGGCTTTTCCCGTATCCAGACAGGGAAATCCCCGGCAACGAACCCGGCAACCAACTGGCAACTATCCCGGCAACAGACCGCCATTTTCAGGCAATCCACTCCTTCGGAAGCTCCAACTGGCGGCATTCTTCCTCGCTCAGTTCCACAAATTCATCTTCGTTGCCGGGCAGTTCGTTGCCGGAAACCTCCCGTTCCCAGCCCTTCTGCCTGCCATATCCGGCGAACATCCTCGGATTGGAGAATGGCTTCCAGCCTGTCACCACCGTGTTCATGATCTCGTTGATATTGTGAAGCTGCCACCGCTTCGGTTCATCGTAGGTGTGGCCCAGCGCCTCCTTAAAAAGCTGTTTGGAGCAGACCATGCTGCCGGTGTAGTGTTCCAGAAAGCCCTGTATCTGTCCGGCCTCCGTGTCCTCCGGCATGAAATCCTTCTGCACCTCCACAAGCTGCCGCTGGATGGACTTGCTGAATTTCATGGAGTAGTGGCCGCTGCGGTAAAACGTCATGGCCTCCGCCCAGACCTGCAACAGGTAGGCCCTGGAAGCGTCCTCGTCCTCCAAAATGTGAACCTCCGCATTCTCCGGGTAAATCATGATGGGAAGGAAACGCCGGTTCCCGGCCCGGTCAAGGGGCAGGAAGTCCAGCGTGTTGGAAGAACCGCCGAACACACACTGCCGCAGCCGGTCTTTGGGCTGGGCCTCGTAGGGCGTCCGGTAGGTTTCCTTCTGGCGGCTGATGAACGAGCGGATTTCCTCAATGCTTTTGGCGCTGCTGGTCGCCAGCATCTCTGACATCTCGATGATCCAGTGGCCTTGCAGCTTCAAAAACACCCGGTCATCATCCAGCTTTTTCAGGTCGTCACTGAACCACTCGTCCCGGATCGCCAGCAGGCGGAAGAAGCTGGACTTGCCAGCCCCCTGTCCACCCACCAGACAAAGCATTTCCTCATATTTGGAGCCGGGAGAAAACACCCGCCGGATAGCCCCCAGCAGGAAGTGCTTTAACATTTCCTCCACATAGTCGCTGACCTCCGCACCTAAGAAGTGATGGAGACAGGAGCGGATGCGGGGCGTCTCGTCCCACACAAGGCCGTTCAGCACGTCCTGTATGGGATGGTAGCAGTTCTCATTCGCCACAATGGACAGGGCCGCCGTCATTTTCTTCTCGCTGGTCAGGCCGTAGTTCTGCTCAAAATAGAGAAGCAGATACTTCACATCCGTATCCGTCAAGGCGCTGGTGTTCCTGCGCCAGCCCAAATCCCGCACGATGTCCACCCGGTCAGTCAGGAGGTTCAGCCGGATTGCCCCACGCAGCAGCGGGTCATGGCAGAACACTGTCCGGCAGTTGCCGATGGTATTGGCAGGCTGGCCCTTCTCCGTGACGGAGAGGCTTTCCCTAACCTCGTCAACGCTCTGCTCCGGCGCTAAGGCTTCGGCTGCGCTCATGGCGGCCTGCCGGGTGGCTGGCGGTAAACTCTGATATTCGCTGCTCAATCTTCCTCACCTCTTTTCCGTATTCAGCGACCACGCAGGCCCGTTCCTCCATACTGCCGGACAAAAGAATATCCAGCAGATACTCCGTGTACGGCTTTTTTTGCAGGGCCTCCACAAACAGCGGGTTCCATGTTTCCTCCGGCGTCTGCGGGGCATATTCCTTCTCCCAGCGTTCCAGCAGATGCAGGTAATCACACAGCACCCGGAAACATTTCTGCTCCGCCTGCCGGTAGCGCAGTTCCTCGCTGATTTTCCGTTTGACCGGCCTCCTGCGGGGCGGGTCATGGCCTTTGGCGTCAAAGCTGACCGAGAAATCCTCCGCCAGCTTCAAGGCCGCCTCTTTTTTGTTCAGCCCGAACAGACGGGCGGTAAAATCAATCACATCCCCGTCCGCCTGACAGCCGAAACAGTGGAACCGGCGGTCAACCTTCATGCTGGGATGTTTGTCATCATGGAAGGGACAGCAGGCCATCCCGTTCCTGCCGACCTGCACTCCGTAAGATTCCGCAGCCTGCCTTGTGGGGACAGCCTGCTTTACCGCTTCAAACACATTCGATTTTCTCACCTCCAGACAGAGAAAAAGGCACCCGGTTTCCGCAGAAAATCAGATGCCTTACAACTCCATATCCTGTTTCTTTGTAGGGGCAATCCGCCCCTCCCGTTCCCAACGCTCCCGGTTATCCCGGTCAGCGTTGATCTTTGCCTTTGCCAGCATATCCATAATGGATTCTTTGGCTTTCTTCTTGACCTGCTCCTTCCCGAACTGCTTGACCTCCGGCTGCATCAGCGTCCGCTGGATTTTTGCCAGAGCGTGCTGCATGGCGTTTTTGATTTTGGTAATGACCCCATCCAGACGCTCAGCGGCATACTCACGTTCCTTTTTCGGGGCTTTGCGCTCCGGCGAAAGCACCCATTTTTTCGATTCTTCCACCAGACGAATATCTTCCTTGTGTGTCTCCTGCCGGACGGTATCGGTCACGACCTCCACCGCCTTGTCATAGGCCGCATCGGAAACATCATCTAACAACGTCTCCACGTCCTCGATTTTGAGCGTCAGTTCTTCCAGCTTCTGCTCCTGCGCCGCAAGCTGCTCCTTCTGCTTCATCAGGATATAATCCTGTTTTTCCAGATAATCCCGCCCGCCGTAGGACGGCTCCTGATCCAGATGCAGCCCATGCCGTCTGGCGATGTCAAACAGGATCGTCCGGCAGACCGCATCAAAGGTCTGCTTGCGGTTGTTATTCCGGCCTTTGGGCTTCTCCGGGTTGGGGAGGGGGATGCCAAGTTTTTCCAGCGCCTTTTCCTGCTGGGGACACAGCTCCCCGTAGCGGTTCTCACAGTCAAAGACGTGCCGCTCATGGATGTGGGGCGTCCCCTCGTCCAGATGGAGCGCCCAGTCCAGAATGTGGATATGGGAACCAAAGCGGCGCTCAAATTCCTGATAAAACTCATTGACGATGGAAAAGAGCGTATCCGGCGGGACGGATTCTCCCATCGTGCCGATCTGGTAGATGCTTTCCTCCGGGCAGGTCTTGTTGTTTTTCAGCAAGTCCTCCACGGTGCGGTTGCGCTCGATGTGGCGGGTTTTCTCATTCCGGGCGTTCTGGGCCTCCACATGGCCGCCGTAATGCTCGTAATAATACATCCGCTCGATTTCTTCAAAGCTGAAATCCGGCTGCTCCGGGTTCTCCCGGAACTCATGGGTGGTAAAGCCCCGGTAGCAGTCCCAGTAGACATTTTGTCTTGCCCGTTCTGCGTCAATGTGTTCGCTGTTCTCCACATCGAACCGGCGGTCATTGTGACGGGGATTATAGGTGCCATGCTTGCCGGAGCGTCCATTGTGTCGTGTCAGTTTCAAACAGATTTCCTCCTTCCTGCAAAGATGTTCTTGGGCCGGGGAGGGGCGGCGAAGCCGCAAATCCTGCGAATTTTGCGTCAGGTAATACCCAGTACGAGTTGACGCAGGCATCAACTCTCCCTGGGCAAGGCGTTTCACCCTTGACCCGATGGGGCGGCTGCC
>OBZC01000149.1_pt1 | contig 96079 bp, 54 predicted proteins | sample 1538231 | NCBI WGS metagenome assembly OBZC01 (sample SAMEA2580225, study PRJEB22360) | human gut metagenome | biome: human gut; feature: human-associated habitat; material: faeces | place: Denmark | collected 2008/2010 | reverse complement strand
AAGCGCAGATCAAACCCCCCTTCCCCGGCGGCTTCGCCAGCCGTATATCCCGCAGGACCGCCACCGATGATAATCACTTGATATTTCATAGTATATAATCAGTTACTCTTTTATCTTCTTTTCAAACATTCTCTTTTCGAGTAGTTCTGCAAATTCCTGTTCCTTGACAGGCATCACCGAAACAAACTTTCCTTTTCCGTATTCTATCAGGATATAATCCGTCACCGAGAAACGGCCGAATTTCATGGAATGGTATTTCCTGACTGCAGTAATTTCGGAAAGCGGGATGATCTTCTTGCGAATAAAACGACCACGTGAGACTTCCAGATCACCATTTGTTGTCAATGTATAAGTAGTGTGTATAATTTGTTCGATCACTACAATCAGCATCAACATAAACAGTACTGCCACCAAGATATACTTACACCACAATGCGCCGACGGCATTCACAGTAAGCACCACCAACAGGAAATATTGGTACCAGGCGATGCGCGCATGAAATATTCGATTCATTTTGTCAGATTTTTGCCTGCAAGGTAGCAATTTTATGAATTAGTGACAACGAAAAGTACAACGAAGTAACTTATTTTGTAGCTTTGCGGTGAGAAATAACAAGATTATGGTAAGAAAATTCGATTTCCTCGTTATCGGTTCCGGAATTGCCGGTATGAGTTTTGCGCTGAAAGTGGCGCACAAAGGTAAAGTTGCTCTTATCTGTAAAAGTGGGCTGGAAGAAGCCAATACGTACTTCGCCCAGGGAGGTGTAGCCTCCGTCACCAACCTTCTGGTGGATAATTTCGACAAGCACATTGAAGACACAATGATTGCCGGCGACTGGATCAGTAACCGTGCCGCAGTAGAAAAGGTAGTGCGCGAAGCTCCCGCACAAATTGAAGAACTGATTAAGTGGGGAGTGGATTTTGACAAAAACGAGAAAGGCGAATTTGACTTGCACCGCGAAGGCGGACACTCGGAGTTCCGTATTCTTCACCATAAAGACAATACAGGAGCAGAAATTCAAGACAGCCTGATTAAAGCCGTACAACGCCATCCGAATATCACGGTCATCGAAAACCAGTTTGCCATTGAAATCCTGACACAGCATCACCTGGGAGTGACTGTAACCCGCCAGACACCGGACATCAAATGTTATGGTGCTTATATCCTCGATCCGAAAACGGGAAAAGTAGATACCTATCTTGCTAAAGTGACGCTAATGGCTACCGGTGGAGTAGGAGCCGTTTATAAAACAACCACTAACCCGCTAGTCGCTACCGGAGACGGTATCGCCATGGTGTATCGTGCCAAAGGTACGGTGAAGGATATGGAGTTTGTACAATTTCACCCTACCGCCCTGTATCATCCGGGAGACCGCCCTTCTTTCCTGATAACGGAAGCAATGCGTGGTTACGGAGGTGTACTGCGTACAATGGACGGCAAAGAGTTCATGCAGAAATATGATCCCCGTCTTTCGCTCGCTCCCCGTGACATCGTGGCACGCGCCATCGACAACGAGATGAAGAACCGTGGAGACGACCATGTATATCTGGACGTCACCCACAAAGATCCCGAAGAAACAAAGAAACATTTCCCCAATATCTACGAAAAATGTCTTAGCCTAGGCATCGACATCACGAAAGATTACATCCCGGTAGCCCCGGCCGCCCATTATCTCTGCGGAGGTATCCTTGTCGACCTGGACGGACAATCTTCCATCGAACGTCTCTATGCCGTGGGAGAATGTTCCTGCACAGGATTGCATGGAGGCAACCGCCTGGCTTCCAACTCACTGATAGAAGCAGTCGTATATGCCGACGCTGCCGCCAAGCACAGTCTGCAAGTGGTCGATCAATATTCTTATAATGAAGATATTCCCGAATGGAACGATGAAGGAACCCGTTCGCCGGAAGAAATGGTGCTCATCACGCAAAGTATGAAAGAAGTGAACCAGATTATGAGTACGTATGTAGGTATTGTCCGCAGCGACCTCCGTCTGAAACGTGCCTGGGACAGACTCGATATTATCTACGAAGAGACTGAAAGCCTGTTCAAACGTAGCGTAGCGTCCAGAGAAATCTGCGAATTGCGTAATATGGTGAATGTGGGTTATCTGATTATGCGCCAAGCAATGGAACGTAAGGAAAGCCGCGGATTACATTATACGATAGATTATCCTCACGTGAAGAAATGATTATGAAAACATTGATTCGGACCTTTATTCTTTTCTTCTGCATAACGGGACTAGCTTCCTGCTATGCAGGTATTCCACTGAAAAGCGGAAAATCGGAAAATAACCAGACTTATGAAGTCAGTTATCTGTTCGAGCACGACGGAGTGAAAGTGTACCGTTTTCTCGATCTGGGAAACTATGTGTATTTCACGACCCGGGGAGATGTAACCAGTATCAAGAATGATTCAACAAGAAAAAGGACAATTACTATTTATAAAGACAGTATACCAAACCGATAACGAAAAGAGGGTGTCATAATACCCTAATTGAAAGATTTACCCCTGTCACATAGCTGTAACAGGGGTATTTTTCTAAAAAAAGCGTTCTACCCCCCCTCCTTATAGCAAATTACATCTCAACTCCTAGATCATTATAGAACAATATAACATTTCATAGTTCTTCCCGAATATTTATTCTTTTTATCAAATTGTTGCGTATCTTGTTGTTTTTTTGATTACTATATTATATTTTTGCATTTGCAATTTCAAATTGTCACACATATCAATAACAAAATATAAAAGCATGAAAAAGTTTAAATCACTACTCTTTTTATTCATTTTTCTGGGAATATCCACTAATTACCTCAAAGGACAGATAGCCACACATCCAAGTTGGTATAAACTGTATAATGATACAATGCAGGGCATAAATATGAAAGAAGCACTACATTTCCTGCAAGTTAAAAAATTAAAGCCACGCCAGCACATCATTGTAGGTATTATTGATTCCGGCATAGATACCACATCCGTTGATTTAATTCCTGCTCTTTGGCACAATCCAAAAGAAAAAATCGACGGAAAAGACAATGATAAAAACGGATATGTGGATGATGTGCACGGATGGAACTTCCTTGGGACCAAAGACGGCTCATTCAATATGATTAGTGCCGGAACAGAAGAGTACCGTGAATTCAAACGCTTATATCCTATATATAAGAATGTAGATCCGGAAACAATACGGGATACTACTGAATACGCTTACTATGAAATAATGAAAAAGAAGGCTGGTATCATGAGTTACATCAAATATGTAAACTATACAGCTATGAAAGACAAGGCTTACCAACTGATAGATTCAGTACTGGCAACCACCTCCGGAATGAATATAGACACATTAACCATTAACGGGTTAATTCATCTTCCTATCGAAAACGAAACATGGAGCAATGCTTGTCAAACATTGTTTGTTGACCTATTCAAAAAAGGCAAGCAAACACTGTGGAAAGATGTACATGAAGAACACCGTAATGCTTTTGCTTTGATGCGCAAACGATTGAATGGAATTGAACACGATGCCGATAAACGGTTATAATGGGAGATAACCTAAAAGACTCTTCAGACCGTTTTTACGGCAATTCACAGCTGCAAGCCGAAGGATGTGAACATGGCACTTTTGTAGCCGGAGTTATTGCCGGTCAAGGAATAAACGACAAAAGCATAACCGGTGTTTGGCCTCAAGCCCGATTAATGATTATCCGCGCTGTACCTGATGGCGATGAATATGATAAAGACATTTCCAGTTCTATCCGTTATGCCGCAGACAACGGAGCCAAAGTCATCAATATGAGTTTGGGCAAATATACCTCGCCCGATGCTGCAATGGTAAACGATGCCATAGCTTATGCTCTTAAAAAAGATGTACTCATTATTCAGGCAGCAGGTAACAATAAACACAATATTGATTTAACATCGTATTTCCCTTCAGCAAAAGATACAAAAGGAAATAGTTTTGTCAATTATTTAAGGGTAGGATCCTCAAACCAAAAAGGACAGCCAAGCGAATTCTCCAACTATGGAGCCAAAGAAGTAGACGTGTATGCCCCAGGCGAAGAGATTACTTCGGTAGCTGTAGGCAACAAATATATGGTATCACAAGGAACAAGTATAGCTACTCCCGTAGTAAGCGGTGTAGCAGCTATGTTACGAGCATATTTTCCTAAGTTGACAGCAGCACAAATAAAAGAAATATTAATAAAAAGTGTACGACCAGTTAGCGGATTAAAAGACCGTTGCACAAGCGGAGGAATCATAGATGCACTACAAGCTGCCAAACTAGCAATTGAATATAATAAAAAGAGATGAAAAAAATTGTATCGCATATTTTATAGGCTTATTGTCATGCTTATGCATGCAAGCACAAGAAACCTCTGCACTATTAAACAACATAGTAGAGAAAGCTGATTGGACACGGGCTGAGAAATTTTCCGCAGACTCGCTAGAGCAATATGTGAAAGGCAAAAGACTCTATCCTACTTGGATCGAAGGCAGTTCTTACTTTTACTATAATGTAAAAGAGGATAATGGTATTCATTACTATCTAGTCAATTCCAAAGATGGAAAAAAGCGGACTATGATAAAAGATAATGAGCAATTTGTTCGTCAATACGCACAAATCATTGGTGATACGCTTGATGCCTCAAACATACAGCTTTATGGCTTTCGTTTCAACAAAAATGACTTCACCCGCTTTTACCTTAACAAAAAAGGCAAGTCTATCATGTATAATATGAAAACCGGGACGCTGGCACAAGTTAAATCGGAAAATAAAAAGCAGCAACACCCTGTCGTCAAACAAACATACCATAGTGCTGACTCGCTCTTTACAATGCTAGGATGCGGATACGACCTATATATACGCAACAACCGTACAGGAAGCGTGCGCCGCCTTACAAAAGACGGAAAAGAGGATGCCTCATACACCTATCGCTGCACTAAAGATACAATAGAAGCCAACAGTAGAGGTTTTTGGCTGGGACATCGCTACATCTACCTAATGCAGGATATGAGCGAAGTAAAAGAAATCAGCCTTATCAACTCCCTCGCACATCAGCGTCCGACAACAAAAACATTTAAAATGCCTATGCCCGGTGATGCCGGAGTACGCCAATACCGCCTTTATTGGTATGATGCCGACCATGAACAAGGAAAGATGCTCCCCATCGAGAAATATCCCGACCAAATAGTAACTATGGACCACTTCCGTTCTCCTGAAACTCTCTTCTTCACCCGCCGGAGTCGCAAGGCCGACAAAATCGATTTTTGCCGCATCAACGTAATCGATGGTACAGTTACCGAACTCATCTCCGAGGAATGTACCCCACATATTAACCTGACATTGTCCGGATACCGTATTGTAGAAAAAGGAAAATATTTCATTTGGTGGTCGGAACGTACAGGAAAAGGAAACTATTACCTTTACAACAGCAACGGACAATTACTCAATCGTATCACGCAAGGCGATAATCTCGTAGCAGGTAATATCGTTCATGTAGATACCTTACAAAAGAACATTATATTTGCTGGATATGGACAAGAACCTGACATTAATCCTTATTACACCTTTTATTATAAAGCTAGTTTAGACGGAAAACGACAGATACTACTCACTCCAGGAAACGGTAACCACGAGCTTACTCTTTCCGATGACCAGCGATATGCTATCGACCTGTATTCACGTATGGATCTGGCACCTGTAATGAACGTACTGTCTATTGACCACCCTGCCCGGCGCTTTGAGGTAGCCCGTATGGACGACAGCAAATTAAAAAAAGCCGGATGGCAGCCCCCTGTATTACTAAAATTAAAAGCAGCAGATGAAAAAACCGACCTCTACGGTCTCATGTACCTGCCATCCCAACTGGATAAAACCAAAAAATATCCTATTATCAGTAATGTATATCCAGGCCCACAAGATGACCAAATACCACAGTCATTCACACTTGACGACAATGGCAACCAGTCGCTGGCTGAACTTGGCTTTATAGTTATTAACGTAGCCCCCCGGGGTAGTTCTCCTCTACGCGGACATGACTTCTACAACTTCGGCTATGGTAACCTCCGTGATTATCCTCTAGCCGATGACAGAAAAGTGATAAAACAGTTAGCACACGAATATTCATTCATAGACCTTGATCGTGTAGGTATTTACGGGCATTCGGGCGGAGCATTCCAAACAGTAGCAGCCATTCTCACCTATCCCGACTTTTATAAAGTAGCAGTAGCAGCTTCAGGTAACCATGACAATAATATCTACATCCAATGGTGGGGAGAAACATTCCACGGATTAACAGAAAAAACTGATCCTAAAACAGGGAAAACTGTATTCTCTATTAAAATCCCTACCAATATGGAACTGGCAGGTAACCTGAAAGGACGACTAATGCTCATCACGGGTGATGTGGACAAGAATGTACCACCTTCGTCCACTTACCGTTTGGCAGATACCCTGATAAAAGCCAACAAACGTTTCGACATGTTCATCCTGCCAGGAAAAGATCATGGAGTAATGTGTCCTTACTATCAGAATCTCATCCGCTATTATTTTATAGAAAATCTGATTCAACCGACCAAACGGCATATTGACATCATCAATCATAATTAATCCTAACTCAAAAAGCTTATGAAGTATCAGAAAACATTCAAAACATTCATGTTGGTTTGTCTCTGTCTCCACTGCATGGCTACAACCCTACTTGCCCAAAAACCCCAAGGTGATGCGACGATTTTGGTAAAAGTAACCATTGTAGACACAGACAGAAATCCGCTTCCCGGCGCAACAGTGAAAGTAACTGGCAAAGCACAAGGAGTGGTGGCTAACGAACAAGGCGAAGTCTCCTTATGGGTAGACCGTAACACACAGATTGAATTTAAGTATGTGGGCATGAAGCCATTATTCATGCGGGTAAACAAACCATTGACAGGCTACATTATATTAGAAGACGAAACTTCTGAATTGGATCAGGTCGTAGTTACCGGATATCAACGTACAACCAAACGCCGTAGTACTGGTTCACTTGCCACATTGACAGCCAAAGACCTGAAGGGAGCTCCAACAGCCAATCTGGACATGTTGCTGCAGGGAAAAGTAGCCGGAATGGACGTAAAAGCAGTTTCCGGACGTCCGGGAGAATCGGCCAAAATACGTATTCGTGGAACGAATACGATTACAGGTAATGCAGAACCTCTCTGGGTAGTAGACGGTGTACCTTTGCAACGAGATATACCAAACATTGAGACCAATCGTATCAAAGCTGGAGACTTTAATGATATTTTCTCTACCGGAATTGCGGGTATTAATCCGAGCGATATAGAATCAATAACCGTATTGAAAGATGCTTCGGCAGCGGCCATTTATGGTTCACGTGCTGCAGGTGGCGTCATCGTAGTAACAACAAAAAGGGGACAGGAAGATAAAATGCGCGTCAATTACTCTACTAATGTTTCAGTAGTCACCAGTCCTCCACATAATGCCAATCTAATGAATTCCAAAGAAAAACTGGCATGGGAACAAGAATTATGGAATGAGTTCTCTGCTGCAGGATATGCATCAGATAGTTACTACCCAGTAATTGGAGCTGTGGGCATGATTCGTTCCGGTTATGGAAAATATGCCGGTATGAGCACTGCCGAACAAGATGCAGAAATAAAACGACTGGGCACACACAACACCGACTGGTTCAAAGAACTGTTTCAGAATTCCATTTCACAAAACCATAATCTGTCACTTTCCGGAGGTACAAATAAAAACTCCTACTATGTGTCAATGGGATATTCAAAAAATAACGGATTAGTGAAAAAGACGGATTATGACCGTTACAATGTCAGTGCCAAGCTCGATATGAAACCTAACCAACGAGTAAAGCTAGGTTTTACTGCTGACATGAATATGCAACACTCCAACTCACCATCATTAAGTGTAGATCCCTTCAAATACGCCTATTTTGCCAATCCTTATGAACAGATATACAATGAAGACGGAACATATGCAGCAGACAACACTTATTATGCGATGCGGCACGCTAATGGCAGTTATGATATACGACTACCCAAAGACGGTTATAACATTTTCAGGGAAATTAATGAAACATCTAATAAAACCAAGAATCTGTCTGCTTCACTGATAGCTACCATGAGTATCAACATTCTCGAAAACCTATCCTTTGAGGGACTGGCGTCTTATGGTTATGTAACGAATACATCAGACAATATTAATGGAAAAAGCACTTATGCCGCATGGATAGACCGTCCATTTGACTCAAGCAATGATGCTTCTACACGCACTTATGGATCTATCACACAAACTTCGGCCTACAATACAAACTATAACCTACGCGGGCAACTACATTACTTCAATACCTTTGCCAAAGACCATTATATCAGTACCTTATTAGGAACGGAAATACGCGGTCAATACGCAAAAAGTATCTACGAGAAACGTTATGGATATGATCCGGTATCCGGTAATTCATCCATGCCTGTTTATCCGGAAGGTTCGGATTTAGAATATAGCAAACTGGTTTCATATGCTTCCATCATGGATCAACTTTCTGGACAGAGCATCGTAGAAGATGCCTTTGCTTCTTTCTATTTTTCACTCGACTATGTATATAAACAACGTTATATCCTTAGTCTGACCGGTCGAACCGATGGCTCAAATAATTTTGGCAGTGACGAGCAGTTCAATCCTACCGGCTCTATCGGTCTTTCGTGGAATGTAGACCAGGAAGCATTCATGCAGCCATTAAAACCCATTATCAGCAGTCTTTCAATCCGTGCAGCATTCGGCTACACAGGGAACATTAATAAAAGCGTCTACCCGCAATTAGTAATGGACTATTCTACTTCCTTCCGCAAAGCAGATGACGACAATTACCGCAGGGGATATATAAAGAATGCCCCGAACCCAACCCTACGCTGGGAAAAGACCCGAGATATGAAAGTATCAGTAGATATCGGATTCTTTAATGACCGCTTACGCTTACAAGGCGAACTCTACGATCGACGTACTCGTGATGCGGTAACCAGTGTTCCCGTACCCTACACTACCGGATTTTCATACCAAAGCTACAATACTTCCGAATTGTTGAATCAGGGAGCTGAACTGACTGTAAGTGCACAAATCCTAAAAATGAAAGACTGGAGCGCATCAATAAGTGCCAATATGGCTTACAATCGCAATAAACTACTAAAATATGAAGCATCCAACCCCAATATGTTCGGAAGCACGAATGTAGGTTATCCTCTTGGAGCCATTTTTAGTGGAAAGGTACAAGGAATAGATAAGAAATTAGGTATTTATACCTATGAAGTGCGCTCTGACTCTAAAATGGAAACTGCTGCTGACCGCAGCAAAGCCGAAAACTACGCTTTCTATCTAGGCACTAGCAATGCTCCAGTCAATGGAGGATACTCGTTCACTCTATCTTACAAAAAGCTTACACTAAGTTTAGGTGGTTCGTACTCACTTGGTGGCAAGATCAAGAACAACATCATCTGCCCAGTAAACTATAATACTTTAGACAAAAGTACAAACGAGAAAATCCCGACACAGGAGAATGACCTCTATGTCAATTTCTTAAATGTAACGAAAGATGTCGTAAATCGTTGGACCGCCAATAACCCCATTACGAATGCTCATCCTCGTATAATTGATGCATATGGTGAATACTTGGGATTAGACGATTATATGGTGACCAGCAGTAATATTACAGATGCTTCCATGCTGGAGAATGTTTCTTATTTCAAACTCAATTCACTGATGCTAAGCTACAACTTTGACGAAATGAAATGGTTACAGAAAGCTCACATCAATTCTCTTGGAGTATCACTCAGCATGACAAACCTATTTACCGTAACCAATTATTCCGGTATTGATCCTGAAACACCGGGTGCTGTTTACCCCACACCCCGCACGTTCTCAATCGGATTATCTGTCGGATTTTAAAAGAAAGAACATATGAAGAGAATAAAAATAATTTTATTATTTGCATTGACAACATTATTGTGTGTGTCATGCAGCAATTATCTGGATATCAAACCTTACGGACGCACTATTCCGAAAACAGCAGAAGAGTTTTCCGCTCTGCTACACGAACAATTAAATACAATTGATGCAGGAAATGACTCTTACATAATAGGAAATGCATCACAGTGGCTCACATGGGATGCACAATGCGGTGATGACTTTGAAACCTGTCTTACCGCAAGCGGTGGACGCACTTTAGGGGTTTACGTTGGGACAATTATATCAAATTCCAGTGATAACTATTACAATAATCTATACCAGTCGATACGAAACTGCAATATAGTACTCAACGAAATGGAAGAAAGTAACACAACTGAAACCAATACTATACGCGCCACTGCACATGCTATGCGCGGTGTATGCTACTACCAGTTGCTCCGATTGTTTTGTAAAATATCTCAAACCGATAACCTCAATAACCAACAGGGAGTACCACTTGTCATGACGTTTGACATGGAAGAACGTCCTATACGCAGTACTATGCAGGAAACAATTGACCTGATAGAAGATGATTTCAGAAAAGCTATATCTTACCATCCTTCTGAGAACATCTATCGTTTTACGGAAGATGTAATCAAAGGTTATCAAGCCCGCCTCTATTTTTGGACAAAACAATGGGACAAAGCATTACCGGTAGCCCAAGAATTACTTAACAAATATCCGTTAGTAAAAGGAGTCTTATACGAAAAAATGATGACCACCGCCTATGATTTGGCGGGAAATCAATTAATCAAAGCCTACAGAGCTGCTGACACAAGTGGAGAGAATGCATTGTCAAGTGCCAACAGTCTTTTACAATTTCGTCCTGTAAGCCTACGCTTTTTAAGCCTGTTTACAGAAGAAGAAAAAACGACTGACATACGATACAGATTATGGGTGGATAACAAACGTATGGCAAAAAAGACATTTTTTTGCGGTATGCGTTCGGCCGAATTCAAACTGATAGAAGCCGAATGTTATTATCACTTAGGAAAGAAGGACAAAGCACTGCAATCAATCAATGAATTAAAATCCCACCGCATTGACAACTACAGTAACCTGACAGAAAATAACCTGCCTACATTATCTGAGAAAGAAATAATCACTATAGATGCCAACGGAAATGCATTAACTCCATTGATGGGCTTAATCCTGAACGAACGTCGTAAAGAACTATTCTTAGAAGGAGACCGTTTCTTTGAACTAAAACGTAACGGGGCACCCGAATTCTGGACTGCTTACAACGGACAAAAATATACAACACAGAAATTTATGTATACATTCCCCATTCCTGCACACGACATGTTACTAGTGGACGGATTGGAACAAAACGAAGGATATACAGAAATAAGTTATTAATATAAAATGGAGAGATAAAAAATGAAAATGAACTTATATATATGGATAACTGCCGCCTTAACAATCGTGTCAAGCAGTACTTTTACAGCTTGTGAAGAGGTTAATGAGATGCCTGAACGTACAGAATCCAATGTTACCAATGCATACTATAAAGTACCTGACCCGGTAGTACTCAACGCTGATGAAACAGCCATGATAAATAAAATCAAAGAAGAATATAATGAGAGCGTTTCACAATAAGTATTAATCTAGTAGAAAGGAAAGAACAATGAAAAAGTTATTTTATTTACTATTCGCAATGTGCGCGGTAATGTTCACCGCTTGTTCATCGGATGATGACAACAAGACCGAAATACCGCAATTGAATCTTGAGAAATCAAACTACACACTAGCCTCGGGTACTGTAGACATCAAATTGATAGCCGATGCGCCTGCCACATCTAACATAAGCATTCCTGTAACATTCTCCGGACGTGCTACAGAAGGAACGGATTTTACTGCTTCTGCAAAAGAGTTTACATTGAAAGCCGGAGAAATGGAAGCTGTTATCACACTGACACGCGTAGCTGACAGTGCAGGTGACGATAACTTACCTTTAACCGTAAACTTAGGCAATGCACCTTCCGGATATACCATTGGAGTAATGAGTTACACCACAGTAACATTACTAAGCAAAAACGGTATTATCATGTCTTTTGCCAACACATCTGATATTCTAACACTTCAATCTGATTACAAGGTAACTCTAACTAACATGAGCGGATCCGTCTACAAAGTAACCGAGATTACCAATTTAAATGTAGAAGTAGACCCTTCATCCACTGCTGTAGAAGGCACTCATTTTGAGTTTACCGATGGAAAGAAATATGCGACCATTGCCAAAAACAAAAGTAATGGTACAGTTTCTATTAATTTCCTAAAGAAAGAACCAGGCAAAGACAAATTGGTATTACGTTTGTCAGAAAGACCCGGATACGCTTACGGAAACAATGCAACAATTACCATCACTTTACAAGGAGCTTACAACTTGGATGGAACTTGGGCTTTCAAAGAAGTATCCAATTTAAATTACTGGAAAGAGAGTATGATGGCAGACATATCAACTTTCCCAACCGGAACTAACACCGATAAAATTACCTTTACAGGAAACTCTTATACCGAATATACTTTCACTCCAAGTTTGAATGGTAGTTTAAAGAATTACTTCGGTACTTCCGAAAGAAAAGTTACATTCAAAGAAGAAGTAACAAAAGAGCTTTGGGAAGAATCAATTACTCAAATGCAGTCTGTACCTATCAATGTTAGTGTATACACATTCCCTGACATCAATATAAAATTTTCTGCTACTGACTCTGAAGTTCGTCCAGCAATTGTAAGTTTCCGAAATATAACAGTAGAAGGAGAAGAAATATTGGAATGCACAATCGATGATTTTATTCCTACTGACTTTCTAGCTGACCAGTGGGAGGGATGGATTAAAGACCTCGCAGAAAATCCGACAATGCTAAGTAATCCTATTCGCATTCACTTCACTCGTGTAAAATAGCAAATCACTACTACAACAATTGAGTTGCTATAAAATCCTCTATCTTATTAGAGAGATGCATAAAAAAACAAGAGGCTTTCTCAAATTATATTTTTGAGTTTGGCCTCTTATTTTTTTATCTTTATGTGTTTCTTTTTCACTCTTCAAAGAAACTATACTATACACTTATGAGAATATAATACACTTCAACACACTGTCTATTCAACTATAAACCAATCATTTAAACTGTAACAGCATATAAATACGAATACCTCTGCCTCTTCTAAAATCATTCCCCAATATCATCCTCTTAAAAACATGTTCTTGAGCATGTGTACACCTCTTTGAGAATATAGTAAACGCTTTCCTGTCTCTCATCTCATACTTTTGTTCACAGAAATAATCACTAATCGAAATATTATGGATATAGCTAAAAGATGTGAGCAGAACCCCCTACTGGCTCCAAAAGATTTAAAAGCGGGAATCAACGGAATGGAAATTACATGTTTGTTAAATCCCGGAGTTTTCAAATATCAAGGCAAAATTTGGTTACTTTTGCGCGTCGCAGAGAGACCTATACAGAAAGAAGGAATTATCAGTTTTCCTATATATAATGAAAAAGGAAAAATAGAAGTGGTTTCGTTTTTAAAGAATGATCCCGATTTAGATGCTTCAGACCCACGCGTTATCGGTTACAAAGGAAAGAATTATCTGACTACGATGTCTTACTTACGATTGGTTTCAAGTACCGACGGTATTCACTTCAAAGATGAACCGGAATTTCCACCCATTTTCGGAAAAGGAGAGCTGGAAGCATTCGGTATTGAGGATTGCCGTGTTGCAACAACCGAAGATGGTTTTTACCTTACTTTCACAGAAGTATCGTCGGTAGCTGTAGGGGTTGGACTGATTCACACCAATGATTGGAAAAACTATACACGGCATGGAATGATATTCCCACCGCATAACAAAGATTGTGCATTGTTCGAACAGAAGATAGGTGACAAGTATTTCGCTCTTCATCGCCCGAGCAGTCCCGAACTTGGCGGCAATTATATATGGTTGGCAGAATCGCCCGACCGCTTGCATTGGGGAAACCACAAATGTGTGGCAACCACTCGTGACGGAATGTGGGATTGCGCACGTGTAGGGGCAGGGGCAGCTCCAATAAAGACAGAAGAAGGCTGGCTGGAGATTTATCATGGAGCCGATTTTAATCACCGTTATTGCTTGGGGGCTTTATTACTCGATTTAAATGACCCGTCGAAAGTCATTGCAAGAAGCGAAGAACCGATCATGGAACCTATCGCCGCTTATGAGCAAACAGGTTTCTTCGGAAATGTAGTTTTCACTAATGGGCATTTGGTGGACGACGATACGATAACCATGTATTATGGAGCAAGCGATGAAGTGATTTGTAAGGCAGAGCTTTCCATTTCAGAGATATTAAATGTATTAAAACAGACACAAGAGAAGTAATGAATAAACTGAAAAAAGAATATCTGTTCTTTAAGCAACAGGAACCTAACATGAGAACACTGTTGGTTACCAATATGCTTTATGCATTGGTACTACCGATAGTAGAAATCTTTGTGGGAGCCTATATCATGAGAAATACGAGTGACCCCGTGATGGTTGCTTTTTATCAGCTGGCAATGTATATAGGCATCATTACTACCTCTCTTGTTGACGGCTATCTGCTAAAGAAATACAGCGTGAAGACACTTTATTCGGTAGGAATCCTGGTAAGTGGCATTTCCATGTTCGGTATGATGACTATCAAGTCACTTGGCTTCGTCGAACTTGGTCTGGCCGGCTTTTTAATGGGAGCAGCTTCTGGTTTCTTCTGGACCAACCGATACCTGCTGGCTCTCTATAATACCAACGACAACAGCCGTAACTATTTCTTCGGACTAGAGTCTTTCTTCTTTTCTATTACCTCCATCGGTGTTCCTTTAATTATAGGCGCATTTATCAGCCAAATAGATGGAAAAGAAGTTTTCGGATTCCTCTTCAATATCAATACCTCTTACTGTGTAGTTACGATGGCAGCAGTAGTCATTACTGTTATCGCCTGTATGACACTATGGAAAGGTAAATTCGAGAACCCTAAAGAAACGAACTTCCTCTATTTCCGCTTCAACATACTTTGGAAAAAGATGCTGTGGCTAGCCGCATTGAAAGGAATGGTTCAAGGTTTTTTAGTAACGGCACCGGCTATATTAGTATTGAAGCTGGTAGGAGATGAAGGAGCGTTAGGATTGATTCAGGGAGTTAGCGGAGCATTGACCGCTGTCCTGGTGTATGTATTAGGACGTATGGCCCGCCCGCAAGACCGTTTGAAAATATTTGTAGGAGGACTAATCGTATTCTTTGTCGGTACACTATTCAACGGTATTCTCTTCTCTGCTACGGGAGTGATCCTTTTCGTCCTTTGCAAAGTGATATTCCAGCCTTTGTTCGACCTGGCTTACTTCCCCATTATGATGAGAACAATTGATGCAGTTGCAAAGATTGAGAATAGAAACGAATATGCATATATCCTAAGTCATGAGTTCGGCCTTTTCCTTGGAAGAGCTTTCGGTTTACTACTGTTTATCTTCCTTGCTTATTGTGTATCGCAGGATTTTGCATTGAAATATGCGCTGGTGATTGTTGCCGGATTACAATTAGCGGCATATCCTTTAGCTAAGAATATTACTAATCAAACTGATACTATTGAACATGAAAATGACAAGTAAAGGTGTTTTTGTACTTATGACCGTTTGTTTCCTGGCATCTTGCTCGGGCAACGGAAATAACTTTGGTGAAAAGGTAAAACAGGTTTCCATCCATAGGGTAGACTCTATGCCTGATATGCCTGAAACTTATAAAATGCTGGACTGGAAACAAAAAGCCCAAAAGTATGACCAGTTTATCTTTGACTGGAATAATAAAAGCGAAGTCGGACCATTAATCTGGTTAGATGATGCCCGCAGAAATATGGACCAGACTACATTTGGCTTATATACTGCCATTAAAGATATTCGTCAGGGAAAGAATGCCAATAACGGAGAGTTCCATGAAAGTCTGAACTCATTGGCAGCTATTCTTGGTGCCGGCCTTGTAGGAATTGACAAGACGAATCAAGACGGATATAACTATGTAAAAATGGTGCAGAATTATTTCAACTCTGATAACGGCTGGAATATAGTCATGAACAATACGACTCCGTCAGTAGCCCTTTTAGGAGGAGGCTATGGCCGCGACTGGTGGTATGATGTATTACCCAATGCCTTATATTATGCTATTTGCGATGTTTTCCCCAATGTAGACGGGGCAGAGAAGATACAAAAAAGTATTGCGGAGCAGTTTGTTAAAGCAGATTCTGTATTGAATGGAAATTACGACTATTCTTATTTTGACTATGCACAAATGAAAGGAATGGTTAATCATATTCCATTGCAACAAGACGCCGCCGGTGGGCATGCTTATGTATTGTTGTGTGCTTATCATAAGTTTGGTGATCCACGTTATCTGCAACATAGTAAAAGTGCCATCGAAGCCCTGCTTGCCCAAAAAGAAAGCCGTTTTTACGAGGCCCTTTTACCACTCGGAGTTTATACGGCAGCCTATTTGAATGCAGTAGAAGGAGCCAACTATGATGTAGCCAAACTTCTTGATTGGGTATTTGACGGATGTAAAAGCCCTACAGGAAGAACCGGTTGGGGAATTATTGTAGGAAAATGGGGTGACTATGATGTAAGTGGTCTGCAAGGAAGTATCACAGACGGCGGAGGATATGCATTCCTTATGAACAGTATCAAACCCGCCTGGCCTTTCATTCCGATGGTGAAATATCAGCCTCAATATGCAAAAGCTATCGGCAAGTGGATGTTGAACAATGCAAGTGCATGTCGTTTGTTCTATCCGGGGGAAATAGATGAAACACATCAATGGGCTCCTGAATTGAAGGACATTACTTATGACAATGTTTCTTATGAAGGTTTACGAAAAACGGATGACTATGGAAAAGCATCATTAAAAGGGGTTAGTCCGGTTGCAATCGGCGATGGTCCCAAATGGATAAAAGGTAATCCGACGGAGAGCATGTTCAGCGTTTACAGTTCTTCTCCTGTTGGTATTTTAGGGGCCATTGTTTGTCAAACGAATGTGGAGGGTATCCTCCGGCTGGATTGTAATGTCACAGACTTCTATACAGAGAAACCTTATCCGGTCTATCTCTATTATAACCCTCATAAAGAGACCAAAACCATTACTTATCAAGCTACCCAACCATGCGATTTGTTTGATATTGTTGCCAAAGAATATATAGCAAAAAATATAAAGACAAATGGCTCCGTTGAGATCCCGGCCAACGACGCAAGAGTAATTGTGGAACTTCCCGCCGGAACAGAATTAGAACTGAAAGATGGTAAGATTATTGCGAATAAACAAAATATCATTTCATATAATTAAATCTAAGTGTATAAACTATGAGTAAGCATTTATTATTCATTCTTATTCTTGCTGTTTGCACAAATGTCTTTGCACAGCAAACCAAGAGTATTTCGGGTGTGGTATACGACAGTAATACCGGAGAGGCTTTAATTGGAGTTTCTGTTCTTGAAGTGGGAACGACCAATGGTACTATCACTGATTTTGACGGTAAATATACATTAAAAGTATCGTCAAATAAAGTTTCATTCTCGTATGTCGGTTTTAAAACTGAAATTGTAAACGTAACAAATAGCGGAACGTACAATGTAAATCTAGTGTCCGATAATGAATTGGATGAGGTTGTAGTTATTGGTTACGGTACTCAAAGAAAGAGTGACCTTACCGGTGCTTTGGCTTCTATAAGTAGTAAGGATATTAAGAACTATGCAGTATCTAATGCATCCGAACTACTAACAGGTAAGGCAGCCGGCGTATTTGTTGCCGCCAGTTCCGGCCAGCCGGGATCGGATGCAGTGATCCGCGTGAGAGGTTTAGGGACCGTCAATGACAACAATCCATTGTACGTAGTTGATGGACAGTTCATGGATAACATCAGCAGCCTGAATCCATCTGATATTGAACGTATGGAAGTATTAAAAGATGCTTCAGCCTGCGCTATCTATGGTTCGAGAGGTTCTAATGGAGTAATCCTCATTACTACCAAGGGAGGGGTGAAAGGTGAAACGACTGTAACATTGGATGCTTATGTAGGTGTAAAAAACAGTTATAAAGCATTGAACATGATGAACAGCGACCAATACTACAACTTCATCATGAAAGCGTATGAAAACGATGCAAGCTTTCAAAACTCAATGAAGGATAAGTTTACCAATCAGTATCAGAAAGGCTATAATACCAACTGGTGGAATGAAGTAACCCGTACAGCTTTCAACCAGAACTATAATCTAAGCATCCGTAAGGGGACAGATAATTCGAGATCTTCTTTAAGTTTAGGATATGTAGACGATCAGGGTGCGATTATCACTACTGAATTCAAGAGACTTTCACTTAAGGCGAATCTTGAATATGATATCAACAAATTTATCACTGTTGGCGCCAATGTCAATCTGGCAAAGATAAGAAAACGTGACGCAGGAGCAATTCCTTCATTCGATTTCATTCAAAAAGCTGATCCTTTTACCCCTGTTATCAGCCCGTTGGTAGATCCGTCTTCTGAAAATTACGAATATAACAAATATGCGCCTACCGAGTGGTCTTACGACCCTAATCCGGTAGCCATGCTCGAACTTCCTAATAGATACAATGACATATTCAATGTATTTGGTAATGTGTTTGCCCAAATCAAATTGTATAAAGGATTGAGCTATCGGGTACAGTATAGCTTCGAAAGATACCATGATACTTTCAAAGACTTCCGTCCTGTCTATTCGTCTACTTTTTCGGAAGATAACTTAGCGAATCAGGAAAGTAAATATAATAAAGAAACTCAATTGAATAATAATAGCGCTGTTACTTCTAATTATCAAGTGGAACAACGTCTTAACTACAACACGACAATAGGCAGGCATAAACTGGATGCAATGGTTGCCATGACTTATGAGAAGAACAGCAGCGAAGGCATTAATGCATTTAAGAGAAAGGCTTTAGGTAACGATGAAATCTATCAGATACTTGATGCACAAACAGCCGGAGATAACACCTCGGGAGGTAAAGAAACATCTTCTATGTTGTCGTACCTGGGACGTATCAACTATGTATATGATGACAGATACCTTGCTACAGTCAATTTCCGTGCCGACGGTTCTTCAAGATTTGCCAAACGTAACCGTTGGGGCTATTTCCCATCAGTTTCATTAGGTTGGAGAGTGAGCAATGAAGAATTCTTTAAGAACCTGAACATTGAAAATACAATTTCCAATTTAAAACTGCGTGTAGGTTGGGGACAGAATGGTAACCAACGAATCGACAGAGACGCACCTCTTACGTTGATTGGTACCAATAATGAAAATCAATGGTACTTTGGAAACGGGTACTCACAAGGTTACGTTCCGACTTATGTGGGAAATGCAGATATTAAATGGGAAACCAGCCAGCAAACCAATGTCGGTTTAGATATGTCTTTCTTTAAAAACAGCCTTGATGTAAGTATGGACTTTTATGTAAAGAAAACAAGTGACATGTTGCTCAATATGCCTATTCCTTCTTTTGGCGCCTTCCCTAACAGCCCCTTCTTCAATGCAGGAGACTTGAAGAATACCGGTTTCGAAATAGTAGTCAACTACCGTAACCAGATAGGAAAAGACTTTAATTACAATGTAGGGCTGAACATGTCTACTTATAAGACAGAGGTAACCAAACTTACATCGGAATATTTGAGTGGAAATACCAGCCGTACGTATGTAGGAGGTCCTATCGGACGTTTCTGGGGATACAAACAAATAGGAATATTCCAGAATCAGGAAGAGATAGACAATTATGTGGATAAGAATGGTACCAAGATTCAGCCTAATGCACAACCGGGTGATTTTAAGTTTGCCAAATTAGGAGAATCAGGCGAATTGAACGATGATGATGACCGTACTTTTATCGGTGATCCTAATCCGGACCTCATTTATGGTTTCAACTTAGGATTCAGTTATAAGAACTTTGATGTAAGTATGGCATTCCAGGGAACTATTGGAAATGACATCTGGAACGTTGCTAAAGGAAGCCTTGCTTCAGCAGGACGCCAGAATGCGTTGGCGGATGCTTACACAAAAGCATGGACAAAAGACGGGGATTTGGATGCTGTATATCCACGCATAACCAACTCTGACTCTAACAATAATATGAGAGGTTCTTCTTTCTATGTGGAGAACGGTTCTTACCTGCGTTTGCAGAATATGCAAATAGGTTATACACTGCCGAGTCACATTTGCCAGAAGAGCAAACTGTTTTCAAGTTGTAGATTCTATGTGAGCGGTCAGAATATATTTACTTTAACCGGTTATTCCGGACTTGATCCGGAACTGGGTATCAATAACCCATTGGATATGGGAGTGGATACTACACGTTATCCGTCTTCACGTACATTCACTTTTGGAGTTAATTTGCAATTTTAAATCTAGCCAAAAAGACATTACATTATGAGAAAAATATTATTTATAATATGCTGGGCTCTTGCCGGAGTGGGGTTGTATAGCTGCTCTCTCGACGAACCAAGTTATGGTAAAACCACAAGCGATAATTATTATCAGAAGGAAAGCGATATTGAACAAGCCTTGACTGGAGCTTATCTTCAATTACGTACAACTTGGAATGAATATGCATTAAATCATTATTTTGTAGGTGATTGCAGTACGGATGATGCTCTAAAAGGAGGAGGAAATGACGGTGACCGTGCCGAAGTACGCGACTTGTCCGACTTTACGATCTACACAACCAATGGTGAAGTAGGACGTCGTTGGGAGATTCTGTACAGATTAATCAATCGCTGTAACGATGTGATTTATTATGCTCCTGATGCAATAGGAAACGAAGAACTATTGAAACGTTATGCAAACGAGGCAAAAGCATTGAGAGCATTCGGGTACTATTGTCTGGTCACTACATTCGGAGAAGTGCCTCTAATCACTACGCCGATGCAACCCGCTGAAATACTACAAATACCCCGTTCCCCATTGGAGAAGGTATATGAATGTATTGTGAATGATTTAACCGATGCCTCCGCACTTCCTGCAAAAGGAGATTACTCTGAAGATGATGCTTATCGTGTAACACGTGGCTTTGCAAAAACAATGCTTGCTAAAACATATATGTTCAAAGGTGATTTTGCCTCTGCCGAAACTGTACTTCATGATATTATTGAAGTAGACAAAGACTATACATTGTTGAGCGATTACGGCATGAACTGGCGTACTGAATATGAAAACAGCTCGGAATCAGTATTTGAGATTGCTAACAAAGTATATGACAAAAACATAGCCACAGGTACCAATGTCCCTCACTTCTTCACAAGCAGACGCATCTCCGGTTATCAAGGATATGGATTTCACGTACCAACCCAAGATCTCCATGATGCCTTTGACGCAGATGACCCGCGCATTACTTACGTATTCACACAAACTGGTGATAGATATAAAGGTGATACTGAAGCGCAGGACAATGCTGAATCTCCAAGCGGTTATCATGATTACAAGATGACTGTGCCAGCAGTAGAAAAAACTGGTTTCGACGTCTGGATGATTAGTTACAACATTCGCTTGATCCGTTATTCCGATGTTCTCTTGATGTATGCTGAAGTATTAAACGAAAATGGAAAACCAGGGCTTGCACTTCCTTACCTGAATGATGTAAGAGAAAGAGCCCGCAAAACTAATCCGATAGATCCGAGAAGAGATCAACAGGCGTATATTCCTGCTACAACAACTAATACACTGCCCGACATAACAGAAACCGATCAGAAGCGTCTGAAAGAAATCATCTGGAAGGAACGTCGTTGTGAATTGGCAATGGAAGGATGGAGACGGGATGACCTGATGAGACAAAAACGTTTCGGAACCGTTATGCGTGCTTATGCAACCAAATATAATACATCGAAAGGTGCCAATTTTAGGGACGACAGAGATTATCTGTTTCCGATACCGCAAGGTGAAAGGGATAAGAGCAACAATATTCTTTCCCAAAATCCGGGTTTTTAATATGAATAAAATGAGGGGGCGGATTATAAAATCCGCCCTTTTTTAACAACCAACTGACCATGAAAAAGACATTATTATTTCTCGTAGCAGGTTTTTTCTTTCTCAACAACCTGCCGGCACAAAAGCCGATAGAACAAAAAGAGATCCGTTTAGTACAGTATATGCCCAATATACCTTTCCCCTATAAAATGAAAAACTGGAAAGATATAGCCACGAAACAGGACAGACTATTTTACGATTTCAACGCCAAAGGACAGAACTTACCTCTTATCTGGTGGGACGATTCGCAAATAAACTTTCCATTCCGTACTTTCGGACTTCCAAGCTACGTAGATAAAAGACGGTTAGGAGGAAATTCTTATGAATCTCTTCCCACTATGGGCTCACTCATTAGTGCAAGTCTGATAGGAGTAGACAAAAGCAATGATGACGGAAAAGATTATGTATCAATGATACGACAATTCTTCAACAAGAAGAACGGAACCAATCTTATATTGAACGGCCTCGACAGGAAAGCCGGAGAAAGTTTCTGGTACGAGATATGGCCGGCAATGGCTTATTCGATGCTGGTAGATTTATATCCTCAAAAAACAGAGATGCAGGAGCCGATGAAGATCACTGTTGACAATTGGTATGCTGCTATCCAGGACTTGAGTGAAGGTAGAGAATATCCGGACTTCAACTTCACCGCCTTCAACTTTAAGAACCGTAAAGGGTATTATAATAAAGTATGGCGTGAACCGGATGCAGCCGCAGGACTTGCTTGGTTGCAATACATCTCCTGGATTAAATACGGAGATAAAAAATATCTGAATGCTACACGCCAATGCATGACATTCTTGCAGAACCGTCCCGAAAAAGAAGGAACTTTCTATGAGATAATGATGCCCTATGGGGCTTATCTGGCAGTGCGCATGAATGCGGAACTTGGAACTGCTTATGATGAGCTGAAAATGTTGAACTGGTGCTTCGACGGTAATAATTCAGACCGTGACGGATGGGGAGTGATGTGTGAGCGTTGGAACAAATACGACGTACACGGATTGGTAGGACAAAAAAAGGATGAACAATATGCTTTTGCCATGAACACCTTTTCACAAGCTGCCGCACTTGTCCCAATTGTAAAATACAACCCGGCTTATGCTTCCACAATAGGCAAGTGGATGTTGAACTTGGCAAACGCCTGCCGTTTATTTTATGCAGATGAGCACCCCCGCAACCGTCAGTCGAGTTCTATCTGGGAAGGTGATCCTCAACACGTCATTTGCTATGAAGGATTGAGGAAGGATTTGTATCATGGCAATCACTTTGAACCGTTCCAGGGATTATTGTCCGATGAGGGTCCCTATGCTATTGGGGATCAAGTAAAAACCATGTCTTCAGCTACAGATATTTGTTTGTATGGTTCGGCTTGGGTGGGTATGCTAGCCTCTATTGTAGATACTACTAATGTGGAATGTATTCTTCAACTGGATTGTAATGCCACAGATTTTTATTCCACAAGAAAATATCCTACTTACCTTTTATTCAATCCTTACTTTGAAGCCAAAGAGGTAACCTTGAATCAACACTTTACGGAACCTACGGACTTGTACGATCTGGTATCCAAAAAATACATAAAGAAAAATTGTACCGGCGAAACAAGCATTATCCTGAACCCGGACAATGCCGTAACTATTGTTTGTATTCCTGCTTCCGCTAAAAAAACAAAGAAACATGGTAAATTGATTGTTGACGGTGAAATCGTAGATTATCGTTTGTAATTTTGACTATTCCACAATTGTATAAGTCCTCCGTTACCGATGAAAATATGCGCGGAATAAAATAAATTCCTTATATTTGCTATTATCCTAACCGTATAAATAACATTCATTTACATGAGAAACATCTTATACGCACAATTATTTTTTATTCTGATTATTGCATTTGTCACTTCCACAAAGTCTTATGCTTTTAATGTGGCAAAACACATATCAAATGTTAACGGACTGACAAATAATTCAGTAAACTGTATTTTGGAAGATGCAGAACATACAATCTGGATTGGGACATGGGATGGACTGAATGCATATAATGGAAGAGAAATTACGACATTCAGATATAGCAAAAACAATCCGAATTCTATAAGTAATAACGTTATCCGCCAGATTATCGAATGTAAGGGCAGTTTATGGATAGCAACAGATAATGGAATCAATCGGTTAGATAAACGAACCCGTCAGATAACAAGGTATTATTTAAGAACAGATAATAAAGTACCCAATCAGGAAAAGTCTTTTATTTTAGGAAAGAGTGCGGCAGGAGATATTATCTGCCTCATAAAGGGGCTGGGGTTCTTTGTCTACAATGATTCTGAAGATGAGTTTAATCCGATTAACACAGACTTTGCAAGTCATATAAAGGATTATTCCGTGAGTGATTCCGATCGTATGCTTTTCCTTTTAAATAATGGAAATACCGTGCATCTGACTTACAATCTTCTCGTTAACGGAGGAAAACAGAGTGATTTACGCACAGTCGACATACAGACGCCTGTAGATAAGATATTTCTGTCGAAAGACAGATTTATCTTAAACAAAGACAACAAACTTTTCCTTTTAAATCCCGACTTTACAGTTTCCCAATGCATTGAGCTGGATAGTAGCAAACCTGTATCGCAGGTTATTTTAGCAGAGAACAAGATGTACGTCAGCTTTATAGAAGGGGGATGTATTCATTATGATTTAAAAAAGAATACTTTTGCCTACCTGAACGAGCTATCCAGTCAGTTATCAGTCTTCACTCTTTATTCCGGTAGTCAGAACATATTGTGGATAGGAACGGACGGACAAGGATTAATTCAACTTTATCATTACGACTCTTTATTTGAAACCGTTCACACCAGTCACCCTGTGAGATGTTTCTGTGAAGATGAAGATGGTAATATTCTGATAGGCACAAAAGGAAGCGGAATAAAACTGTTGAATCCTGCAACGAAAGAATTGACAGATTATCTGAATGAGAGTAAAGGGTTGATTTCCAATTCTGTCTATGCCTTGAGAAGAAATAAAGCGAATGACATTTTTATCGGAACGGAAGGAAACGGAATCAATATATTGAATGTTGCTACAGGGCGACTGGAAAAGCTTGAGATACCTGATAAATATCCGCCTTTCAAGGCTGTGTACAACATTTATTTTACGAACAATGATTCTCTTTTATGGGTGGGAACATCAGGATATGGTTTAATCAAAATAAATATTTCCAGAGAGCAAGGTCGTTATCACGTTAAAGGATTCAGGCAATATAATTCGTCGGATAAGAATATCTCATTGAATAACGATGTTGTTTATGCCATTACATCCGATCCGGAAGACAATATGTTATGGTTTGGCACACGTGGCGGAGGCTTGAACTGTATCAATATGAAAGATAATAGCATAAAATCATTGGAGGATATGGACAGTCGGATTTTACTCACCAATAATGATGTATTGTGCTTACTGCGTGATGATACCGGTATATGGATAGGAACAAGTTATGGACTGAACGAATTGAAAAAGGAGGAGAATGATTTTCACCTGATACAATATGCCGACGAGAAATTGAATAATAAAACGATTCATGGAATATTAAAAGACCACGAAGGAAAGATATGGATCAGTACCAACCAGGGATTGTCTAGCCTGAATGTAAAAAACAATAAAATAGATAATTATACCTTGAATGACGGATTGCAGAATGATGAATTCTCTGATGGAGCTTTCTTCAAGGATCATCGTGACTTCTTGTACTTTGGAGGAGTAAGCGGGTTTAGTTATTTCAATCCTCGAAATATACATTTGCGCGAGTTTAATCCTCCACTTATATTAAGTAGTTTGAAGATATATAATACGGTACAGGACATTAATGAACGAATCAGAAAAGGAGTGTTGAAACTTAGCTACGAAGAAAGATTCATGACTTTCAATTTCATAGCCAAAGACTTTATTAATAATGAAAACTGTGAATATGCTTATCGCTTGAAGAACCATTCGGATGATTGGGTGGAAATGGGTAATAATTCGAATATTATCTTTACCCAACTTCCTCCGGGTGAGTACCAGCTTGAAGTGAAGAGCACGAATGGCGACAAAGTATGGGGAGATAACATTTATCGCTTAACTATAAAAGTAGGTTATCCGTGGTGGCTTAGTGTTCCTGCATTGATTATCTATGCCATATTGTGCATTATTATCTTCTACATCACAAAGTCTGTTATCAAAAATCGCATACGGTTAAGCCGCCAGGTTCTTATAGCCCAGGTAGAGAAACGGCATGAACAGAAGATTTATGAATCCCGGCTCAATTTCTTCACCAATGTGGCACATGAATTCTTTACCCCCCTAACTTTGATTTATACACCTGCACAGCACTTGTTGGAACAGGACGGGTTAGATGGTAGTACAAAGAAATATCTCCAAATAATAAAGAATAATGCCGAAAGGATGCAGAAGCTGATTAGTGAGTTGATGGAGTTTCGTAAAACTAAATCGAGCAATATGGATTTGCATCCTGAAAATGTGAACGTAAAATCATTGATGGAATATGCTTCCAACAATTATGTGGATATCCTGAAAGAGAATAAAATAGACTTCAAGGTAGAGACTCATGATACGTCAGAGATCTATTCCGATCGCAATGCTTTGGAAAAAATTGTATTCAATTTACTGTCAAACGCGTTCAAATATACTCCTCGTTATGGATATATTCATGTTGAGATATCACAAAATGAACCTGATAAAACCTTATACTTGCTCGTAAGAAATTCCGGCAAGGGGTTAACCGAGCAACAGATGGCAGAGATATTTGATAAGTATAAGATATTTGATACTCCAAAATTGGGTAACTCTGTAAGCAATGGGATAGGTTTAAATCTAACAAAGAGTCTGGTTGAATTATTAGGCGGGCAGATAAGTGTAAATAGTGAACTGGGAAAAAGTGTTGAATTTTCAGTCGTGATTCCTTCTTTGCCATCCGATCATTCACTTGTTGTAACGGATGAAAAAGATTCGTTGCAGAAAGAAAAGAACGGGCAGGATCACTTATCCCCTCGCAAAGATACTGTCATACTGATAGTGGAAGATGAAAAGAATATCAGAGACCTGCTGAAAGATGTCCTCTTTGATTATGTGATACACGAAGCAAAAGACGGCGTAGAGGCTTTGAAAGAGATAGAACATAATCATCCTGATATTATTATAAGTGATATTGTCATGCCCAACATGGACGGCTTGAGCTTGATTAATAAATTGAAATCCGATTTGAAAACAAGTTATATTCCAATCATAGGAATATCGGCAAAGGCTTCTGTAGAAGACCAGATTAATGCCTTTAACCATGGTGCGGATGCTTATATCGTCAAACCATTTCACCCGAGGCAGGTGATATCCACCATAGAGAATCTGCTGTCGAGACAAATGCTTTTAAAGGACTATTTCAATTCCAGCATGTCTTCTGTGAAAGTAAAAGACGGGATTGTTCTTCATCCGGAAGACGAAGAGTTAATACAGAATGTAACAGACTTCATAAAGAATAATATAGATGATGAGTTATTAAGCCCTTCTTCTATTGCCGAATTTGTAGGAGTGAGCAAAGCTACCTTATATCGGAAGTTCAAAGAAATAATAGATAAGACTCCGAGTGAATTTGTACGAGGCATCAGACTGGAATATGCAGCCAAGTTATTAAGGACAACCAAGTTGACCGTATCCGAGATTATGTTCAAATGTGGATTCTCTAATAAATCTTATTTCTATCGGGAGTTTTTAAAGCAATACGGTGTATCTCCCAAGGATTACCGGAATCAATAGATAAATCCTGCCAATCTGTCATTCAGATAGCAATTTGTATTTCTCGTTACCAAAAAATGCCGCTTGTAGATTACTGCAAGCGGCATTTTCTTTATCTAAATCATCCGAGATTTATCTATCCATCCGTAGATTAATAGTTTTCCTTCTTCACCTCGAAATAAGCCTGTGGATGCAGACATGCCGGACAAACTTCGGGAGCTTCCTTACCGATTTCAATGTAACCGCAGTTACGGCATTGCCATACCACTTCGCCTTCTTTAGCGAATACAGTCATATTTTCGATATTGTTCAGGAAGGCAAGATATCTTTCTTCGTGACCTTTTTCTGCGATGGAGATATTGCGGTACATAGCAGCAATCATCGGGAAACCTTCCTGTTCTGCCACATCAGCAAAGTGAGGATAATCCAGTGACCATTCTTCATGTTCACCCGCTGCGGCAGCGCGAAGATTTTCAAGTGTATTACCAATTACACCGGCCGGATAGCTGGCAGTGATTTCTACCATACCGCCTTCGAGGAACTTAAACATACGTTTTGCATGTTCTTTTTCCTGATCGGCAGTTTCAGTGAAAATAGCTGCAATTTGTTCGTAGCCTTCTTTTTTAGCCACACTTGCGAAATAAGTGTAACGCATTCTTGCCTGTGATTCTCCTGCGAATGAAGTCAACAGATTTTTCTCTGTTTGAGTTCCTTTAATACTCTTAGCCATAATTCTAATCTATTTTAAAATTGGTTGATTACCAAACGTAACTTGTCGTACTATTTATAACGCAAATATAAGCGATTTGTTCATAATAAACCATCTTTTTTTGATGAATAAAATCGATTGCCTCATTGATGAAATCTATCAACAGACAAATAGTATGTTCAAAAACATACTTATTTCGATTATTTTATCTAATTTTGCAACATCTACTTTACAAAAAAGACGGAATATACGTATAACAACATCTAAAAATGAAGCTATTTGAATTTAAACCCAAACTGGTTTCTTGTCTAAAGAATTATTCGAAAGAAACGTTTATGGCGGACCTGATGGCCGGCATTATCGTAGGTATCGTGGCGCTTCCTCTGGCTATTGCTTTCGGTATCGCTTCGGGAGTTTCGCCCGAAAAAGGTATTATCACCGCTATCATTGCGGGATTCATCATTTCCCTGTTGGGTGGCAGCAAAGTCCAGATTGGCGGTCCCACAGGAGCATTTATCGTCATTATCTATGGCATCATACAACAATACGGAGAGGCCGGACTGATTGTAGCCACTCTGATGGCGGGCGTACTCCTTGTATTATTAGGAGTATTCAAGCTCGGAGCAGTTATCAAGTTCATCCCTTATCCTATCATCGTCGGATTTACCAGCGGTATCGCTGTCACTATTTTCACGACCCAAATCGCCGATATTTTCGGTTTATCTTTCGGAGACGAGAAAGTGCCGGGAGACTTCGTCGGGAAGTGGATGATTTATTTCCGTCACTTCGATACAATCAACTGGTGGAATACCATCGTTAGTATTGTCAGCATTATTATCATCGCTATCACTCCGAAGTTCTCAAAGAAAATTCCCGGCTCGCTGATTGCCATCATCGTAGTCACGGTAGCCGTTTACCTGATGAAAACCTTCGGAGGAATCGACTGCATCCAGACCATCGGTGACCGCTTCACCATTAAATCAGAGTTGCCCGATGCCGTTGTGCCTGCGCTGGATTGGGAAGCTATCAGGGAATTGTTTCCGGTGGCTATCACCATTGCCGTATTGGGAGCTATCGAATCCCTGCTGTCTGCCACGGTAGCCGACGGTGTGATAGGCGACCGCCACGATTCCAATACAGAACTGATCGCACAGGGAGCAGCCAATATCATAGCCCCTTTGTTCGGAGGTATTCCCGCCACAGGTGCTATCGCCCGTACCATGACGAATATCAACAACGGGGGTAAGACACCGATAGCCGGAATCATTCATGCAGTAGTATTGCTGTTGATTCTGCTCTTCCTGATGCCACTCGCACAATATATTCCGATGGCATGCCTTGCCGGCGTACTGGTCATCGTATCTTACAACATGAGCGGATGGCGTGTATTCAGAGCTTTACTGAAGAATCCGAAATCGGACGTTACCGTACTGCTTATCACGTTCTTCCTGACCGTTATCTTCGACCTGACTGTCGCTATCGAGGTAGGATTGGTCATTGCCTGCGTCCTCTTTATGAAGCGTGTCATGGAGACTACCGAAATCTCGGTGATTACCGACGAGATTGACCCGAACAAGGAATCGGATATTGCCGTACACGAAGAAAACCTGATGATTCCCAAAGGCATAGAGGTATACGAAATCAACGGCCCTTATTTCTTCGGTATCGCTACCAAGTTTGAAGAGACAATGACACAACTGGGAGACCGCCCCAAAGTACGTATCATCCGTATGCGCAAGGTTCCGTTCATCGATTCCACAGGGATTCACAACCTGACTACTCTCTGCGAAATGTCACAGAAGGAAAAGACTACCGTTATCCTTTCCGGAGTCAACGAGAACGTGCATAATGTACTGGAAAAAGCCGGATTCTACGAGTTGCTGGGAAAAGAGAATATCTGCCCGAATATCAATGTAGCATTGGAGAGGGCAAAAAGTCTGGTAAAATAGTGCTGTTTATCAGCTACTTGTAAGCCTGTAAGCCATATATACCGTGCGTATTGGACATATAGATCCAATGTGTACGGCATATATGACCTGCGTGTTGGATCTATATATCCAACACACAGCATCTATATCTCCTGCAAACAGGATATTATCATCATTTATTCTATCATGCTGACCTCTATTTGATACAGTCACAACCTCTTTTATTTCAGAACCATGTTCTTGTTTTCTTTATAATCAAGCGCACGATTCATAATCTTCAACTGTCCGAGAGTATTCTCTAATGAAGCATTTACAATAACCGGAGTTGCTTTAATATTCGGATTCACTATTGCCACATCATAAACCGACTGCTCCAATTCACCATTCAGATAGATTTTCAACATTCCATTCTTCTCACGGCATAAAGACACAATGCGCTCTTTATCATCATCAACAGCCTGTCCGGATACGACTTTCAACCCTTTTACCACGAATACAAGCCGCCCTTCCGCATCCAAATCCACCAAAATGTCTTTTCCCTGACGCAACAAGGAAACAGCGTTCTTATCGGTTTTCAAACAGAAAGACAGATTAAAATCCCCGCTGCCACTGACTCCTGTCAAAACAGGTATCTCCTGATTCTCGAAATAGAAAAAAGCGGTGCGCAATGCTTCCGTATTTCCTGCGTCATCTGTCACTCCCGAAATATTCAGGCGGTATTTATCATCTTCTCTCATTTCACGAGCCAATGTTAGTGTCACGACACGCCTGTCCGCTGAAAGCGAAGTAGCGGTTACCTCATTTCCCGAAACGGAAAATATTCCGTCTTTCAGTATCACAGGCTCATTAAGCTCGACCGTCAGGGAAGTCGGAGAGGTGGTCTTCACTATCCGCAGAGCAGGGGCTTCCTTATCAGGCACGGTACTGAATTTCCAAATCCGCACTTCACCCGGCTGCAAACTAAGGGAGATTTGTCCGCCATAATCAAACAAATGGTTCTCCGTGTCCTCTGCCTTCTGTTCATCCGTCCGGTACGCCCACACATAGGTACGATGCAATCCTTTCAATCCTTCAGGCATTCCGATAGTGCGGTCGAGCGGGAAGGTAAACTCTTTCACTTCATCGGACGGGTTGCGGACAGAAATAATCCCTTCCTGTCCCGACCATGCCGAATAGCCGTAAGGAGTTCCTTTTGCGGGAGTCTGTCCTATCAGTTTAGCATGTTTCAGAGTCTCATAGTTGTCGTTAATCCAGTGCAGTACATCGGCATTTATCACCCATTTCTGCCCCTCGTTCATCATGTTATAGCTATAATAAAGTTCCCAGAAAGCACTGCCGCGGGTAGCCATCATCATCAGGTAAGTGCGGAATTCATCATCATCCATCTTTCCGGCGAGATTGGCGGTATTGCCATAAATCGGGTCGTGGTTATAAAGATGCGCCAAAGGGAACTGGAACGCGCGTGTCTTCACAAAATCGAAATAACGGTCGTCCCTGTAAGACAAAAGTTGGTCAAGCTGTGACGGGCGTTTTACGTTCAACCGCCCGATGTCCTGCGAGTTCTGCATCCACACGGAGTTTCCCCATTGCAAGAACCACGGGCTGGGGTTGACATAACACGTCAGGTTAATCCACAAATCATTCCTTTTCGCCCCGCGCTGGTCGCGCATCGCCTGAAATATATCAATCCAACGTTCCCAATGCTCGGTGACATAACACATTCCCTGATAACCGCCGGAGATATAATTCCCCTGCGGGTCGGGTTGCGGCGGACGAACCAGAAAACCGTCCAGTTTCCAGTAATTCACGTCAAACCGTTGCTGGCAGTCCAGAAAAAACATTTTCAGTTTCTCGCAGTACACCTTATGGTTGGTGCAAATATCACTTGAGTTGCAGTTCAGTTTTCCATTCCCGTTTTCTTCCAGAAACCGCGCGAACTTGATATAATAATTATAACCTCCGCGGGGGCCCAGCCACAATCCGAAATTAGAGGACAAACGGTGTGACAAATCCGAAGGGGTGGACAGTTCGTTCGGGAATTTGCTGTTGAACGACCAGAATTTGGCCTTGTTCTCTTCCTGCCACGGACCGTAAGCATTCCAACCGTCGTCCACCACATAAGAGTCAATCGGACGAACTCCGTTCTGCGTCAGTCCGCGTTCCACTTCACGGAAAGAGTCGAGGATATTGTTCTCGTTGATGTCGAGCATAAAGTCATACCATGAATTGTACTGGATACGGAAGTCGACCGGAACGGAAATATCATGGATATAACTGAAAAAGTCCGTCTGAATGACATCCATATCCGTACTGCGGGTGGCACCGGTCACTTCTTTCCAGGTGGTAAACGTCCCGCTGTCCGCCAGACGGCCTTCCGAAGCAAGCATCTCAAAGCTCTTTCCCGAATAATAGCGGATACGTACTTTCCGATCACCCTCAATCTCCGTCTCCGAAGCCGGAAATTCAAGTCCGAAGAACATGCCCTGTATGTACACCGGTTGCCCCAAAGAGATGTAATATCCGCTGACACCGCCCACTCCCTGTTCCATCACCGGATGCGTCCAGACAGCATATCCTTCGGGAAGGCTCATCGGCTCGAAATCAATATAATCCAGACGCGCCAGATGGCGTTGCGAATCGGGGACGGTAATCTCCAGATATTTCCTCATATAGTGCTTCCCTTCCTCCAATGTAAGAACCATGTCCACCTGCCAGTCCACCTCCTGATGGCGGAAGCCCTTATAATGGAAAACCAGCTTCTTGCCGTTCTTCCCTTCATCCGTGACCTGTACTCTCTGCAAGAAAAGATCAGAAGAATGAATATCCGCAACGACCGAATCCGCACTCAACGTACGGATGATAAAATCCTCCGAAATGGTTTCGGGAATAATACGGGAAACTTCCTTCCCCATACGCTTATTTTCAATCATGCACGTGCGGACTTTATCATTCTTCACCAGAAACTTGCGAGCGAGGAATTCATTGCCAATCTCCACAGTATCTGCTATATGATTGACATAAATCTCTTCCTTTACAGCTGCCCTCATGGAAAACAAACATCCTCCAAACAACATCAACAGCAAATATATTCGTTTAATCATACTATTTTTATTCTTTCATTTATCAAACCTTTAAAAATAATCCGCGCTTATACATCACCCTCAACAGGAGAAAGACAATCAGATAATTGGCGAAGGTAAGCCATACGGAGTAATAACCACCCAGATATTGTTCGAGCCCGTAACTGACCGAAGCGGCAACGCAACGGAAATTCACAACTTCGCCCAGCAGATACGCCGTAATGGAATTCATGCCATACACTTTCAGCCAGTTCAATCCCCGGGTATATCCTTTATAATCAATCCAGTAATAGAACAATGCCATCAGCAGAAAGCAATAGCCGCCGGAAAGCAGGGTCATGCTGCCTGTCCAGATACGTTTGATAACAGGCATCTGCAAACTCCACAGTAACGCCAGGCCAACAAGAGCAAGTCCGACAACTAGCAACGTCTGCACCACCCTTTTCCGATTTGCCTTGCCCTCTTTCATTATCTTTCCGGCAAACGCTCCGAGCATGACGGTCACTCCGAATGTCAGGCTGCTCCACATCCATGTATAGTTGTAGGATGGCGAGAAGCTCCAGGTTCCGTCCTCATTCCAGAAAACACCGTCACGGAATCGCCCTAAAACGCATCTGTCCACTTGTTCCGCAAAGTTCCCCGCCGGTGTGAAATCCCCCAAAAACGTCATCGGAACCCAGTAGACGAGAAGGAGTAGCAACGTTATCCCTACCTGCCACTTGAACGGGAAGTGCAACTGAATGACCGCAGCAATAAGATAACCGACAGCAATAGACTGCAATGTATTGGAATACAAATAAAGATGCGTGGCGTCCAGACCGAGCAGGTTTCCCTGAACAATCATTCCGAAGATAAACAGGAGAAAAACACGCTTCAGGATTCTCCGATACACAGGCCAATAACTTCCCGTAGTCCCTATATACTTCGATAGTGAGAACGGCATGGAAGCTCCCGTCATAAAGAGGAAAAGCGGCATTACCAAATCCCAGAAACGGAATCCCTCCCAAACCTCATGGTCAAACTGATAAAGTATGCTATCGAGAAATGACATATTCATCTGCCGTGCCAATGCCACGAATACAGGTTGAAAAAAGACCAGGAGAAATAAATCGAAACCTCTTAGAATATCCAATGAGGCAAGACGGATGGAATTGTTTTCCGGTAATTTGTTTTTCATAAGTATAGCTTTTGTATAAACTTGATTATCGTTTTATCCAATGTCGCTTTATTCATGTTTGTACCCTTTGCCTTATTCCAGTATCATTTCGTCAAAAAGGATTCTCGACACCTGTCCCGGCCGTACATGAGATGCCGGACAAACTCCCGGGCCTTTGGCTGTCACACGTACGTAACGCGCTTGTGTACCTCTCAGCTTCAACGGCAAGTTTTCTATAAAGTTTCCTTCACGAAAAATCTCTTCGGGCGTGAAACTCCGCATGGCAGCTTCGCAGAAACTAGAGTTGTCATCCGAAACTTCCACTTTCACGGACGACGGCTTATGGATAGCCATCCCATTGTTCGTGATGCAGCCCAATGTCAATGTGTTCAGCGTTTCCGGCTTCAGCAGGTCAATTGTAAAAGAGACGGAATCATTATCATTCCAAGTGCACCATTCGGAATCCGAATATTTCAAGCTTCCACGTATTCCGTTCGTCAGGAGCTTTACAGACGGACTGTCTCCCGATACAGGTTTGGCGGTAGCCAGGTTCCACCGGACAGGGAGTATCAATGTTTTTCCCATCTGCCTGCCTTGCGCAAAAGTAGCACTTTTCAGTGTAAGCGGCTCTTTTACAGGCACTATTTTTTCGTAGAGCGGTGAAGTTGCCGTAGGCTCGCTTCCATCCGTCGTATAATGTATCTCCATGTCGGGGCGGATACATTCCAGTTTCACTTCGAGCATCCCGTCGTTTGGAGTGACCGTATGCTGGATGTTGTACATCGAACGGGCGTAGACGATACCTTTAGCTGTCAGATGTTCATTATAGACATCCAGTCCTTTCAGGAATGAAGTCCAATCCTTGCGTTCTTTCTTCGTCCATGCCACTTCCGCAAGGGCGGCCAGACGGGGAAAGAGCAGATAGTCCACATCTTCCGGTTTGTTGCAGAACTCCGTCCATAGGGATGCCTGTACGCCTATAAGTAAGGAAGCATATTCCGGTTTCCAGTCCGCCTGCACAGGTTCGTAATCGTAGACGTCCTTCAGTGTGTTATTGCCGAAATAGGTCTGGGGTTCAAACCATTGCGGGCCCTGATAGCGGATCAGGTACATGATGCGGGCAGGAGTCATAATGAACCGGTGTCCTTTTTCAGCAGCTTTCAAGGCAGCCGCGCCGAGTCCGCGCCAACCTTGAATAATAACGCCTTCGGGCAGGAAACTGCTGTTTGTCAGTTCGTCCCAACCTATCACTTCGCGTCCCTTGCTGCGTACATAGTCGCTCATCCGTTTCATGAAATAACCTTGCAGATCTTCTACGTCGGCAAGATGCTCTTTGTTCATGCGCTGCCGGCAAAGCGGGCATTTCTTCCAGAATCCTTTCTGCGCCTCATCTCCTCCCAAATGAATATATCGCGAGGGGAAGATTGCCATCACTTCGTCCAGAACATCTTGCAGAAATGTAAAGGCGCTGTCGTTTCCGGCACAGTAAATCACTCCCGAACTTCCTCCGCCCAAGCCCGGAATGACTCCAATGTAACTATTCACCACAGGGCAAGCCAGTTGCGGATAGGCAGCCAGTGCGGCGTTGCTGTGGGCGGGCATATCTATTTCGGGGATAACCTCTATCTGGCGGTCGGCAGCGTATGCCACCATTTCCTTGATGTCTTCCTGCGTATAGAATCCTCCGATAGGGGTCGGTTCTCCCGGTTCGGCGTTACGGCGGAAATAGAAAGGAACATCCATGCGGTTCACTCTCCATGCACCCACTTCCGTCAGGCGGGGATATTTCTTGATTTCTACCCGCCAGCCGTTATCATCCGTGAGGTGGAAATGAAGCGTATTGATTTTGAGCATGCCCATGCAGTCGATGATACGCAACACGTTCTCTTTGGGAATGAAGAAGCGGGCGGCATCCAGCATCAATGCCCGATAGCCGAAGCGCGGTTCATCCTGAATGGTTACCGCGGGAATGCTCCATTGGATATTCTCAACCCGACGGTTGCCTTCGACAGCCGACGGCAACAGCAGGCGGATGGTCTGCAATGCATAGAAAAAGCCTTTTATATCCGATGCTTTTACTTGTATCTGCTCCGGAGTAATCTCCAACTGGTAGGCTTCGCTTTTTAAAGAAGAGTCAGTCGTAAAACGGACATGACTCTTCTCACTGCTACCTATTGCCAACTGTGGGGTTATTCCCGAACTTCTCTTGAATAAGTTTATAAAGTTGCGGACGATGACAGCCTGCTCATGGTTCTCTACCGAAAACAAGGTTCGGGCGGAGAAGGTGAAGTTACCCTCGCCCGGCACGACCTGCACCGGACGGGGAACTATTGAAACAGGGGGTGATGTCAAGTTGTCCGCGCATGCACCCGATATGGATGCAAACAGCATACAAATGATTAAGATGTATTTCGTCATGGTTTGACAGTCAGTTTATTTATTAAAAAAATCGCAAGTACCTCTTTGCCCCTTTTTATTGAAGACTGAATAAGGCACTTGCGAAATTTGATTAAGGCAACTAAGAATTAATAAAACTTCGTTCCTGTATGCCTATTTCTACCTTGGTCATACTCTGCTACTGAAGATTTATTTATATAAGTACGAACCCAATCTATTTCCAAACGAGGAATAGCATTATTATCACGATCCCGTTCATAATTATCATAGCTTGCAAAACCAGAATCCCAGCCGGCATCAGGAGACCATACACCATTAACCTCAGTTCCACCTCCAAGCCCCCATTTATTAGGTGCTCCCATGGTAAGAATAAATTTCAACCCATTTAAGTTTTGTTCATCTGTAAAAGTCCAATAGCCTGCAGGACAATCAGCTTTTTTATAGCATACAGTCTCTTGCCCATTAATGCCCAGTGCGACTTCCGAATCAGAACGCCACTCAAACCAATAAATGTTCCATTCATTTATATTTATCGTATGATTTGCAGTTTGAGTTTTTTTATCGGTTCCTGAAATTCCCGTATGGAATGTCTGATGCGCTTTATTTCCTGTAACAGGACCTGTCGGATTTTCGAGAATATCAACTTCCGTGTAAGTATTATATTTACCCGACTCATCAGATATCAGCCAAATCCCCATGTTAAAGCCATTTTTCTCACCACGAAGCCGGGCACGAATTTCCATTCTGCAACCTTCTGATATTAACTGACTATTAGCTTTATATGTAGTATTAACTCCACATCCATAGAAAGCAGCAGTACCATAATCCCTATCTTTTCCTGCTGCCGGCCCTGTACCCTTCGACGGAACTTTCATTTCTATCATCTTCAGATATCCTTGATCGGTTATATTAGAGAATTGCACATTGACACAAGCCGCATGATTCTGTACAATCACCGTATTACGATCTGCCAAAAACAGAGGAACTTTATTACCCCATGAATTACCTGCACCATTAGTATTCCACATATCACCTGTATTTCCGAAACTATGGAATTCCCATGCATTGTAGAACTTCCAGCCTGCCGTAGCTAAATCTGTATTGGGATGCGGATCCAGTTCTTTCATTTCAACAACCTTATCATCTCCATATTGTGTCTTGGCTGCTGCCAACCTGCCACTTGAAGCAAATGCAATTCCCGGACGTTCGTAAACCCAACGCTCATCAAGAATCCCATCTCCCTTTTCAGCTTCGAGGTCCTTCATCGTAATTTCCAATGTTTCATTATCCAACGGATGAACTGCAGAAACGGTCGTAAAATTCAAAGTCAACGTTTCCGTTTTGGTAGGTTCCATATTGTGTTTAGTTTTAACTTTCACTTCTGCAGATTTTTCTCCTGCCTTTATCGTCAATGTGACGGGGGGTAACGTTACATAGAAATCTTTTTGCTCATCAGGTACAGTGATATGGATATCCATATCATCCGTGACCGGCACAGGAACTTCTGCCAAAATAGTAAACTCATCACCTTCGTCAATAACCCTGTCCGAATTATTTTTTATTGATACAACTGTGTAATGGAGATCAGAAATAACAATCGATTGAGTTGGATTAGTCACCGTATAGCCACGTACAAACGACATTACATTCACATACAACTTTTGTTTGGGCTTAATTCCACTTTCTGTAATCGGTAGTTTTATATCAAAAGAACTGACTCCCTTCGGGAAGGTAACCATTGAAGGAAATGCTTTAAAGGCTGTCTTTGATACATCTTTTTCTCCGTCCTTAGCAGTCAGATAAATATCAAAATCTTCGTTTGTCACACGTTCCGGATTCTTAGCGTCATTCACTTTCAAAGTAAGGGTAAGCTCTTCACCCATTACAAAGCTCTTGGCACTTGATTCCACTATTAAAGGTACAGTTTCCGGCAGTGGTTCTACCGCATCGTCCTCGCACCCTGCAAAACCTATTGAAAGCAGGCAAACAGGTAAAAATGTATATAGTATTCTTTTTATCATAATTGTGTAATTTATTAAATTGAGATACTTATTCGCTAACATCTCCCCAGCCCGGATTCTGTTTCAATTCATGGTTTAATTGCAGTTCATCCGGTGGTATCGGTAATAAATAATCCCGGTTCAGGTCGAAAAGGTAACCCTCAGGCAAATATTGCTGTAACGGATCCATCCACCCGTCGTTATCTTTCAATACCAATTCCAATGATTCGCGCCCTTTGGGTGAAAAGCTTTTGTAAAGGACACTCTCTTCGCCCAGATATGCACCCCTGCCACGACCGTTGATTCCTTTCAATGTTCCGGCTTCCGCCCAACGCATCAGATCGTCCAGACGGAATCCCTGAAGTGCCAGTTCCGAACGTCTTTCACGACGAATTTCCTGTATCAAGGGAGTAAGCCCGGTAAATGGGAAATTAGCATCTGCTTGCGGCTCTATCCATGTCACGCCTGCTCTTTCGCGCAAGGGTTTCAATGTTTTGTTCAATACATCGTCGCTCCATTTGTCCAATTCTGCCGCTGCTTCAGCATAACAAAGTAATCCTTCCGCATACCGGAACAGGATAATGCCAGTCTGCGTATTCCCTTCCACATAAGTAGTGTCAATACCTAATCTGATATGGAATCCGGTAACACTCTTGCTATTACCGTCGCCGTTCAAGTTAGGAGAGACAATATCTTTATTCTTTTCTTTCATTTCATCATCAGTGCCTGTCGCATCATAAGCCCTCACATTCATCGGCTTATTGGAAGAAGAACCTGCATTAGAGCGATATTTACATCCGGTATGCATTACTGTAACGAGAAGTCTCGCATCCCGTCCCTCAAATGTTTCATTAAAATCCTTGAACTTCTCGTCTTTGGGATTAATAAAAGTTCCATCGGCATTTAAATAGTTATCCACCAATGACTTTGACAGGCCGGACGGTCCCTGGCCATCTACTGCTCCTGAAGCGAGTAAACCACCCAAATTATGAAAGACACCATCAGCCACTGAATACTTTTTCCACAGAACAGCTTCCGGTATTTGAGAAAGATCTTCCTTATTAAATAAGTGTGCAAAAGCATCTTCGGTATTTACATACTCCTTATCAGTGTCTTTCGTATTCAATGTCAAGCCAGCAGTAAAAAGTTGCTGGTCTCCCCAGTTCAATACTTCCTGAAAAAATTCCGTAGAATTGTCTTCCGTTGCAAACTTAGTACCTTTGTGGTATTTCTCCCACGAACCTTCATAAAGCGCCACCCGCATAGCCAAAATAGTAGCGGCCTCCTTACTGATACGCAGTCCCTGATATTTACTACGCGTAAATAAATTTGCACGTGCTTCCGGAATTTCACCGATAGCGGCCTTCAAGTCATTCAATATAAAACGGGCAACATCCGCACGCTTGGACGCAGGTTTCTGTAAGCCGGCTACCGTAGCGTTTTCATCCCAAAAATCATCCATTATAGGTATATCTCCAAAACGGGTGAGCAGGTAGAAATGCCAATAAGCACGCAAAAAATAGGCTTCTCCTCTAAGCGAGAGTACTTCAGCAGTCTCAAGTCCTGCATCAACTTTATAATAGTGAAAGAAGTAGTTGACATTACGCAGGTTCTGATAGCCTTTTTCCCAATCGGTCGAGCCACTGAACTGATTATTCTCACCATTCAGGCGTCTGTCATATTTTTCAGCCAAAATGTTATCGCTGTTCACCTCTTCACCACGGACACTCATTCCATATTGCGTCGGAGCCGGCAATGAAGTATATAAAGCATTGATATAGTTCTCTACTTGTTCGCGACCAGCCAGGAAGCCTTCGTTTTCAGGCATTGTCAACGGTTGCCGATCCAAAAAGTCGGAACAAGCGGACAACACCAGCCCTATAAAAGCAGTCAGTATAATTATTTTCTTTTTCATGATGTTCCTCTCTAATTAAAATGTGATGTCAATTCCAAATACAAAGTTCCGGTTCAATGGGTAAACTCGCCCGTTACCATTTGCAGTCAGCGGTGAAGTAAGGGCGGGAGCAGAAGCATTACTACCTCCTACCCAACCATTCACCTGATTCAGTGTTTCAGGGTCAAACTGTTGCGGCAACTTGGAAATTGTAAACAGATTATCGCAAGTGAAATATACTTTCAAATTACTCAAGCCAATCTTTTCCACCAATTGTGGTTTGGAAGAATAAGAGACTGTCAAGTTCTTCAGACGCATATAAGCTGCATTGAGTAAATAACGAGTTGTATTATAGCCTATATTCACTTCTTTGTCTTTAGAATTATCTGTCAGGCGTGGTAAATATCCATCAGGATGCCATGCATTGAAATAATCAAGATGCTCTTTGAAGTAACAATTTCCTCCATACAGGTAAGTAGCACCTGCCATCGGGAATTGTCTCTTGGCTACTCCCTGGAAAAGAGCTGATATTCCAAATCCTTTATAGCCTGCATTCAGATTAATACCGAAAGAATATTTAGGGGTTGTATTACCGATTACTTTCAAATCACCATGATCCGCCAAAGTTCCTTTTCCCGGGTCTACCTTCCCGTCACCATTGGAGTCGATATATTTTACGTCACCGCGTTGCCACTGGTTGTCAGCTTTAAAGAAGCTAAGGTCTACCGTTCTCAAATATTCATCCACTTCACGGTTAGTCATGAAAAGATCATTAGCTTCATATCCCCAAATCTCACCGATGTCCATTCCCTCATAATACCCTCTGTTACGTGCCAGACCGGTATGGTTATTGAATATCAGTCCTTCAGGATTATTATACTTCGTGACTACTGCCTTGTAATTGGATATATTAAAACCGACACCATAACTGAATCCGCATTTCAATTGATCCTGCCAATTGACGGACAACTCCCAACCACGATTACGGAGAGTCGCATTATTTACTTTTGCACGGTCGTCTTTACTGATACCTCCGATAGCCGGAATTGCTTCAGCCGGACCAATCATATCATGCGTTGTACGCTGGTAAATATCAGCAGTTATTGTCAGACGGTTATCCAATAACAGCAGGTCAAGACCTAAATTGGCATTATCCACCTTCTCCCAGGTAATATAAGGACTGACCATTTTCGGAGTTTTGGCAATCATTCCTTTGGCAGGAGTGGCGTTTACTCCCGGCAGTAACCAAGCATTGGATGAGTTTGACACCAAATCCATCACTCCAAGATAATCATACAATCCGGCGCCATTCTGATTACCCAAGCGTCCGTAAGAAACACGCAACTTCAACTGGGAAAATGGAAGATTCCATGATTTGAAATAGTTTGTGCGAGCTATATCATAACCGGCAGAGAAGGAAGGAAAGAATCCCCAACGGTTTCCGGGAGCAAAACGGGAAGAACCGTCATAACGTCCACTGAATTCCAGAAAATATGTCTCCTGATAATTCCAGTTCAACTTGGCATACATACCCATTGTGGACCAATGAGTACGGTCTTCACCGGCAGACAATGTACCATTGGAGTTCGCAAATGAATAAATATCACTACCTAAAATTCCATCCTTATAAGTGAAACCATTGGAGTTTTCCTGCAACTCCATCTGAAAACCTGCCATAGCCTTGAAGTAGTGTTCTCCCCATGTATGGACGTAAGATGTCGATACATTCGGAGAAAGATAATAATTAAATGCATTACCGCGAGTATAAGAACCCCATTTGGAATTCTTCCATTCCATACCCGGATATACATATCCCTGCTTGGTACCTATGTCAACCTTTAACTCTCCATCAGGTTTTTCTACTGTAGGGTATCCACGTTTGAAACTGTTGTCTTCTACATCAAAACGTACTTTCATTTCCCCTACAATATCCCAACCCGGTAACGGGGTAATGGTAGCAGCAAAAGACATTGCATCGGATATGCGGTTCTGTACATAATGGGATTCTTTTAGATAACGGAACTCAGAAGCATCATTATATTCCGAATCAATCGGATAATGAGTAGGAGCATTTGGTATTGTTTGTCCAAGAGTTCCATAAAAGATGGTCTGGTTGGCCATCGGCCTTTTAAGGATACTCAATGTTATATTATTATTGAAATTGAACTTCAACCATTTATTGGCTATAATCTGGAATTTCGTATTTACATTATATTTGCTCAGGTTATCATCTACCTTGTCAAGTAAACCATCCTGATAAGTGTAACCCAAACCTACATAATAGTTGAACTTTTCCGAACCTTCGGTTACACTCAGGTTATGTGAATGACGAATAGCAGTATCTTTAAAATAATAATCAAACCAATCTGTATTCGCATATACCGCATCCATTGAAGAAGCCCAGTCTGTCCCGTTTTGATTGGGACCTATACCTGGAAATTCTGCTGAATAGGGGTTCTTCATGAATCCTTCCATCTTCTCTATAAGAGCGTCAGAAAATTTATGATTCACGCCATCATTATCATTCCGTTCGTTCACATATTTAGCAAACTCAAGAGAGTTCATCATCTCCGGCATATTGATAGGTGAACTAAAACCTACTGTGCCTCGATAAGAAACCCGTGTCTTTTCCTGCCGACCGCTTTTTGTAGTTACTAATACCACACCATAAGCGGCACGTGCACCATATACGGCAGCGGCAGAAGCGTCTTTCAATACACTAATTGTTTCGATATCATTTGGATTTACGTTCTGAAGGCTTTGTTCCACTCCGTCCACCAATACATAAGGCTCGCCCCCGTTACCATTAATAGAACCGACACCGCGGATATTGAACTTGATTTCCGCGCCTGTTTCACCACCAACGCCGTCAGGAGCTGCGTCGGTCACAAAATTCAGACCGGCTACATTACCTTGAAGGGCACTGGTCAAATCGGTTACAGGACGATTGACTATAGCATCGGAAGCTACAGTAGACACAGCAGCCGTAATGGTATTACGTTTCTGCTTGTCCATACCCACCACAACGACTTCATCAAGAAGTTTCGAGTCTTCCTTTAATATGAAACGATTACCTTCAAGTTTTGTCACTTTTACTTCGAGAGGAGAAAAACCGACATAAGAGATAGATAAGGTATTGCCGACTTTACCTTTGACAGAAAAGTTACCGTCAATATCGGTCAACGTACCTTCTTTTGCCCCTTTTACCATGACCGTAGCTCCAATAATGGTTTCCCCCTTATCATCCACCACTTGTCCTTTAATCATTTGTTGCTGCGCAAACGCTCCCGAAGGAAATAACAGGAGCATCATCAAAAGAACAACAAAGCAGCTTTGTTTCTTCATAAGCTTCTTTTTTTTCATAATACTACATTTAATAATAAAGATTCATATTTCTATTAGCGAACAAAATAAATCTCACAGGCATTAGATTTAAGAATGAAGAACCGGGATAACTTTTCCGACTAACATTCTTGTCACAAAGGTAGGGTAGCTTTTAAAAAGAGTTATTTTAAAAATAGCCATTAAATATTCACTTTTCACCAAATCAAACCATTTCATCGGGGGGAATGATTGTTTTTCAAAAAATTAGTTTAAAATCGGTACCATACTCTATAATATTACATTTCAGATGCAATAGGGTAATTATGGGAATATATATTGATGCATATATCTATGGAATAATCCATAAAATAGAAAAAGACGGACGATTTGTTTATTCTATACTCCGAGCCTTATCTATCGATTTGTTCGACACCGAGAAACGATGTGTTTCTCGGTGTCGAACACTTTGTTTCTCGGTGTGCAACAGGTCGTTGGTTTTAAAGGGAAAAAGATAAAAGATAAATATTTATATATCAATATATTACAGAATCATACTCTTCGTTTGGAATGTTTAAGAAATCTGTTTATCCATTTTAATAGGTTGAGTCATCTTTAACACTTATTTTATTACAATAATAATTACACATAACTGCTTTATCTTTTGTTCTTATGTTCTTCTGTCTAAAATATTTCCAGTCCACAGGTAAGCAACCATAAGCCCACGTGGTGAGTATATATGCCTACCAAGCTAAATATATAGATTTAGCGCATAAATTAGTTTATCATACAAAGTCTGGCAATCAGACAACTCTTTGTTGAAATAAGGGAATTACAGATATATTTTGCCTAAAATGAGAAATGACAGTATAAATTGAGCTTATTTCTGCATGACTTCCTCCACCCGTTCCAGTTCCCATCCGCGAAACTGCATCACAATACAATGCAACTCGGTTCCGTGCACCATCTGACGCACCTTAGCACCAACGGCATAACCTTTTATTTGCTCTACAGCTTCTTGCCATTGGGCTTCGGCTTTCGCTTCGGAATCCTTGGTGGAGAGGTATTTCAGTTCGATGATATAGCTGTGCTTCACGTCATAGCGTATCAAGTCAGGCATAAGAAACAGGTCACAATAACCGTGATTCAATTCTAGTTCCGGAGCTATCAGGTAATAGGCATTTGTACTCAGGTAAGCAGTAAAGAAGCCTTGCAAGTTGCGCTCGCCTTCGATGGAGCTTCGCACGGAAGAGTTTTCCTTGTAGGCATGAGCAATAAATTCCATCGTTTCACGCCAATGACCTTCGTAAGCCATTTCATAATACATCAAGCCAAGGTCATTCAGATTGATATGCCGGTTATCCTGATATTCTTCCAACAGAAATTCGTAATACTGCTTACGCACGTTATTATTGGGAATACTCAACACCAGATAGTTGCCCCGAGTAGCAGTGATGGTAAGCATACCGTAATAAAAGAGCAGACTGGGAAAAATCTCCGGCTTGGTGATATCAATAGCGGGAAAGGTAGTCGTCAATGTGGTGATAATCTGCCCCTCTTCGGTGATTTTGCGCAACACGCCTTTGCGATTACCGTCCAATTTGTCCAAACGGATGAGTTTCTTCATCTTGTTGTAGTCAGTACGGGTGTTGGGGTCTATCATCTCTTTGGGTGATTTGCCCAAATCCATATAGTTGCGCAAATAATAGAGCACCATGTCACAATTGAACATCTTCGGGTCACGTTCCAGACTTTCTTCGGCAAAACAATAATTGTCATACCACGGACGCATTTCCTCTATCATCGCACTTATATCCACATTGCCCGGCAACTGTCTGGCATCCTTATAGTATTGGAGCATCTCACGCACATCCGTTTCACTGAATCCCAGCATCATATTAAACTGGTGCTTGGTACTGATATTCCAACCGATATTAAATCCGCTAGTCAAGTCATCCAACGTCACGGGGCTGACACCGGTCATAAAGATGCGCTCAAACATACCTTTGAACTTCTTGAAGATTTCACGGTAAAAGCCGCTAGCATGGGTCAGCGCATGATAGACTTCCTTGCCCTGCTCATTCAACACCACATTGGTGAAGTTATCATATTCATCAATGATAAGATAAAGATGCGCTCCGGTTTCAGCCGCATGAAGATTCAGATAATTCAGTTTACTTACAAAATCGGGCTGTGCTTTCATCTCCTGAGCAAATCCCGGAAAATAATAAGATTCATAGGACATACCGAACAAATCCATGACCATACAGCAGTAACGGTCGAAGTTCTCGGCCAACGTACCACTACCACCGCTGGCACGGGAAAAGTCAAGAAAGAGTATCTGGAAAGTCCCTTGCAGCCGTGTAGGGCGACTGCCTATCCATAGATTGCCGAAGCGTTTATCGAACTTTTCTCTTTGAGCGATGTCATAATAAGCCCGGAGCATACTCAGAAAGATGCTCTTGCCGAAGCGGCGGGGACGGATAAAGAACAAATTACTGGGTTGCTCTTCCAACAAAGGCAGATAGATCGTTTTATCCACGTAATATTGGTTCTGCTCCACCACTTCCACAAAGTTGGAAACTCCATAAGGGATTCTTTTTACTTCTTCCATGATTTGTTCCTTTCTTTAGTTCTCATATCTATGAGGATAATACAAAAGTAGCATATTTCAGCAGAAAGAACAAAGAAAGGGAAAGAAAGTTGAAAGATTGCCGCATTGAAGTGACAGACATAAATCCTTTTATTTTTTCATGCTATTAGCCGGATGAGATTTATAGCAGAAACTGTTTAGGTAATAACTGTCATAAAGAAAGTTGCATTATTGAAACAAAGCGGGCTGCCACAGGAAATGGATTCATCATCGTTGCTTTCTTACGGACCTTATCTATAAACATGTTCATTTTGGTCGATATTACAATGAGGTCCTTATGCCCTTCGTCATACAGTTTCTCATTAGAAACATCTTACTACCTACACAAAGAAGCACTTTTGGTGATTTTTAAAAGCTTATTGGTTATAATCGAAAGCAGGCCGTTCGCTGAAATCCTAAAAAAACAATACCTTTGCACATCACATTCCTTATAAATAATACATCTTATGAAGAAACTCTGCTTCCTTATTTTTTGCACTCTCTTTTCACTCACTGCATCATCAATAGAAACGGTGGATTATACACAAGGACTTTCCATATGGTTCGACACTCCCAACAATCTCGACGGACAAGCTGTCTGGCTACGCGCTTCGGGCACAGGGGCGAATCCGGACAAGACATGGGAAAGCCGTTCGCTACCCATCGGGAATGGTAGTCTGGGAGCAAATATCATGGGCTCCATATCCGCGGAACGAATCACACTGAATGAAAAGACGCTTTGGAAAGGTGGACCGAATACTGCCAAAGGCGCCGAATATTATTGGAATGTAAACAAACAGTCGGCAGGTGTATTGAAAGAAATACGACAGGCTTTTCTGGACGGAGATTCCCAAAAGGCGGGGTATCTCACACAAGAAAACTTCAACGGGCTGGGAGCTTATGAAGAAAAAGACGAGACTCCGTTCCGCTTCGGTGCTTTTACCACGATGGGAGAACTTTATGTGGAAACCGGACTCAGCGAAATCAACATGAGCAGTTACCGCCGCATCCTGTCATTGGATTCGGCTATGGCCGTGGTGCAATTCGATAAGGACGGGATACGGTATCAACGAAAATATTTCATATCCTATCCGGACAGTGTCATGGTCATGAAGTTTACTGCCGACAAAGGCGGAAAACAGAATCTTGTACTTAGCTATTGTCCCAACAACGAAGCAAAAAGCCATCTGGAAGCAGATGGAAACGACGGATTAGTATATACCGGCGTTCTCAATAACAACGGAATGAAATTCGCTTTCCGAATCAAAGCTATCCACAAAGGGGGAACACTGAAAGCAGAAAACGACCGGATTATTGTGAAGGATGCTGACGAAGTGGTATTCCTGCTTACGGCAGATACCGATTATAAGATGAACTTTGCCCCAGACTTCAAAGACCCGAAAGCCTACGTCGGCAACGACCCGTCACAAACGACTCTGGCTATGATGGACAATGCCCTGAAAAAAGGTTATGACGAGCTTTATCGTAATCACGAAGCCGATTATACCGCGCTGTTCAATCGGGTACGTTTTGAAATCAATCCGGAAATCGGCACTCCCAACCTGCCGACCTACAAACGACTGGCTAGCTATAAGAAAGGCGTGCCGGACTATCAGCTCGAACAATTGTACTATCAGTTCGGACGCTATCTGCTCATAGCCAGTTCGCGCCCCGGCAACATGCCAGCCAACCTGCAAGGATTGTGGCACAACAATACCGACGGCCCGTGGCGGGTAGATTACCACAATAACATCAACATTCAAATGAATTACTGGCCTGCGTGCCCCACCAATCTCTCTGAATGTACATGGCCTTTGATTGACTTTATACGCAGCTTGGTAAAACCCGGCGAGAAGACAGCACAAGCCTATTTCAACGCCCGCGGATGGACAGCATCCATCTCTGCCAATATCTTCGGATTCACAGCTCCCTTATCCAGCAAATCTATGGCATGGAACCTGAATCCTACTGCCGGTCCGTGGCTGGCAACGCATATATGGGAGTATTATGATTATACGCGTGACACGAAATTCTTAAAGGAAATCGGCTACGACCTTATCAAAAGCAGCGCACAGTTTGCGGTAGACCACTTGTGGCACAAGCCCGACGGGACTTACACCGCCGCGCCTTCCACCTCTCCCGAACACGGTCCGGTGGACGAGGGAGTCACTTTCGCGCATGCCGTAGTACGTGAAATATTACTGGACGCTATCCAGGCAAGCAAGGTACTCGGAACGGACGCCAAAGAGCGCAAGCAATGGGAAAACGTATTGACCAAACTCGTTCCGTACCGCATAGGACGCTACGGCCAGTTACTGGAATGGTCTACCGACATAGACGATCCGAAAGATGAACACCGGCACGTCAACCACCTGTTCGGATTGCATCCGGGACATACCATCTCTCCCGTGACTACCCCCGAACTTGCACAGGCAGCCAAAGTGGTACTGGAACATCGCGGAGACGGCGCTACCGGCTGGAGCATGGGTTGGAAACTCAACCAATGGGCACGACTGCAAGACGGAAACCATGCGTATAAACTGTACGGCAATTTGTTGAAAAACGGTACGTTGGATAACCTCTGGGATACCCATGCGCCTTTCCAGATAGACGGAAACTTCGGCGGTACGGCAGGAATAACCGAGATGTTATTGCAAAGCCACATGGGATTCATCCAACTTCTTCCCGCTTTGCCGGATGCCTGGGCAAACGGCTCGATAAGCGGAATCTGCGCCAAAGGGAATTTTGAGGTTTCTGTCTCCTGGAAAGAGGGACAACTGGAGAAAGCTATCATTCATTCCAAATCCGGGGTTCCCTGCAACGTAAGATACGGAGACATGACGCTCAAGTTCAAGACCGTAAAAGAGAAGAAATACGAAATCACTTTAAAAGGAGACAGGTTGACCGTTCTATAAAGAAAGCATCTGTCATCACAAACAAACCTGCTTCACATGAAAACAAAATACGCTGTTCTGTCAAGCCTTTTCTTTATCATACAGTTAGTCGGTGTTCTCCCTCTCCGGGCAGAACACTATTACTTTAAACAAATCTCTCTGAAAGAAGGGCTGCCGTCCAACGTGCGCTGTATTCTCCGGGATGAGCAAGGTTTCGTATGGATAGGCACCAAATCGGGACTGGGAAAGTTCGACGGGCACGAACTGAAAAGATACAAACACCAGGCAAACGACCCGAACTCGCTTCTCCACAACCTGATTTATCAGATTGCCGAAGACAAGCAACACAATATCTGGGTACTGACTGAAAAAGGTATTGCCCGCTACCAGCAGCAGAGCAACGACTTCACGTTCCCCACGGACGAGGACGGGAAAAATATCACCGCCTATTCTTTCTGCCTTGTCCCGGACGGAATCCTCTTCGGCGGCAAGGACAGGATTTACAAATATAGTTATGACGATTCTTCTCTCCGGCTTCTGCAATATTTCAACGCCAACTCTTTTAAAATCAACGCTCTCAGTATGTGGGATTCAAAGACGTTGCTCTGTTGCAGCCGTTGGACAGGCATATACCTCGTAGATCTGCATACCGGAGAGCACAGACGCCCCCCTTTCGACTGCGGGCCGGAAATTACCACCATGATGACCGACAGCCGGAAAAGAATATGGATTGCTCCTTACAGCGGCGGACTTCGTTGCTACTCATACGACGGCAAACTACTGGCTTCGTACTCCACCCGCAACTCCGCCCTCAGTAACGACATCGTCCTAAGCCTCGCCGAAAGGGAAGGGCAACTGTGGATAGGAACGGACGGCGGCGGAATCAATATCCTCACCCCCGAAACCGGGGAAATCTTCCAACTGGAATATATCCCGGGACGTGAAAACTACTCTCTCCCCGCCAACTCTATTCTCTGCCTGCACAACGACCACAACAACAATATATGGGCAGGAAGCACCTGCAACGGATTGATCAGCATCCGGGAAGTGTTCATGAAAACCTACACCGACGTAGTCCCCGGAAACGACCGCGGACTAAGCAACAGCACCGTGCGAAGCCTTTACCGCCAATCGCCCGACAGTATCTGGATTGGTACGGACGGCGGCGGTATCAACCTCTTTAACCCGCGTACCGAGAAATTCACCCATTATCTTTCTACCTGGAACGATAAAATAGCGTTTATCAGCGGATTCACTCCCGGAAAACTACTGATTTCCCTTTTCTCCAAAGGAGTATTCATATTCAACCCCGCAACCGGGGAGAAACAGCCTTTTACCATTGTCGACAAAGAAACTACGACACAACTTTGCAACCGGGGTAAATCGGTCAACTTATATCAGAACACCCCCAACACCGTGTTATTACTGGGCGACCATGTCTACCAGTATCACCTGAAAGAAAAGAAATTCGACAAGGTCACCAGAGAAGAAGGGAAAAGTATTGTCGGCACGCTCGTCCCCTTCAAGCACGAGAACAACCGGACTTACATCAACGATTTCAAACATATCTACGAACTGCATGACGGGGATTCCTTGCTGCAAACAACCTTCGAATGTTATCAGGATACCGTAATCAGTTCGGCGTCACACGACGAGCACGGCGATTTCTGGATAGGAAGCAATTTCGGCCTTATCCACTACAACCCCGTTTCCCAAAAGCAGACGCACATCCCTACCAACCTGTTTACCGAAGTCAACATGGTGCAATGCGACCAGAGGGGCAAAGTATGGATAGGTGCGGATAATCTGCTTTTCGCCTGGCTCATACAGGAACAGAAGTTTGTTCTCTTCGGAGAGTCGAACGGAGCTATCCAAAACGAATATCTGCCCAACGCCCGGTTGGTAAACAATGAGGGGGATGTCTATATCGGCGGTGTAAAGGGTATGCTGCGCATTGACGGCCAGTTGCTGCTGAATACATCGGAAATGCCGGAACTGCAACTGTTGGATATTATCATCAACGGTGAGCCTGCACAGAACAAGCTATATAGTCATCCGGCAGCAATCTCTGTCCCATGGGACAGCAATATCACCATCCGAATCATGTCGAAAGAAGAAGATATCTTCCGTAAGAAAGTCTACCGCTATCGGATAGAGGGGCTGAACGACCAGTATATCGAATCGTACCAGCCGGAATTGGTAATCCGGTCGTTACCACCGGGCAATTACAAAATTATGGCTTCATACACAGCGAAAGACGGCAGCTGGGTTCCCAACCAGAAAATACTAGAACTAACCGTACTCCCGCCATGGTATCGCACGTGGTGGTTCATTCTCGGTTGCACCATTCTCATTGCCACCATAATCATCGAAACTTTCCGCAGAACATTGAAACGTAATCAGGAAAAACTGAAATGGGCGATGAAAGAGCATGAGAAACAGATGTACGAGGAAAAGGTACGTTTTCTTATCAATATCAGCCACGAACTACGGACTCCGCTGACGCTTATTCATGCGCCACTCAATCAGATTTTGAAGTCGCTCTCTTCCGGAGACAGCCAATATCTGCCGTTAAAAGCCATCTACCGGCAGGCACAACGAATGAAGAACTTGATTAATATGGTGCTCGACGTGCGGAAAATGGAAGTAGGGGAGAGTAAACTGCAAATTCAGCCTCATCCACTCAATCAATGGATTGAACACGTTTCGCAGGATTTTATCAGTGAGGGGGAAGCAAAGAATGTGCATATCCGCTATCAGCTCGACCCACGGATAGAGAAAGTCAGTTTCGATAAGGACAAATGCGAGATTATCTTAAGTAACCTGCTTATCAATGCCTTGAAACACAGTCCGCAGGACACGGAAATAACGATTGCTTCGGAACTGCTGCCCGAAGAAAACCGGGTGCGTATCTCCGTCATCGACCAGGGATGTGGACTAAAGCAAGTGGATACGCACAAGCTCTTTACCCGCTTCTACCAGGGAACGGGAGAACAGAGCGGAACAGGAATCGGCTTGTCTTACTCCAAGATTCTGGTGGAACTGCACGGCGGCTCTATCGGCGCACAGGATAATGAAGAAACCGGAGCCAGCTTTTTCTTTGAGTTGCCGTTGAGGCAGGAACCGGAAGAAATCATCTGCGAGCCAAAAGCTTATCTGAACGAGTTGATGATGGATGATAACAGCGGGCAGCCGTCCGCGAAAGAGGTATTCGACACCACTCCATACACTATTCTCGTAGTGGATGACAATCCGGATATGACAGACTTTCTGAAAAGAACGTTCGAAGGATACTTCAAACGGATAATTATCGCCGGAGACGGGGGGGAAGCCCTTCAACTGGTCAGAAGCCATGTCCCTGATATTATAGTCAGTGACGTGATGATGCCTCGGATGAACGGGTATAAACTTTGTAAAACGATTAAAGAGGATATCAATATCAGTCACATCCCAGTCATTCTGCTAACTGCCAGAGATGACAGGCAAAGCCAAATAAGCGGTTACAAGAATGGAGCGGACGGCTATTTAAGCAAACCTTTCGAAGTGGAAATGCTAATGGAACTTATCCGCAACCGGTTGAAAAACCGGGAATATACCAAGAAAAGGTATCTGAATGCAGGATTAATCCCCACACCGGAAGAAAGCACCATCAGCCTGACAGACGAAACATTCCTGATTAAACTGAATAGTATCATCCAGGAAAATATAGAAAATTCCAATCTGGGCATTCAGTTTATTTGCCAGGAAGTAGGATTGGGCCGTTCTTCGCTTTATAACAAACTGAAAGCACTTACAGGCATGGGAGCGAACGAGTATATCAGTAAGCTCCGTATAGAAAAAGCTATTACATTGATATCCGGCACGGATATGCCCTTCTCTGAAATTGCAGAGAAAACCGGGTTTACCACTCCGAGTTATTTCAGTACGGCTTTCAAGCAATATACCGGGGAAACACCCAGTCAATATAAAGAAAGAAAAAAGAAAGGTCTGGCTGGTAAATAATACCATCATTATTCTTTATGCTGGCTGAAGTTTCCGGCTGCAAGCCAATTCGCCGCATATTGACCGATATTGACCGATTAACAAACGGGCTGCCACAGAATCACTTCTCCGGCAGCCCTTCTTTCATTAAATTAGAAAACAGAGAGTATGATACAGTTTATTCCTGACCTCCCCCTAAAGCACGGTATAGGTTAATTAAACTTTGTATTTCAGTAAAATGATTGGCCGTCTGCGATAGTTGCGCACTAAGCAATGACTGCCGGGAGGTAAGGACTTCCAGATAGGTTGTATTACCATGCTCCATCAACAGAGTAGTGCTTCGCAGAGCCGTTTGCAGGGAAGTGATCTGTTTATCCAGCAAGATTCTTTTTCCCTGACTGGTTTGATAGGCAATCAACGCATCATTCACCTCACTACCGGCATTGAGCAACGTTTGCTGAAAGCCGAGCGCTGCTTCTTCCTGTTGCGCACGGGCAATGCGGTATTGTGCCACCACCTGCCCTCTGTTAAAGAGCGGCTGCGTAAGCGAACCTACCGCTGACGCGAGAAACTTGCCCGGATTGATAATCATCGCCCCGGCAGAGTTTGTCCATCCGGCACTCCCGCTCAAAGTGATGGAAGGATAGAAAGCCGAACGTGCCGCATTGGTGCCATAGAACGCCGCTTCCAGCGTCCGTTCTGCCGAGCGGACATCCGGACGGGAAGAAAGCATCCGTACAGGAATCCCTATCGAGAAGTCGGCAGGAAACTGTTGCTTTGCCAATACACCACGCTCATAGTTGCGTGGCGTCTCCGCCAATAATAAGGCAAGACTGTTCTCCACCTGATTGATCTGCTGCTGCAAATCGAGAACCGAACCCTGCACCTGATAATAGGCCGCCTCCATCTGCGACACAGCGGATTCGTTCGCCAGTCCGGCATTCATCAGAGCGCGGGTGGAGGCCACGGTTTCTTTCCATGCCGTCTCCGTCTGACGGGAAAGGTCGAGTTGCTCATCCAGCATCAGCAGGGTATAGTAAGTATTGGCTATGCCTGTTATCAACTGGGTACGGACAGCCTGACGATAATCCTCGCTTTGAGCATAAAGTGCTTTCGCCTGTTTTTTGGCATTGCGCATACGACCGAATACGTCCAGCTCCCAACTGGCAGTAACGGGCAATGAATAAGCCTGCGTAGCCTTGTGTGTATCAAAACTGTTCACCGTTCCCTGCGGGGAAAGGGCAAAAGCAGGCAGAAAAGCAAGTTTGGCAGACATCAGTGCCGCCTGTGCCTGTTCCACACGAAGCTGGGCGGACTGATAGTCGGTATTAGTCTGTAATCCCACTTCGATGAGGGATTGCAGATAAGGATCGGTGAAAAGTTCCCGCCAGTCCATATTACCCAGACTGGCAGTGTCCTCGGCCACCACTTCCTCCCCATAAAGATGGTCGGGGACGACAGTGGCGGGTTCGTATTTGGTATAGATGCCACAACCGCTCAACGACAGACTGATGGCAACTAATGTGATGATATTCTTCTTCATTCTTTCTTTCATTTATTTACGTTCGCGTTCAACTTCACTCTTTTCTTTCTCTAAAAGCACCTGCACATCTGGTTCCTCTTCCATCGGTTTACGGATTTTCTCCTGCAAAAACTCAAAGATGATGTAGAAAACCGGAACGACAAAGAGCAATGCCAGTGTCCCGACAGCCATACCGCCCACAACACCCGTACCCAGCGAACTATTGCCATTGGCACCCGCACCGGAAGAGAACATCAGCGGAAGCATACCGAAGATCATCGTCAACACCGTCATCAGGATAGGACGCAAGCGGACTTGTGCGGCAGAGTAGGCAGACTCCACAATACCCATTCCCTTGCGGCGACGTTCTATGGCGTACTCCGTAATCAGAATGGCTGTCTTAGCCAGCAAACCGATCAACATAATCACACCTGTCTGCAGATAGATATTATTCTCCAACCCGAGTATTTTGGCGAAAAGGAACGCCCCCATCAGCCCGAACGGCACGGAGAAGATAACGGCAAACGGTATGAGGAAACTCTCGTAAAGACAGGCCAGAATCAGATAGATAAGGAAGATACAGATGGCGTAAATGAAAACCGTCTGCGCACCGCCGCTACTTGCTTCTTCGCGTGCCATACCACCATATTCATATCCGTAACCTGCCGGCAAAGATTGCGCAGCCACTTCTTCAATCACTTTCTGCACCTCACCGGAAGAGTAACCGTCGGCAGGATTCACATTGGCGGTGATGGTGCTGTAAAGATTGAAACGGTTGGCCGTTTCCGGTCCCAGCACTTGTTTCAGCGTCACGAACTGGCTCACCGGAGCCATCTGCGTACCATTGCGTACAAACATATTATTCAATGCCTGCTCGTCGAGGCGGTATTCAGGCGAAGCCTGCATCACCACACGATATACTTTACCATACTGGTTATAGTTGGAGATATACGCGCCACCACAATAACTGCCCACCGCATCGAGCACCGCACTCGGCGAAATTCCTGCACGCTTACATTTGGCAGCATCCACTTCCACCGATATCTGCGGGAAGTTGATAGCATACGATGTATAAGCCATCGCTACCTCCGGACGCTCGTTCAGAGCACCAAGGAACTGTATAGCCGCTTCATAGAACGTAGCCAATTCTCCACCCGTCATGTCCTGAAGGTTCAGTTCGAGGGAGTTACCCATACCGTAACCCGGAATCATGGCAGGCTGGAAGCTGAATACCTGCGCTTCCTTTATCGCCTGGAATTGTCCGTTGAGGCGTGACACCACAGCATCCGAGCTATGCTCCTTGCCCTTTCGTTCGCTCCAGTCTTTCAGGCGGATAATGATCGTACCGTACGAAGTTCCCTGACCGGATATCAGTCCATATCCTGCTACGCGGGCGTAGTGTTCTATTTCGGGCGTATCTTTCAGGATATTTTCCAGGCGGTCCATCACTTTCGTGGTTTCTTCGAGCGTGCTTCCCGGTGAAATGCTGACATTCACCATAATGACACCCTGGTCTTCCTGCGGCACAAGTCCCGTTTTAGTGGTACTCATCAGGTAAACCAGCAAAGCAACGGCAACAGCCAGTGAAGTCCACACCATCCAGCGATGGCGGATGAAGAACATCACACCTCTCTTATATTTACCCAATACGGCATTGAACGAAGCATTGTAAGCTGCACGTACCCGTCCGTTGATGCTCTTGGCGCTCTTGGTTCCGTCCGACGGACGCATCATGATGGCGCACAAAGCGGGACAGAGCGTCAAAGCCGAAATCATCGAAATACCTACGGCAGTTGCCATCGTGATACCGAATTGTGTATAGAACACGCCCGAAGTACCTCCCATGAAGGTTACAGGAATAAACACAGCCATAAATACACAGGTACAGGAGACAATAGCCATCGTCACGTCGCCCATTGCATCTTTCGTGGCAAGGTAAGGAGACTTATATCCGGCATCGAACTTGGATTGCACGGCCTCCACCACCACAATGGCATCATCCACCACCGTACCGATGGCAAGCACCAATGCAAACAGTGTCAGGATGTTCAGGCTGAAACCCGCAGCCACCAGACAGGCAAACGTACCCACCAACGACACAATGATAGAGATGGAGGGAATCAGCGTACTCTTCAGATCCTGCAAGAAGAAATAGACCACGAGGATGACCAGAATGATGGCAATAATCAGCGTCTCCACCACATTGTGTATGGAAGCGAAAAGGAAGTCATTGGAACTCATCATCGTGACGAACTCCGTTCCTTCCGGCAGATTCTTCTCCATCCGCTCTATCTGCGTAGTGATTTCTTTGTTGACAGCGGTGGCATTGGAACCGGCTGTCTGGAATATCATATAAAGAACGGCAGGCTGACTGTCCATCTCACTGCGGAAACTATACGTCATCGTACCCAGTTCCACCTCTGCCACATCTTGCAGGCGAAGTATCGAACCGTCTTCCCGCGAACGGACAACCGTGTTCCGGAATTCTTCTACGCTTTTGAGGCGTCCGCGATATTTCATCGTAAACTGGAAAACATTCTTCGAGCTTTCGCCCAGTGAACCGGTAGGAGCTTCAATGTTCTGCTCACCCAATATGGCGGTAATGTCCGACGGAACCAGTCCGTATTGCGCCATCCGTTCCGGTTTCAGCCAGATACGCATACTGTATGTATCGCCCAGCTCCATCACGTCTCCCACTCCTTCGATACGTTTAATCTGGGGAATGACATTGATGTCCAGGTAATTGGCAAGGAACGTCTGATCGTATCGACCGTCCGTGCAGACCAAAGCACCAATCTGCAAGAAGCTGGTCTGCCGCTTCATCGTGCTCACGCCGACTTTCGTTACTTCAGCCGGAAGCAATCCCTGTGCTTTCGCTACACGGTTCTGCACGTTGACTGCCGCCATATCGGGGTCCGTGCCCTGCTTAAAATAAACCTGTATAATGGCCAAACCTGCATTGGAAGCACTGGAACTGACGTACATCATGTCTTCCACACCGTTGATACTCTCTTCCAGGGGCATGATGACACTGTTCATCACTGCCTCGGCATCAGCACCGGTATAGCTGGCAGTCACATATACCGTCGGAGGTGCAATATCGGGATATTGCTCCACGGGCAACGTGAAGAGTGAAATAAGCCCGATAGCCAGAATCAATACGGAAATGGAGATTGCCATCACCGGCCTCTTTATAAACATATTTCCTTTCATAATCAGTCTCCTTCTTATTTAACTTGCGTGCCTTCGCGCACCAGTCCGGCGCCTTCCGATACAATTTCATCACCGGCTTTCAGTCCGCTCAACACTACATATTCGCGTCCGTCATTGATACCGGCCACAGTTATCAGGGTAGAGACAGCCTTACCGTCCACTACCTTATATACAATAGTCTTGTCCTGCATCCGCACGGTAGCCGTCTGCGGAATGGCAATACAGTCTTTATAGATACTCGGCACTACTACCGTGCCCGATGCTCCGCTATGAAGCAACCGTGATTCGTTGGGGAACACCACACGTGCTACGACAGTACCCGTCTGGCGGTCGATGACTCCGCTGATGGATTCAATGACACCTTTCTTATCATAAACCGAATTGTCGTTCAAGTGCAATTCCACTTCCGGCATATTCTTCAATGCCTCATCCATATCACCATACTGGCGGGTAAGGGCAAGCAACTGATTCTCGGTCATGGAAAAATAGACATACATATCCGAGTTGTCGCTGACTGTGGTAAGCGGATAAGGCATATTAGCACCTACCAATGCACCCACGCGATAAGGCAATGCGCCTACTACTCCGTCACTGGGACTTTTCACCTCGGTATAAGAAAGGTTGTTGCGGGCACTGATTTCCTGGGCTTCGGCCTGTGAGAGTTGTGCCTTGGCAGTGAGATAAGTGTTCTCGGCTGTTTTCAGACTAAATTCGGAAACAACTTTCTGTGCATACAGTTCTTTGTTGCTCTTGTAAGTCAGTTCGGCGGTACCCAGCCCGGCACGTGCTGCTTCTACATTGGCAGTGGCAGTTTTCAGTGCAGCCTTGTAAGGAACCTGGTCGATAACGAAGAGTAATTGTCCCCGGCGTACTTTCTGCCCTTCGGTCACACAGAGTTTCTCAATCGTTCCCGACACCTGCGGATAAATATCAATATCCTGCCGCCCACGTATGCTCGCCGAATAGGAAGAAGAAAATTCCTTATCCACCGCTTCTATCTGCATTACTGCATAAGAAGAAGATTTCACTCCCGCATCCGATGCTTGCTTGCAAGATGCCATCCACACTGTACAACCGACAATCCCTATCAGCCGTATCCATTTTTTGCTTACTGTAATCATACTTTCTCTTTTGATCTTTTGTTAAATCCTGGACAAAAGTAGGAGAAAAGAACAAGGCAAGAGTGACCAATTTCCCTCCATAAATGTCCTATTTTCGCCATTTACGTTTATTATAGCTAACTATTTGGCAATAAACGACATATCAAACAAATCTGAAGAAGTATGGGACATTCTGTTTTCCCGATTATTCACCAACTTTGCAAAAAGAAAAAAGGAAAGAACATGGAAAAAGAGAACATTATAACGGTGGATATAGAAGATTTTAAGGACAGTCAGCACGTCCTTGATTATATTGATGATGACTTTGCGATAGTCAACAGTCTGGAGGGGACTCCTTATAGTAATGATACAATCAAACTGAATTGTTTTCTCATCGCGGTTTGTATAGAAGGGTGCATCCAGTTGGACGTCAACTACCGGACCTACAAGTTGCAGGCGGGCGAGCTGCTGCTCGGTCTGCCCAACACGATTATCAGCCATACGATGCTTAGTCCTAAATATAAAGTCAGGCTTGCCGGATTCTCTACCCGTTTCCTGCAACGTATTATTAAAATGGAAAAGGAAACGTGGAATACTGCCATTCATATCCACAACAATCCGGTGAAGTCGGTTGACAACGGGGAGGATCAAACAGTCTTCGGATTCTATCGGGATTTAATTATAGCCAAGATAAACGATGAACCTCATCGCTACCACAAAGAAGTGATACAACATCTCTTCTCCGCTATCTTTTGCGAAATGATGGGGCAGCTTCATAAGGAAATCGAAGCTTCCGGCAACATGGAAGGTTCGAAAGAAGGCATCAAACAGGTGAATTATATTTTGCGGAAGTTCATGGAACTGTTATCGAAGGACAAGGGTATGCACCGTTCGGTGAGTTATTTTGCCAACGAGCTTTGTTATACTCCGAAGCATTTCTCGAAAGTCATCAAGCAGGCGTGTGGCAGAACTCCGTTGGATTTGATTAACGAAACTACCGTGGAGCATATCAAATACCGATTAAAACGTTCGGAAAAGTCTATCAAGGAAATTGCGGAAGAGTTCAACTTCCCCAATCAGTCCTTTTTCGGGAAATACGTAAAAGCGCATTTGGGAACATCACCGGCCAATTATCGGAACAGAAAAGAAGAATGACAAAAAGAACAGATTCTTATGTTAGACAAATCTTTTTGGGGATCTTGTTCATCTTAATATAAAAAAAGAGTAATAATGTGCACATTATTACTCAATAACACTAAGATAGCTCCCGACTCTTGACTTATACATAAGTCTATATTGCTTTTTCAATTCTTTAGAGAGAAAAGAATGTTCAATCAGTTGATCAGTCAATTCATATATCTTACTATATTTTTCGAGACAAGAGTTTACCAAACGCTCGGGTAGACCTATTTTTAAGCCAAAGTGATAAAAAGTCTTCCCAGTAACCGCCGATGCACCACCGAAATAATCCGGTTCAGGATTAACAAACAAACCTTTGCTCATGGCAAAGATACCATCGTTTATATGGAGATGAGTATTCAATAAATCGTAAGCAGGAGATAGGCGGAATCTTCCTTTCTTCTCTTCCAATAAAGAAAAGTTCTTTAAATGGGCATCGCCGTTAGAATAGACAAAGTTGAACAAGATAAGTTCAAAAAAACGCAATTTATCCACTTGGGGGACAGAGCTGTATTTATCTATAATTTCTGCAAACTCTTCATAGGCCAGATTGTCATATTTATAATCGGAACCTCCATTTTTCCTGGTAAGCCCGGCTAAAGAAGCAAAATCCTCCTTTTGTAACTTTCCTTTCTCCGACAAATCAAAACGTCGTACAAAATAAGCAGGGGTTCCGTCCTGAAAAAAGCATAATCCATTAGGAGCTGTCGGAATCCCATATACTTGCGCAGCTATCTGCATTGTCAAATGTTCGTTGGCAGGACAAAACTCCTTGTTACGGAGATTATTGGGAACAGGCTTTAATATGAATTCGCCCTGTTCTCCCTCTTTGGTCAATCGCAATATCCCGTCATCGGCAACTAAAGAATACTTAATCTGGACTCCAGAAACGGATATGCGTTTGCTATTGTTATTGAAGAGATCAATACCGACATTATCGTCAAAATGCCTGTAAGGTAATTCACAAGATATATTTTTCCCATCAGAAAGCTGCTTCAAGGCTTTGGGTGAATATCCGCTTTCTCCACCAGTCTCCCGTAAAAGTGAGGGACAAATATGAATATCAGTTTCCATTATCACATTTTTTTAATTGTTATTGCTCCGATTGTATCTGTATGGGCAGTAGCCAGAAGAATACCAAAATCATCCTCTTCATCAATATGCAGGTTTCTAGCTTGAATAATCCGATTATCCCCTTCAGATGTCATATTAAAAAAGACAGGGAAAAGATAGGAAGAGGTATATTCCTGCTGTGTCTTGGGCATGGTCAGTGAGACAGCTGGGAGTTGTGGATTATTATAATAGTCCGTATCATAACAGAATGAATAGTGTTCACGATCTATTTCTGTTAACAGACCGGCATAAACACCTTTTATATAGACTTTGGCAGATCGACTCATATGTGTGTCTATTATTGAATATGAATACTAAGTCCTAAAGTTTTCAGGACATTAAAAAGAACATCGAAGCGGGGATTACCACTTCCACGTTCCAAGCGGACCAAAGCGTTAATCCCTATTCCTGCAAGAGTGGCCAACGTAGACTGATCCAACCCCAACTCCTTACGCCTTTCGCGAATATGTTTTCCTATCTCTATTAAATCCATAATTCACCATATATAGAAACTTTCTCACAAAGATAGAATCTTTTTAATATAAAAACAAGTAAATTCACCATATACAGTGAATTTGCACATAAATAGCATAGTATTAAAGCATACTATCATGCTTTTCACCATATATGGTGATTTAAAAGAGATACATGCTTATAAAGGAAAGACATTGATTGCTGAAAGAAGTGCCAACATGAAGAATTGTATATTTTACCTATCCTGCTCTTTATATTTCGAGCCCTTCCTTGCACTTCATGAAAAACGCCCTCCATTTAGAGTTACAGATTTCGCAAATAACACAAAATAGGCATTATTAGCAAACAAGTTACAATAAAAGCAGTTAATCAAAAGCATAAATAGCTATCATATCACAAAGGATATATCAGATTGCTATTTATAAATAGGCAGTAGAAAAAGACAAACCAGCTCAATATATCCTCTTCAAAAACCAAGTTTAGCTTCCTTTAAAAGAAACCGATGGTTTGATTATAGCAAACGGACGGTTTGTTTAAACCAAACGGAGGGTTTGATTACGGCAAACGGATGGTTTAGTTACACCATATCGTGCATATTTCAAGGAAATAAATACAAGATAAAGAGAGATAATGCATATTCTTGCAATTGTTCATGCAGTTTATTTTCTGTTTGGCCCTTTTCTTTCTTTCCTTTTTTCGTGAATATCTTAAAAACAGAACAGATTCCCCGTTATATGAAAGTACCTTGTATCCGGAGACAGGCAGAAACTTTCATATAACGGGGAATTCTATTTCATATTCTCAATGAAGAGAATCCATGAAGAGAATCAACGATTCTCGGTATCTTTCATACAACGCACGGAGAATGCATGGGAACGACCGGAGGAATGTGTCCAGGTCTTATCGGAGACTTTATAATACAGAGAAGTAGCTCCCTGATCCTTGTCATTTCCATAACTGCTAGCCGATGAGTTAGACCAATAGCAAGCGGCACCCTTAGCGGTATCCAATCCTGTATTGTTGCCATTATTACCGCCGTTGGAACCCCACTTACAACCTGCCAACGGCCAATATGCGTAATTCGTACCGTCATAGCAATATTTAAATACCGCAGTTGCGCTCTGTTTCACAAATTCTCCTTTCTGCTCTATCTCATCCAATACTCGGGGAGACACAACCCGGTAACCTTTCGGACAAGGATCATAAATAGATTTATGACCGTCAGAAGGATTGAGATAAGTGCTCGATTCATTCGGGTTACCCCAGAAGTCATCTTTACGATCGGTACGTGCACCGGTCCATGCACCCAGATACCAGTCGGATTTTGTATTATCCACATTATTGGTATAAAGCAACGCACGGGGATTTTCTATAGAGAAGCGGACGTTGGTGGCTTCGGTAGGTATATTAGTACCCACGGTTCCCGACCAGCCGACCGGCGTAGGACGTCCCCATTGGAAGTAAACACCGTTTTGCTTCCAGTTGTCTCCTTCACACGTCATATAAGTACCCAGATTACGATCCAACACTACATATCCCGTATTACCATAAGGGTGTTCTGCCGGAGTAGGGGTCATCCAGATAATAAAACTCCAGATGACGGTAGTCTGATCCGCTCCATAGATAGCCACCTGGCCGCAACCGCCAGGTAGTCCGGCGTATGTTTGAATCCCTGTTACCGTAATCGTATAATCACCATTCACAGGAGTAATATCTGTAGCAGAGCCGTTTACCCGAACCATTTTATTCGCATTACCCAAATCGCAATTAAGTATAGTCTTGGCATACTTGGGTTCTTCCACTTCCATGAAATTACCACAGGCTTTCACATTTATCACATTATCCACACCTTCTGTTGAAATATTCGTCAACAGACAGTTGGACTCGCCATAAGCCCATCCTCCTGCCAATAAACGTGTCTCTACCGGCTCATACCATTCGCAGGAGTTATCCGAAAGTTTCAGGTTGTTGACAGCAATCGTATTGACAGCATTGGCTTTCAGTTGCTTTCCTTCTTTGAGAATAGGAATGGTAACAGTCTGCTGGTCATTCTCCAGAGTGATGACAATGTACACTTCTTTGCCACTTAAATCGGCAGGATATGTAGTCAGGTATATATCCTGTGCGGAAGCGAGCAGTTCGGGAGTAGTCAGTGAAACAGTGGCATACGGTTTCACATCCGTACCGTAGGTCAGTTCGTCCGTATCCAAATCTGCTGTGAATACACCGGAAAGAGGAGTTTTTGTCTCCTTGTCATATAAAGAAACACTCTTTAGCTTGTACGTAGAAAGCTCCTGGGATGAGATGCTGAACTTCACATACGCCATCGCATGGTTCAACGTAAATTTAGCAAGCATATCCGGACTGCTGACCGTAGCCTTGGCAAACGCAAAACCATACTTTCCAATATGATGGCTATCGCCGGGACGGCTTTGTTCCTGCTCAACAGACAGGGTAGAAGTTATCTTGTTGCCATTTTCGGCCAGTTCCGTACTTGCCCGGTAAGGATAGTAAATAAGAAGTTCCGTAGCTCCTTCTTCCGCCATCTTCACGTCGTCCGAAGTAAAGACGCCGGAGTTCTGCCCGATCGACTCATCACTCAATAAAGACTGCACATTATTGATGTCGGTCCCTGCCGTACGGGAGAAAACACCCAAGGCATCCCCTTCGCTCCAAAGCACCGGATAAACATCCCCTGTTTTGTCACCGATAGAAACACGTGTCTGCGGAGACGAGAGTCCAACCAACGTCAGACATGAACCTGCCGTTGCCGGTTCTTTGCCGTTATCGGACGAAATAAGTTCGTCCTGCGTGCAACTTGTCATCATGAGAATCATTGCACCTATTGCAAATAATCTATTTTTCATACCATTCATTCTTTTGAGTTACACCATTTTTACCATTCATTCTCTTCCAGATCACCGGCAGAACCGCCGTCACTCCATGCTCCTTCCGTTCCTGAAGCTTTCCAGGTCTGAAAAGCGGAACACACGGCACGCCCTTCGGCATTATAGGCGATAATCGCACTGATGTAATTCACTCCCGGACGTAATCCTTCGGTGATTTTGCGCGTATAGGGCAGAGATACGGGTTCTCCGTTCTCTTCTACGAATTTCACCAGTTTCACTTCAATGTTATAATCAAAGCCAATGTCGGCCACCGGATAGAATTCAATGACTTTCGCTCCGAACGTAGTACCAGTTTGCTGCTCGGAAGTAATCAGAGCCGTATTGTCCGCAATCTCCGAAACTGTCAGGTTCATGGTGGGGATGACACGCGGAGCCGAATCATCCTTGTCCGAACAGGAGGCAGTTATCAGCAACAGTACGAAGATAAATGCCATATTTATATATAAGTTCTTCATAATCATATTGTATTAGTCTTATTTTTGTAAATTCTTATACCGCAGCAATGCTTCTAAAAAGTAATAATCGGCATACGTCAGGGGGACATCCACTTCGCTTTTATCAGGAAGTGCACCCACGCTGTGCTTCAGGATGAAACATTCGTTCGTACCCAGTTCTGCCAGATACTCTTTCGAGGCAAGCGTACGGAGTTGCTTTTCTGCCATGGCAAGATAAGATTCCTTGGCTTCCGTGCCGGGGATATAACGGCTTAGTTCGATAAAGGCGGAGGCCATGATAGCCGCAGCGGAAGCATCCCGATAGGTCTGCTCTTCTACCGGAGCGTCGAAATCCCAGTAGGGAATACCGTCGGCAGGTAGACGGCGGAGCAGCATATCGGCGATATGCCCGGCTTGCAACAGATAATTCTGATACCCCGTCAGGCGGAACATCATCGTATAGCTATACAAGGCCCATGCCTGTCCGCGACTCCAGGAGGAATCGTCCGAGAAGCCCTGCACTGTTTGCTTGCCGCGTACTGCACCTGTTTCAGGGTCATAATCCACCAGATGATACGTGGAATAATCATCCCGGAAGTGATGCTGGATAGTGGTATTGGCATGCGTACAGGCAATGTTCTGCAAAGAGTCGTCGGCGTAGGCTTTCGACATGGACAACAGCAATTCAAGGTTCATCATATTGTCAATAATCACCGGAAACTTCCAGTCGCAGCCTTTGCGTACAAAGTCCCAGCTACGAATCACACCGGCAGCAGGATTGAAGCGGGTTGACAAAGATTTGGCGCCCTGATAGAGCACTTGTTTATAAGCCTCATTACCTGTCAGCCGGAAAGCATTGCCGTAACTGCAATTCAACTGGAAACCGACATCGTGGTCCCTGGTCACGTATTGTATAGAGTCGAGTTTCAGCGTGTTCTTCTCGGCCAGTGTTTTCACTGCGTCCTTCCGGGTATATTCGTAGATATACCAAAGGGAACCGGGATAGAAGCCGCTGCACCACCAATAGATATTTGAGGAAACAAACTCACCGTCGGCAGAGAGCGTGCGGGGAAGTGTCTTTTCTGTCAAGCGGGTGTCCATAGCCGTGTATTGTTGCTCCGCAACGGTAAATACACGGTCAATCAATGCCTCCATCGGCTCCTGCTTCGTGCAGGAGGCTAATGTCAAAAGTCCGAGTATAGATATTAATAGGATTCTCATACGTTCCATTCTTTTTATTTAGGGGACAGGGTTGTGGTAAATGTAGCGGTCTGATTGGCGGTGACCGTTGCTTCAAAGCCGACCATATAGGTACCCGGATTAGCCTGGTCATAAGAGTTCTCACTGGTGGTACTCCATTGCTTGTAGGTAGGCTTCACGCTTCCGCTGGCTGTGAGATACATCACTTTGCTTCCGTTCGTTAGTACGATGCGGTTACTTTCCACCGTCGGAACGGCAGGCGTCACCATACACCAGCGCACTTTGGCGGATTTATCTGTTCTCGCCTTGATCTCATCCATAACCACTAAATCTTTATCGTTCACGATTTTCACGGTACGGGTAGCGGACGCCGCCTGATCGGAAACTACTTCAGTCAGATCGAAAGTGGCTCCCAATTCCGTAGCGGTATTGATAGTAGTAGTCAGTGTAGCCGCCCCATTTACCCGGTGACGGGCGTCGTTGATTGAAATCGTGCTATGATTCAAGTTATTCAGGCGGAATACATCCCAACGCATCGAGTTCTGTCCCATATCCCAAAGATTACCACCCAAAGCTGACAATTTCGACTCGAGCGTTGTATAACTTTGCAGACCGAAATCCATCGACCAGCGCACTCCATACGCGTCGTACACAAACGAACCGGCATCCATGTGTCCGTGGCTTGAACCTGCCTTGCCGCCTTTGATTCCAAGGTATTTATCCGTATCGGTGTACGTCCAGTCGGTATGTACCATCACCACAGGCGTTTCCCCTTTTCCACTCCATAGTTTATTGGAAGGAGCGGAGATTGCGTCCAGATTCAGATTATTGGCAAACGCCATAATCATCGGCAACAGGCGGTTTTCGGCACAGGAAGCGTATTCGCCGTTCTTCAGCATTTTCAGCTCATTATATAATAAGGATGGATTACTGTATTTATCGGCAAACCACCACGAAGCCAATGCCGCAGTAGAAGAGGGAGCACAGTCGGAATAATTAAAGAACTTGCTGTTCAAGCCTGTCATATACAGCATATACTCTGCCGTTTTGGAGAATCCCGGTGTATCGGAAAGCCCGTTATCCGTGCCGAGCGTACTGTTGAGGGCGGCAAGCATCAATACCTGATAGAGCGTGCCGTAACACCAGTAACCGCTACCCTCCGGATAGTTGCCGTCTGGAGAATACATCACTTCCAATGCAGGTTTATTAGATTCTAATGCCTTTTCAATCATGTCCTTTGCTTCGGAAGGATTGTTTTCATAAGAAGCCAGTGCCGCACAGACCAGTCCGCCATTGCAGACCTGGTTCCAGTTGTTGGTGGCTTCGTAGAAGTTGAGGTTCCAGTTCTTGTTCTGCGCCTGTTGGAAGGCAAACTTCAACAGTGCGTTGGCCGCTTTCGTACGGGTGGCTGCACTTAGTTCGTTGTAAAGCCAGTCGTAGCCGAATGCAACAGCTGTAGCCATTTCGCCCACATCGAGAAAGTGGCGTTTCGAGTTCCAGTCGGGAAAGTTGCAGACAGCGTTCATATCCGTTTCCGCTTTAGTCAGGTATTTGGCATCGCCGGTCATCCGGTAGGCATAAGCACAGGTGAAAATACGCAGTAACGCGTCGCGGGACACATCGAGGATACGTTTGTTGCTGGCATCCAATTTATAAGTCAGTGCCGTGGCGTTCATCCCTTTACTGTTGCATACACTCATAATGGTATTATGGAGCAAGGTCAGATTGGCACTCGAATTGGCATCCACTTTGGCTTTCAACGCAGTGAAGGCCTCGGCGTTCATCAACAGGCGGGGATGATTGTCCGCAGTCAGTTTGGAATAATCCAGTCCGCCCTCCGGCTCCGTGGGATTCGGTTTCTCATGGGTAGATCCCGGACGGAATCTGTTCTCATCTTCATCGGAACAACTAACGGCTGTTCCTACAAAGAAAGCTATGATGATTGTTTTAAAAAGAATCGTTTTCATGGTTCAATGAATTTATTTGTATTACTACTTCAAAGGAATAAGTCGTACTTTCAGTTGCGAGGCACGATTGGCAGGAATCACCGTCTCAAAACCCACGCGGATGGTTCCCGGATTGCGGAAATCATATTCATGCGGGGGCACGTTCGACCAGGTTTTCATTTCTACTTCCGTATCGGCATCTACCGTCAATAGCATCCGTTGTCCGTCTTTGGTTAATTCCATCCGGTTCTTGCCCGTTATTTTGGCTTCCGCCGGAGTGACCATGATCCAGGATACGGCAGCTTCCTTGTCCCCCGTCTCCAACCGGTCGGTTACTTCCAGATGGTCTTTCTGATCCAATATCACGGTGCGGACGACTTTCTTCACGCTGTTGGCAAACACACTCGACAGGTCTACTTCCGCCCCTTTCTGTTTCTTCGACTCGAAAGTACGGGTGATCGGAGCATTACTCTTTACCAAATGGCGTTCGCCGTTAATCGTCAGGGTGTTGTGAGCGATATTGCTTAGCCGGAATACTTCCCAGCGTTGTCCGTTCTGCGACATATTCCACAGGTCTACTCCCTTACTTTCGAGCGTGATGTAACTCTGCATACCCAAGTCCATCGCCCAACGCACCCCGTCTCTCTCGAAGATAAACGAACCGGCATCCATGTGCGCATGAGAGGTAGAAGGCGAACCGCCTTTCACTCCCAGATAGGTATCTTCCTTGCTGTCCCATCCGCCACGGTAGATAAACACAGGCGTATCTCCTCGACTGAACCAAAAGTTTTTCTTCGGCTTGCCGATATGCTTCAAATCGAGCTGCGAACAGAACACCATCAGGCTGGGCAGTAAACGGTCTTCGGCAAACGGCATATCCGGCCGGTCGAGATACTGACGTTCAATCCACAACAGGGAAAGGTCTTTCGCTTTGCCTGCAAACCAAAACATCATCATGTTGCACTCCGCCTCTACCGGAGAATCCGAGAAACAGAAACAGTCTCCACCCGGAGCCGTCATATACTGCATGAAACGGGCAGACTCCATGAAGCCGGGGGCTTGGGAGAGCCCATTGTCTGTGCCGAAAGCACTTTCGAGCGCAGCAATGAGCATTACCTGAAAACTTGTCCCGTACCCCCAATATCCGAACCCTTCGGGATAACCTCCGTCGGGACCATAACCTACCATCGCTTTCGGATTTGTCTCCATACATTTCTCAATGATGCCTTTCGATACTTCCGGAATCTCTTCAAAAAGAGCCAGCGCGCCATACGCCAATCCACTATTACATACGGAATTCCAGTTATTCTTGGCTGTATAGAACCAGGCATGACGGGTGTTCTTTGCCGCGTCGAAGCCTTTCGCGATGATTGCTTCGCGCACTACCCGGCGGGTGTCGGGCTGCAAAGAATCGTACAGCCAGTCATAACCGATAGCCAATGCCATTACCATCTCACCCACATCCAGGAAATGAGTGGGGTTCCAGTCGGTGAAACGACTGACGGCCAGCATCTCCTGTTCCGCACGGTGAGCATATTTCTTATCTCCCGTCATACGGTAAGCGTATGAGAGGTAATAGATACGCTTCAATGCGATGCGCGAAATCGCCAGCAGGCGTTTGCCCTCCTTGATACGTTCCACAGGTGGTTCCGTAAGTGTCCGGTCGCAAAGTTCCATGATCCGCTGGTGAACAGTGGCCAACGGGGGATACTCCGCAATGGCTTTCCTGATGGCTTCTTCTCCTCCCGCCGGCAATAACAACCGGGGATGAGGCGCTATCTTGCCATAATCAAACTGTTGCGCAACTACACCCGTGCAACCGGATACAAAAATGAGTAATAGTAAAAGTATTTTCTTCATCCTTATTCAAATCTTTATGATTAATACGCCCAACCGCTTCGTTTAGTCAGGTTCGGGTTCTTTTGCGTTTCAGAGATAGGAGCAGTCCACGGCCACATGTAATCGGTGTAATACCAGTTATACTCTACCATATCGCCCCACCAGGACTTGCCGCCATTCACGTCTTTCCCCTGGAATTTGGTTTCTTTGTAGGTTCCCCAACGTACTTCATCGAAGAAGTTGATTCCTTCCAGACAGAATTCCACGCGACGTTCATAACGTATCCTTTCGAGCATGTCTTCCTTTCCGTTCACTGCGCACGGGCCGCTTCCGCCCTCTGTCAGTGCAGGCATGTGGGCACGGGTACGTACTTTATTCACCAAACGGATGGCTTCTCCCAGTTGATCGGTCTGTGCCAATGCTTCGGCATACTGCAACAGTACATCGGTATAGCGAATCAGCGGCCAGTCGGTATGGCAACGGCTCCGGCTAATCAAACGGCCTTTCTCAAACTCATTGTACTTGCGATAGCAGTAGAAAGCAGAAGTACGTTTATCGAGCCAGAAGTCTCCGCCATTCGTTCCCTGTTCCTTCAACGGCCAACGGAGTTGTTTACCGATCTGGTTAGCATCTCCTGCATAATTAGGCTTGTAACAGTCCACCGGCACATAAGGAGTGACGACGGTCTGTTGCAGACGCGGGTCACGACTGTCATACGCCTTTTTAATACGGGCTTCATTACCGCTGTTCAGGTAATATTTCTGATAAATATCTTCGCCAACCCGTTTGATAAGGGCATTTTTTTGTGAGGACATAGATTCCAATCCGTCACGGCAGAAAAAGATTTCACGCTGTTGCGGAGTCAGCAAGTCCCAGTCTTCCAGGCCGTCTACTTCCGACCATTTGAAGTCCGATCCGTCGGCGTTCTTATAGTAGTCCACAAAGTCTGCGGAAGGTTTTATTTCCGTCCAGCCATCATACGTATCGCGGGCACCGGTCATTTGCTGAATGTTATCACAATAACCGGTTTCTTCGCTGAACTGGAGCGAGAAGATCATTTCTTTATCCTTTTCGTTTTCATATTTGAAGAAGTCGGCATATTCGCCTGTCCACAAGCCATAACCGCACGCTTCCACTTCTTTGAAATCGTTGCCTGCTTCCTTGTATTGCTTCTTCCACATATATACCATACCACGCAGGGCATAAGCGGCTCCTTTAGAGGGACGGCCGTAGTTTTCATTCAGCGTGTTATTGGGGAAGTCGGGATTGTTGATGCAATACGTCAAATCATCCAGAATGACTTGCCATACCTCATCTACCGAAGATTGACCACGGGTACAGTCTTCGTTATTGATGGGTTCCAGATAAACGGGGACGCCCTGATAAAGCATATTCAGACGATTGTACGCCCAGGCACGAAGGAAGCGGGCTTCGCATTGGTAACGCGCCAGTTTATCAGCGCTCATATCCGCTTTATGCAGATTGGCAATCGCATCGTTACACGCATGGATGATGGTGTAACAGAACTTCCATTCATACCACACCTGAAAGTCATTGGCAGGCTTGGTAGCCAGCGAAAGCAGTTCCACCGGATAGTTATTGGAATAATAATCGGTTGCAAAGCTCATAGCTTCGATTCCCTGACGGTTCAGTCCGTCGGCACGGCGAAGCTGGGTAGAGGAGAGTTGGGTGGCATAGAACGGGAAGTAGAGTCCTGCCATTCCCTTGTCGGCAAGCTCCTCCGTGGTCCACATGTTTTCACTTGCAATCTGGTCTTCCGGAGCCACATCGAGAATATCCATGCAGGAGGTAGCCGCCAGCGCCATCGTTAAAATCATTAATATCTTTTTCATATCAGATTCTGTTTTTTTAGTTCTACATCATTAAAAGGTAATCTGTCCGCCAAAAGAGATCTGACGCATCAACGGATAACCGATGGCAGTTCCTATTTCCGGATCGAGTCCCGGATAACTGGTAATCGTCAGGATATTGTCCATCGACACGAAAGCACGGAGTTTATTAACAAAGAACTTGCTGGAAATCCGTTGCGGCAACGTATAGCCGATTTGGATATTCTTCAACTTGAAGTAGTCGCCCTTATATTCGTTCCAGTCGCTCTGGATTCTGTTATTATAGGTAGTACCGTATGTCAGGCGGGGATATTTGCCCCACTGGTTGGTGCGCGGATCGTCCGGGTTGGAAGGATCGAAGAAGTAATGGTTATCGGCGATATGCTCGATAATGCCATATCCGTGGCTGACCAGTGTCGAGTTGTAGTAATCCGTATTCCAGTTGAGGTAATGCCCGAAAGCTCCCGACCATAACATGGAGAAATCAATGTTCTTGTAAGAGAAGGCACAGTTGAAGCCCAGGTTGAATTTGGGGACACTGGTGTGTCCGGAGAAATCCCGGTCGTTGGTATCGCCGTAGTTCATATCACCGTTGCTGTCGGCATAGAGTATGTCACCATACCAAAGCTGGTCTTTGGCAACCGTCTTCATTCCTCCGAACGAATAACCGGAGTCAATCATGGCCTGCACCCATACCATATCTTCTTTCGTACGTATCATTCCGTCCTTCGGTCCCGCATGGATATCCACCGCACCTCCGGTATAGCCTTCGCCGGAACCTCTGTACACCTTATACATATAGGTTTCTCCCAGTTGGCGGCCTTCGCAGATGTAGCCTCCGAAACCAGATTCGGACACATCACTGAAGTTATTGACATAGCTCACTTTGTTTCCCTGTGCATCATACGTCCAGTATTTCTGGAGTTCGCCTTTGAACTTCATCACTTTGTTGGCGTTGAAAGAGAAGTTCATACCCACTCGGTATTCGAAATCTTTTCCGATACGGTCGTTCCAGTTGAGGGTAAATTCAACACCACGGTTGCGCACTTCACCCAAATTCTCGGGAGCAGAGCCTACAACACCCATCGAAAGATAGAGTTCGGGATGGTAGAGAATGTCCGAAGTATACTTATTATAATAGTCTATCTCACCCGTCAGGCGGTGGTTGAAGAAGCCGAAATCAAGTCCGATGTCGGTGGTGGCGGTACTTTCCCAATGCAGCTTGTCGTTGCTTAGTTTCTTGCGTACCAATCCTTTGGTTCCTTCACCGTCGATTACAACATTGCCTGTGGCGTAGTTTGCCTGCCAGTCGTAGTTGCCCGTAGAGTTGTTACCTGTCTTTCCCCAGGAAACACGGAGTTTCAGGTTAGAGAGATAGTCCGATGCGCCTTGCATGAATGATTCTTCTGAGATACGCCATCCGCCGGAGAACGAGGGGAAATATCCCCAACGCTGGTTCACACCGAAACGGGAGGAGGCATCGGCACGAAGGTTGGCTTCAAAGAGATAACGTCCTTTATATCCGTAGTTGACACGGCCGAAATAAGAGAGCAATCCCCATTTGGCGGGTGCCGAGCTGGAAGAGCTGACGAGCGTCTCGTAAGTGCTTAATTCGTTCAGCGTCCAGTCCGTAGCGCCTTTACGGGAAACGGCAAAGCTCTTGCTGTAATATTCCTGTGCGGAATATCCGAGCAGTGCGCCCAGGTCGTGGTCTTTCTTGATGGTTGTATTGTAGCGTACCAGTATTTCGGCACTCTGACGCCAGGTGCGTGCACTCGTATTGGTGATGGAAGCGTTCTCCAACGCGCTTTCACTGACACGCTGGTCGGTGACGTAGTCCCAATAACCATTTTGGCGGCTATAAGAAGACTTGTCGGTGAATGTCGGCGAATAGTTGAATGTACCTTCAATGTTGAGCCCTTTATAGGGAGTGATAATTCCGTAGACTGATGCGTTGAGACGCCAGACGGTATTGAAACCGGTGGCTCCTGCCATCTGACCGAAGATATTATTGGCATTGGAAGATTCTTCGCTGGCCAGTGCGGCACGTCCCCAGTAGTTCGGTTCGCCGGGGTATACACCCGGAGTGGTCTGATAGAGATACTTGAATCCGTTGCTGATATTAGCCATCCCGTAATCTTGCTTTTGTCCGTAGAGACGGGTGCCGACAGTCATCCATTTCACTATCTTGGCTTCCAGGTTGGTACGGAAATTGATTTTCTGCGTACTTGAGTCGAGGTTCCAGCGGTTCATGACTCCCTGATTGTCAAGATAGCCCAATGAAAGCATGTATTTCACTTTCTCCGAACTGCCGGAGACAGACAGGTTGTGCTCTTGCGAATATCCGGTGTCGAATACTTCGTCGAACCAATCGGTGTTGGGATAAGCCACGTAATTGGGTACTCCGTGCTCGTTCAACCCGTTCGGATCGGCAGAAGCAGCCCTCCAGCGGTCAATGCTTTCCTGCGAGAAGATGCCTTTGGTATTCACATTGTCGCAAGCCTCGTTCACCAGTCCCATATAGCGGGCATAGTCGCTCACGAAAGAGAGGTTATTGTAAGGCATCTGCACAACTCCCGAATAAGAATAGGAGATTTGCGGTTTGCCTTTCCCGTTTTTGGTGGTGATAAGGATGACTCCGTTGGCGGCTCGCGTACCATAAATAGCTGTGGAGGCAGCGTCTTTCAGTACGGAGATGCTTTCGATGTCGTTGGGGTTCACATTGTCCATGCTCCATTCGATACCGTCCACCAGGACCAATGGGGAGTTGGTATTGAACGTACCGTTACCGCGGACGCGGATGGTGGCACCGTCCGAACCGGGTTGTCCCGAAGCCTGCGTGACGTTCATACCGGCGGCAAGTCCCGAAAGGGCGGAAGAAACACTCATGATGGGTCGTCCTTCCGTCTGGTCGGCAAAGTTGATGGAAGTCACAGAACCGGTCAGGTTCACTTTCTTCTGTACACCGTAGCCCACTACCACTACTTCATCCAGCACTTTCGTTTCCACTTTCATCTGTACATCAAGTTTCGTACGCCCGTTCAGGAGAAGCGTGGTGGTCTGATAACCAATGTAACTGAAAGAAACGGAAGGTTTGGCAGAAGTTGTTTTTAAGGTGTAGTGTCCGTTCAGGTCTGTCAGGACACCGTTTGTTGTACCTACTTCGACGACGGAAACACCCGGCAGGGTTTCTCCATTCTCATCGATCACTACTCCATTTACCGTGGCAGATGTTTGTGCCCACACCACATCTGTCAGTAAAAAGAGCGAAGCCAATAAAAATAATAGATAATGCTTCTTTTTCATTTTATTAGATTTAATGAAACAATTAGGTTGTTAAATACTCACCCTGCAAAGAAATGGGATATTTAGCCAATCTAATAATACTGTTTAGGCGATTGATGCCACTAATTAAGAAAATTCGGCGGAGAATGGAAAGGAAAAACAAGCTTTTAAGATTTCGACCAGCTTTTATCAGAAAATGACTAGCTAGTTTTATTCCATATTTAAAAATAGGTTGTATTTTTGCCTGATACCTAATAATTATTCGTCGAATATCTAATAAAAACAGTATGAAAAAACATTTTCTACTTCTTATTTTATCACTTTTATTCCTGCCGATTGCACAAGGCAAAGTAAAACTCCCTGCAATGATGGGAGATCACATGGTACTTCAACAGAATAGCTCCGTTAAGTTATGGGGGTGGGCGGACGGCAAAAAAGTAATTGTCACCACTTCGTGGAACAACCGGACTTATCAGGCATCTACGGATAAAGACGGGGCCTGGCTGGTGAAAGTAGACACTCCCGAAGGAGGATATACTCCTTATTCTATTACGATCAGTGACGGCACTCCGGTCACTCTCTCGGATATACTGATAGGGGAGGTGTGGATCTGCTCCGGACAGTCGAACATGGAAATGCGTATGATGGGAAATGCAGCACAACCCATTGACCACTCACTTGAAACGCTGCTGAACTCGGGAAATTATCGCGACCGTATTCGTTTTATTACCGTACCGAGAACCAATGATACAGAACGCCGCACGGATTTCGAGAAAAGAAAATGGGAAGTATCGTCACCCGAAACGAGCATTGATTGCAGTGCCGCCGCCTATTTCTTTGCCCGCCAACTGACTGAAAGTCTCCATCTCCCGGTAGGACTGGTTATCAACAGTTGGGGAGGTTCGGCGATTGAAGCATGGATGGATGAACCGACATTGAAAACCGTGGAAGGTATGAACATTGAAGCTGCCAAAAATCCTAAAAGAGGGGTGCACCAGCGTTTGGAATGTCTGTACAACTCGATGTTATGGCCTGTTAAGAACTTCACGGCAAAGGGTTTCCTCTGGTATCAGGGAGAATCGAATATATCCAACTATCAATTCTATGCTCCGATGATGACTGCTATGGTGCAGCTATGGAGAAATGTATGGGAGGCTCCCGATATGCCTTTCTATTATGTGCAGATCGCTCCTTACAAATATGAAAACAGCAGCAATACGGGGGCTGCTTTATTGCGTGAAGCACAGATGGAAGCACTGAAAACGATTCCTAATTCGGGCATGGTGCCCACTACGGATATTGGTGATGAATTTTGCATCCATCCGCCACAGAAGGATGTAGTGGGACTTCGGTTGGCTACACTTGCATTGACTAAAACATACGGTATCCGCCGGTTACCATCCAACGGTCCAACGATGACCAAAGTGGACTATGCGGACAAAAAGGCCATAGTGACATTTGATAATGCACCTGCGGGGTTGTCCCCTACTTTCTCCGAACTGGAAGGATTTGAGATTGCGGGAGCGGACAAGAAGTTCTATCCGGCGAAAGCAAAGATTGTAGGACGTACCAACACAGTAGAAGTGTGGAGTGAAGAGGTAGCCCAACCGGTTGCCGTGCGCTATGCTTTCCGTAATTATGTGGGAAATATCACGCTGCGGAATACTTTCGGATTGAGTGCTTTCCCATTCCGCACAGATACGTGGGATGACGTGAAATAAAGGCTTCTACAAAGGGGGTAATTACCCTGTTTACAGGAGCTATAGATCCAATCTGTTGGGTATATATGTGCTGCGTGTTGGGTATATAGATCCAATACGCAGGACATATAGCTCTTGTAAACAAGAAATATATCCCCCATAAAACAGGCTCTCATAGCTTGTGGAGGGGATAACTGCCAACGAAAACTAAACGGTAGCAAACCGGAATGAATAGAACTAAACTGAACGGAACAAAATTAAACTGAAAAACAGAACGGAACAGAATTAAGCTGGACAGAATTGAATTAAACCGAACCTAATAACAAAGAAAGGAAATTATGAAACGATTCATCTTATTCATAGGTATACTGCTTGCATCCGTTTCTCTGGTCTTCGCCAATATCTACAAGAAATATGACGTTAGATCGGGGTTATCGGGCAATTGTGTCCGGAGCATCCTTCAGGATAGCATCGGATATATGTGGTTTGCAACGCAGGACGGGCTGAATCGTTTCAACGGCATCGAATTTACCAATTACGGACATTCGTCAGAAAACGGTGGAAACAGTTATATGAATATAGTAACTATCTGCCGCCATCAGGATAACAATCAGATTTGGGTGGCCAGTACGGAAAAACTGTATTTATTCGATTCGCGGGAGGAGAAATTCTCCGTATTCGATACACAGACGGAAGACGGAGTGACAGTCAACAGTGTCTTCGGAATGGCATACGACAATGACGGGCAGTTATGGATCGGAACAACCAACGGACTGTTTGTCTACAACGAGAAAAAAGGTACGTTGAGGCACTATCTACATTCTCTTTCCGATCCCCATTCATTGCCGGACAATCACGTATGGGTGATTTACAACGACTCGTTCGGGACTATCTGGATAGGTACCCGGAATGGGCTGGCGAAATACAACCAACGTACGGACAACTTCACAGGATATATATCCGAGGGCACTTCTTTCGGACGTCCTGCCTGCAACGAGATTATCTCTTTGATGGAAAGTTCGCAGGGAGTATTATGGGCGGGTACATGGTACGGGGGACTGGCACGTTTCAATAAAGAGACAGGGCAATTCCGCTATTACTTCGGAGAAGGGGACACGCTTACCATTCCGCGCATCCGCACCTTGTTTCAACGGACAGCCAACTCTTTCTATCTCGGCTCCGACGACGGACTTTATACATTCAACACCACGACAGGAGAATGTCTGCCTACCGACGACGGACAAAATAAAGAAAGTATCTATGCCTGTTATCAGGATAGGGAAGGGGGAATCTGGATCGGGACTTATTTCAGTGGAGTGAGTTACCTGTCTCCCAAGCATAAGGATATCGAGTGGTATTATCCCAATGGTACGGAAAATTCTCTTTCGGGAAATGTAATCAGCCAATTCTGCGAAGATCCCGATGGCAACATTTGGATTGCTACCGAAGACGGGGGACTGAATCTCTTTGATCCCCGCACGAAAAAGTTCAAGAACCATCTGTTGAGAAGCAGTAACCCTAACATCGGTTATCACAATATCCATGCACTACTATACAATGAAGGAAAATTGTGGATTGGCAGTTTCTCACGGGGATTATATATCCTGGATACTCAAACGGGAAAAATGAAAAACTATCGCCATAACCGCGCAAACCCACATTCAATTCCTAACGACCATATCTACTCCATCTATCAAACGAAGGATGGCAGCATTTATCTGGGAACGCTTTCCGGATTCTGCCGGTATGACCCGGAAAGTGACTCTTTCCGGACATTGGAACCTTTAAGCCATATCTTTATCTACGATATGGTTGAAGACCAACATGGGGACATGTGGCTGGCAAGCAAAAGGGACGGCATTTGGCGTTACAACCGCCAAACCGGTAAATTGCACAACTATCGCAACGACCCAGTAAATCCTGATTCTCCTTGTAGCAACTGGGTAATCCGTGTGTATATCGATCATAAGCAGCATCTATGGTTCTGTACCGAAGGCGGTGGTATCTGCCGTTATCACTATCAGGAGGACCGTTTTGAAAACTTCTCTACCAAAGAGAATCTGCCAAACAATATCATCTATGGCATACTGGACGACCAATCGGGTAACTATTGGCTTTCTTCCAATAGGGGACTGATCCGGTATGAGCCGCAGAACAAACGGGCACAGCTCTATACCATCGAGGACGGATTACAAAGCAACCAGTTCAATTTCCGCTCTTCCCTGCAAGCCAGTGACGGGAAATTCTATTTCGGTGGAGTGAACGGGTTCAATAGTTTCTATCCGTTCAAATTATCGATTAATAAGGTAAGACCTACGGCGTCTATCTCGGCGGTATATATGCACAGCCCCGACGACAAAGTAAGCCTTAGCAAGCGTATACCTGCTCTTAGCGGACAAGTAACGATTCCTTATCAGGTAGTATCGTTCGACATCGCATTCGAAAGTCTTAGTTATGTGGCTCCCAGCAAGAATTTATATGCCTACAAACTGGACGGTATTCACAAAGAATGGATATATACGGATAAACATAACGTATCTTTTCTCAACCTGCCTCCAGGTGAATATACTTTCCGTGTGAAAGCCAGTAACAACGATGAATATTGGAGCAATGACGACTGTTGCCTGCATATTGAAATTCTTCCTCCACCCTGGAAGACCATTTATGCCAAGATTTTCTATTTACTAATAGCGTGTGGCCTCGCATATTTCCTGATACAGCTTTATTTGCGTAAACAGCAGGCTGTGAAAGCAAGAAAGATGAAAGAGATGGAACAAATCAAGAATCAGGAATTGTTCCAGTCGAAAATTACATTCTTCACCCAAGTGGCACATGAAATCAAGACTCCGGTTAGTCTTATCAAAGCTCCGCTGGAAGCGATTTTGGAAACACATGAATGGAACAGTGAAGTGGAAAGCAACCTGTCTGTGATACAAAAGAATACCAACCGGCTGATGGAGCTTATCAAACAATTGCTCGACTTCCGAAAAGTGGACAAGGAAGGTTATACGCTTTCATTCCATGAAGTGGATATCAACCGGATGATAGAGGACATCATCGACCGTTTCCGTGCCATCTCCCTGACCGGAATCTCTTTCAGTGTCTCCCTGCCGAAAGAACATCTGCAATATAATGTAGACCAGGAGGCGCTGACTAAAATTGTCAGCAACCTGCTGACGAATGCCATGAAATATGCCCGCACCCGCATTATGGTGATTTTGGACGAACATCTGTCTGCAGAAGGGCGTACGCTCTCCTTGTGTGTACGCGACGACGGTCCGGGTATTCCGCAAGAGGAATGCAGCAAGGTTTTCGAACCGTTTTATCAAGTGGGAAACACAGGAAACAACGGTTCGGGAGTAGGCATCGGATTGAGTCTCGTCAAATTGTTGGTGGAGAAGCATAAGGGAAAGGTTTATATCAATCCCAGCTATACGGAAGGGTGCGAAGTATGTGTGGAAATTCCGTATTTGGAGAAAAGCATCTCTGTCAGCCCCTCCATTACTTCCATGCCCGACAAGGTTCCCGCTTTGGAAGAAGAAGGCGAACCCGCCGGTTACTCTCTTTTAGTAGTAGAAGACACGACGGATATGCTGGAGTTTCTGGCTAAGAATCTGGGAAATACCTATACCATCCATACAGCCGCCAATGGCAAGGAAGCCTTAGAATGTCTGGAGACAACGACAGTAGATCTTATTATCAGCGACATCGTCATGCCTCACATGGACGGATTCGAATTATTAAAGTCCATCCGTTCCGACAATATGCTTTGCCATATCCCGTTTATCCTGCTTTCGGCACTCGACAGCATCGATTCAAAGATTGCGGGTCTTGACTATGGCGCGGACGCTTATATAGAAAAGCCTTTCTCGCTAAGCCACATGAAGGCCACTATCAATAATTTGCTAGAAAACCGGCGTATGCTGTTCAACCACTTTACAACGGTACCGAATATGTCATACGACCAGACATTAATGAACAAAACAGACGTGAAATGGCTGAACACGATCAATGAAATCATTACCCGCAATTTCACCAATGAAGAATTTACCATCGACAAGATGGCAGAAGAAATGGCTGTCAGCCGTTCCAACTTACAGCGCAAATTGAAAGGATTGACCGGAATGCCGCCCAATGACTATATCCGGTTGATACGGCTCAAAACAGCCGGAGAACTTTTGCGGGAAGGGGAATACCGGATTAACGAAGTCTGCTACATCGTAGGATTTAATAATCCTTCATACTTCGCGCGCTGCTTTCAGAAACAGTTCGGGATATTGCCGAAAGATTATGTGAAGAAAGGAAGCTAGCCTTTCATATAAGAAACCGAACAACCAAAGAGGTATTAATGAGCTGACCGCTCTTGACTTTGCTCACAATATTGAGTTTTTCTTCAAATGAATGTCGCATAAAAAACTGCACTCCTAAAGTTTTGTGTCTAACTTTTGGGGTGCAGTTCAATTATCAGGGAAGTACATTTCTCATCGCAGTGAGAATATACCCTTGTCAGAATAGGCTGAAACAGCTCATGAAGCCAATAAAAGGGCGAGCAATAGAATAGGAAGTAAAACTTCTGAATTCTATTAATTCGCCCTCTTATATTAACTCTCTTACGTATTATCTATTAGAAATATATCCCTGTTGAATTATATTTCAATAAGAAGCTGTTGCCGGAATACCTTCCTTTTCCAATAAAGCCACAATACGGTCTAACTCTTCATGTGTAGCCTTTTGCAAATCGTGGTCGGGAGTCTCCCGGTCGATCGTATAAATCATTACTTGACGGGGAGCGATTTCTTTCACTGCTTCTATCCAGGGGAGCACATACTTGTCGGATGTATTATCCATGTCTTTTCCCTGATAACCTCCTTTCAGGAACATCGTCTGTACGATGCAGTTTCCTTTGAACTCTTTCATCTTTTCGATGATCTTCTTAACAGAGTATTTTCCGTTAGGACGGTCCAACAGATGAATGTATTCTTCATCCACCGTATCCAGTTTCAGGATATTATTATCTATCTTGTTCAGTGCTTCGAATACGGCAGGACGGTCGATAAATGTAGAGTTACTCAATACACTTACTTTCGCTTTTGGGAAATACTTGTCGCGAAGCGCAAGTGTATCTTCTATGATTTCCGGGAAGTAGGGATGCGCAGTCGGTTCACCGTTTCCGGCAAAGGTCAGTACATCGGGAGCGGAACCGTTTGCCTGCATATCTTTCAGTTTCTCTTCGAGAGCCGTGCGGACTTCTTCACGGGTAGGGAGAAGCTTCTTCGTACGACGTTCGGCATTGAAGCCACACTCACAGTAAATGCAGTCGAACGAACAAACCTTACCGTCTTCCGGTAATAAATTGATTCCCAAAGAAACGCCCAAACGGCGGGAATGAATAGGGCCGAAGATGGGTGAAGGAAAAATAATAGTCATTTTATTCTAATTATTTATTCATAAATCATAGCAAAGATAACCCAAAACTTACAGGTTATCCTATCTGTACGACTATTTTTTCACTTAATTCTTCCCATAAGTAAAGTGTACATATCACGCACCTCTGCCTGGGGATGTATCGTACTAAGCTTCTCCAATCTGTTGTACAGACTATGCAATTCATCCTTTAAACGCTTCGTTGTACTAGTATGTTTTGCATTTTCCTGTATTATATCCAACCATGCGTCCAGACATATCAACTGGATATCCATTTGTTCATAGCTTACAGCAGCCGACGGATCAAAATCATTAAACAGCCCTTTATACAAATCCCGGAAGAAATCGTCATCACTATATCCTTTTTGATTACTATGTAATGCTTGCAATCTAAGAGCCGATATTGTTTCTATACTTAGTAAGTGCTTGAACATCTTTACCAATTCCGGATATAGAATGTTATTTCTTGCTTCCAGTAAATTCTCTTTTACATACGTACATTCCATCTTTTCTACAGGATGAAATAAATAGTTATCCAGTTCGAGCATTGCTTGATGTTGTGCATCTGCCGGTTGGGAACTTCCCACTGTTTCAGCTATTCCCATCAGGTAACTTCCATATTGACGAATAGCCTTCCTGTATATATCAGTGAGTGAACTTCCTTTGTCCCTTTTTCCTCCTTTATACACAATCTTATCCAATTGATTTAGTATAATCTGCAGATTTGACACCTTTGCTGCATAATCGGATGGAGGAAGAGAATGGGTCCCATCCGGCAGGTTTTTATCTATCCATCGACGGAGTTGCTCCCGTTCATCATAGCAATTCCTACTTCCTTTGAGAGGATTATAACCAAAATAAATAGCCCGGCAAGCATCTTCCCCTACTTTCACAGTCGTTCCGCACGAGTTTTTGGACAGATTTCCGCGTAAACCTAAAAGATGCCCGATTTCCCCTGTTATTTCATTTTGCAACAACTCTTTTTCCACTTCCTTTGCATAACGGTCGGCTATGATACGCGGATCCGAAGCGCCACAACTCAACAAATAGTCATCCAATTTTCCTTTTTGAAATCCATGTCCGATATTCACCCGACATGACAGTATTTCTCCGGTACGAGGATGACAGGTAAAGTCGCTCTTTATCCCCGGCATCATCAAATCATAAGAAACGAAAGCACGCTGTTCGGCCGGAACAATCTTGCTGTCTGCATACTTCACTTGTAAAGCATCCCGGATACCTGCCTTGCGGAATGCAGTATTCCATACCAATATTCCTTCTTTCACAGCTTGAAAATATTCCTTCGGAAAAAGCGTATCTACATAAAAAATAAGCGGTTTCGACATATCCCAACGAAGAATTAATGAATCTTCTACCATACAATAAGGATCTTGGGAATAATCTTTAAAAGTCAATGTCTGATAGGGTATCCTGTGATCTGCCAGGCGGATCTGATCTTTCTTTTGAGGGAGCAAACGTACTACACAAGTAACCTCCAAAGGTATGCTGCCTTCAGGTAATATAATGGCAGAGCTGGAAAACATATATCTTTCCGCCTCAACCCCGTGATAACGCCTGACCGTAAATGACACCCCTCCTTCAAAAGGATGTATTTTTGTTACCTCTGACAGTTCCGGAACCAACGAACGGATAAAACCATGATTATAGCTGAACCAGTCATTGCCATTTATCAGATATTTTGTTATTCGGATAATGGCTCCTTGTTCTTTCGAATAAGCCACTACCGGATAGCTATCACCGGCAGGTTGTATATTTGACAACGAAAACGACCGCTGATATACACTCTTTTCATCCAGAATACGCTCTGTATAAAACGGCTTTTGGAAACAAATCGTAGCTTTATCAGGAGACATGATGCGTACTACCCCCAAACCGGTAACGGGACGATTCAGTAAATCGAAGCCTCTATCTATCTGTCCGCGAACTTCAATCTCCCGCCCGATATATTCACGGGGTATTTCCAGATAAACCTCCTTCTCCGCTACATATACAGGAAATACACCCTCTATTTTTTTCATTCCGGTGACAAAGAATTCATCAAACGCTTTGACGGAATCTTGTGCCTGGAGCCATGCGGCCATACACAACAATATAATAATCACATATTTTCTTTTATTCATGAGCCTCTTTATTTGCTTTTCATCCTTAAAATATAATGCTATCTACCAGAAACATAGCACGTTTTTTAGCAACCGGTTCTGCTACCCTATTACTATAATCAAGCCCCTCTTTCTTAATTCTATTCAAAGCTTGCATAACAGAAACTAATAATTTCGAGGAGGTTATCTTTTCCGACCGATCCAGTAAATCACAGAGTTTATTTACATAAAGCGTCTGTATCTTATGCTTCGCTTCACTTACAGGAACATTATCAGTCCATTCAACGAATAACCCTTCATGCATACTTTCCAAAAACTCATTTACAGATAACATATCCTCACAAGCATTCTCTGATTCTTCCACCTTCCGAAGAGAACGGATTATTTCCGACATAAGTTCCTCATAAAAACGGTCGAATTCTTGACTGGCATCTATTTCTAATTTATGGGTAAACGATTTATTAAACATCCACGCAGGAGGCTGTAATACATAAGTCTGTATAAAGTTCATCACCTTCTTATTGTAATCAGCCTTTTCCGGTATATAAATATTCTCATCATCGGCTTCCGCAAGACGTTTTCCGCCCAAATGCGACAAAACATGCTGTACCCACTGTTTATAATGATTCAATACCGCTTCATAACGCCCCTGTAATACATATAAAGACGTTTTGTCCGTTACATGCCAGACATCCGGATGTTCACACAAATATTTCAGATTCTCTATTCCTTGTGTATTGACAATAACATGGTCATTACCTAAGTCTTCCGCCTGCGCCCGTACATCTATCCCACCTGAAAAATGCAAGGAAGGATCTTTCTGTTTTTCCTGATTCCAACGCTCTCTGTTCTCTTCTCTTTCAGAAGCATCCTTACCCGGAAATATACGGTATCCCCATTCAATAGCCCACTTATCATATTCGCCGACACGTACCCGCCTGTTTTTCAAATCAACCTTATCTTGAGGACGCAAAGCGTAATTATATCGTACATAGTCCATTATGGAACTTCCTATACTATATCGACTCAAAAAGTCATTATCACGCAACTGGTCTATGGAATAATGGGAACTACCCAGAAAGTTATGTTCCAATCCCAATGTGTGACCCACTTCATGAATGAATACTTGTTTTATCTGTTCCAATTGCAAAGAGTCCGGAAATTCTATGTTCCATGCCTGCGGGTCATTGGCTCCACATTGAGCAAAATACCATTTTTGCTCCAAATTCAACACGCTGCTGAAAATACCGACGTGACAAGCAATAATCTCTCCGGACCGGGATTCACAAGGAGTCGGCCCATAAGCATTATTCTGTCCTGATATCTTCCATGAAATAAACGGATAAGTACTGTCATAAATACTAAAATCCGGATCTTCTTCGGCAGTGGGAGCCAATCGTGCATCAATGGCATTCTTAAATCCGGCTTGCTCGAAAGCAGGACGCCAGTCACGTACTGCCTCAATAATGCAACCAATATACTTTTCCGGCGTGTTGCGATCTATATAAAAGATAATAGGTTGTATCGGCTCCACTAATTCCCCTTTCATGTACTTTTCCTTGTCTTCCGGCTTTATCTCCAAACGCCACCGTTTGATAACAGCTTTCCGGACAGCGGGCTGATCGCCTTGAAAACATTCCTTGCCGATGGAAAAGTAGGCTCCGCTATTTGCAGAAACTGCTTCCAATGGCTTTTTTGATAATAATTTAATGCAAATACCCGTATCCCAATCACCAATATAAGACGGAGAAACAGGTTTGCCGGGCATTCCTATTGACGAACTTCGATAAGCCCGTGATATATGAACCAACAAGCGGTTGTCATATCCCTTGATTTCCTTGATGCAATCTTTCTCTTTTAAACGTGAACCTACCAATAAATCAAAAGATACAATATCGAGCGTAAACAAAGGGAAATCTTTTAATACCTCGCCAATCTCTATCAAACTACTTCCTTGAGTCTTTGCTTTGACCGGCAATCTTTTATAAAGTCTGCTATTCCCACGTTGGGCAGCAATCTTTGCATATATCCCTGCAGGATTTTCAATAATCCTTTCATTCAACGGATCTACTATCCACAATTCATCACCCTGTTTCCTGAAACTGAAGAATACCGGACCTATCATATCACCCGAATATCCGAATTTCTTCTCCATATCCCGATCCGGACGGGCAGGAGCAGTCAAGATAGTAGTTGTTACGGCAAATTCACGTCCAATCAATGAATCCGGAATTTCCCAATATATATGTTTACCACTTCGATAAGTAGTAAACATACCGGGAATAACTTCCACTGGTGCTCCTTCTTTTAGAAAAGTAGCCATATTTGGCTGTTGCCCGTACAAAAAAGTACAGGCAACTGCAAGAAATATTGCACTGATAATTCCTTTTAGCATAAAGAGCGATTTATACTATTCATAATTATAGCTAATATCAACAATCTTCCCAATGAGTTGCTCGGGATCTTCGTAAACACAAATGCTGTTTTCTTCGCGGGATACATCACCTGCCACTGTCAGTTGCAATTCTACAACTACACCTTTATCAGCTGTATTGATGCCTAATCCGAGAGACATGCCGAGTTTCTCCTTATATTCACCAGTCTCCTCATCGTCATCTTCCTCTCTCACACTTTCAGAATCTTTAAATTTCAATGCAACTATCTGTGCTGACGGATCAGTTTCATAAGTATAAAGTTCAATTGCCCTTCCGCGATCAAGATCAATGCGATATAATTTATTACCCGATGTCATAAATATAAGATTTGCCGTATACGCGTAAGAAGCTGCAAATTTTGCTGTTTCTACATTTACTTCGGACGGTAAGGCAATCGTATACTGGGCAGCACAAATCGGATCTTCATCTTGCGCACTGAATTTAAACACAGTCAGCTCTTTTCCGTTCCGAGGAGAAGCAATCGCATAAGCAAAATTTCCCCAATTTCCACCCGTAACAATATCATGTATTTCTAAAGACGGATCAATTACATCCGGATCAAACAAATTAGATTCGTCTGACATTGAATACGTGGATACAGGCTTCTGGTCACTCCATTTAGTACCATAATTACGTATATTTTGAGTAGCCTGATTCATCATATAATCATAATAACCCGGAATAGATGCACTAAGAAAACGATGACTTTCAGAATCAAAAAACAAAAAGCCTCCTCCATACGAACCATAAGCAGAAATAGCAGGAAACTCACTTTCCTTTTTTACCGAGAAAGGTACACAAAATCCATCCATAGGAGCACAATATGCTTTTCCACTATTCACAAACAACTCACCATGAGTACTCATCTTATAGAACTCAATATTCAACGGTTCCCCTTTTCCCGCTGGTTCAAAAAGTATTTTATTCGACGGATATCTCGTTATTAAAGTACTTGGAGTCAACAAGGCCAAGCCCCGATCGGTTACCACCATTAACGCCGGACTTACTTTAAAACCAAAAAAACCCAGCATACTACTTAAAAACGAATCTCCATAATTTTTTCTTGCACTTACCGCCAAAGGTTTTCCTTCTAACGGAAATGACTGATTCAGTTCTGATTTAAAGACATCCGGATAAACATAATATCCTTCCGGAGTACCCTCTATCGCTCCTAATACTCCCTTTCCTTCTTTTTCCTGCAATACAAACCAGCAAGGATTTAAAGGACGAATAATTGCAACTTCACCTATCTGATACCAGGTTGTTCCATTCTTTTTATCCGTAATGACCAACATTAAACCTATATTTTCCGATTCATAAGGCTCGACTGTTACTTTACATTCTTTGCCTACGGAATAATCTTTATAATCACTAAGTCTGTCCGACCCCGCTTTCTTTCCTTCGATTGTTTTCTTCCATTGAAACACAAGGTTTTCCTCATTTTGCTCCAAAGTCTGAGAAATCTCGGGTATAATTGAAATTTCCACTGCTTCCTCTTTAGGCATACGTACCTTCGTTTCAGGTATTACGATAGCCATCGTATTTACATCATGATAATCGTAATCTCCCTTGTCATCGTAACAGCCTGTTTGCAATAAAGCCGATCCGACAAAACTTGCTATATAGATGATATATTTTCTCATAACATTTCTTTTAGTCTTATTCATAATCAATTTCATCACCGTCTTCGCCTAGAATAGGAGGATTTCCTGCTTCAATGTATTCTTTGTAAGCTTGTTTGACCTTGTCAACATCCTCATCTTCCAGATCATCCCACACACGTTGGCATACATCCATAATAAACATATACTTATTATCACTATAACTGCCAAATATCCAATCTTCCCACTCATCCGGCTTCAGTTCCCACCTGACATTTAACACTTCCTGATTCTTTTCTACCAATCCTTTGTCAAACTGATGGAGAGGGTTATCCAAATCAAATTCCAAGTAACAACCATACACATTTCTACCGGACTCTACTTTCGGTCGGTTAATCTTATAGTAAAATACCTGGCAAATCGTATCAAGTTCAGTATATGTATACTTGCTGATTAATAGTACATCTACTGAATTCTGATAATCGCTATTCGGGGTAACTTTCACACAGAAATCACGATTCTCTTTCAAAAGATCCCCTTGTATTCTTACCGTAAAACTGTCTACAGCATAAGGGTCATCTATCTTCACATAGTCCGTATCAACCAAAGTACGGACATGTGTGCTACTATAGAAATTGATACGAGGTGTCTGGTCATATAAGTCTATCTCGTTTTCACTGCATCCCACATAGATGCCGCAAACAAGAATAGCTAAAACAAAATATATAATACGTTTCATAATGCTTCATCATTTAGAGTTGTTTCCAAAAATATACTCATCATCCGGCAACGTCATCTGATAATGGGCTTCAGTCATCGTTTCAATCCCACAACCATGATAGGTGCTATAATTATGCGCTTTCAGGAAGTAGAAAAGCTGACCTTCCGCGAAATATTCTTTTCTATATTCTTTCATTATCTCATTGATACGTTTAGTCTGATTTTTGTCTTCTTCCGAAGTAGTATCAAGATCATCATATCCAGTAGTTATAATCTCGTCACTGTAAGAGATACCACGTGCAAAACGTACGGTATTCAATGCATCAGCACTTTCTGATGCAGAAGATGCACATTCCGCTACAATATAATACATTTCGGGCAAGCGTATCAAAGGAACTGCATTAGCACCGGAATAAGCATATCCGCCATTCAACGGTTTCTGGTTATATTTTCTACAAAAAACATCTGTTTGACTTGCCCCATTAACAACTTCAAACATTTCCGTATTTTTTCTCCAGTCGGTATTCCCTGCATCGGCTGTTTCATAGAAGAATTTGAATTTATCTCCATCCAGATAGAAACGTTGCTGAGTATTGGTATTCTCCATATCCATATAGTTACCAATAAGCAAGTTGGAGAATTCATTCACTGTTATTCCAAATATTTGCTCTGCATAGCGTATGGAATTGTAATTGGAAGCAGTCTGCGACTTGTACAATGCAAAATACTTAGAGGCAGCAATTACCTCTTTAGCATACTCCGTGGCCAATCCTTTACTTTCCGCATCACCTTTGTAACAATATACACGAGCCAGCATAGCTTTAACCGCATATAGATTCATACGAAACTCACGATTGACAAGAAAATGATTTTTATCTATAAAATCTTCATCCGTCTGATCGGTAAAGAAATCAAGAGGATCACTCTCTTTCAGTAATTTTTCAGCGTCATTCAAATCTTTGAGAATAGCGTCAACCACTTCACTGGCTGGTAAAACAGGAGTGGCATCCTTATCAAAAGCAATACGGTAGGGTATAGCTTTGGATGCAGGATGTTCTTTATAAACAGGACCGAACATACGCAACAAATCAAAGTGAAGAAAAGCGCGAAGCCCGAGTGCCTCTCCCTTCATAGTTTCATAATAGCGTTCGGTAACTAAAACATCTTTATTTTTGTCTACGTACTCCAAGAAGTTATTAATATTGGCTATGATGTTATACATCGTTGAGTAAATCCCATTCTTCTTACTCAAAAACATGTTCTCATAATCGAACACGATACTTTGGTCGAAAACAGCATTTGTATTATACCCCGGATAATCGGAATATAATCCTGCCAACTCATCCAAATAAGCATAAGTCAAGTCTCCGGCATATAATGTCGTGGTTCCCAACTTCAAATAAATACCTGTAAGCGCATCCTTAAATCCTGATTCCGACTCAAATTGCTTGTCGGTAGGAATAGAAGTCTTCGGAGATACATCCAACCAGTCGCTGCAAGACATAAGTCCCAGCATTGTTGTTGTTAATAGTATATATATTATCTGTTTCATACAAATAGGTTTTTAATTAGAAAGCAACATTCAGAGCAAATGTAAACTGACGGGAATACGGATAGTACAAACCTCTTTCGCGTTTCACTGTAGACCAATAGAAAAAGTCTTCCATATTAAACGTCACTTTAGCGGAACTCAATCCCCAATGACTAATAAATTTTGTATTAGTACGATCCATACGATAGTAAACAGACAACGAACTTCCCTGGAATATATTTTCATCCATTATAAACCGGGAAGTGGCTTTCGTTTCCAAACCGTTAGGATTAAGAACACGGAACTGTGCCTTATCACCCGGTTTCGCCCAACGTAGCTGAGTTACCCGTCGATCTACATTATATTTCAAATTAGCATTTTCCACCTTGTCAAGCAAGGTCTGATTATATACCTGACCGCCAAACTGATACCTGAAGCTGACATCTGCTCCCCAACCTCTGTATGTAAAGGAAGAATTAATATATCCTTGCCATTTAGGTTCTGTATTACCAATAGGTACTACATCATTCGCACTCCAGTTAACGGCACTCGTCATCTCCCCGTTACGTTTCAATAATATTTCATCTCCGGAAGCCGGATCAATACCTAATGAACGTACTACCCAAATACGGGAAAGAGATTCACCTTCTTCATAACGTGGCAACGGCGTATCTTTTAAATCTGATGCACTTTTATCATTTCTGTATTTCATCGCTTCCGATATTTTCAATAGTTTGTCAGTATTATGAGAACCGTTTACTGTAATTGTCCAATAAGCTTGTTTAGCAGTGTTTTTATAAGGAATAGCCGAGAGAGAAATTTCCCAACCCTTATTCTCTATCTTTCCCAGATTTTCCGGATAACTGCTGAAACCAAGAGAAGGAGCAAGACTTATATTGGCAACCATATTATCTGTTATTTTCCGATAATATTCCACACGTGCAGTAAAACGCTGATCGAAAAAACCGAGTTCCAAGGCAAGATTAGTACTTTTTGTAGTCTGCCATTTTAAACTTTCATTATGCATAGCCAAGATTTCCGAACCTGTTGCATCCGACGAGTAATAAGGAAGCAGTAAATTGGAATATGTATAATAACCATGTGCCTGATAAGGATCAAAACCTTGGGAACCGGTCGTACCGTATGTACCCCTCAAAATGAAATCGGAAATAAAAGATACATCTTTCAAAAAGTTCTCTTTTTTCAAATCCCAACGTAATCCGGTTGACCAGAAAGGAGCCCAACGGTTATTTTTTCCAAACTGTGATGAACCGTCCAAGCGTATATTAAAGTCGAACGAATACTTATATTTATAAGAATAGCCTCCAGCAGCTACCCAACCAATGGAGCGCGTTGTCCTCTCATCTCCTGTCACCTTCTCATTATATTTCTTACCAAACAACAAGTTATCCATATTATCATTCGGGAAACCAGTCACATAGTTTCCATAAGTCTCCGAATTATTCTCCAATACACTCATACGTGCATTAGCAGTCAGGTAGTGATCTTCCAGTTGCTTATTCCAGCTTCCTGTTAAATCTATGCCCCAATTGACAGCTTCGCTCTGACTTCTGCGGTAATCACCTCTTAAGGTAGGATCAGTCACATTATCAAAAAGCGTATGTTGTGCAGGACGAAAAATATCACGATGTCCTACGCTCTTGGACAGATTAAAAGCTCCTTCAAACCGTAATTCATTAGTAGGATTATATTCCACCTTGAAAAGTTCACGTACTGTAAAGTTTTTACTTTGGTCTTTACTGTTGAATGTCGTATTATACATCGGATTCAGGTAGCTCGACTCACCACCCACTCCTTCGAAATTATCAAGCCGTTTTTGTATTTCTCCGTTCTCTCCATATGGACGCAGATAAGGATTCAAGCGGGTATATTCACTAAAACTTCCCCACGGAGACTCATTAGCCACCGAATTATCCAACGTAATGCTATTCTTTAACAACACTTTTTTCAGGCGATACTGAAAATCAAGTGAACCGGTCAATACATCACGCTTACTGTCTTTCATCACACCCGGAGAACTATTATATCCGACATACATCCGATAACGCAAGGCTTCGTCACCACCTTCCAACGTAACCGTATGTCGTTGTTGGAAAGCTGTTTGCAAAGGCTTGCCCAGCCAATAAGTATTTACTCCTGCCAGCACTTCACGCAATTTAGATTGATAGAGCTGCCATTTTTCAACTGTCTCGCCACCGTATGTATAAAGCCCGCTTTGCAACTCTGCGTCTATCTTCTCTCTTGCATTCATTAAATTATATCCGGTCATATCCGGAGCTTCAATACGAAGTTCCCCACCATAAGTCACCCAAATCCGTCCCGGTTTGGGAGTCTTGCTTTCGATAACAATTACTCCATTTGCCGCACGCGAGCCGTAAATAGCTGTAGCTGCCGCATCTTTCAACACAACAATAGAAGCAACACGGTCGGGATCCATATCGGCAAGTGTCTGTATGGTGATTTCAAATCCGTCCATGATAAGCAGCGGTTGATTGGCATAGGTCTCATATTCGCCCTGAACTGCTAATACGTCATTACTGGTAGAATTAAAATCTACCGCAGACTGTGTAGCCATATCCATATTTGCACCGCCACGCATACGCATATCAGGCAGATTATTCGGATTAGACCCCATATTTATATTATCCATGATGCGAAGCCCGGGAGCGACAGCAGCTATCGCTTTAGCCACATTATTCGTACTATATTTTTTCAGGTCTTCACCCTTGATAGTAACAGCAGAACCGGTGAATCCCTCTTTCTTCCTATTGAACATACCTGTCACCACTACCTCATCCAGCGCCTTTGTATCAGACTTCATCACTACCGACATATAGGATGAAGGATTCAAGAACTGGGTTTCCAAACCTACATACGATATTCTGACTCGGCTATCTTTCGGAACATCAGAGAGCTGAAAATTACCATTATTATCTGTAATAGTACGGATATTACTAGGACCTTCCACTATAATAGTGGCACCAATAACCGGAAGTCCGTCTTCCTCGGAAAAAACTTTTCCCTTTACTTGTGAGAAAAACTTCTTAGAATCTTTTTTTGTGATATTTATGAATTGTCCGTCAATGTGGTATTTTAACGGGTTTTTTCCAATAATCACTTTCAATGCTTCATCAACTGTAGCTTTTTCTACTTTTCCTGTAGAAGTATAAGAACTGATTTCATCGTAGATAAAAAGCACTTTATATCCCGATACCTTTTCAAAACGTTTAAAAATAGAGGGCAACCCTTCATTTTTAAACTCCATTGTTAGTTGCTTTTCCTTACCTGTTTGTGCTTCAACACGCCATGAATAAGCAAAAAGGAAAAACAAGAATAAAACAATGAACTTTTGTGCTTGATTCTTTTTCATAAGCCTGAATAGTTAAATAATATTTCATTCTTTTAATTGTATACGAAGTTTAAAAAAGAATGGTTACCCTTAAAAGAGTTTTTTTTCAGAAATATATTTTTCTATTCAGATTTATATCTTTTTGCTTGCTTTTTATTCGATAATTAGTTTTCCTGCTTCAAAATAAGCATGTATTCTCTCCATTCGATTCAATAATTCAATCAAGTGAAAGATGTCTTGATGACGATTTGCAAAGAAATGCATACGAAGATCCATAATTTTGCTGTTGCGGAACTCAATATCTATATTATACCAACGCCCTATTTCTTTCATCATGTCAACCAGAGCAACATCGTCAAAATAGAAAAATCCTTCCTTCCAATATAAAAATGATTCAATATCCACCTCTTTCACAGCAAATGTTCCGTTAGAAGAAAGTTGTGCACTTTGTCCCGGCATCATTTCAACACTATGAACTCCACAAGTATCGCTAACAGCCACTTTTCCTGTAATGAGCGTAACACGAACGTCAGTAGGAGAGTAGCTACGCACATTAAATTCCGTTCCTAATACGCGAACCTGTATATTTCCACTTTTCACAATAAAAGGATGTTCTGCATCTTTAGTAACTTTAAAATAAGCTTCACCTCCCAAAGAGACGACTCTTTCTTTTCCTTTAAAAATCGTAGGGTAAGCTAATCGGCTGTCTGAATTCAAGAAGACTTCGGTTCCTTCGGATAAAACAACTTTGAATGTCTCTCCCCTGGGAATACTTAATCTATGTATCTGTATTCTCTGCTTTCCCACTTCCTTAGTTTCTGTTTGAAGAAGAGCGCGACTATAATCTATTTCTTTAGAAGACAACTGTGCAGCGGAAGAAGACGAAAAAGATTCTACTACTTCTTTCAGTGGCTTTACTTCTTTCTCATCATTCACTTGTAAAGTGACTTGTTGGGCAACATGATTGGCTTGAAACACTTGAATGATTTCCGGTTGCGACGAAATCATCATTGCACGCAAAACTAAAATTATGACAACAGTTGCCGCTACACCTGTGATACTGGCCCACAACAGTATGCGTGTATTTTTTCTTCGATCGTTTTTAGAATGTTTATTATGAAAATCTGCCAGTTCATTCCGGACATCAATTGCCAGCATATTTTGTTTTTTCTGCATCTCTATCACAATTTCTGCCAAATCAGAACATGCTTGCAAGCACTCCTCATCTTCTTTCAAATTATGTAGGGATATTCAGTAAATGTTCCTCTTTCTAAAAAATCAAGAGAAAAGCTTTGCT
>OBZC01000140.1_pt1 | contig 99144 bp, 91 predicted proteins | sample 1538231 | NCBI WGS metagenome assembly OBZC01 (sample SAMEA2580225, study PRJEB22360) | human gut metagenome | biome: human gut; feature: human-associated habitat; material: faeces | place: Denmark | collected 2008/2010 | reverse complement strand
ATTTAAAATGGGTATATACAGAAAAAGAAATGTCCACTAGATAGGTAGTAGTTTAGGCGAAAGAAGGGTACAGAGAAGCTTGCTCCTATCATCTGTGCCCACGCTGAGGCGGAAGAAGGGCACAGAGAAGCTTGCCCCTATCATCTGTGCCCACGCTGAGGCGGAAGAAGGGCACAGAGAAGCTTGCTCCTATCATCTGTGTCCACGCTGAGGCGAAAGAAGGGTACAGAGAAGCTTGCTCCTATCTCCTGTGCCCACGTTGAGGCGGAAGAAGGGCATAGACTAGCTTGCTCCTATCTCCTGTGCCCACACTGAGGCAAAAGAATGGGTACAGGCGGAACTTGTCCGGTCTACGGCAGCCCTACGTTACGAGCCATGCATTCAATTCATAAATGTGTCGCAAAGGGCGCTCCACATTTATTGGCAGTTCTCTGCAATGAGCCACGCTATTCATAAGATTGTCAGCAAAAGGCGCTGCCAATCGCATTTCTCTTCGCGGCGTTCGCCGCATCACGGCAAAAATAAAAACCGTAATTTGTGAGCAAGCTCCCAATCACGGTTCTTATTTTGCCTATGCGCGGCTCATTGCCCGCGTAACTCTCAATTTACATCTTTAATGGAACGTGAAGGAATCTCCGTTCTCCACGATACAGATCATGGTCTTGCCGGTATTGAGTACAATCTCATCGCCGTTGTCATCATAATACTTCGTCGCACCGTAATCGGAAGTCTTCTCCCAGTTGACATGAATACCACGTCCGTTTGTGAAGAACCACCCATCCCGTGTGGTGTCGTGACACTGGAACGCCAGATATCCTTCGCCCAATTCCTCGTAAAAGGTATTCTGCACCAAAATGTTTTTAAAGGACAATTGCTTCCCGGTGACGGCGTCGATATGAGGGCCGTCCGAACTGCCGGACAGATGCTGGGATCTGTAATAGAGTCCATCATCCTCATTGAATTCAAAATAACATCTTGTCAGGGGATAACATCCCGACATATCAATATAGGTGGCATCTTTTGCTTTGGAGCCGTATTGATCAAGTGTATTCGGCTCTGCCTTTGTGGCAAAACGGAAATGATTCTCGTCGGTGAGGCCACGATAATTTAAGCTGTATCCCTTTTTCTCAATGACTTTTAACAGACCTGCACCGGAAGCATAAGCGTTGTGAGGCTTGCTGCGGTCACTGGTGCGGAAGAAAGCCTCGTCGTCCGTGCCGGAAGTACCGTCAATATTCTGCGTATCCGGTTCTGCCATCAGCTCGTTGATAAAAAAAGGTCCTCCGAAATGTACTAAAAAGGCATCCCACTCAAATGCCCAGTAAGCGTAATAATCACGCAGGCTGCGGATATTACCGATCTTGTCCATATCTTCCCAGCCTTCATAGATTGCCATCATGCGTGTCATACGGTTCTCAACATTGGCTTCATAGATAATGGAAGCTTCAGACAGACTGTACTGTGGAATCGCGGAAGCTTCATTGGGGATCATGACTGCGATGGGGCGGGTTGCTGCGACATCCGCATCCACCCACTCATTGGTCAGACGGCTGCGTACCATACCTTCCACAGGCGGATTGGTATCGTCCTCCACCACGATCGTCACCGGATCCGGCATTTTTTCACCGGAGGTTGCATTGGAAGCCGGGCTGTCCTCCGGCAGGATCGGGCTCAATATATTGTTATTATTGTTCTGCTGGCCACAGGCGGTCAACAGGAGAGAAGCGGACAGGCAAAGCGCGGTGGCTCTTAACAGTGTCCTAGTTCTGCTTTTGAAAAAACACATACAAATGTCACCTCTGTCAAGTATAATGGACGAATCTTAAAATACAAAAGTGTAAAGAATCACACTGCAGAAAATTCCTAAAATGGCTCCCATCAATACCTGCAAGGGCGTATGTCCTACGAATTCTTTTAATTTATCGTGGGCGGATATTTCACTGCGCCCCATATCCTCAAATACCTTCAGCATCTCATTTAATAGCTGAGCCTGAATACCGGTCTCTCTGCGGACACCCATGGCATCGTACATTACGATAATCGCAAGGATCAGGGAGATGGCGAACTCGAAGCTTCCGGCACCGTATTCGTAGCATACCGCCGTCACCAGGGAGCACACAGTGGCGGAATGAGAACTTGGCATGCCACCGCTGCCTACGAGACGTTCCGCTACGAATTTTTTGGAGACGATGAGATGGATGATGGTCTTAAGCACCTGAGCCACCAGCCAGCCGCATGCAGCGGTCAGAAAAATATGATTACTGAAAAATTCCTGAAAAAAGTTCATTATTTACCTCGTTTCCGGTATGCCCTTATCCCACAGATGGACATACATAAGCTTAGTATAATCCAAAAAGCGGAAAAAGTACAGTGTTGACCTTGAAATGATATGCATTTGGATAGTATAATGAAACCATCCGGACAAGAATTATCCCCGGAATATATATAAGGAGACTTATGGGATGAGCCTGTTGAGCGTAATAGTACCCTGCTATAATGAAGAAGAGAGCGTTGCCCTGTTTTATCAGGAGCTGACGAAGAACGATACATTTTTCAAAGAAAAAGACATCGAACTGGAGCTGCTCTATATTGATGACGGATCGAAGGACGGCACTGTGCGAGAGGTCAAAAAGCTGATCGAGGCAGATCCGCGGGTCCATATCATCTCTTTTTCAAGGAATTTCGGAAAAGAAGCAGCTATGTTCGCCGGCCTGGAGAAGTCAAAGGGAGACTACGTGGTAATGATGGATGTGGATCTGCAGGATCCCCCCTCTCTGCTTCCGGAGATGTTCGAGTGGATCTGGAAGGGTTATGATTCTGTGGCAACGAGGCGTGTGACCCGTAAGGGCGAACCGCCGATCCGCAGCTTTTTCGCCAGAAGGTTTTATCAGCTGATGAAAAAAATCTCCAAGACGGAGATGATGGACGGCGCCAGAGATTATCGCCTGATGACCCGTCAGATGGTGGATGCCATTCTGTCCATGCGGGAGTACAACCGTTTTACCAAGGGAATCTTCGGCTGGGTAGGTTTCCACACCAAGTGGCTGGAGTATGAAAATGTGGAGCGTGCCAAGGGGGAGACCAAGTGGAATTTCTGGAAGCTGTTGGTATATTCCCTGGATGGAATTACCGCGTTCTCCACGGCACCGCTTTTGATTGCTTCGTTTGTCGGCGTATTGTTCTGCGTGATCGCTTTTATGATGATCATTTTTATTATTGTGCGTAAGCTGATCTTCGGAGATCCGGTATCCGGCTGGCCTTCGCTGGTATGTATTATCCTGATGACCAGTGGGGTACAGTTCTTCTGCACCGGCATTTTGGGACAGTATCTGGCAAAAGCTTACATGGAAGTGAAACGCAGACCGATTTATCTGGTAAAAGAAGAAATTTAAGCCTTTTTGAGTGAAAAAGTGTTACAAAACAGGGGGGAAATGTAACATTTTTACTTTCTTAACTATATTTTAACGAAAAAATGTCTTTTCAAAAATCGACAGCTATGATACTATTTCTTTATCAGTCACTGCCAGGGAGCAATACTCGACAAGTAAAAAGGGGGACTTGTTTTGGATATTGTTGCAGTAAAAGATTCAGAGTTAGAGAGATATGTAACCAAAATCATGTTGGAGATAGGGGTTCCGGCTCATTTGAAGGGGTATCACTATTTACGGGATGCAATCATTTTGTCAGGAAAAGACATGGAGGTAGTAAGCAGCGTCACCAAGCTGTTATATCCTACGATCGCGAAGCATTTCCGGACCACTGACCAGAAGGTGGAACGAGCGATCAGGAATGCCATTGAAGTGTCCTGGTCGAGAGGAAATGTCGAGACATTCGAGAAGATTTTTGGCTATTCTGTAGCTACCGGAAGGACGAGACCTACGAACAGCGAGTATATCGCCCGTATCGCGGATAACATCCGACTGGATTATAAGGCTATGTAACATATTGTTTTTGTTGTAGAGATCGGGAGAGTTGATCATGTAGATGCAGTATTCTCCCCGGCAGACTGATAGGAGCCATGTACCGAAAGGGGAAGTTTCGGTATGTGGCTTTTTTATGGTACGTTTATGGTACGTTCTGAAACGTAATATTTGTCAAGTTCCTATAAATATGATAAGATGTACAAAAGCCTGCGTTTCAATCAGCGGGCGTTGGGAGATAAAATGACTTTTCGGACATCAGATATTTTGATCGGGGGGAGCCTGATCATCATCGGGCTGACGGAAGTCGCCCATTTGGCAGGCTGCCTGTTAGGGTGGTCTTTTTTGACTGTAACGGATCTGATGCTGGCAGAGATCGTGATTATGGTGATCGCGGCAATCCTGATCAGCCTGATCAGACATAAAAAGGCAGTGGCAGTCACCGTTATTGCCGGTAAAACGGCACCGGAGAAGAAAAAAGTATTAAGAACGCAGCGGATTCTGACAGGAATTTTGGCGTTTTTCATATTGTTGCAGATCTTGCGGATCCTTACGGGAGAACGGGCATGGCTGGACGGAGATATGACACTGGAGACGGTGAATACCTTCCTTAAGGAGAATGCCATCTATACCGTGGATCCCCTTACGGGAGTTCCCTATACCGTAGCAATGCCGCTGAGGCTTCGGATACTGTGCCTTCCGACCCTGTACGGGGCTGTCTGCAGATGGACGGGGATGGGCGCAGCGGATGTAGTATACCGGCTGATTCCTTGCGTGACATTATTGCTTGGATATGCGGCTTACGGCAGGCTGGGAGCCGTTATTTTCGGAGAAGATGGGACGAAGAGGAAGACCTTTCTGCTGATCGTGGGAATACTGTTTTGTGCAGGAGCGTATATGCCCGGCATGGACGGCTTTGATATTTTCTACGGAGGCTTCCGCGGAGTGACGATCCGGGCAGTGGTACTACTTCCGTATCTGATCGCCTGTCTGATGGAGAGAAAGTACTTCGGCGTGGTCCTGTGTGTGCTGGCGGAAGCCTGTATGGTGTGGACCCTGTACGGTGCCGGAGTCTGCCTGCTTGTGATGCTTGGCTGGATCGTGCTTCATAAGCTGCTTTCACTGCTTCCCGGCAGACGGAAAAAGGAGGCGGCAGGATGACACTATTAAAAACCGCCCTGAATGGCTGGACCGATTATACGCAACACGGAAAATTCACGGCACTATTGCTGGTGGCAATACTGTATCTCGGATATACGATCCACAGGCGGAATGCCCTTTATGCCGGAGCAGGCAGCAAGGATCGCAATAAGACAACCATGACATTATGGCTGTATTCCGGGCTGACGGCATTTGCATGCATCTGCCCGTTGAGCGCACTTTTTCTGATGAAATACCAGACTGCATTTTATTCGTATGTATGGATCTGGGCAGTGGTGCCGCAGACAGCGCTGATCGCATGGGCTGCTGCAGAATTTTTATGCGGATTATGGAAAAAAAGAACTCTTACGAATCTTATGGCAACGGTGATCTTACTGGGAATTGCGTTCTTAAGCGGCAATCCGGTATCGGAATGGACGAAAGAGCAGACCGCACAGATCCCTGTCATGGATGTGACGATACAACAGAATCCCGAAACGTCACCCTGGGAGACGCTGGCAAGCCTTACGGAATACCGGCTTGCGGAGAGCGGAGAAGGCAGCTTTACTCTGTGGGCACCGAAGGAGCTCATGGCAGCCGCCAGGGCGTACAGTGCGGAGATCTATCCGGTGTACGGCAGGAGCATCTGGGATGCTTCTCTGGGAAGCTATTCCTATGACACCTATGCGACCGGACAGGAGGATCTGTATCTGTGGATGAGCCATCTGGAAGCCGCCGGAGAGACGGAATATGTACGTATGGATGAGAGTACCGGAGCGCGGACGATCGATTTCGCGGATTGCCTGAAATATGCGGCAGAGAAAAATGTGGATATCGTTCTGCTCCCGGGGAATCTGCCAGAGGAGACACTCTCAGAACTGCAAAATGCTGCCGGGAGTAAGCTACAGCCTCTGAATGGATACTATCTGTTGACGATGCAGAAGTGAGCGGCGTAGCGGATGAGTGACGGAGACTAAGAGTTGTAAGAATAATGAGCCTGCGGATGAAAGCACGCAGGCCACTGAAAGGCATTGGTATTATCATGGAACAGGATATGATCAGTATTGTGGTGCCGGTGTACCGGGCTGAAAAATATATTGAAGAGACCATGGACTGTGTGCGCGCCCAGACCTATACGGACTGGGAGCTGCTGCTCATTGAAGACTGCGGTCCGGATCAGAGCAGACAGCGGATCGAGGAGTATATACAGCGCACCGGGGATGGCAGGATCAGACTACTGACCCATCCGACGAACCTGGGGGCGGCGAGAGCGCGGAACCTGGGAGTCAATGAGGCAAGGGGAAGATATCTTGCCTATCTGGATGCGGATGACCTGTGGGTGCCGGATAAGCTTAAGAAAGAGCTTGCTTTTCTGAAAGAGAGACAGGCTGCCTTCGTGTTCACCGGGTACGAGTTCGCGGACGAGAACGGCAAGGGAACCGGAAAAGTGGTTCGCGTTCCTGCCACCATTACGTATAAAGAAGCATTGAAAAATACCACGATCTTTACCAGCACCGTGATGTTTGACATGGAACAGCTGTCAAAAGAGCAGCTGCAGATGCCACAGATCAAAAGCGAAGATACCGCTCTGTGGTGGAGAATACTGCGGCAGGGTTATGTAGCTTGTGGTTTGGATGAAAATTTGGTAAAATATCGGAGAGCGGGGAAATCCCTGTCATCCAATAAACTGGAAGCTCTGCGCAGAATATGGAATCTGTACCGCAAGGCAGAGGGAATGTCTGTGATAAACAGTGCGTGGCATTTCTGCTTCTGGGCGGTGCGGGCAGTGCAGCGGAGAATATAGAAGGATGCCGGGGCAAGAGCCTTGGCCCGCATGAGCATCAAAGTATGGAAACAGATTTGGAGGAGTTTGTCTTGGATACAAACAATTATTACGTGAATAGATTGCGGAGAAGGGAATCCTTCAAGCGATTGATCAATATAGGATTGTCAGCGATCTGCCTGCTTTTGGAGATCGCGTTATTTGCTTATATGTGGCAGTTCCATTTCCAGTTCCAGCTGGTAGATCCCTTACAGCAGATCTGGTACAGAGGTTTTCTGTTGGAGAACGGTATTTACAGCGTGATACTGATCTTTTTCTCCGTGACGTATGGCGGTATGCGACTGGGATATCTGAAAAATACAGAGATCATCTTCTCCCAGGTATTTGCCACTCTGATGGCGGATATGCTGATCTATGCGGAATTGTGTATGATGGCGCGAAGCGTTTTCCCGCCGGATATGTTCCTGTTGATGGTAGTCCTGCAGATCATAGCTGTCATTATCTATGCCAATATTGCAAATAAGATTTACCGGACGGCATTCCCTCCCAGAGAGCTGCTGCTGATCCACGGGGACCGTCCCATTGAGGATATCTGTAAAAAGTTCGAGAGCCGCAAGGATAAGTACAAGATCACAAAATGCGAGCATATCAAAAAGGGTTCGCAGGAACTGTGCCGTGAGATTTTAAAGGATTACCAAAACGGTGAGATCACCGCGGTGGTCATTTGGGACATCAATGAGAAGGACCGTAACACAATCCTGAAGTTCTGCTACGCACATTCCATCAGAGTCTATGTGATGCCTAAAATATCAGATGTTATTTTAGTAGGATCCGAGGAATTACACGTATTTGATACGCCGATCCTGTTGACCAGGGAATACTCCTTAAGCATGGAGCAGCGGTTCATCAAGAGATCCATCGATGTGATCTGTTCCCTGATCCTGCTGGTGGTGACATCTCCGTTCATGCTGCTGACAGCCCTGGCGATCAAGCTGTACGACGGAGGTCCCGTATTGTACAAGCAGGTACGCTGCACCATCGGTCAGAGGGAATTCTATATCATGAAGTTCCGCAGTATGCGTACCGATGCGGAAAAAGACGGCGTGGCGCGTCTGGCACAGAAAAATGACAATCGTATCACACCGGTAGGTAAGGTGATCCGCAAGTGCAGACTGGACGAGCTGCCCCAGCTGATCAATATCCTGCGGGGAGATATGTCTTTCATCGGTCCGAGACCGGAGCGGCCGGAGATCATTGCCCAGTATACCGAGGTCATGCCGGAATTCGCATTCCGTATGAAGGTGAAGGCAGGACTGGCGGGCTTCGCCCAGGTATACGGAAAATATAACACATCTCCTTACGATAAATTAAAACTGGATTTAACATATATCGAGAATTATTCGGTATGGCTGGATCTGAAGCTGATGCTTCTGACCCTGAAGGTACTGTTCTGGCCGGACAGCACGGAGGGTGTGGAGAGCGAACAGGTAACAGCCTTCAAGGCAGAGTATGATGGCCGTGCGGAAAAAGATGACAACTGAGAAGGAAAAAGGAGGCACCATGGAAGCAAGCTATGGGAAGGAACCCTTTGATCTGCGGCTGGAGGTCTTGTGCTTATGCCGTAATCTGTGGAAAATACTGGCGGTGACAGTACTGGGAACGGTACTGTTCGGCGGCGGTTATTATGTCAAAAACGTGTTGCTGCAGCCCGATCCCGGGTATGCGGCTTCTTCCACTTATAAGGTAGAATATTTTGAGAACCCCAATGCGGCAGGAGCCTATTATATCAACGAGGCTACCTGGAACAGTCTGATCCATACCGGAGAGTTTTTGGACGGTGTGGAGACACATTTACAGGAGGCAGCTGATCGGGGAGACACGAAGGCAGCAGAGGTCCTGGCGATGGGAAGAGAGAGCATCTCCAGCGCACTTTCCGCCACACTTCCTTCCGATTTCAGTATTCCGATGACGAAAGCTACCTTGCAGGAGCCTGCGGAGAGCGTGGCGCTGGCAGCAGCGGTGGAAGAGACCATGTGCAATGAATTTGCAGAGACCATAGCGGAGATCCGGCTGATCAAAGTACTGGATCATGCGAATCAGGCGGAAGCGGTAGTACCGGATGTGCGTTCGGTCCGCGCCGTAATACTGGCGGCGATACTTTCCTTTTTTTTCGCGGTGGTGATTTCCCTGTTGTGGGAACTGTCCTGCGACAGCATCTGGCTGCCGGCGACACTGCGCAGACGTTACGGACTGAAGGACCTCGGCACGGTGCACAGTGCGGGATTTGCTGAAAATGTGAAATATCTGTTGCAGAAGGCCACGGAGCGTAAGAATATCGGGAATAAGAACACCGGGAATGAGAGCACCGGAAAGGTGGAACTTACTGCCATGGTGTGCGGAATATTGCCGGGAGAGGATCCTGCGGAAGTAATCTCACGACTGCGTACGGCAGTGACTGCGGAGGATGTAAAGACTAGCGAAGAGTGGCAATTCACCGCGGTACCAAGTCCCCTGCTGTGCCCGGAGAGCGCGGAGACACTGCGCGGGGCGGATGCGGTGATCCTGGCGGTACCTGCAGGCCCCCATGTGGGAAAACAGCTCGAGGCAGTCCTGGAATATCTGGCAGCACAGGATTGCACCATAGACGGAGCACTTCTGTGGAATGCGGATGAAGAACTGATCCGCAGATATTATTTTCTTCCGGGAGGAACACAGGAATGAAGGTAGAAGTTCTGGCATCTGTGATGAATACCACACTCCCCGAGGTAGTGGCACATATGAACCTGCAGTCGGATGCGGTGATCATCAACCAGTGCGACCGGCTGGCCTATGAAGAGATGAAGATCGCAGGGCATGGGGGAAGCGCGGAAGCAGATCCGCGGGAAGAATATCTGATACGGTATTACAGCTTCCCGGAGCGGGGTATCGGCAGAAGCCGTAACGAGGCGATCCTGCGGGCAGAGGGTGATATCTGCCTTTTTTCGGATGCGGATATCGTATATGAGGATGGCTACGAAACAGCAATCCTGGCGGAATTTGAGAGGAATCCCGAAGCGGATATGATCATTTTCAACATTACCGTGGAGGAAGAACGCAGAACATATCACATTACAGAGCGGAAACGGGTACGCTGGTATAATTGCGGACGCTACGGGGCGGTAAGCTTTGCCATCCGAAGAGACAGATTACTGGAATCCGGGATCACGTTTTCCCTCCTGTTCGGCGGCGGTGCGAAATACAGCAACGGTGAGGACAGCCTGTTTTTGACAGAATTCATAAAAAAAGGATATCGCGTCTATACCGCGCCGGTGACCATCGGCAGGGAAGAGGCGGGAGAATCCAGCTGGTTTCGGGGCTATAATGAGAAGTTTTTCCACGACAGAGGCGTGCTGTATCATTACCTGTACGGCAGACTGGAGTGGATCCTGGCACTGCGTTTCCTATATGCACATAAGAGCACACTATGCGTCGATGTGCCCCTGAAGCAGGCAAAACGCTGGATGCGGGAAGGCATCCGCGAGGCGAAACGCAGATAGACCGATCGGATCGGGAGCGACACCGATGAAAATATCCTGGGAAAATATCCGGACAGGAAGAAAGGAGCCCCACATGGAGAAAAGTGCACTGGTATATATCGTACTGACGGCGGTAACGCTAGTATTTGGTTGTTTCGTGAGTAACAGTGCCTACACGGCGGGATATCTGTCCGGCAGACGCCTGCCCGGTGCCTGTGTGGGCTATGACAGGCAGCAGGCGAGGAACCTGGTGGCGGAGATCGCCATCTTCGGGCTGCTGTCCGGGGTATCCGCCTGTCGTATCGCAGTAGGCGGTGATTACTGGGTCTACTGGCTGAATTTCCAGCTGATCGATCAGGGGAGACATGTCTCTTATGAAAAGGGCTTCGTAGCTCTGGTGAAATTTTTCCACCTGATCTTCGGGGAAGGCTCGTATCTTCCGATCTTTGGCTTTTTCGCGTTGATCACGGTGTTTTTCTTCCTGAAAGCCCTGCATGATCAGGCAGACTGGTATGTCATGTCGTTATTTTTGCTGCTGACGGAAGGGTTCTATTTTAACAGTATGAATTCCGTGCGCTACTATTTTGCACTGGCGCTGGCGATGTATGCACAGAAATATGTACTGCGGGGCGAATACAGCAAATTTATCCTATGGGTGCTGCTGGGCGCTACGATCCATAAATCGGTGCTGTTAGTCATTCCGGCATACATCATTGCGGATCTGCTGTCGCGGGCAAACTTAAAAAAATGGCATTACGGCGTGGGTGTGCTGCTGATCTTATCCCTGATCTTCGGGCAGGACATCTATCGCAGAATTATATTTTATTTCTATCCGTATTATGAGAATTCCATGTTCGACAACGGACAGATCTCCTGGGCCAATATCGGCAAATGCGTCGGTACCCTGGTGCTGTGCCTGTTCTGCTATCGGAAGTGCATTCGCGAGGACCGCAGATACCGGTATTATTTTTACCTGAATCTGATGGGACTGGTGGTGTATTGCTGCGGATCCTTTATTCCCGAGGTGTCCAGAGTGGGTTATTATCTGATCGCGGCGCAGGTATTCCTGATTCCGGGAGCCTTACAGCGGATCGAAAAAAAGTGGTTCCGCCTGTTGTGCACGGCGGGCTGTGTGGCAGCATTTTTACTGTATTTTGTCCTGCTGCTACGGGAAATGTATGATGTGGAGGTGCGGCTGTTGCCGTATCTGAACTGGATTTTTAATTAAAAAGGTAACTGTTTTTTGAAATTTGATTCGTAATTCCTCCGACGAAAGGAATCGTCTGCGGAATGGAGATTAGCATGAAGGTATTGTGGCTGTGTAATATCATGCTGCCGGCGGTGGCAGAGCATTTTCATAGAGAGAGCTCCAACAAGGAGGGCTGGCTGTCGGGGCTGTTAACGGCAGTGTTAAGCCATGGCGACAGTAACGGCATCGAACTGGCAGTAGCGTTCCCGGTGGCGGAGAGACTGCCTTACAGTGCGGAAGCTGCTGGTAGCGACACAGTAGACGCTGCAGACAGGAAGAATGTCCGGGAGCATCATGATGGAACAGAGGCTTGCGGACATCGGAGCAGATTACGGGGCATATGCATTCCATGTGGGGAGACGTATTTCACTGCCTATGACTTTGTGGAAGATACGACCCGCCCGGATCTGTATGATCCTGCACTGGAACAGGAGCTGCGGGAGATCTGTGAGGATTTCGCACCGGATGTGGTGCATTGCTTCGGAACGGAATATCCACACACCTTGGCTATGTGCAGAGCATTCCCGAGAAAAGACCGGATACTGGTCGGAATACAGGGATTGTGCGCAGTGTATGCGAAGTGCTATTTCGCGGATCTGCCGGAAGCGGTTGTGAATTCCGTGACCTTCCGGGATCTGGTGAAAAAAGATACCTTGAAGCTCCAGCAGGAGAAATTCGCCCGCCGCGGTGAGATGGAGATTGAAGCCATCCGGCTCGCCGGAAATGTCACCGGCAGAACGGCATGGGACAGACATTACACGGGAGAATGGCATCCCGGGGTGACCTATTATCCCATGAATGAGACACTCCGGAGCAATTTTTACGCAGGACAGTGGAGCAGAGAGCAGTGCATTCCCCATTCCATCTTCTTAAGCCAGGGTGATTATCCGATTAAGGGCCTGCACTATATGCTCTTAGCCATGCCGCGGATCCTTAAGCAATTCCCGGATACGGAAGTCTATGTGGCAGGCAACAGCCTGACGGCTTACGGTACATGGAAGGAGAAGCTTAAGATCTCCGCCTATGGACGGTACCTCAGGAAGCTGTTAAAAGAGGGACATCTGGAGGAAAGGATCCATTTCCTCGGCAGACTGTCCGCCCAGCAGATGAAGGAACAGTACTTAAAGAGCCATCTCTTCGTATGCCCGTCCAGTATTGAGAATTCGCCGAACTCCCTGGGGGAAGCGATGCTTTTAGGCATGCCCTGCGTCAGTGCCGAGGTGGGGGGGATCGCCAGTATTTTTGCCGGTGGAGAGGATGGGATCCTCTACCCTGGATTTGTAATTAAAAATAACGACTGTGATTCAAAAAAAGAAGCGCTGGAAAATATCTCCAAATCCCTTGCGGACGCTTGTATTCAGATGTGGAGTGATCCTGTAAAAGAACAGGACTATTGCATAAATGCAAGAAAACATGCAGAGAAAAATCACGATCCGGAGCAAAATTATAAAAAAATGGTGGAAATCTATGCAAAAATTTGTAATGGTGTCTAATTATCTGAATCATCACCAGATTCCCTTCTGCAATGCCATGGAGGAACTGCTTCGGGGAAGCTTTGCTTTTCTGCAGACAGAACCGGTGGAAGAGGAGAGACTCCGCATGGGTTGGAAGGAAGCGGACTACCCGTATCTGGTTCATTACTATACAGAACCGGAAAAGGGCAGACAGCTCATAGAACAGGCGGATGTGGTATTGTTCGGCGGTACCGATGACGAAAGCTTTATTCAGGACAGACTGCATCAGGGGAAGCCCGTGATCCGTTACAGCGAACGACTGTATAAGGAAGCCCAGTGGAAAGCCATATCCCCCAGAGGGCTGGTACAAAAATATAAAGATCACACGCGTTATCGAAACAAAGAAGTCTATCTATTGTGCGCCGGAGCCTATGTGCCGTCGGATTTCCATATCGTACGGGCATATCCGGAGAAAATGTTAAAATGGGGATATTTCCCCGAAAAAAAGGTCTATGATGTGGAGCAGCTGATGGAAGAAAAGGAGCCTGCCACGATCCTGTGGGCAGCCCGGATGATCGACTGGAAGCATCCGGAACTGCCGCTTCGGCTGGCGAAGAGCCTGAAGGAGCAGGGAATCCCGTTCCACCTGGAGATGATAGGCGGAGGAGAACTGGAGCCGGAGGTACGAAGACTACGCAAAGAATACGGACTGGAAGCGGAGGTAGATCTCCCGGGATTTAAGGAGCCTGCCGAAGTGCGGAAAGCTATGGAGCGGGCGGAGATCTATCTGGTCACCAGCGACCGCAAGGAAGGCTGGGGAGCTGTCGTCAATGAAGCCATGAACAGCGGCTGTGCGGTGGTGGCGGATGCCATGATTGGGGCGGTGCCTTACCTCATCCATCCGGAGGAGAACGGCTATGCCTACGAGACCGGGAGAGAGGATCAACTGCTTGCAAGTGTCAGAAGCCTCCTGCAGGACCGCAAGTTGTGCCATTGTATTGGCAGAAATGCCTATGCCACGATAGCGGAAGAATGGAATGCAGAGGTTGCAGCGAAGCGCCTTACGGAATTCTGTGTCGGAAAAGGCTTCCTGAAAGCAGCCGACACGACAGCCGTTACGACATTAGAAGGTGCGGTTTCGGATGAGACAGTCGGATATACACTGCCGACTTGCGGACCCTGTTCGGTGGCACCGGTGATTTCAGAACGGAAAATGTACCGGGAGATGCTGCTGGGGAAGATATGATCCATCCGATGTGGCAAGAACTCCTGTGCTTACTTCACCGTATAAAGCATGTCAAATGTTATTACGGATGCCGGGCATTCAAGGTACAATTGACGTGATATGCACGGTTCTAAATAGTTTCATAAAAGGAAAATGTATGGAAACAGCAACAATAAGTATTATCGTGCCTGTATACAATATTATAGAATACCTGCCCCGTTGCGTGGAAAGCCTGCGGAAGCAGACGTATGACAAGATCGAGATCCTATTGGTGGACGATGGATCCACGGACGGCACCGCTGAACTATGCGACAAGCTGGCGGTGGAGGATGTCAGGATCCGGGTCTTCCATAAACAGAACGGAGGATCCTCTTCGGCCAGGAACCTGGGAATTCAGGAAGCAACAGGTGAATACCTCGGCTTCGTAGACAGCGATGACTATGTGGAACCGGATATGTATGAGAGACTGCTTCAAGCCATAGAGACGACACATCTGCCCATTGCCCAGACCGGCAGGGACGAGATCGACCCGGAGGGGAAGAAGCTTCCGAATATCTGCGAACCGGTAACGGAGAGACAGGAGATTCCGGCGAAGGAGTTCCTGCGGGAGCTGTTAATGCACAGAGGAGACTGCTCCTTCTGCACCAAACTGGTGCGCAGAGAGCTGTTTGAAGAAGAGGGATTCCCCGTGGGAGTATTAAATGAAGATTTTCATCTGCTGGTGAAGCTGTTGACCCGGCGCAGTGGATCCGGTGCGTCGATCCCGGGCATTGTCTGTGTTCCCGGACAGTCCTACCATGTATTTTACCGTCCGGACAGCAATACCAGAAAGCAGACCGGATTTTCCAGAGTCTACGCAGACAATGTGGACAATGCGGATATGGTGCAGAAGCTGGTGGCGGATACCTGGCCGGAGGATGAGGAACTTGCGGAGATTGCATTCCGCTTTGGCATCTTCCAGAGACTGGATTACCTGCTGCATATTCCCACAGAACAGATGACGAAGGATAACGTATTTTACCGGAATGTGGTAAAATACATGCGGAAAACCTGGCGCAGAGCCATGAAAAATCCTTATCTCACTAAGAAAAACAAGTGTTATCACACCATATTTACCATAGCACCCAGGGGAATCCGGGTGCTGCACAAGAAAGTGAAGCATATAGAGTAAATGAAGAGAAAGTTGGCGATTCTGGGAGCGATACTCCTGGTGGCATTCATATTTACCTACGAGGGCAATAGCTATCAGGCGCACGCACTGGATGAAGAGGATCTTGCGTGGATCGCGGAAGCGGGACAGGCACTTAGACAGATCGTGGAAGACAGAGAGGTCATGGCGTTAGTCTACCTGTGTGATGAATACGAGCTTTGCAGCGATGCGTCGGAAGACAGCGCAGCAGTAGTGACGGTACCCAGCGGACAGATGGTAGAGATCCTGGATGTGACGGTGGACGAAGACGGACAGGTCTGGGAAAAAGTGTCCACGGACATGAGCGGTACCGATTACATAGGATATGTCCGCAGAGATTACCTGGCGTGCTCCGATGAACGATTTCTGGAATGGGAAGAATACTACGGGATGAATCTCGGCGGCGCAGCTATGCTTGCCGCAGACGGACAGGGGAATTATGCGGATATCGAACAGTTCCCGGCAGGGTATCAGCCGGCATTAACCGCACTTAAGGAAAAATATCCCAACTGGATATTCGTCAGATACAATACAGAGTTGGACTGGAATACTGTAATCACAAACGAACTGCAGGGAAACAGAAGCCAGGTCAGTGCAAGCTCTCCGGACTGGGCGAAGGGAGACTATTATGGCGCCGGATGGTATAACGCATCCAAACAGGCACTGGAAGCCTATATGGACCCCCGCAATGCCCTGCGGGAAGGCGCCATTTTTCAGTTTGAACAGTTAACTTATAATGAATCCTATCATACGGAAGAGGCAATGAAGACTTTTCTGGAGGATACTTTCATGAATAGCAGTGCAAACGTTCCCGGCACGAACATGAAATTCTATTATATCTTCTATGCGATTGGTAAGGAGGACTGTCGTAGGATAAGCCCTTTCCATCTGGCGGCAAGAGTACTGCAGGAACAGGGAAAAGGAACTTCACCTATTATCTCCGGTACTGTGGCCGGGTATGAAGGCTATTATAATTATTTCAATGTGGGAGCCTCCGGCAGCACTACGCAAGAGATCATTCACAACGGTCTGGAATATGCCAAAAATCATGAGTGGAAAGGTGCTTATTTCTCCATATTGGGGGGAGCAAATCTGCTGGTCAACAACTATATCAGTAATGGACAGGATACTTTATATTTGCAAAAGTATAATGTCTGTAAAAACAGCCCTTACGGATTGTATCAGCACCAGTATATGCAGAATATCTCCGCACCTACTTCCGAGGCGGCAACAGTGTTTAAGTTGTACGGGTGCGCGGGTGTGTTGGATAAATCCTTTGTATTTAAAATTCCGGTCTATGAAAATATGCCGGGAGAACCGGATCCTACACCTACATCGACCGCAACACCGCAGCCCACGTCGACCCCGGTACCCACACCCACTCCGGTGCCTTCCACGAAGATCACCCTGGAGATCCCGGAAGGGTATGATGACACGACCGTGTACATAGACGGCATAGAATATGCGGTACAGCCGAAAGATGGCGCAGTAGCCCTGGAACTGCCGGATGATACGGCGGGAAGCGCGACCGTTATGCGCTATAATGAAAAGGGAGTTCCCGTGGGAATGTACGTATGGACCCTGGAATATAACGATTATGCCTATGAAGTGACGGCACAGCCGAAGCTTACGGATCTGCTGACTTATCATGGATTCTCTATCCGTATCACCGACAAATCAGGAATCCGTTTTAAGACCGGCATCAGCGTGGATCTGCGCAAAAAACTGTTACAGACAGATGGCGTGGACGGCTACCGGCTGAAGGAATACGGGACCCTGATCATGACCGATGCCAACCGGAAGACTTATCCTATGGTGGTGGGAGGTCAGAAGGTGCTGCAGGGTATGGCTTACGGAACCGATGCTTCCGGAATATTTAAGGACAGCATCTACGAGACCGTGGATAACAGATACCGCTATACCTCTGTATTGGTGGGAATGCCAGCCAGCCAGTACAAAGTGGACTATGCGTTCCGGGGCTACGCGACCCTGACCAAGGACGGACGGGATATTACGATCTACGGACCGACCGTGGCAAAAAATATTTATTCTCTGGCGGAACAACTGTTACAGATGAAAATATATGAAGAAGAATCAGACGCAGACCTATATCTGCGGAAACTGATCTAGGATGCGGACAAGCAATAGGATAGGCAACAGAACAATAGGATAGGACAATAGGAAGTAATAAAGGATAAGCAGGATAATAAATTTATGAAGCAATGGCAGAACAGACAGAAGAAAATAGCGTTCCTGGCGGCGGGAATACTGTCCGGGGCGGCAATAGTGTTTACCGGCTGCGGCGATGGCAACACACAGGAGGAACATGTGGTGGGAACCCTGGAAGCACAGCCAATCCTGTCCTCACTGGAAGTGGAGATCGTCAATATGGAGACCAAGTACCGCAAGGGAGAACTGACCAGAGAGGAATATCTGACACTGGCAAAAGATTACGGCGAAATCGGCCGCGTGCGGGAAGAGAGACCTGCTGGAACAGTCTTACCGTCTCTACGACGATACAGAAGCGTTTGAATTGCTGCAGACCCTTGCGGTAAATCTGGTGGAAGAAGAGCCGCAGATCCGGCAGGCAGCTGAGACTCTGACAGAGAATCTGACACAGGACGATACAGTAGGAGAGGCAATACAAGCCCTGACCGGTGAAGAATGGTTCGATACACTGATGCCGAAGCTGCGAGAAGGACAGAGAAGCTATTACCTGGACGGTGACGGAGAACTCTATTTTCAGGTGGGATACGGAGCAGATGGCGCGGAAGTAACAAAAGTGTGGTATACTGCCGGAGGGAGAAGTATTTTCCTGCAAAATGCAGAAAATACCCTGAAGATCGTGATCTGCACGGGTGATGCGGTAGCGTCTTACTACCTGGATGCCGGAACCGGCAGCATCACCAGGGAACAGGGCACAATGAAAAATGATGTCCTGACAGGAGAATATACCTGTGACATTTCTTCCGGTGAGAACGGTGTAGACCTTGCTTCTCTGTGGAACAGCCGTGGGGAACTGGAATATACCACCTATCAGGGAGAATTTGATGATGAGGGGAAAACTTTGCTGGAACAGCCCGGTGAGGCGGAACTTAAGAAGCTGTTAGAAGGCAGCGGATACCAAAAGGCAGTGCTGTATGCCTATGATGCGTCTACCGGCAGATGCCTGTGGCAGGGCCTGGATAGTGATGCAACAGTGGAGAGCTATTCCTTCGGGGGTGATATGCTGGGATTGCAGAGCGTGCCTGAGTATAGCGCGTATGAGGCGCAGCCTATGGCAGAACAGAATGCGGAAGAGACATCCGGCGCATCCGGCGCGGGAGCAGATGGTGCAGAAGAAGGCAGTATAGAACCGGGCAGCAGTGAGACTACAGACAATATCGCCAGGGTGAGAGTGTTCGACGGCGAGATCCAGTGGTATGATGGAAAATACTGGGTAAGTGCCGGTAAAGCGGCAGACCTCATACAGGAGGATCCTTTCCTGGCATATGAGGAGAGAGAAAATGCTTCCGGAACACAGGTGGCATCAGCGCAGTCTGCGGAAGGGGAACAGCCGGGAGAACCGGGAGAAAACGGCAGCTCCGCAGGAGAGATCAAGGTGGCTGCTGGAAATAAGAATACCGGTACAGTGACCCTTGCATCGAATAAACCGGCGGCAGATAATAAAAATAAGACCGGCACGACAACTACGGCGAAGCCTGCGGCAACACCCAAGCCGTCTACGACGAACAAACCTTCCACAACGACAAATACAGTGGGAAGTAGTTCCGGAAGCGGCAGCAGCGCGGGAGGAAACACGAACTCAGGTGGCAATAGCAGTTCCGGAGGCAGTAGCAGCTCCGGAGGCAGTAGCAGTTCTGGAGGTGGAAGCAGCTCTAGTGGCGGAAACAGTAGTTCTGGCAGCGGAAGTAGCTCCGGAGGTGGAAGCAGTTCGGGCGGCAGCAGTTCAGACAGCGGAAGCAGTTCCGGAGGCAGCAGTGGTTCTGACAGTAGTGGCAGTTCCGGAGGCGGAGGAGGCTCTGACAGTGGCGGCAGTTCCGGAGGCGGCAGCGGCTCGGATAGTGGAAGCAACTCCGGCGGTGACAGCGGTTCCGGCAGCGGTGGAAGCTCCGGCGGAGACGTAGATATCGACTGGTCTCCGGATATTATGTAAATTAAGAAGTTAAGATGATAGATAAGCTTAAGCAAGACAAAGGGTAAGAGACAGAGAATGAAATTCACACAGACAATCACAGGCAATAAGCGAATAAAGACGCTGTTGGAATCAAGAAAGACGGAAATATTCCTGGTAGCAGTAATCCTGCTCGCCGCAATCTTCGTCCGGGCATACCATTTCGGTGCACCGCCCATCGGCGTGCACCAGGACGAAGCTATGGCGGCGGTGGATGCCAAGGCGCTGGCGGAATACGGAACAGACCGTTACGGTATGCGGTATCCGGTGCATTTTACGGCGTGGATCAGCAGCCAGATGAGCGTATTATTGTCTTACTGCATGATCCCGTTTATTAAGATCCTGGGATTTTCCACAGTGTCCATACGTCTTCCCATGCTGATAGCCAGTTGTGTGGGATTGTTGGTACTGTATTTCTTCGGCAGACAATTAGCAGGAAAATGGGCAGGCTTGATTGTACTGATATTGGGAACTATCAGCCCCTGGCACTATATGCAGAGCCGGTGGTCTTTTGACTGCAATTTGTTCCCGCATGTGTTTCTGATTGCTGTAGTATTTCTAATTGCAGGATTTCGGAAAAAGCCGTTTTTATATGTGACCATGGTATTTTTTGGACTGTGCTCCTATGCCTATGGAATTGCAGATTATTCGGTGCCGCTGTTCCTGCTGTTTATCGGCATCTACCTGTTGCGGCAACAGGTAGTGAACTGGAAGGAACTGACAGTCTGCATCGTGTTGTATGTGATAATTGTACTGCCGGAATTCCTGTCCATGCTGCTCACTGTACTGGGAAAACCTGGAATCGAGACTCCGCTGTTTACAATTCCGACATTTTTATCCAGTAACCGTGGAAATGATATTCTGTTTGCAAACTTCTCCTGGCAGCAACTTTGGGATAATATTGTTGCTACCATTACGACCACGTGGTGGTCAGGAGACAAGAGCTCTACCAATACCATGGTAAAGTTCGGACCTATTTATTATGTTACAGATATCTTTTTCATTATTGGTATGATCAGTATCATCATGAAGATACGAAAAATGGAGAAAACAAAACGCTATCCTTATGTGGTGCTGTTGGGATGGCTGGGGATGAGCCTGTGGGCAGGAATAATTACCAAAAATGTGACCATCAATCGGATTAACATTATCTTCTATCCGGTGATCGTAATCAGCGGAATCGGTATCACATGGTGCATTCGGAAAATACATCTGTTATGTGTACCGATTGCTGCGATGTACGGAGCCCTGGCGCTTCTGATGGCACAGATGTATTTCGGTAGCTGGGCGGAGATCAGCAGAACCTATTATTATGATCCGTATCTTCAGGCACTGGAATATGCTAAGACCATCGATTGTGATAAGTACTATATTTATCCGGATCCCCAGGGGATCGATGCAGGAGCCAGACTGGGAGAGATTCTGACAATGTATACGCATCAGATTGATGCCCATTATTATCAGGGAATCAGCAATGTACAGGATGGGGAAGAGTTACTTCCCTATCAGGAACGCTACCACTACGAATATGCTACGGCAGAGATTATTGCAAAGAACGAAGCAAGCGGAGAACGTGTAGTGTATATTGTAGGACCAGGAGAGGTAGATTTGTTCGATACGGAGAAATATGAGATAACTTCTATATATAACCGGTTTTATGTGGTGGGAGAACGATAAAAATTGCTTTTTACTTCCCTGCGTGGTACAATCCCATCTTTGACACTTTATAAAGCCAAAAACAGCCATAACCCCACTTATCTGATCCCGGAACCTTGAACTGTGTCGGAAGGAGCGCCAGCTCACGTTCTTCCTTTTTCATTTTTTTCAGGGAATACGTGATCACATAAGACCTGTTTCCAAAGCTGTTAAAAAAGCGGTTGCTCCTTACTGCCAAGCCCGGCATCGGAGCAGAAGATAAACTCACTGCAGTTAAAATCCCGGATCACTTTCGTCTCCAGAGGCTTCTTACTTGTTGGCAGGAAAGTAATATGCTATACTTTTTAGAAATAAAAAATTATTATACGATGAGGGAGAAATAAAATTGAACGATACAAAAGTTACTTCAAAATTAGTACAAACTATTAAAGCCCCGGTTTTGATTTTTGTAAAAGAACTAGGTATTTTAGCATTGGCAGGAATTGCAGGAATTCTTCTTTTAACATTGGTTTATTGTATTCCTGTAAATCAGGAGTTAAAAGAATCTACCTTCGAATATGCCGGACAGATGGGCTGGGCACCAAGGGTGAACAATCGTTATGAACAGTATATTCCACAATTTTCTACTCACGAAATTGGACTGCTGGATGATACTACAGACTTAAATATTTTGAGTGACTGCTACGATGATGGCAATGAGTCTGCTATTTTCCGCGCAACAGATATGAACGGATATGGTAGATATTGGCACGGTTATGTGCTGATCCTGCGACCGTTGTTCTATTTTTTTGATTACTGGAACTATTTGTTAATCAATAGTTTTGCTCAGCTGTTTGTCATGGGATGTGTAGGGTATGCCATTTTTAAAGTAACTGGAAAAAAGAGATACCTGATGGCATTTTTCTGTTCATGTGCATTCTTAACACCGGTAGCAACAGCAATGTCATTACAGTATTCTCCTGTTTTTTATGTTTCTATGTTAGGAAGTTTGTTCTGCTTATTAAAAGTAGATTGGATATTGGAGAAAAACAGAAGATATTATGTCTTTTTGCTCCTGGGAATTTTGACTTGCTATTTTGACTTTCTGACCTATCCGTTGCTTAGTTTTGCATTCCCGTTCTGTTGGCTTTTGGTAGCAGCAGACGCTAAAATAAAATTTAAAGAACAAATAAAACTTTTGTTTGGCGGTGGTGTATCTTTTATATTGGGATGGGGTGGATTTTTTGTCGTAAAGTGGCTGATTCAAGCAGCAATATTAGGAACTGAAATTTTTCAAGATGGTTTTGGAACGGTGTTTGGACATCTTGGTCATGATATCCCTGACAGCTTTATGATAATGCACCAGAATTATAACAGACTGGATACGATATATAATAATTTCCGACATTATTTGTTCCCGTTGTTTGTTATTATCATGACCATGTGGATTTGTGTTTTCCTATATAAATATTTGTGTGGAGGAATACAGATTAAATTAGAGAGACTTATTTTTGCCGCAGTAACACTGACTTCTCCGGCATGGTATTTAATTATGCATGTGCATACTACATATCATCATCTGTTTACTTATAGAGTTTTTGGAGCTTCTTTATTGGGCTTTATGTTGTTCGTTTGTGGCTGCTTGGATAAAAGCAGTGAGGGGAAGACGAAGATCGCTATGGGTGACCTAGTGAAAAGAGCTGCAGTGCTTATATGCTGCCTGGCAGTGGGACTGGGAGCTTCCAGACTTGCCATGGAAGACAGTATGGATATCAACGGAGGCGATAATGAAGAGTTTCCCCTGGCACAGGGAGATACACTGGAATTCGAATTTACTCCTACAGTGAATAATGTGAAGGGATTTACGTTATGTGTGAAGCCGAATGGGTCCACGGCTGGAGACCTGGTGATCGGAGTATATGACGGAGAGACCCTATGTGGGGAGGAGATAACTCCCATAGAGACTTATGAAGATACAGTATTTGAAATGCAGCTGACAGACTGGAAGCTGACCGCAGGTAAAACCTATCAGATGAAGGTGGCGGTGCGGGATAATGCTGCCGGAGTCATTCTGCTGGTAACTCCGGAGGGTGAAAAACCCCAGGCGGAATACGGCAGAGCTTATTTAAACGGTGAACAGCTGCCAGATATCGCACCGCTGTCCGGAATCACATATCGTGGACATTTCCAGTCAGTGCAGATTAAATTGTACCTGTCTGTGTGTGTGGCAGCCTTTTTATTGATGTGGTTTATGGTGGCAGATACCTTATTAAAGAATAAATATGCAGGTTGCATCAAAGAGAGCAAACCTTTATAATCCCATCTTTGACACTTTATAGAGCCAAAAATAGCCATAACCCCAGTGTTTATCAGGGGTGTGGCTGTTTTCATTTTTGCATCGATATTGTACTTTTTCGTGTCATCTTCTGCTTCAATCTCGAAATAATAGTTGGTGCAGTCGTAGTAAAGGATTTTTGAGTTACGTGGATGGATAAAGTTGAAGTTCTGGTAAAGCTCTTCCTGAATGTAATCAGATTCCTCTGCAAGAACGGAAAGGGAGCGGTAAAGATTCTGCAGGGAATACTTTGGCGGTTCCAGCAGGGACTGGCAGTAAGAGAAGCTGCTGAGCTTGCTGGAAGGGGACAGATAGCTGACATTAAAGAGACGCTCTTCGTCCAGTGGAATACGGGCAAGAGGGGAAAAGAGACGTTGACTTTTTCCCTGCGCTGGTTGTAGAACAGAATTTGTTCAATACGGAGAAATATGAGATAACTTCTATATATAACCGGTTTTATGCGGCGGAAGAACGATAAAAATTGCTTTTTACTTCCCTGCGTGGTACAATAAAATGAATTATAATCATTTTTATATGCGCCGAAAGGGAAGTAAAAAGATGAAACAGAATTTCTTAAAAATACCGATCAATCGAATTATTGCGTTGATCCTGTTAGATATAATGTCTATCGTTGTGGCATCCTTTGCCGCATTATATATTCGTTTTGATTTCAGCTTCGAGGGAATCCCTCAGGAATACCTTATCAAATTTGAAAATATTATTGTTTACAATATCATATTGACATTGATCTTCTTCACATTATGGAAGCTGTACAAAAGTGTATGGCGTTATGCCAGCGCGACGGAGCTGCTGAATATTGTATTCGCTACTACCTGCGCCAGTATTGCACAGACGATCCTGTGCCATATCCTGAATCAGAAGATGCCCCGAAGCTACTATGTTATTTATTGGTTCTTACTGTTTGGATTGACTACGTTGATCCGATTTAGTTATCGGATCATACGTCTGATCAATTCCAAGAGATCGGAATTAAAGACGAAAAAGGATGGCAGTAATGTCATGCTCATCGGTGCTGGGGCAGCAGCAAATGCTATCTTAAAAGAAATTGAGACCAGCCGTTACTTAAACCTTAATCCGAAATGTATTATTGATGATAACCCGGGATGCCATGGAAAATTCCTGCGGGGCGTGCCCATCGTCGGTGGCAGAGACAGAATCTCAGATGCCGTAGGACAGTACAATGTGGATGAGATCATCTTCGCCATTCCCTCCGCCAACACCCATGTAAAAAAAGAGATCCTGGATATCTGTAAAGAGACCGGATGCAAGATGCGAACCTTGCCCGGTATGTATCAGCTGATTAACGGAGATGTCTCCGTGGCAAAATTAAAAGAGGTGGAGATTGAAGACCTCTTAGGCAGAGACCCTATCGAAATAAATACAGAAGAAGTCTTGAATTATGTGAAGGATAAAGTCGTATTAGTTACCGGTGGCGGTGGGTCCATCGGAAGTGAGCTGTGCAGACAGATTGCCGAACATCAACCGAAGCAGCTGATCATCGTTGATATCTATGAGAACAACGCCTATGCAATTCAACAGGAGCTGATCCGTAAATATCCGACACTGGATCTGGTAGTGTTGATCGCCTCTGTACGCAATACGGAACGCATCGAAGATATCTTCCGTAGATGTCGTCCGAACATTGTCTACCATGCAGCGGCCCATAAACATGTGCCCCTAATGGAAGTCAGCCCCAATGAGGCGATTAAGAACAATGTCTTCGGCACCTATCGTACCGCACAGGCAGCAGATAAGTATGGTGTGGAGAAGTTCGTACTGATCTCCACAGATAAAGCGGTGAATCCCACAAATGTCATGGGTGCCTCCAAGAGAATGTGTGAGATGGTGATCCAGATGATGAACCGCAAGTCACAGACGAATTTCGTGGCAGTGCGTTTCGGTAATGTACTGGGCAGTAACGGCAGCGTCATTCCCCTGTTCAAGAAACAGATCGCGGAAGGCGGTCCTGTTACGGTTACGGATCCTAACATTATCCGTTACTTCATGACGATACCGGAGGCGGTATCTCTGGTACTGCAGGCGGGCGCTTACGCCAGAGGCGGAGAGATATTCGTACTGGATATGGGAGAGCCGGTGAAGATCGTAGACCTGGCAACGAACCTGATCAAGCTGTCCGGATACAAGCCGGGAGAGGATATCGAGATCAAATTTACAGGCCTACGTCCCGGAGAGAAGATGTACGAAGAACTTCTCATGAACGAAGAGGGATTGAAGAAGACTGCCAATAAGATGATCTATATCGGAAAACCCATCGAATTCGATGATGAAGTATTTCAAAAGCAGTTGGACAAGATCTATAAAGATGCTTATGACGAGACGGACAATATCCGTGAGGATATTAAGGAAATAGTACCGACATATCAGGGTATCAAATAGGGAATGCCTGTAAAAAAGAGGAATTGTATGATGAAGAAGACAACAAAGAAAGTAATATGCGGTGTCGCGGCACTGGCAGGAGTGATGATCGCAGGAGTGAAGATTGCGTCCAACATACAGAAAAAGCAGTGCAGAGAGGATTCGAAGAATCCGTTTGAAGGCAAGAAAGTCATCTTCGTAGAAAATGAAGAGGATCCGGAAAATGCGGATGGTGTCAGAGGACATCTCGAGCCTGTGAGCGCATCAGCCTATACCCCGTCATTTTATGATAAGTATGTAAAACGGGGGTTGGATATCGTGTTGTCATTTGGCGGCATTGTGGCATTGTCTCCGCTACTGTTGGGAATCGCAGCTGCCATTAAGATCGATGATCCCGGTCCTGTATTTTTTACCCAGAAGAGACTGGGACAGAATAAGAAGTATTTCCGGGTATACAAGTTCCGCAGCATGAAAATGTCTACACCTCATGATACCCCTACTCATATGTTGGAAAATCCGGAGCAATATATTACAAGAGTCGGAAAGTTCCTGCGTGCGCATTCCCTGGATGAGCTTCCTCAGCTGTTTAACGTGTTGGATGGATCCCTGTCTCTGGTAGGACCCAGACCGGGTCTGTGGAATCAGGATGTATTGACTGCAGAGAGAGATAAGTATGGAGTAAATGAGTATAAGCCGGGTATCACCGGATGGGCACAGATCAATGGCAGAGACTCTATCTCCATTGAACAAAAGAGCAAACTGGATGGCTATGGTGTGCGGCACAGCTCTCTCATATTTGATCTGAAATGTTTGCTGGGAACAGTGACGAAAGTGGGACATGATGATACGGTAGTAGAAGGCGGAACAGGAGCAATGGAAAAGGTTGGCCGTAATTATACGGACAGAAAAACAAAAGAAGAGCTGATCGGAACTATTGGATTCGGAGAACCTGTCTGCGTTGATAAAGAGGAAAAGAAAAGAGTCCTGATCACTGGTGCAGGGTCTTATATCGGTCAGTCCTTTCTAGACTATGCTAAAAAATATTATCCGGAGAACTTTGAAATAGACGAACTGGATATGGTGGGAGATGCCTGGAGAGAATGTGATTTTTCCAATTATGATATTGTCTATCATGTTGCAGGCATTGCACATGCAGATGTAGGAAATGTGTCGGAAGAGACAAAAGAAAAATATTATGCAGTAAATACGGACCTGACAGTAGAAGTGGCTCAAAAGGCAAAAGCTGAAAAGGTAAAAGAGTTCATCTTCATGTCTTCCATGATCGTGTATGGGGAATCTGCACCGTACGGTAAAAAGAAAGTGATCGATGAACGCACGGTTCCGGCTCCGGCTAACTTCTACGGTGATAGCAAATTACAGGCAGATGTGGCAGTAAGAGAATTAGCAGATGACAGCTTCAAGGTCATCGTACTCAGACCTCCTATGATCTACGGAAGAGGAAGTAAGGGAAATTATCCTGTGCTGGCAAAACTGGCTAAGAAGCTTCCCGTATTTCCCGAGGCGGATAATGAGAGATCTATGCTGTACATTGAAAACTTATGTGAATTTCTATGTCAGGTAATGTTGGTAGAACAGATAAAACAAAACGCAACCGTATTGATTCCTCAGAATGCTGAATGGACAAATACATCCGTAATGGTAGAAGAAATTGCAAAAGTCAGTGGGAAAAAGATTGCGATAATGAAAGCTTTGAAACCGGCAGTTGCAATGACCGGAAAGCTTCCCGGAAAGATCGGGGGCATGACAAATAAGGCATTTGGAAATAGTTGTTATACACATGCAATCTCTGTATATCCGGGTCTGGATTACCAAAAGATAAGCTTAAAACAGTCCGTAGACAGAACAGAATCGGTAAAAAGTGAAAATAGTACTGATTCCAAGGAGGATCACACGTGAAGCCAAAGAAGCATATTTTAGTGGTTTCACAATACTTTTATCCCGAAACATTTCGGATCAATGATATGTGCCTCGAGTGGGTAAAAAGGAAATATAAGGTAACAGTAGTAACCGGGATACCCAACTATCCGATGGGAAAGACTTTTAAAGGATATGGCATCACAAAAAAACGCCATGAAGTATGGAATGGAATAGAGATTTATCGTATTCCGTTGATTCCGAGAGGTTCGGGATCTCTTGGAATGATAGCTAATTATCTATCCTTTATGGTATCCGGTATGCTGGCGGGTAAAGTGAAAAAAATCAAGGCTGATCTCGTATTTTCATTTGAAGTATCGCCCATGACCCAGGTAATGACGGGGATCAGCTTTGCCAAGAAACTACATGTGCCGCATTACCTGTATGTGCAGGATCTGTGGCCTGAAAATGTTATAACAGTTACCGGTATCAGAAATCCTCTTATCATAAAGCCAATTGATAAGATGGTAGATTATATTTACAAGAATTCGGATGAAATATTTGCTACCAGTCCAAGCTTTGTGGAGGCTATATGTAATCGTAAGGTCGATGTAAACAGAGAGAAAGTTCATTACTGGCCACAATATGCGGAAGAATTTTATAAGCCAATAGATAAAAGCATTGCAAAAGAAGCAGCAGTCGCATATGGGGTTCCCAATGACGATTCCTTCAAAATTATATTTACAGGGAATGTCGGAACTGCTCAGGGATTACAGATATTGCCTAAGACAGCGGAGATCCTGAAAAATGAAAATGTTAAATTTGTTATAGTGGGTGACGGCAGATATTTGGATACTTTAACAGAAGAAATAAAAAAGTATCAGGTGAAAGACAAATTTGTTCTGGTACCAAGGCAGACTGCAGAAACAATTCCGACTTTATTAGCTTCCTGTGAAGCGGCATTTATTTCCTTTGCAAAAGATGAATTATGGACAAAAACAATACCTGCGAAACTTCAGAGTTATATGGCGTGTGGCATGCCTGTAATTGCTGCAGCAGAGGGAGAAACTGCGAGAATCATAAAGGAATCAGAATGTGGATTGTGCTGTGATTTGGGAAATGCGCAGCAGCTTGGTCAAATGGTTACAGAGATGATGCAGTCAGATTTGAAATTAATGGCTGAAAATAGCAGAAGATATTTTGATAATAACTTTACGAAACAGATATTGATGAACGAGATAGATAAATATCTGAGTATGGAGAGGAAATAAATGATTCAAAGAAAATATCAGATTTGTAAATGCTGTGTAATGGATACATCGGATGCAGACATTGTTTTTGACAGTAATGGTGTCTGCATGAGATGCAATGAATATAAAAATCGTATTCTTCCCCAGTGGAATTATGGAGAGGGGCATGAGGAAGAACTGAATACTTTACTTGCCGAAATAAAGAGAAAGGGCCAGGGAAAGCAGTATGACTGTATTTTAGGACTTAGTGGAGGATTAGATAGTTCCTATATGCTTCACCTGGCGGTAAAAGAATGGGGATTACGACCTTTTGTATTTCATATTGATGCCGGATGGAATCTGCCGGTTGCAGAGGAAAACATCAAACGGTTAACGGAAAAATTGGGTGTTGAACTCCATGTGGAAAAGATGAACTGGGATGAAATGAGGGAAATGCAATTAGCATGGTTCCGCACAGGTCTGGAAATGTTGGATGCACCTCAGGATCATGCATTTATTGCTTTGATAGATAAGTATTCACGAGAACTTGGAGTTAAATATATTTTAAACGGATACAATATCTCCACGGAAATTATAGCAGATCCGGAATCCTGGGAAAAGGGATCCGGGCCGACCGGTGACGGTACATTTATGAGGGATGTAATTAAAAAATATTGTAGCATTCCGATTAAAAACTATACTTTTACCAACGGATTTAAACATAAATTCTGGATCCCGTATGTACTAGGTGTAAAGACAATTAAACCATTAAACCTGGTACCAATTACCAAAGAGAAAATGATTCAGACATTGTCTGAAGAATATGGATATGTGCCATATGGTCAAAAACATTTTGAGGATTTATTGACAAAGTTCCTGGAAGGATGGTGGACACCTACCAGGTTTGGACATGATATTCGCAGGGCACAATTATCCAGTTTAGTAGTAACTGGACAGATGACGAGAGAGGAAGCATTAGAGATATTAAGCAAACCTCCCATTACAGAGGATGAAAGTAAAGCTCTTTTTACCGAAGTAGCTAAACGTTTGGAAATCAGTGAAGAGGAATTAATGGCACTGCATGATATGCCGGAATGTACAGATAAATTTAAAAGCCAGGAAAAAATTTACGCTCTTGGAATTAAGCTGTATGAAATACTTGGAATAGAAAAGCGTATCAGAAAATAAACAGCAAACCAGAACGAGGCAGATATAAAGAATGAATAATCGTCCATTTCAAAGATGTACCAGATGCGTAATGGATACGACAGATTCTAAGATAACCTTTGATGAAAATGGAGTCTGCGACCATTGTAGAAATTTTGATAAGAATATAGCACCTTATTGGAAACCAAATGAAAATCGAATGGAAGAACTGCAGAAACTGGCAGAAAAAATCCGCAAGGCAGGGAAAAACAGTGAGTACGATTGTATTTTAGGTCTGTCCGGTGGAGCTGACAGCTCTTATCTTGCGTATATTGCTAAAGAGGTTATGCATTTACGACCATTAGCTTTTGTGGTGGATACGGGATGGAACCTGAACGTTGCGGTGGAAAATATCGAGAAAATAGTTAAGGGACTGGATCTTGATATGTATACAGAAGTTGTAAACTGGAAAGAAATTGCAGATTTACAGCTTGCTTTTTTTAAGTCAGGGATCTCTTCTCAGGATTTCCCTCAGGATCATGCAATATTTGCAGCACTTTATAATTATGCTGTAAAGCATAAAATTAAATATGTGCTAACAGGATCGAACAGCGCAACGGAGTTTATTCGTCCACCGGTAGAATGGATCTACATGAATGATCTGAGAATGGCTAAGGATATTCATAAAAAGTTTGGGCAAAGAGAATTGAAAACATTTCCCATGTGCGGAATGCTTAAATATAAGATTTATTATAGATATTTCAAAGGCATGCGCAGAGAATATCCACTTGATTATGTGGTTTATAATAAACCGGAAGCGGAAGAACTTCTTCATGAAAAGTATGGATGGACAAAATACGAGAATAAACATTATGAAAATGTGTTCACCAGGTTTTTTGAGGGATACTATCTTCCTCATAAATTTGGATTTGATACACGAAAAAATGTTGCTTCGAATGAAATTTTGGCGGGAACGTTAACCAGAGACGAAGCATTAAAATTGTTGGAACAGCCACCATACGATCCGGATCAAATGCAGCAGGATAAGGAATACGTGGCAAAAAAACTTGGAATTAGTGTTGAAGAATTTGATTCTATTATAGAAAGTCCATGTAAAACACCGGCGGATTATAAAAATTCTATGTGGATGATTAAACTAGGGGCTGCAATATCAAAAGTGTTGGGAATGGAAAACAGAAATCTGAGGATATAGAAATGGTTGGAATTATTGATTATGGACTGGGGAATCTTGGATCCATTCAGAATATGCTGAAAGTAATCGGAGAAAAATCTATTATTTCATCGAATCAGGATATTCTGAATACCTGTGATAGATTTATACTACCGGGGGTGGGAGCCTTTGATGCAGGAATGACAAGACTCAGTGAAAGCGGTCTTGAAAATTTTATTAAACGAAAAGCGTTAGAAGACAGAGTACCAATATTGGGAATCTGCCTCGGAATGCAGTTACTTGGCAGAAAAAGCGAAGAAGGAATATTACCGGGGCTGGGATTGATCCCTTTCGATAATATTCGTTTTCGACTGGACAATACTGACTTACGAGTTCCGCATATGGGGTGGGATATTGTAGAATTTAAACAAGACAGTCCATTGTTGAAGAATCTTGATGGCACACAGAGATACTATTTTGTACATTCCTATCATGCAAAGTGTGATAATGAGGAAAATGTGCTTATGACCTGTGATTATGGATATGAATTTGCTGCAGCAGTTGTGAAAGATAATATTATGGGAGTACAATTTCATCCGGAAAAGAGCCATGACTTTGGGATGGCATTATTGACTAATTTCGTGAAGGAGTGTTAAAACGTGTTTACCAGACCAAGAATCATTCCTGTACTGCTTTATGATGACAGGGATCTAATTAAGACAATCAATTTCAAAGATAGAACATACCTTGGAGATCCGGTAAATGCGGTTAAGATTTTTAATAGGAAAGGTATTGATGAACTATCTGTGCTTGACATAGGAGCTACTAAAAATCATAGAGAACCGGATTTTGAATTGCTCAAGGATATAGCAAGTGAAGCATTTATGCCATTGAGCTGTGGGGGTGGAATCACTAATCTTGATCAGATTCATGAATTGCTTGCAACTGGATATGAGAAAGTAGTTATTAACAGCGAACTGGTGAGACATCCGGAGTTAATTACAAAAGCAGCGGAAGCATTTGGAAGTCAAAGTATTGTGGCGTCTATTGATGCAAAAAAAACAAAAAATGGGTATCAATGTGTTATTAATGATGGACAAGAATTAACAGAAAAAAAACCTGTTGAACTGGCAAAAGAGGCAGAACGACTGGGTGCCGGAGAAATTATTATTAACTCGATTGATCAGGATGGCATGATGCAGGGATATGATATAGAGTTGGTAAGAAGTGTTGCGGATGCAGTAAAAATTCCGGTTACGGCTATTGGCGGAGCAGGAGGCATACAGGATTTAAAGAAAGTACTGGATGAAGGTCATGCTCATGCAGCAGCTGGCGGAAGTATGTTTGTATATTATGGTAGATTAAAGGCGGTACTTATAACAGTTCCTAGCGAGCAAGAGTTAACTCATTGGGGAGTCTATATAGAGTAGGAGTAAATATTTATGAGAGTACTTTTATTAGATGTAAATTGTAAATACAGTAGCACGGGGAAAATAGTCTACGATTTATATACGCAATTAAGAAGAAATGGACATGAAGCAGCTATAGGATATGGAAGAGGAACGTTAGTAAGGGAGGAATATATATACAGATTCAGCCCACAATGGGAGGTGTATATTCATGCATTGTTAACAAGAATTACAGGATATACAGGAAGGTATTCGCCAATAGCAACGAGAAGACTAATTAGAATTATAAAAAAATTTCAGCCGGATGTCGTACATTTAAATGATATGCATGGATATTTTGTCAATATTATTCCTTTGGTAGAATATTTGAAAAAGAGTAAAATAAAAACCGTATGGACTTTTCATTGTGAATTTATGTATACAGGAAAATGTGGTCATTCATATGAATGTACTCAATGGCAAGAGAAGTGTTATAAATGTCCAAGGTTAAAAGATTATCCTCAAAGTTGGTTTTGGGATAAAACAGAGAAAATGTTTATGGAGAAAAAAAATGCATTTGAAAACTTTTCTGATTTGGTAATAGTATCACCGTCAAAATGGTTGGCAAATAGGATTAGACTTTCTTTTTTTAAAGATAAGGATATAAGAGTCATATATAATGGAATTGACACTTCAATATTTCGAAGAAAAGATGTAGCGAAATTACGAAAACAATTGCAACTAAATAATAAAAAAATAATATTAGCTGTTGCACCTAATATCATGTCGAAAAATAAGGGAGGTAATTATGTTATTAAACTTGCTGAAAGGATGCCAGAACAATATTTTATAATGATTGGTGTCTCTGAAAAAAATTTAACGACACCTGATAATGTTAAGACCATAGAAAATATAAAAGATCAGAATTTGCTGTCGTTATATTATTCGCTAGCGGATGTTTTTATAATATGCAGTGAAAGAGAAAATTATCCTACTACGTGCATAGAGGCTGCTGCATGTGGGGCTCCAATAGTAGGATTTGATGTTGGCGGGACAGCAGAAACTGTTGTAGAAGAAAATGGTATTTTTGTTCCTTATGGAAATATAGATGCTTTACAAAAAGGGATTGAAAGGTTCCTTAAAGGTGATAGAGAACCATTAATTGATAAGCGGGATTATTCAAAGGAACGGATGTTTAAAGAGTATTTGAAATTATATGAAGACATTTGTAAAAAATAAAATTTAGAGAGAGGATTGTATGCAAATAGAAAGTAAATTGATAATGGGAAATTTTTCTGATATTCCGAATCCTGATCTGAGCATTTTGATCCCCACATATGGGAGGGCAAAATATTTAGAAAAAGCTATCGAAAGTGCACTGGCCCAAAAACCTACACGATGTAAAGTGGAGATTATTATTGTGTCGAATAATCCCTATGATGCCATGACAGATTTAATAGACAAATATAAAAATAAAAAAAATGTATTTATCTATAGAAATGAAGAAAACATTGGTATGGTCGGAAATTCAAACCGTTGCGCTGAATTAGCTAGAGGAAAATATATAGCATTTCTACATGACGATGATTATCTGCTTGGTAATTATATAAGAAATGTAGAACAGTTTTTTTTAAATAAAGCAAGTGAAGCAAAATGTTTTGTTGTGGGCCGCTATATTTTGTTTGAAAAAAAAGATCATGAATATCGAAATGCTGTTATAAAGGATATTATAAGAAAAATATATTTTATACCCAGTTTATATCGGAAAAAAATAAGAAGAGCGCAAATTAAACAATGTTTATATGCAAATGTTAACTGCTATTTTTCACCTTCATGTGGAACGGTGTTTGAAAAAAAAGCATTTAAAAGTGTAGGGGGATTTAATTCAGATATACCGTATTCATGGGATTATGAATTTTTTCTGCGGTTTAATAATGTGTTTCAAATAGATGTTTTTTCTAATGCATGTGCTGTATATCGAATAGGAAATAATGCGTCTTTAAGAAGTGAGGTAAAATATGATTTTTATGAGTATAATAAAACAAAATATCTTCAATTTATGAGAAAAAATAAGATTGATGATAGATATATAAAAAGATATGAAAAGGAAATAATATATTCGATTTTCCAACAGTGGCCTGAAGATTTAGAGAGTGAATTAACAAAACGCAATGAAGAAATTCCTCATCTTGATAGTAAAATGAAATGGTATTGGTTTAAATTAAAAACATTGTTGTATTATTATAATAATAATCTGGATATACAGAGACTATTGCCTAGAACAAAAAAATAGTATTGAAAAATGGAAAGAGAGGATGATTATGAAAGTTGTATTATTAGCAGGTGGTTTTGGAACTAGAATTTCAGAGGAAAGTCATTTAAGGCCTAAACCGATGATAGAAATTGGAAATGAACCTATTTTATGGCATATTATGAAAACATATTCTTATTATGGTTATAATGAATTTGTTATTTGTGCAGGATATAAGCAAAATGTAATTAAGGAATATTTTGCAAATTATTATTTGCACAAATCAGATGTTACTTTTGATTTTACAAATGCGAATCAAGTAACTATTCATAATAATATTTCAGAACCTTGGAAAGTTACGGTTGTTGATACGGGATTAAATACTTTAACTGGTGGAAGAATAAAAAGAATAGTGCCCTATATTGGGAAAGAAACATTTATGATGACATACGGTGATGGGGTTTGTGATATTGATATAAATAAATTAATAGAGTTTCATAAGAAGCATGGCAAAAAAGCTACGATGACTGCAGTACAGCCGGGAAGCAGATTTGGAACGATGGACATTGGAACAGATAATAGTATTCTGGCGTTTGCTGAAAAAAGCAAAACTGCAGCTGGTTGGATTAATGGCGGCTATATGGTACTGGAACCGGAGGTCTTTGATTATATTCAAGGAGATGATACCATTTTTGAGCGTGGTCCAATGGAACAATTAACACGTGAAGGGGAACTGGTGGCATATAAACATCAGGGATTTTGGCAGTGTATGGATACTTTAAGAGATAAAAATTATTTGGAAGAATTGATTTGTGCTAAGAAAGCACCGTGGATTGTTTGGGAGTGAAACAAATATGAAGAAGGTTATTGTATCTGGAGCAAATGGATTTATAGGGAAATGGTTGGTTAAAGAATTTGTGGAAGCTGGCATAGAGGTATATGCTTTAGTAAGAAATGAAGAAAATCATTTTATAAAAAACGATAACTTACATTTTATATGTTGTGATATGAAAAATGTTGTAAATATAGTAGAGCAGTTAAAAAATAAAAAAATTGATACTTTTTTTCATTTGGCATGGGAGGGATCTACAGGCGATAAACGAGCAGATTATAAAATACAATTGTCGAATGTCCAATATTCGTGTGAGGCAATGCAAGTGGCAAAATTGATTGGTTGCAAACGTTTTCTTGCAGCAGGGACAATTACAGAAAGAATAGTGGATGAAGCTATTCAAAATGGTAGAGTGCCAACTAATTTAATATATGGTATATGTAAAAAAACAACACATAATATACTGATAACATTATCAACACAAATCGGTATTGAACTAATATGGATGCAATTCTCAAATGTTTTTGGACCGGGTAACAGAACAGGCAATTTAATAAGCTATACATTGTCAACAATTCAAAAAGGAGAACAACCAGAGTATTCATCAGCAACACAGCCCTATGACTTTATTTATATTAAGGATTTAGTAAGAGCTATTATGTTATTGGGACAAAATGAAAAATTATCTCATAACCAATATTTTTTAGGAAGCGGTCAAAGTAGAGTGCTAAGGGAATATTTATTAGATATCCCGCGAGCGTTAGGTTTAGATATAGAGATGGGTATTGGCCAACGAGCAGATGACGGAATAAAATATCAAAAAGAATGGTTTTTGACGGATGGATTAGTGATGGATACGGGATTTAAGACAACATATAGTTTTGAAGAAGCAATACGAGAAACTTATAGAAACTGGTAAGGAGAGAAAAATGATACATCATTTTGAGTTTGAAGAAACAAAATTAAAGGGGGTACAACTTATCACCCCATTTTATTCGTTGGATAATAGGGGTGCATTTGTTAAAGATTATTCAGAAAAAGTATTTAAGGAACATGGAATTAATCATTCGTTGAAGGAAGTATTTTATACATACTCACATAAAGGCACAATACGGGCAATACATTTTCAAAGAGTAAAAGAGCAGGCAAAACTTGTTAGATGTATTAGTGGGAAAATTTTTGATGTGGTTGTCGATTTGAGAAAAGGGTCTGAAACATTTGGACAATGGGAAGGATTTGTTTTGTCAGAGGAAAATAAGAAAGAATTGCTAATACCAGAGCATTTTGGACATGGCTATTTGGTATTGGAATCATCTATTGTAAGTTATAAATGTGCAGAAAATTTTTATGGGGAATATGATGATGGAATTATATGGAATGACAAGAGGCTTGCAATTGATTGGCCGTTAGATGAGGTAGAAGGTAAAATTATTCTTTCCGATAAGGACAAAAATTTGCAGACTTTTGAAGAATTTTGTAAAGGAAAATAGAAGATGAAAAATTTTTATAGTGGCAAAAAAGTATTAATTACGGGACATACTGGTTTTAAAGGAAGTTGGATGTGTAAGCTCCTGACTGAATGGGACGCAAATGTTATAGGTTATGCTTTGCAACCGGCAGAAGGGTTATATCAATTAACAGATATTGATTCTAAAATTAAATCATACATTGGAGATATTAGGGACTTAAAGTTACTAAATGAGATATTCGAAAAAGAGCAGCCTGAAATTGTCATTCATTTGGCAGCTCAGCCGTTGGTGAGAGAGGCATATGCATCACCGGTATATACATATGCTGTAAATGTTATGGGAACGGTAAATGTAATGGAATGTGTGCGGAATAATACCTGTGTAAAGTCACTAGTAAATGTAACAACTGATAAGGTGTATGAGAATAAAGAGTGGGAATGGGGATATAGAGAAAACGAGAATTTGAATGGATTTGACCCATATTCAAATTCAAAATCATGTTCAGAATTAGTAACTAGTAGTTATTGTAAATCTTTTTTCGAAGATCGAGACGTTGCGGTATCAACAGCCCGTGCAGGAAATGTAATTGGAGGCGGAGACTTTTCAAAAGATAGAATCATACCGGATTGTGTTAGAGCTGCTCTTAACGAAGAAAACATCCGTGTGCGTAATAAAAATTCTGTTAGACCGTATCAACATGTATTAGAACCGATATATGCCTATTTGTTAATTGCAAAAAAGCAATATGAAGACAAGAAATTTGCTGGATGCTATAATGTAGGACCGGATGAAAAGGATTGTTGGACAACGGGATTATTAGTGGAAGAATTTTGTAAAACATGGAATACGGTAAGGGGTAAAAATATTGGTTGGTATTCTGAACTAAATCAGGGTCCTCATGAAGCCAATTTTTTAAAGCTAGATTGTTCACATATTAAAAAAAAGATGAATTGGAAACCTACATGGGATGTACGAACGGCAATTGGCAAAACTGTAGAATGGTATAATATATGGGATAATAAACAAGATATAAATAAATGTATGAAAGAGCAAATCCAAAAGTTTTTGAGCAACCAATGAGCTGAAGGGAGAGACTATGCGGAAATTGTTTTTATTTGAACTGCTTTATTACTGGATTTTGCATGTTATTGGTCCATTAATATATTATCAAATTAGAGGGGAATATATATATATATATAAGCAATATTGTCCACCGGAATACATGAATCAAGCAGCAATAATAATTTCAATTCCAATAATAATAACTTTCGTTTTAGTTGCCTTTATGATACCGATTGGGAAGGACCCGATAAAAAGTACGATATTTCGGCGTGTGGATTACTATTTTTACATTGGTTGTTTTTTTATCATTTTGCAGCAAATGAGAATTGGAGAATATACAAATTATGATATAATTAATGGAACAGTATGGGCTTATATGGGAATGTTTTTTGACATGGGAGTGTTGATGCTTGCAATTTTTATCACAGCGGATGAAAAAGTAAATATTGTAATGATGGCGATATTTTATATGATTGCAACATTATCTGCTTCGTCTCGACAAGGAGCATTAATATTGGTGATGGCACTAATGGCTGTATTAGTTGCAACAGAAAAATATGCTAAACAGCGGAAAAAAATATTAATTGCTGTTTTATTAATTTGTTCCTTATCCCCTTTAGGATATTTGTATGCTACAACTCAACGTGGAGATCCTGTGGGGAAAGGAATGGAACTGACAGATCAGATTGTAGGAAGATGCTCAAATCTTGAAGTATTAGGAGATGCATTGTATCAAAAGAAAGAGAATCTGTGGAATTCGGATGTTTTTGAACGTAAATATTCTATTGAAAATCAATTTAAGATATGTGTGAATTCTTTGGTAATAGGGGATGTATTTGAAGACGATGTATATCCGAATCAATATTATAGAACAATATTTCAAAAGGTACCTGAACAACAGTCACGAGAAACGTATACGTCTATTAACTTAACGCTGACGGGGTATCTCTACTTGAAATATCCATTATTGATTTCAATTATAATAACCGTAGGGATCCTTTTGATGATATATTTGATTGCTTGCTTGGCAAAATGGCCAAACTATATATCAATAATTATATTGACGAAGGTTACTACTTCTATATTAGATTATTTCGACTGGGTTATGATTGTAAATGATCTGGTTAGATTTTCGCTGACATTAGGCGCTTTTTATTTTATAGAGAGAATTGTTAAAAACTATGTACCTCGCATAAAAAAGAAGGTATACATTTCGTGGTAATAAATAACAGGGAGAAACATGTATGGAAGACTCGCTAGGAAAAAGATATTTAATAAAACTTATTAGTACTTTATTAATAACACTTATAAATTCGGCTGTTCAGTTTGTTTTACCGCGAGCATTATCTGTTAATGAATATGCAGAGTATACATACAATTTAAATATATTTACATCAATTCTTTCAATTGCAATTTTATCGGCAGACGGTGCTTTTGCATCTAAAATTTCAAAAAGATTAGCCGAAGGAAGTCTTGTGAAATTTTACGGAAAAATCCTCTTGAGCGTTGTTGCTTTATTGAATGTTTTATTTATTTGCGTATTTTGCATGAAACTAGGAAATGAATTTTTTCAAGATCAAACAGTTGTTACAGTTTTACTGGCTTTAAATGCATCAATATTGCTTAAAATATTACAAGAAGTAATGACATTATATGATTGTTATGCCCTTACAAGATTATCAGAGCCATTTATTGTTTTGCAGAAAATAGGAATTGCTTTATTAGTATATATTTTTTACATTTTCTCTATATTAAATTTAGTATCATTTTATGTGATCCAAATAATTGTTGTTAGTATCGTGATACTAAGTTTGATCTATATTTTTTTTCATAAGAAAAAAGAGATATTTTATAAAGAAAAAACTATATCCAATATAGAATATGTAAAAGAATTTGTAAGATATTGTAAGCCATTAATTGTGGCCAATATAGTAACCAATAGTATATTGTTGGTTTCGAATTGGTTGTTGAAAAATTACGGAGGAAATATAGAGCAGGCTTTTTTTGGGGTTGCGTGGCAGCTAAATGCGTTATTAGCATATACATTTACTCCGATTACAGTATTGCTTCAAAGGGAATATGCAATTAGAGTGGATAAAATGGAGGAATTGTCAGAGCTATATAAAAGTGTTTTAAAAAAAACAATAACATTAGTGAGTTTTTTTGCATGCTTCATTTTTGTGAATGCAAGCGAGGTATTAGATGTTCTATTTGGATCTGATTATAGCGGGGCGGGAACTATTACACAGCTTATTATGATTTATACAATATTTCAAGCCTGGGGACAAGTAAATGGTGCTATGTATTCGGCAACAGAAAGGACAAAATTATATGCTATAATAGCTATTGTAACGCAATTTAGTTCACTGGCATTGATTTTTTTGTTTCAAATTCCGAATCAATTATGGCCCAATGGACTAGGATCTGTTGGTATAGGATTGCAAAAAACAGTAGGGAATTTAATCTCGGTATTGCTTTGTGGTTTTTTTAATTGCAAATATTTAAGAATCAAATTTTTAGATGAGTATAAGGCTGCTTTGACACCGACAGCGATATTATTTATACTTGCCTATGTCATTAGAGTAATTGACGGAGGAATATTGAAAAAAATATTTGAATATAATAATATGTTTATCCATCTTTTTACTGATGGCTTTTTATATATTATATTAGTGATGACGGTTATTAGTGTGTGCTCATCCGTGTTTGGACTGCAAAAAGAGGTTTCAAAAGTGAAAGGAATAATAAGAAAATGAGGTTTGAAACAGTTTGCTTTGTATTTGAAATTCCTCCCTTAGATATATACTTTGAAAGGTATGATATGGGGTTGCTAATAAAAAATGGATATAAAGTGACGGTTTGTGACTTGTCACCAATTTTGCATCCAATAGCTTATAATCAAAGAAGTGTGGGGTTGTTGGAAGAAAAATGCAAAGTGCCAGTATATCATATTTATAATAAGCATGCATTGAAAACGCTAATGAAACAACAGGATAATACTTTTTATATTTCTACATTACCTGTGTTTGGAAAAAGTTATTCATTAATAAAGCAAATAAGTAAAAAGCATTACGGATTTGCTTGTAATGTTGATTATGTACCAAAAGTGCCTGTTAAAGAGAAAGTCCATTCTATTGGGTTTTGGACAAAATGGACAAAAGAAAGAATACTAGAAGCAATTTTTGCTAGATTACCAAAGAAATATCTTCCGGTGACAAAAGCTGATGTAGTGATTACGTATACAGATAAGGGATTAAATAAGTTATTAAATAACACGTTATGGAATTCAAAAACGAAGATAATGTTGACAAATACTCTAGATTATAACGAGTGTTTGAAAGCTATGAAACAGAATGAAAGAATAATAAATGAAGAATATTGCCTTTTTATCGATCAATTTTTGCCCTTTCATTCTGATGGCAAGGAGAATAATATTCACATTGATCCAGACGAATATTATTATGAAATAAGATTGTTTCTTAGTAGCCTGGAACGAATTCTGGGAAAGAAGGTGGTTATAGCGGGACATCCCCGCGGAGACTATGAAAAATATGCAAAATATTATAAGGGATTTGAAGTCTTTCAATTTTGTACATGTCGTTTGGTGAAGGATGCATCAATAGTGATATCGCATGCAAGTATATCCCTAAGCTTCGTAATGATATTTCAAAAAAAATTGTTGCTAATATCTACTGATGAAATGGAGGCAATTGAAGCTATAAATAATAGCTTGGCGTCGGCCGGTGAAATGACACATCATAGAATTATCAATATTTCCAAAGTGAAAAATGATAAAGAAATTATTGCAGCAATTGAAGAAATTAATCAAGAATCAACAGATTATAAAGAACAAAGAAGCTATTATTGTTTACAAGAGAATCAGGAAAACAGTAAATTTCAGTTTGGAGAAATTATTATAAATGCAATTAGCAAAATATAAGAGGAAAGAATATTGAGAATAGAATTTGTTTCAACATTATTGTCACCAATAAAAGGAAGAGTACTTTTTGCAGCAAAGCAACAAAAATGGAGGAAAAAAAATAAGCATAATAGGACAACGATTAGTGAAAATTGTCCTATTGAGGTTGTTACAGTAGGAAAAGAGACCTATGGTTGCCTAAATGTACACTGGTATGGGAGAGAAGAAGAACGACTCTACATTGGAAATTATTGCTCAATTGCTAGTAATGTTCATTTTATACTAGGAGGGGAGCATAGCTATAAAAGAATTACGAATTTCCCATTTCCGGAATTGATTTATCATAATGAATTTGATGGGGTATGTAAAGGACCAATAATAATAGAGGATGATGTCTGGATAGGTTTTGGCGCAATTATTTTATCAGGAGTAACATTGGGAAAAGGATGCGTAATTGGGGCAGGAAGTGTAGTGACTAAAAATGTGCCGCCATATGCCATTTATGCAGGAAACAGAGTAGTAAAATACAGATTCAATGAAAATGTTATTAAAAAATTAATGAAATTTAATTTGAACCAACTAGATTATGAAAATTATCGTGAGTTTTGTAAAATAGAACTGACAGAAGAAAATGTGGACATTATATTGAATAAGATATTTATACGTGAAATATCAAATGAGGATAAATTAGAAAAAGTACAGTGAGGAGAGGGGAGAAAATAACGTGAAAATATTGATTACAGGAGCTAATGGATATATAGGACAAGGGGTTGTATCAGAATTTGTGCAACGCGGAGTGGATGTTATTGCATCTGATATTTCGATTGATAACATAAAGGATGATATCTGCAAAATTTCGGGAAATATATTTGAATTAGAAGATCCGTATACTTATTTGCACGAACCGGATATATTAGTGCACTTAGCGTGGCGAGACGGATTTAAGCATAATGCGGATAGTCACATGATTGATTTGCCTAAGCACTATTTATTTTTAAAAAAAATGATGGATTCCGGAGTGAAAAAAGTATGTGTTATGGGAAGCATGCATGAAGTTGGGTTTTATGAGGGGAGTATTAATGAGAATACCCCTTGTAATCCTATGTCCCTTTATGGAATTGCCAAAAATGCATTAAGAAATGCAGTGTCTTTGTATGCAGAGGAGAGAAAAATTGATTTTATGTGGTTAAGAGGATATTACATAGTGGGGCATGCAGAATATGGTAGCTCTATTTTTTCCAAAATAGTACAAGCAGTCAGGGAAGGGAAAAAGGAATTCCCTTTTACAACAGGACAGAACCAGTACGATTTTTTAAAGTACGAAGATTTTTGCAAACAAGTTGTTTCAGCAGCATTACAAGATGATATAAAGGGGATTATTAATTGCTGCTCTGGATATCCTCAAAAACTTGCCGATGCTGTTGAAGATTTTATTAAAGAAAAAAAATATCCAATTAAGTTAAAGTATGGTGTGTATCCAGAACGAACATATGATTCTAAAGCTGTATGGGGAGATGCTAAGATGATTAATGAGATTATGGCTAAGGAAGAAGAAAATGGACAATTTAAGTAAAGGAGATAAAATCTACTATCCAGAAATGGATATAGCAAGAGGAATTGCTATTTTATTAGTTGTTTTTGCACACTGTATACAATGTGGTAATGGCGCAGAATATTATGAAAATTTGAATTTTTTTGATAATATTATTTACAAATCAATATATTCGTTTCATATGCCATTATTGATGATGGTTAGCGGTTTTTTGCTTGCGAAAAATATAAATAAGAAAACTGTATTGCAAATAATTAGTGGTCGAGTTACTAATATTCTTCTTCCGATTATAGCCTGGAATTTAATTGTTCAATTACCGCATATAATTTCTAACAATTTATTTGATTGGCTAATAACATTTTGCAAGTCCACAATAACAAGTTTTTGGTTTCTGTGGGCAGTTCTTTTTTCAACAGTTGCAACTACATTTATATACAAATACGGAAAAAATAAGTGGTATTGGTATATACTGGCAACACTTCTGTGTTTTTTTACACCGGACATATGGAATTCAGAATGCTATAAATTTATGTTTTTTTGTTATATTTGTGGCTTTTTCTATAAGAAAAACATAAAAGATAGAAATATGATTTTATTATTTACATTTATTCTTTGGATTCTTTTATTACAAATGTATGATTATAATAGTTACATATACACAACAGGGTGGACTTTGTTGGGAAGAACAGATATGTTGATCTGCTTTATACGTGATATTTATAGGGTAGCTATTGGAGTTATAGGAAGTGCTATGGTATTACTTACTATAATTAAGCTTGGAAAATATATTTCTGAAAATGTATTACAAATATTTAAGATACTTGGGAAAAATTCGATGGGAATATATATTATTTCTACTTTTATGAATATTGTGTTACAAAGGACAACAAAGGAATTTAAGCCTTCCATAATAATGAATATCTTGGAAACATTACTTATAATAAGTGGAAGCTATATTATTGTGTATATGTTAAAATTAAATAAATGGTCAAAAAAAATTTTGCTTGGAGGACGCTAATGGTAAAAAAGGATAAAAATGTAATTATTATATTAGTATATAATGATAGTCAATCGGCATTGAATCTTTTGAATAATATAGAAGCTTATGAGGAGCTGGAAAAAATTATTGTCGTTGATAATTGTTCGACAGATGATTCTTATGACAGACTGCAGAAAAGACGGAATGAGCATATACATGTGATAAAGACACAAAGTAATGACGGTATTGCAGCAGGTAACAATTTTGGCGCAGAATATGCAAAAAAAGTGTGCCCAGATGTTAACAATTTTATATTTTCTAATCCAGATGTAATTGTTAATAGTGAAAGCATAAGAGCGATGACGGATTTTTTGGCAACTCATAAAGAGGCCGGAGCAGTGTGCCCTATGGAATTGACAAAAGAAAAGGAATATGCTAAAGATTTTGCATGGCATTTGCCAACATATTGGCAGATGGTTTTAAGTGTAAATCCCATTCATGCAAAATTAGTGCAACATAGCAAAAAACCGTATTTGTGGTTTTATGATATAGATGAAGCAATAGGTAAGGATATCTTTTGGGCAGAAGTAATCATTAGCTGTTTTATTATGATTCGAAGAAAAGAATTTGAAGAGGTGGGAGGATTTTCGGAACGTACATTTCTATATCATGAGGAAGATGTCATTTCATATAGGTTTGCACAAAAAGGAATTAAACAAGCAGTGTTACCAAAGTACAAAATAATTCATCTTGGCTGTACATCAATGAATACAACATATAAAAATTGGGAAAAAAAGAGTAAGATATTATTTGATAGTAGTTTGATTTATTTGGAGGATTGCTTAAAAGTATCTAAGCTAGGGTTGAGTTTTTATAAAGGAATGTATCACCTGGGTATTTTAGAAAGAAAAGTATTTCGGAAATTTATGAACAAAGAGAATGAACACTAATATTGAATAAATCAAAACTGAGGAGAGCGATAGCCATGTTTCAATTAAATGACTTTATTGCAAAATATGTAATAAAGAGACCACAGAGTATGTTTTTAAAAGATGTTGATGATAAAAGGGAAAAATTGGTTGAAAAAATATGTAACAAATCTGTGTTAGTAATTGGAGGAGCAGGGTCAATCGGCTCATCATATATCAAAGCAATATTACCTTTTAAACCCAAGACATTAGTTGTTGTCGATATCAATGAAAATGCCTTGGCAGAACTGACTCGTGATCTTCGGTCTACCAAAGGATTATACGTACCAGAAGACTTTATACCATATCCTATGGATTTCGCAAGCACTACATTTGAAAAAATGTTTAGAAAGCGTGGTGGATTCGACATAGTAGCAAATTTTTCCGCACATAAACATGTACGATCTGAAAAAGACATTTTTTCAATTGAGGCACTGTTGCAAAATAATGTTTTACATGCAAAAATTTTATTGGATCTTTTAGAAGAATATCCACCTGAAGAATATTTTTGCGTGTCCACAGATAAAGCGGCAAATCCCGTGAATATTATGGGAGCAAGTAAGCGAATTATGGAGGATGTAATATTTAGTTATTCGAACAAGTTTCCGGTAAAGACAGCGAGGTTTGCCAATGTTGCGTTTTCAAATGGTTCATTGCCAGCAGGATTTCTAGCACGAATTTCTAAACTACAGCCATTGAGTGCACCGTCAGATGTGAAAAGATACTTTGTATCTCCGGAGGAAAGCGGACAGATTTGTATGTTAGCATGCATGTTGGGGAAGAACAGAGAAATATTTTTCCCCAAATTGACAGATGCACAGATGATGACGTTTGATACGATAGCCAGAGAATTATTGCACGAGCAGGGATTTGATGTGTTGGAATGTCAGACAGACGAGGAGGCTATTGAAAAAGCAGAATATTTGAAACAGGGAAGCAAACAATATCCGGTACATTTTTCAAGTTCAAATACATCAGGAGAAAAGCCGTTTGAGGAATTTTATACAGATACCGAAAAGGTAGATATGGACAGGCTTAATGCATTAGGAGTGATCGTAGACAAAGAGCTTACAGATCGAGATAAAATAGAAAAGTTATTTACGAAATTAAATTATGAGTTTGGAAAAATGGAGCCAACAAAGAGGGAAGTGGTTCAGATCATCAAAGATTATCTTCCGAACTTTGAACATATTGAAACAGGGAAAAGCTTAGATTCCAAAATGTAATAAAGCTTCAGGAGGCAGAAAATGCAAAAGTTTATACCATTATGTATTCCTAATTTTGAAGGAAACGAAAAAAAGTATGTAGATGAGGCACTAGAACAAGGCTGGGTATCTACCGGAGGTGCCTATATCACAAAATTGGAAAAGAGCATGGCGGATTTTCTGCATGTGCAGAATGTGGCGGCATGCCAAAGCGGAACATCCGCACTCCATCTATCTCTTATTGAAGCCGGCGTAAAGCCGGGAGATGCTGTTATTGTGCCTCCGCTTACATTTATTGCAGCTGTAAATCCGGTTAAGTATCAATATGCTACTCCGGTTTTCATGGATTGTGATGATAGCTTTTGTATGGACCCGATTAAGCTTAGAAAATTCTGTGAAGAGGAATGCGTTTATAAAGATAACCAACTCTTTTATAAAAATCAACATATTAAGGCTTTAGTAGTTGTACATGTATTTGGTAATTTAGCTGATATGCCGGCTATCATGGAGATTGCGGGCACTTATGGAATTAAAGTAATTGAGGATGCAACAGAAGCTCTGGGATCAAAATATACGGAAGGAAAATATGCAGGGAAATACGCAGGAACTATTGGTGATTTTGGCGCATTTTCCTTTAATGGAAATAAGATTATTACTACCGGTGGTGGCGGCGCGGTTACAGCCCGAAATACAGCAAATGTTGATCATATAAGATATTTATCAACGCAGGCAAAGGATGACCCACATTATTACATACATCATGAGATCGGGTATAATTATCGGATGACTAATTTGCAGGCAGCGTTAGGGGCAGCCCAGATGGAGGAACTTCCAGAATTTATTCGGCGTAAGCAGGCTAATTATGATAAATATAAGAAATTATTTGAGGGATTTGAATTAGGAAAAATAATTGGCTTCAGAGAAGGGACAGCTTCTAATAAGTGGTTCTATTCATTGGAAATAAATAGGAAAAAAATTAATGCGAGCATGCGTGAAATAATAACTATGTTGGAAGAACGGGGAATACAGACAAGAGCTATTTGGGGATTGATTAATGAGCAAGTTCCGTATATACAGGATGATGCGTATGAACTTGAAAAGGCACCTTATTATGCAGACAGAATATTGAATCTTCCCTGTAGTACGCAGATTACAGATGATGAAATAGAGTATGTTGTGAAACAGATTAAAGAGGTATTGGGAGAATTGCAGAATGCATAAAGAAGGTATTGCTAAATTTATAGGCAACCAGAATATTACGATTGTTGACGCTATGGAAAAAATAGACAACAATACAAGGGGAATCTTATTTCTTCAAGATGAAGATGGATGTCTGGCAGGTTGCATAACAGATGGGGATATTAGGAGATGGCTTATCAAAACGGGCAATCTCAAAGCAACAGTAAAAACGGCGATGAAAGTAACCCTAAAGTACCTGTATGAAGAGGAGAAATCCAGAGCACAGGATGTGTTGCGACAATATGAAATTACTGCAATACCTATTATTGATAATAATAGGAAAATTCTTGATATAGTTCTGCGTGCAGACTTAATGCAACAGGAACAAAAAGAAGAAAAGAAAGTGTTAAAAGGAGTTCCTGTGGTCATTATGGCAGGAGGAAAGGGAACACGCTTATACCCCTATACCAAGATACTACCCAAGCCGCTTATCCCGATAGGCGATACTCCTATTATAGAAAGAATCATAAATTGTTTTACAAAATATGGAATAGAAGAGTATTACATGACGGTAAACTATAAGAAAGGAATGATAAAGTCTTATTTTTCAGATCTTGAACCGACGTACCAGATTAAATATGTGGAAGAAGCGATGCCACTTGGGACAGGAGGAAGTCTGAAACTGATAGAGGAAAAGTTCGACAGACCGTTATTTGTTACTAATTGCGACGCTTTAATTTTAGCGGATTACAGTGAAATATATGATTATCATATAAAGGCGGATAATACTATTACAATTGTATCTGCATTAAAAAATATCACAATTCCGTATGGTGTATTGAAGTCAGAAGAAAACGGAAAAGTTGTGGGTATGGAAGAAAAGCCAAAATTGTCCTACTTTATTAATACGGGAATGTACATTATTAATCCGGAGGTTATAGAGAAAATACCAGCCGATACCATGTATCATATGACGCATTTAGTGGAAAAAGTCATGCAGGAAGGTGGAAGAGTTGGAATGTACCCTATAAGTGAGGATTCCTTTCTGGACATGGGAGAGTTTGATGAAATGCATCGAATGGAGGAGAAACTGAATATAGTTTCTAAATAGTAGATGGAAAATATATTGTTGGTTGGATACGGTGGACATGCTAAAAGTATTGCAGACTGCATAGAGCGACAGGGGATTTACAAAATAGCAGGATATACAGATATAATACAGCAAGAATCAGATTACGAGTATCTTGGAACGGATGAAAAACTGCAGGAGTATTATGAACGTGGAATAAAAAAAGCGGTTATTGGAATAGGGTATTTGGGCATAGGAGAAATTCGTGAAAAATTATATAACAAATTAAAATGCATAGGATATGAATTACCCGTTATATGTGATCCAAGCGCAATTATTTCATCGACAGCTTATATTGGTGAGGGAACATTCATAGGAAAGAATGCTATTATTAATGCAGAAGCGTATGTCGGCAATGCTTGCATTATAAATACAAAGGCATTAGTAGAACATGAGTGCAAGGTGAAGGAATTTTCTCATATAGCGGTAGCAGCAGTACTATGTGGACAGGTACAAGTTGGCAGAGCAGTTCTTGTAGGGGCTAATGCGACGGTCATACAATGCATGGACATACCGGACAGAAGTATAATTCCAGCAGGTGCAGTAGTTAGAAAAGGATATTTTAAGAGAGGAAAGTAGCATGGCTAAGACACTGATCATTGCGGAGGCAGGTGTAAATCATAACGGGGAACTGGAAATTGCCAAGCAACTGGCAAAAGAGGCAAAGCGATGTGGCGCAGACATTGTGAAATTTCAGACAGCTAAATTATCATCTCTTGTTTCCAAAACGGCTAAGATGGCAGAGTATCAAAAAGAAAATATTGGACAGGAAATGAGTCAAAGGGAAATGCTTAAAAAATTATTGCTTTCCTATGATGAATTTAAGGAATTAGCTACGTATTGTCGGGAGATTGGAATTACTTTTTTGTCGACACCGTTTGATTTGGAGAGCATTGATTTCTTAGAAGAATTAGGATGCAACATGTGGAAGATCCCTTCGGGAGAAATTACAAATTTACCTTATCTTGAAAAGATAGCAAAAACGCATAAAAATATAATATTATCAACGGGTATGTGTACAATGCAGGAAGTTGAAGATGCAGTAAACGTTCTACAACAAAATGATAGTGGAAAAATAACATTATTGCATTGCACAACACAGTATCCTACGGCATATTGTGATGTTAACCTGAAAGCAATGCAGACATTGCAGAAAAAATTTGGATATGATGTGGGATATTCGGACCATACACAAGGAATTGAGGTGCCTATAGCAGCAGTGGCTATGGGAGCGTCCGTAATAGAAAAGCATTTTACATTAGATCGTAACATGGAAGGCCCAGATCATAAGGCGAGCCTGGAACCGGAAGAACTTATGAATATGGTCCGAGCTATACGGAATATAGAGCAGGCTTTGGGAAGCGGAGAAAAGAAACCGGTGGATGCTGAGATTGCCAATAAAGCGGTAGCAAGAAAAAGTATCATTGCTTCAAAGCCGATCAAAAAGGGAGACATCTTTACCGAAAATAATATTACTACGAAAAGACCGGGAAATGGAATTTCTCCAATGCGTTGGTATGATGTACTAGGAAAAAAAGCAAGAAGAGACTTTGAGGAAGATGAGCTGATAGAGTTATGATTAAAATAGCGATAGTAACGGCCACACGTGCGGAATACGGATTGTTAAATCCGGTGATAAGACAGCTTAGAAAATATGAGACGTCAACTTTAAAAGTTGAAGTGATAGTTACCGGTACACATTTGAAACAGCAATATGGCAATACGATAAAAGAAATTCAGGAAGACGGAATTAGAATTGATCATACTATTGATATACCGGTAGATTCGCAGACGGAAGAGGATATATCCAGGAATCAGGCAGATACGTTGGTGAAATTTACAACATTATTTGTTGAGCAAAAGTATTCAGCTGTCGTATTGCTGGGAGATAGATATGAAACTTTGGCAATAGCAATTGCTGCCGGAAATACGCATACCCCAGTTTTTCATTTGTGCGGAGGGGATACTACAGAGGGAGCAATGGATGAATGGATTCGCCATGCGATTACCAAAATAAGTTACTTACATTTTCCGACAAATGAAGAGAGTGCAAAAAGAGTAATACAATTGGGAGAGGATCCCGGACGGGTATTTAACTATGGTTCTACCAGTATAGACAATATTATGCATTTAGCAACGTTATCCAAGGAGGAAGCATTACAGAGTATTGGCTTACAGGAATGTCGGTATTTTGTATGCACTTATCATCCGGTTACGATGGAAAAAGAAAATGTAGATAGTATGTTAGAAGCGTTTTTTACCGCGGTGCGAGCATTTCCTTCCTATACATTTATTATTACAAAATCTAATGCTGATCAGGGAGGGGCTAGAATTAACCAGCTTCTTGATGAGGCAGCGGAAAGAATTGATAATTTATATGTATATGATTCTCTAGGGGTAAAACGCTATTTGTCTTTAATGAAATACTCGGAAGCTGTGGTTGGTAATTCATCTAGCGGAATTATTGAAGCGCCGGCCTTTTATATACCGACTGTTAATATAGGAGATCGTCAAAAAGGAAGATTGCGAACTGATAGCATTATAGACTGTGAGACAGACAGCACATCTATCATTAATGCAATTAACAAGGCAATTAGTGATAACTTTAGAGAAAATTGCAGGCACATATGTCCACCGTATGGCGACGGGAGAGCGGCTGAAAAAATTGCAGAAAAGATAGTTGAAACTTTGAAAAACGGAAAGATAGATTTAAAAAAGAAATTTTACGATTTACAGTGATTACAATTAAGAAGGAAAAGTATATGAAGATTTTGGTTATTGGACTGGGGTCAATGGGAAAAAGACGTATTCGTTTGATACGTGATATGTATGCAGAGGCTGTAATTTATGGAGTAGACGGAAGGGAAGACCGAAGGGATGAAGCGAAGGAATTATTCCAGATTATCTGCTTCGCTTCCATAGAGGAAGCAGTAGGTAGAGGAATAGAGGCTGCGTTTGTGTGTACATCTCCATTATCTCATAATAAGATTATTAAAGAATGTTTAAACAATGGTTGGAATATATTTACAGAATTAAATTTGGTATCGGATGGGTATGAAGAAAATATCGCATTAGCAGAAAAAAAACATTGTACGTTATTTTTATCTTCTACGTTCCTATATCGTGAGGAAATACAATATATCAGACAAAAGATAAAACATGAATCATGGAACTATATTTATCACATAGGACAATACCTTCCGGATTGGCATCCGTGGGAGAATTATAAAGATTTCTTTATAGGTGATAAGCGAACCAACGGCTGTCGTGAAATTATGGCAATAGAACTGCCATGGTTAACAAGTGTATTTGGAAAAGTTGTTAATTATCATTCTATTGCGAATAAGATGACAGCACTTAATATTGATTATAATGATAATTACATGATTCAATTTACGCATGAAAGTGGCAGTAAGGGAGTCTTGGTAGTTGATGTAGTATCGCCTGTAGCGGTAAGAAAATTAGAATTATATAGAGAGAATAGTTATCTGAGCTGGAATGGCACACCAGAATCGTTGATGGAATATAGCGTAGAAAAAGATACTTTGGAATATGTGCATCTTCATGAAACTCAGGAGCATATGGAAGGATATCGGGCATTTGTGGTTGAAAATGCATATAGAAATGAAATAAAAGAGTTTATGCAAACAATAAAAGGGGAGAACACTCCTGAATATGGATTTGCGCAGGATTTAGAAGTGCTGAAATTGATCGATACATTGGAGGCTCAAAAGTGACAGAGTTAAAGATATGTTTTGTTGGAATTGGCTCAATTGCCAAAAGACATATTAAAAACCTAAAAAGAGTATGCAATAACCGAAATATACATTTGGATGTAGATGCAGTTCGAAGAAAAAGAAATGCAGTGGAAGAAACGGCATTAGGAATTAGGGATGTATATACAGATTATAAATGCCTACAGGAACGGTATGATGTAATATTTATTACGAATCCTACAGAGTTGCATATTGATGCATTAAATGATTTGGCACTGTATGGAAGAAATTTTTTTGTAGAAAAACCCATTGCATCCATTGCCCAAATTGATCTGGCAGAGCAATTTCGACAGAAAAATGGGAGCGTTTATTATGTTGCATGTCCACTTAGATATAATGCGGTGATACAATACCTTAAAGAAAATATTCAACCACAAGATGTGATTTCTGTAAGAAGTATATCTTCCAGCTATTTACCGGATTGGCGTCCCGGAACAGATTATAGAAATACCTATAGTGCACACAAAGAACTAGGTGGCGGAGTAAGCATTGATCTTATTCACGAATGGGATTATTTGACATATCTGTTTGGATTTCCGGATAGAGTGCAGTGTATATTGGGGAAAAAATCGAATTTAGAAATGAATTGTGAAGATGTTGCCATCTACATAGGTGAATATAAAGAAAGAACAGTTGAATTACATTTAGATTATTTTGGAAGGCAGACAATTAGAGAGATAATGTTATTTACGACTCAGGACACAATTGTCGGTGATATTGCACATAATACGATACATTTTTTGAAGGCAGGAGAAACTATAGAGTTTCAAGAATCCAGGGATGATTTTCAAATAAGAGAATTGGAGCACTTTCTAGATATTATATGTGGTACGAAACAAAATGATAGTACTATAAATCATGCGATTAAGGTTTTAAAATTAACACAAGGGGAGAACATGTAATATGAAAATTCTGTTTACAATATGTGGACGAGCTGGCTCAAAGGGAATAAAAAATAAGAACATTAGAGAATTTGTAGGAAAACCATTACCTTATTATACTATTTCCGCAATTGATCTTTTTTTAAAAGAAACTTCATTGAATGTGGAAGCTGACATTGTAGTTAATTCAGACAGCAAAGAACTACTGGAATTGATGAAGAATAATCCATTACGTATAATAGAAACTATCGAAAGAGATGAGAGTTTGGCAGGGGATGCTGTCGGGAAAATTGCGGTAATAAATGATTGCCTGTTAAAGATGGAGAGTCGAGGGCATAATAAGTATGATATGGTTGTAGATCTGGATATTACATCACCTCTCAGAACAGCGGAAAATATAGAACAACTTATAAAAAAACAGATCGAGTGTAAAGCAGATGTAACGACATCGGTAACCACGGCACGAAGAAACCCTTATTTTAATCAGGTTATGAAAACTGAGCATGGATATAAAAAGGTTATTGCGTCTAACTTTACTGCTAGACAGCAGGCTCCGGAAATATTTGATATGAATGCTTCCTTATATGCTTACTCTCCAGAGTTTTTAAAAAGCGGAAAGGGTGTTTTAGACGGGTATTGTGAGTGCATAGAGATGTATGATACAGGGGTTTTAGATTTGGATCATGAAAATGATTTTGAGTTGATGGAAGTCATTGCAAAATATTTATTTTCAAAAAAAGAAGGAATGGCAAAGGTATACAAAAACATATGACTTTACATGAAAGAATAAGAAAGATTTTGTTTAGACAACTGGAGAACTTTTGGGATGAATGGGATGAAGAAGTAATTAATAGACAAATTCCTGAAGCATTGGAGCAAATGAATAAAAATTATTCAATGGCTGCATCAAAACAAAGATATAGAGATGGCAATATGGTGTTTGACCCTATGTATACGGGTACATGGGCGATTTTTTTGTACAAATTGAGTCGCTTATTGTTTTTAGAGGGAAATAATAAGGAAGCGGAGTGTATATATTATTTAAATAAAGTATTGCATTCGGTTGATTGGTTTTATCAAACGGAATTACCGTTGCATTTTATGGCAGAACACTTATTGGGGAGTGTCTTAGGAAGAGCCCAGTATTCGGACTATTTATTTGTATACCAGGGAACAACAATTGGAGGAAACAGAAAAGGAGATGTCTTGTATTATCCTAAGGTGGGAGAAAATGTTGTACTGTATGCGAACGCAACAGTTTTAGGTAATACTTCAATAGGAAATAACGTGATTATATCGGCAAATACATATATTATAAATGAAAATATTCCAAATAACTGTATAGTATTTGGACATTCTCCTAATATAATAATAAAAGAACAGTCAGAAATGAAAATTAAAGAATTAACAGAGCATATTTGGGCATGGAAGAGATTGCTACAGTAAAATAACAGAAGCTGTGAGGATATATTTATAGATATTCAAGTTACTAATGTGATTTGAAAATAAGTAAGCTGTAATAGAATTGTTAATGTTGCTAAGGTTAAAGCCTTTAGGAAAGGATAGAAAAATGCAAAATAATTTATACATAGCAATGTATCATTATACTCGCGATTTGAGTCATAGTAGATACCCGCAGATAAAGGGCTTGGATACTTCTTTATTTAGACAACAACTGGAGTATATGAAAAATAACTTTAACTTTGTTACAATGGAGGAAGTTATTGAGGCTGCAGAGAATAGATATTTACTGCCAAATAATGCTTTATTATTAACATTTGATGATGGATATGTTGATAATTATACATATGCAATGCCATTGTTGGAGGAATTCGGAGCACAGGGATCATTCTTTATTCCGGCAAAGACTTTTGCTACACACCAATTATTAGATGTAAATAAGATTCACTATATTTTAGCAAGCGCTGATATTAGAGAATTAGTTACTGATACAAAAAAAGCAATGGACTATTATAGAGGAAAAGAATTTGATTTTGCATCAACAGATGAACTGTTTGAGCAATATGCTGTAGCAAATAGATTTGATACGAAGGAAACTATTTTTGTAAAGAGGATGCTTCAGACTGTTTTGCCAGAAAGACTGAGACATAAGATTTCCAGTGATCTGTTTGAAAAGTATGTCGGTATAACAGAAGAACAATTAGCTTATGAGTTGTATATGACAGAAGACCAAATAAGAACAATGAAAAGACACGGTATGCATATAGGACTTCATGGGTATGATCACTATTGGTTGGCAAACCTTGAGACAGATAAGATGAAAAAAGATATTGACATGGCACTTGAGGTAATGGATGAATTCATTGATAGAAAACGATGGGTATTAAATTATCCGTATGGAAACTATAATGATGACGTTATAGAATATATTAGTTCTAAAGGAGCTTGTCTTGGAATGACAACAGAAGTCAAAGTTGCACATATCGGACAGGATGACAGGTTTAAATTGCCAAGACTTGACTGCAACGATTTCCCACCAAAGAGCAGTACATTTCGCAATTATGAGTAAATATGGAGAGGAATAAAAGAATGTTGGAAGATGCAATCAGCAGAGTAGAAAAATTGGATTTTGAACGAGAATTTGTTGTTGATGAGATATTGGACAGAAAATATACATATTGCGATTTTTTTTCGCACGCATTGTCCGTTGCTGATTACATCGAACAAACAGTGAGTGGTGAAAGTATTATTGCAATTAAAGAAAATTCTTATGAGTTAGCGCTACTGTATTTTGCCGTGATGCTTACAACAAAAAAAATTTTGGTTGTTGACCCTCAAAAAGGAAAAGAAGAAATTAAAACAATATTAAGTGAACTTAATAGGACGGGGATTTTTCTGGATGATAAGCTTGAGGTAGTTGATTTTGGTCATTATATTTTGCATTTGCCCCAATTTGATGATACTAATACAAATGCTGCTGATATAAAACAGAATGTCATTGCTAAATTGCAGAATAGACGTAGAAATATGTCATATTTGGTCACATACACATCAGGTACTAGTGGAGTGACTAAGGGAGTAGAACACACTTTAGATAATCTATTTTCTACAGCACTTGCGCTAGATAAGAAAGTTCAAAAACGAGGAGGAACATTTCTACACGTAATGCCAATGACATATATGGCGGGGATATTGAATTCTTTAATTTATCCGTTTTTAATTGGTGCAAGAATTATTATAACAAGAAGATTTTCAATTATTTCCGCAAGAAATTTTTGGAATGTTGTAATAAAATATAAAGCGGATTTGTTTTGGCTATCGCCAGCAATGCTAATGATGATTGATCAAATAGATCGTAAAAGTGAAGGAGAAGAGTACTGTAAGCAGAATGATTTAACGTTTTTAATTGGAACAGCGCCACTAACAAATGAAATGCGAGAGAAATTTAATAACAGATACAGTACAAAAGTGTTTGCTAGTTATGGCTTATCAGAGACTTTATTTATTTCAGTTGAAACAAAGGAATCACTCCAAAAGTCAGAAAAGAATAGTGTGGGGGAATTACTTCCTGATGTTGAATATTACCTTACAGAAGCTAATGAACTGTTAATAAAGGTTCCTTGGATGTATTTAGGCTATACAAATGAAAAAACAGATGATTATTTTGAAGGGGATTATTATAAGTCCGGAGACTTGGCTGAGATAAAGGATGGCTGTTTATACATTACTGGTAGAAGTAAAGATTTAATTATTAAAGGAGGTATGAATATAAGCCCGGTCCTAATTGAAAATGTTGTTTATAAGGAACAAAGAATTCTGGAAAATGTAGTTATTGGTGTTAAAGACTACAGCGGGGAAGAAAAAGTGTGTTGTGTATACACTTTAAAGGATGAAATAGATGACCTAGCAGGATTAGAGACAAGCATAAAGAAACTTGTTGTGAGTGAATTAGGAAAGAGTTATTCGCTCGATTATGCATGGAAAATAGATGTAATACCAAGAAACATTAATGGAAAGATTGATAAAAATAGATTGAAACAAATATGGGAGACAAGGAATGACAAATAAGACGAAAATCATGGATGTCACTCTTAGAGATGGAAGCTATGCTATTAATTTTCAATTTTCAGAGTATGAAACAGAGAAAATATGTTCGATAGTTCATGAATCAGGAATTGATTATGTTGAGGTTGGACATGGTGTCGGATTAGATGGAAGTTCTACACAAAATGGGATAGCACTTTGCTCAGATGAGGAATATTTAGAGGCAGCAAGAAAAGGTTCTGCAAATGCAAAATATGGAATGTTTTGCATTCCAACTTATGCGAAAATTGATTCACTGGATAAATTAAAAGAATATGGAGCATCATTTGTAAGAGTAGGATCTAATGCCACAGAAGTAGAAACTACGGAAAGATATATTCAAAGAGCGAAGAAATTAGGGTTAGAAGTTATGGCAAACTATATGAAGTCATACGTTGTTTCACCTGAAAAATTTGCTGAGAATGTAAAAAAGTCAGAAGCATATGGAGCTGATGTCATATATATAGTGGATTCGGCAGGCAGTATGGGAAGGCATGAGATAGAGAGCTATTATAATGAAATAAGAAAAGTAAGTAACATTAAAGTAGGATTTCATGGCCATAACAACTTGGGATTGGCAGTTTCTAATACGTTATTTGCAGTAGAACTAGGATTTGATTTAGTTGACACGTCTATTCTGGGCATGGGCAGAAGTGCTGGAAATGCAGCAACTGAATTGTTAATTGGTAATTTGATGCGTTGGAATGAGAGCACAAAATATGATTTAAAAAAGATAATGGATTGTGCAGAAAAATATGTGCGGCCATTGTGGAAACATAATGCTAATGCTTTGGATTTGTATTGCGGAATAGCTGAATTTCATACCAGTTACATGAAGTATATCCACAAATATGCCACAAAATATCGAGTGAATCCATTGGATTTAATTCTTTTGTATGCAAAATATGATAAAGTTGATATGGATGAGCAGAAACTTAGAGAAATTGCCTGCAACATGCCTAAAGATGAAGAGTGCATTATGACGGACTTAGGTTTTAATGATTATGTTGGAGATGAGCAAAAGAATTAATGGAGGAACCAAAAGTGATTATAAAATTTGATCATGTATCATTTGTATGTGCAAGAAGTGATAAAAATAAAATTCTTATGAATAAAGGAGAACCTTCATTTAAAGAAATTGGTTTGAAAAATCTTAAAATAAAGAAGCCTCTTATGCATATGGCTCAACAGGATCATGATTTATATTTCTTTGAAGACGGCTATCCGACGGAATATATTTTTTATGATGCTGTAAATAGTCAGAGTAGAATAGAGTTAGTTAATAATGTTCTTTATGGAAAATATATGAATAAGCAGAAAGCCATTGATTTTTTGAAAGGGATATTTGGAGAAAAAGTAACAGAAGAAGGCGATAATATCGTTTGCAATATGAGAGGAATTATTGATAAAAATGATTATATGCTTATTTTGCAAAAAACAACGGAATTGATAAATCCTTGGCTTGATGATAGCGGATATGGTATTGTTACATTGGTAAATAATGTAAGGTTTACAAAAAAGCCTGTGGATGGTATTTGTACAGACTATGAAGTATTGAAAGTTAATGGAAAGGAACTGGAAATTTGTTTTACAAAATCAAGTTCAACGAATATCATTTTTGAAATAATAAAGGTTAGGTAGTGACTAGAGTAGAAAGGGTGAAAATATGAAAATTTATGATTTGACATTTAATGTTGAAACGGGTATGCCGACTTGTGGAACTCCATGGCATCAAACGGTAGAGATATCTCCCATGGGGAAAATTGATACAGTCGGAAGAAATACACAGAAAATTGTGCTGGGATCACATTCTGGAACACATATGGACGCACCATACCATTTTATTAATGATGGAATAACGATAGAGAGCCTAGATATAAATCTTATGTGGGGAAAAGTAAAAGTTGTTGATTTTAGATCTAAAGGCCAGGGAAATGTCGTAACGCTGAATGATGTAAAAAAGATTGAAATAAGCGAAAGAATGTTATTTGCGTTTGGGTGGTATCACAATTGGAAAACAAGTAAATATTATGATGGCTTTCCCTATTTTGAAACGGAGGCTGTTGAATATCTTTTAAATAATGGAATGAAGGTTATGGCTATGGATACTCCTTCGCCAGACAATGGGAGCGCTATCAAAGTAAAAGGAGAGAGTGATTCTCCGAATCATTTATTACTTTTAAAAAACAAGACACTTATTATTGAATATCTTAACAATACAGATGTCTTGGTTGGCGGAAAAGAATATGAAATGGTATCATTACCGTTAAAATTGGTGGGATCGGATGGAAGCCCAGCTCGAGTGCTTATAAAGGAGGATTAATTTAATGAAAAAGGATTTTATTATAGGATGGTTTGCTGAAAATAGTACATTATCACGTGAGGAATTGGAGAAGGATTTAACGATAAACTATTTAGAATCAGGGGTAATTGATTCTTTCGGATTTTTGGATTTGATATCAGCGTGCGAAGAAAAACTCGAAATTACATTTAATGATGATGATTTTTCAGATGATAGAATATTTACTATTGCTGGATTGATCGACATCATAACGGAAAAATAATAAAATATTATTTGAAGCTAAAAATTTGTAGTAATGAGAGTATTAATCAAAGGGGTATAGGTAAATGCCGAATAGATTTGACACCAGATATGAGATACGATTAGCTATGTATTCAGAAATCTCAGAAATAATGCAATTTATAGATGAGTATTGGAAAAAAGGGCATATATTGGCAACAAACAGAGAATTTTTTGAATATGAAATGGTGGTAGACGGTCAAGTAAATTTTTTAATTGCCAGATCACTTGAAAATAAGAAAATAGAAGGGATATTAGGATTTTTACCTTGCTCGAAAAATAGTGAAAAGCTTGATGTATGGGGAGTTGTTTGGAAAACTGTTCCTGAAGCCATGCCTATGCTTGGAATGGAATTAAAAAAACGTTTGATGACTATTATAGGGGCTAGGACAGATTTGGGTGTTGGAGCAAATCCGAAAACATCAGTACCATTGCTAGGAAGAATATATCATTATTATACAGCAAAAATGAAGCATTATTATCGATTGGCGGACAGAAACGATTATAAAATAGCAAAAATAGAAAAAAAGATCATTACTGAATATAAACCAAACGACCAAATTAGAGTAAAAAAAATATGCAATTCAACTGAATTAAAGAACTTTTTTGATTTTTCAAAGGTTGATGATGTGATTCCCTATAAAGATTATTGGTACTATGAAAAACGCTTTTTTTCACATCCCATATATAAATATGAGATGTGGGGAATAGAAAATATTAATAATGCAAATAGAGCAGTTATGATAACGCGCGTTCAAAATTGTAATGATACTACAGCAATAAGGATTGTTGATTATCTCGGAGAGCAGCAATTGTTTGAAGACTGTGGCGCGTTCTTGGAATCTTTATTAAGTAAGAATGAATATATTGATTTTTATTTTGACGGATTTAATGAGGAATATGTGAAAAAGGCGGGAATGACAGAATGTGTTGATGATGGAAATATTATTCCGGATTATTTCAGCCCCTTTGAGCAAACGAATGTAGATATATATGTAGATAGTTCAAATAATGAAAAAAAATGTCTATTTTTTAAAGCTGATGGGGATCAGGATAGACCAAATTAAAAAGAAATTAGTAAAGATTTCTTTTTAAAGAAAATGCTTTAATGCTTGCTGAGGGTTATGCTTTTACTTGCATAGAATTGTTTGTATGGACATTTATAGTTATTTTCATGAAAGGTACGTCCTTTATACATAAAATAATGAACTTAATGGAGAAAAGGTCTATGTATAATAATAGTATTGTTGAAAGCAAAGAACGTTTGATAGGATTAGATATAGTTAGGGTAATCTCATGTTTTATGATTCTTACATTTCATACGTTTCATAGTTTGTCATTGTCCTATGGATTTTTAGATAAATATGTTGAACAAGGCGCTATTTTTGTCTCAGTCTTTTTTATTTTGTCAGGTTTTTCTTTATATTATGCCAATTACAAAAAGAATTTATCACAAATAAAGGAAGTGAAACTTTTTTATAAAAAGAGGTTTATAGGGATTTTGCCCGCTTATTTTATTGCATGGATTGGTTTTTATATTCCAAGTAATATTTATAATATTTCATTACATGATATTATTCGTCTATTTCCTATTGATTTTTTAGGATTAAGATGCGAATTACAATTTCTGCCGGGCATGAATTATTTTTGGTATATTTCATGTTTAATTATTGGTTATCTTGTATATCCATTAATTAATGAGATAATTAAACAAATTAAAATAAAAGAAATTGTGGCTTTAATAGTGTTTATATATGGAATCATATGCTATTCAAAATATTGTGAAGATTATTTTGGGATTGGATCAGTGATATATTATACTCCTTTTTATAGAATTTTAGAAATGTTTATTGGTGCATTTAGCTGTCAAATAATGTTTAAAATCAAGGATTCACACTCTAAGCCCAAATTAATGAACAAAATAAGGCTAATAATTTTAATCACAAGTATTGTTGGTTTTGTATATTTCTATAAATTCTTTTTAGCATATGGTGATAAATGGTTATGGTATGATATTTTTATTATACCTTGCACAATAGGTATTTTAGCTAATATAGATTGCATAAAAATATCGAGCAATTGTTTGCGTAATGTTATTTGCTTTTTTTCGGGGATTTCCTATGAAATATATTTGTTTCAAACATGGGCTATTAAATTCCTTCCTAAAATTGATTTATATTGCCAAATTTTAAACCCCAAAATGAGAAGAGCTATTGCGTTATTAAGTATAATTATATTATCGTGGTTGATTAATCGACTAATAAGATTATTAAATAAATTAATGAAACGATGTTGGTTGTGGGGAGCAAAAGTTGCGTCGGTAGCGTTGCATAGATAGTTTATTATAAGTTTTGGGTTGCGACAAAATAGAAATAGCTAATGGAAGCAAATATAGCAACAAAACATTATCAACTTTAGAAAGTGCTGTTATGATTACAGTAAAGAACGAATAGAGCACTTCAAAATGTGGGAGGATATAAAAATTTATAATAAATTTTATGATAGATATAATTTATATGTTACGGAGGATAAGCTAATGACATTAGAAAGCATTTTTTCTCAACTTGAAATAGGAACGTCCATTAAACTTTCAAAAAATTCACATCAATCTGTAAAAGTGATAACGGATAACGTGTTTTATGTTCAACCTTCATATAGCGAAATTAGGGAGAATAATAGAGCCCAATTTGTTATTTTTTCGGCGCCAGGAGCATCTGGAAAAAGTGCATTAGCTAAGTATATAGCAAAACGGTACAAAGGTATATATTGGGATTTATCACAAATTTCGTTGGGAGAAAATAGCTTTCATGGTACGCTTTGGAGAGCATTAGGACAAGAGGGGTTTGTGAATTTCTTTAATCAATTAAAACAGGGAAGAGGAGTATTGGTATTAGATGCTTTTGATGAAGCGGAAATGATTTCAGGAAGAAGTGGCATTGAATTTTTGTTAAAAGATTTAAGTGAAACGACAGAGTTAAATAGTACCCCTTCAATTGTGTTGTTTGCACGCACAGAAAGTGCTATTTTTTTGGTTGATTATTGTAAAGAAAACGATATTTCTTATGCCCAATACGAAATAGGATTTTTCGAGGAATATAATGCAAAGGAATTTGTAAAGAAAAAAATAGAGGCAGAAGGGAAGAAAATCACTAAAACTGTAATAGATTGCATAGAACAACAATTTAATGTTATCAAGAGGCTATTAGGGCAATCTGAGGAAACTAAAACTTTTTTAGGATATGCTCCAGTACTAGAAGCATTAGCTAAGGCTTATGATGATGAACGGAATACTGTAAAATTACTTGAACAATTAAAAAAAGATAATATCTCTAGCACACAGATTATTTACAGCGTATTAGACTATTTATTAGCGAGAGAACATGATAAAGTTTGTAATGCATTAAAAGAGAAATGGATGGCCAAATATCCAGAATTTGTAAAATGGGATAATATTTATTCTAAAAAAGAGCAAATCATACGGATAGCAGAATTTATACTATTAAATGGTGTTGAAGAAAATAGCCTATATGATAATTTGGAAATTCCAGATGAACTATATAGTGAGTACTATGAAGCAATTAAGAGATTTTTACCACAGCATCCGTTTTTGCAAAACTATATTGAGAGAAATTGTGTTGCATTCACTGGTCCAGCATTCAGAGATTATATATTATCCTCCTTATTAGCGGATGAAAAATATGAGGATTTAGCATTAGAGTATTTTGGCATGAAAGTTCAAAATATTCATGTTTCTTCACAAATGCTAATAGACTTTTATTACTATATTACAAAAGATAATTTACGTATACATGGAGAAATATTTAATATCCTGTATGATTCATTTAAAGCAAAAGAAACAGCAAATAAACATGCGATAGTTTATGTTATACAAAATGGAGAGGACGTAGATGTCTCATTTGAATTACGAAATATTGTTGAAGGTATACTTACAGACGAGATTGAATTTATATTATATGGGGAATACATTGCTATATCGAAGATTTCTAATGCATTAATAGATGTTGAAAAGAAAATTATTATTGGTGATAACAATAATGTACGGATTTTTAATTCTGTGATAATAGCAGATGAGGTAATTTTCGATTCAAATAACGTGGAGATAGAAGCAAAGGAACCTGGGGAGTGTTTGATCGTAAGTTATAAGGATGCAGTAAATCGACGTGGAGACACCCTTAATTTTGAGATTAGAACTGATAAAGCAGATTTGATAAAAATAGATATGCCTAATATTGATCATTATTATAAACTCCGAAGATACAAATATAAATATGAAGATGGGAATAATGATGATTATTTGAAATTTAATTTATTTGTTAAAAAAATTATGAATTGCATGCGAAAGCATAGAAAAGATACTCCTGCTAAAGATAGAGAATTCATTGATAATGAAATAATAAACAAAAGCATATTTAAACGATCAGTAATGGATTTCTTGATTTCTATAGGAGTAATATATATAGACAGTAAAGAAAACCATTTATATAAGCTTGATGTTACAGTACTATCGAGGCATGGCTTAAATTGGATGGATTTTGGCGGTAGTGTTGATGATGAGCTGATGGGGTTATATAAGGATTATATTAATTACAATAAGAAATAGGAAGGAGTAATATGTCACTATTTACAGGAAAAACATTAATGATTACCGGAGGTACCGGATCTTTCGGAAACGCAGTATTAAATCGTTTTCTCAAAACAGATATTGGAGAAATCCGTATTTTCTCTCGTGATGAGAAGAAGCAGGATGATATGCGTCATGAATATCAGGCAAAGATGCCTGAGGTGGCGGACAAGATTAAATTCTATATTGGCGATGTGAGAGATTTGAATTCTGTTCGCTCTGCTATGCCGGGAGTAGATTATATATTCCATGCAGCAGCACTGAAACAGGTGCCTTCCTGCGAATTCTTCCCTATGGAGGCTGTGAGAACGAACGTAATTGGTACAGACAATGTTCTGACAGCAGCGATCGAAGCAGGTGTGGAATCTGTCATCTGCCTTTCCACGGATAAGGCGGCATATCCCATTAATGCCATGGGTATTACCAAAGCCATCGAAGAGAAAGTAGCTGTTGCCAAGTCACGGAATTCCGGTAAGACGAAGATCTGCTGTACCCGTTATGGTAATGTAATGTGTTCTCGTGGTTCAGTCATTCCGCTGTGGATCGATCAGATCAAGGCTGGAAATCCGATTACCGTGACAGAACCATCTATGACCCGGTTTATCATGAGCCTAGAGGAAGCGGTAGATCTTGTACTGTTTGCCTTTGAAAAAGGAGAAAACGGAGACTTACTGATCATGAAAGCACCGGCTTGCACGATTGGAACCCAGGCGGAAGCTGTGTGTGAATTATTTGGTGGCAAGAAAGAAGATATCAAGGTGATCGGTATCCGTCATGGCGAGAAGATGTATGAGACCCTGCTGACAAATGAAGAATGTGCGAAAGCAATTGACCTTGGTGGATTCTACAGAGTACCGGCAGATAATCGTGGACTGAATTATGACAAGTATTTCAAGGAAGGCGATGCGAAGAGAAATACACTGACAGAGTTTAATTCTAACAACACGAGAATGCTGAATTTGGAAGAAACTAAAGCGACTATTGCGAAGCTTGCATATATTCAGGAGAGACTGGCGGAGGATTAAGAAATGTCTGAGTTTAAATGGAAGAATAACGGTTCAATCAAACTTCTGATCATTGTGGGAACAAGACCGGAGATTATTCGTCTGGCAGCTACGATTAAGCGCTGCAGAGAATATTTTGACTGCTGTGTGGCACATACCGGACAGAACTATGATAAGAATCTGAATGATATTTTCTGGTCTGATTTTGATTTGGGTGGTCCGGATGTATGGATGAACGTAGTAGGTGAAAATCTGGGACAGACCTGTGGGAATGTCATTGCGAGAAGCTATGAGCTGATGGCAGAGATTAAACCAGATGCTTTATTAGTATTGGGCGACACCAATAGTTGCCTGTCAGCTATCGCAGCGAAGAGACTTCACATTCCTATTTTCCATATGGAGGCCGGAAACCGGTGTAAGGATGAATGCCTTCCGGAGGAGACGAATCGGCGGATCGTAGATGTAATCTCTGATGTGAACTTACCGTATTCAGAGCCCGCTAGAAAGTATCTGCATGAGATGGGAATGCCCAAGGAGAGAACTTACGTAACGGGATCTCCTATGGCGGAGGTACTTCATGGCAATTTAAGTAAGATTGAGGCATCGGATGTGCTGGAACGTTTGGGATTGCAGCCGAATAACTACATTTTACTTTCCGCACACAGAGAAGAGAATATCGATACGGATAAGAATTTTGAATCCTTATTCAATGCGATCAATGCACTGGCAGAGAAATATGATATGCCTATTCTTTACTCCTGCCATCCGAGATCTAAAAAGAAGCTGGAAGCCAGCGGATTCCGGTTGGATCCCAGAGTGAGAGTAAATGAGCCGCTGGGATTTAATGATTATAATAAGCTCCAGATGAATGCATTGGCAATCGTGTCTGATTCCGGAACGTTACCGGAAGAAAGTAGCTTCTATCTGTCAATCGGCCATCCGATTGCAGCGGTATGCATCCGGACCTCTACGGAGCGGCCGGAAGCACTGGAATCCGGAGACTTTATCCTGGCAGGAATTACGACACAGGAACTTCTCCAGGCAACCGGCATGGCCATTGACATGAAGCAAAAGGGAATCTTAGGGAAGCCTTGCCCTGATTATGTGGATGAGACGGTTTCCATGAAAGTGGTTAGAATCATTCAGGGATACGTAAATGTTGTTAATAAAATGGTGTGGAGAAAAGGGCAGTAACTAATGAATATCCTAGTCACAGGTGCAAAGGGCATGGTAGGAACAGCCCTTGTCAATAACCTGAAAAATATCAGAGATAATAAGAATCGTACCAGATCGGCAATACACATTGATGAGATATATGAGTATGACATTCAGTCCACTGAGGAGGAACTGAATACTTACTGTCAAAAAGCGGATTTTATATTTCACCTTGCGGGAGTGAACCGCCCGGAGAATCTGGAAGATTTCATGAAAGGAAACTTCGGATTCACGTCACAGCTTCTTGATACTTTGAAAAAGTATGAGAATAAGGCGACGATTATGCTCTCTTCTTCCATTCAGGCAACATTGTCAGGAAGATTCGGAGATTCCGAATATGGTCGTTCCAAGAAGGCGGGAGAAGATCTGTTTTTTGCATATGCTGAAGAGACCGATGCCAAAGTTGCAATATACCGATTCCCTAATCTGATGGGACACAGCAGACCGAAGTATAACTCTGCAGTCAGCACCTTCTGTTGGGCAGTAGCAAATGATGAAGAGTTTACAGTAAATGACAGAACAACAGAACTGGAACTGCTCTACATAGATGATCTCATTGAGGGAATGTTGGATCTCCTGGAAGGGAAAGAGCAACATTGTGAGTTTGATGGGGTAGAGACGGTATTGAGAGCAGATGGTAGATATTGCTGCGTTCCGGTTACTCATAAGGTTACTTTAGGAGAAATTGTAGATCTGCTGCAGAAGTTCAAGACGCAGCCGGATTCATTGCTGATGCCGGAGATGCCGGAAGGATCTTTTGCGAAGAAATTGTTTTCGCTGTATTTAACATATCTTCCTGCAGACAAGTTTAAATATCGATTGAAAATGAATGAAGATGACCGCGGATCTTTTACGGAACTGATGCATACCCTGAATTGCGGACAAGTATCCATCAATATCAGCAGGCCGGGAATTACAAAAGGACAGCATTGGCATAACAGTAAATGGGAGCAATTCATTGTGGTAGCCGGGCATGGCCTGATCCGGGAGAGAAATATCAATACCGGAGAAATGGTAGAATTTGAGGTATCAGGTGACAATATAGAAGCGGTATACATGATCCCGGGATGGTCTCATAATATCATCAATTTGTCGGAGACGGAGAATCTGGTTACCGTGATGACCTGCAATGAGGTGTTTAATCCGAGTCGCCCGGATACATATTATGAACCGGTGTAATGCCCGGGGATTTTTAAAGGAAGGAACATAAAACAATGCAGACAAGAGAAATCGACTTATTAGACATGATAGCAGATGTTTTGTCACACTGGCGTGGAATGATCGTGGCGCTGGTATTGGGCGCAGTATTACTGGGAAGCTTCAGCTATATGAAGTCTCTCCGTACGGTACAAAATGTACAACAGCCGGAAACGGTTGTGCAGGAAGAAACAACCGTAGAGGAACAGCTGACACAGCTGGAGCAAAGCTTGGATGAAAAAAGTCTGGCAACGGTGCTGGCAGTAGTAGATGATGAGAAGGAATATGATTTGAAGAAGACATATTCAGAGAATTCAATTTACATGCAGTTGAATCCGTTACAGACGGTTCAGACAGAGTTGATCTATCAGGTGCAGACAGCAGACGGATCGATGGATGGACAGCTGGGAGCTTTATATACATCCCTGTTAAATAATGTTGGCTTATATGATTGGGTAGCGCAGCAGACCGGAATAGATGCCGGCTATGTGGGAGAATTGATCTCCGCAGAACCGGTGTCAAACCTGACCATTCTGAGCAAAGAAATGACCTTAGGAACGAATTGCGTAAAGGTGTCAATTCTGCAGTCGGATACGGAAGCTTGTCAGAAACTGGCAGAAGCGGTAAAAACATATATTTCTGAGGAACAGAAACAGTTAAACAATGAGCTGGACCAACATGCACTGGTATTGGTATCTGAGACCACCGGTTCTGTTATGAATAAGGATCTGATGGATGAGCAGATAAAGTGTAGAAATGAGATCGCATCTCTGCAATCGACGATTGCTGCGACAAAGGCAGATTTTACCGAGGAACAGAAGAAGTATTATGAGCTTTTGACCTGGGAGGAAGCAGAGCACTCGGAACAGCCAGAACAGCCAGCACAGAATGTGACAGCAGAAGAAAATCCTGTACCGACACCGGCAGTCAGCAAAAAATATGTATCGTTAGGTGCAGTATTATTTGCTTTTGTATATGCGGTAGTTATTTGCATGGTATATATTTTTAATACCAAGTTAAGAGTATCCGATGAACTGCAGAGCATATATGGCATTCCGCAGATCGGATTGGTCGTCCGGGAATCTGGCACAAAAGTATTCCTGGATAAATGGGTGGATTCCCTGCGCCATTATGGTAAAAGGAAATTTACAGCAGAGCAGTCCATGGAACTGGCTTTTGCAGCGATAAAGATTGCGGCAGTCAAAAATGGACTGAATAATATCTGTCTCATGGGATGCAATATGAGTGCCGGAGCGGATAAGGTATGCGAGAGCCTTAAGGCAGCGTTGGAGAAGGAGCAGATCAGCGTAAGCGTTCTGGATAATGTACTGTACGATGCAGAGGCGATGGAGAAAATGGATGCCATGCAGGGTGCGGTATTGGTAGAAAAGGCTGGATCCACGTTGTACAATGAAGTAGCCGGTGAGCTGGAACTGTTAAAGAGACAGGACATTACAGTACTGGGAGGCATTATAGTAGAGTAGGTTGTGCAAGGAGAGTTACAGGTATGCATAGGATGACCAAAGAGAAGCTGTATAAATGGTGGTATGCGTTATGCTTTGTCTTTCTGGGGATCATTGACCAAAGAAGGGGAAGTGCCCTTGGTACGATCCAGATGACTTTTACCAATCTAACGGGAGTAGTAATGGCATTACTACTCCTTCCTTCGATTAAATTTGAAAAAGAAAAAGCAAAGCCCTATTTATTATGGACTCCGGTATGTGTGATACTTGCAATCATTGCCTGCATCATAGGGAATAATTGCTGGCAATATAAGGGACAATGGATCACAGCGGTGTTGAATATCTCAGTGTGGAGTTATTTGATTATTTATGTGTATCAGGAGAAAAGCCACACTGAGTTTTTTGCTAGGATAAAGCAACCGGTATTTTGGTGTACGTGGCTATGCCTTGTGTTAATGCAATTGTCTGTGCATGAGGGGATCGTACCGTTATGGTACTTGTTAATCTATGGTGGGTTTGCAGTGATAGGGATCCCGAAGGAGAGAACAGAGGATTTCTTTGATGGAATGCTGACAGGGATCATTCTGTGGTTCTTCGGACAACAGATCATAGCCTTTGGATTCCGTCCTTATGATTATGTCAGATATAGGGGGCTATATTCCGGAGAAACGCAGAACGGCATGCATTATATGATTGTATTCTGTGCATTCCTGGTAAAGTGGATTTACAGCAGGGAAAAGAATAAAAAATGGTGGATTCGATTTTTTTATTTCTTTATGAGTGCTGCAATGATAAGTTTTACTGTTTTTACCGGGGGAAAGGCACCGATTTTAGGGATCGTAGCAGTGACGGCATTTGTTATTTTGGGTTATAATATTTTTAAGCGGAAGACCTTTTACGGAGTGGTGCTACATGCGGTGACACTGGCGGTATGCGTCGTTTTGACGTTCCCCATATGCTATTTGAGTATACGTTATTTGCCCACGATTCTCCATCATCCGATATGGTATGAGGGAGAGTATGTGGAAGGAGTGAGCGTTTGTTCTTTTGATCCATGGAATAGTACAAAGTATATTTCTTTTGAGTATGTGGTATACGGTAATGTGAACCGTATACTGGAAGCTTTGGGGATACCATTGGAAAGCTGGAGTCTGCAGTTTCAGCAATTTATGCAGGCGTTGCCGGTACATGCAGAAGAACTGAGCAGACAGGCAATAGCAGAAAATGAGGCAGGAAGCAGTCCGGATAATCCGTTTAATATAGAAGAGCTGAATGGATTGTCTTCGTCCACGGATGCCAGGAAGGTTATATATACCTACTATTGGAATCATCTGAATTTTAGAGGGCATGATAAGGAGCATTCGGGATTTTGGATATCGAGAGACACATATTATGGTCATGCTCATAATATGTTCCTGCAGATAGCCTATGATTACGGAATCATACCGGGAATCCTGTTTTTGCTGATATACCTGTATAGCCTGTACAGAGCTTTCCGGTTATGCCTAAAAGGTAACTGGACTTGCATAGTATTCCTTCTAGCAATACTGTGCTTTGGTATGGCAGAGATGGTGCTTGTCAGCGGACAGATTACAGTTACGCTAATGGCGATTATGTTCTATTTTACAGGGCGGGACGGATATACTTTAAAACTTAAGAGCAATGAAGCGGCAGAGGAAACGCAATAGAGTTTTATTCCGCATATCCGGAATGCAATCATTGGCATATAGATACCTGGATAGCGCAGGGAAGAGAGCCAGGCAGGCATTACGCAATGGCTTGACCGGATGCGGATTTTCATTGCGGAAATAGGTGTAGCCATCTATTTCGACGTGGGAAGTAAAACTAAATAGAAAAAGCAGAAGGAGACGTTCGTTTCCTTCTTTTTTTTCGATAAAATTTTTGATGATAGTATAGGTGACCTGGTCATCTATACTCTGCCATACAGAGTCACAATCAGACTTCACCGCATACTGAAGCAATTCCGGAGAATATTGATCCAGGTAGACCGGGTTTTGTAGTTGATAATATTCAAGGTGCTTTTTGAAAGATTTTGAGGAAAGCGGATTTTTAGGGTATTTTTTGTTGTACAGAGCATTTAAATGATCCGGATCCTCGTTTCCGGTAAGATCTTCCTCTGACAGTACTTTTTGGATGCGGGAATTGATCAGATTGTCATATTGTGAGCTGCCATGCTCTTTGGCCACATAATCACTGAAGGTATGCTGCAGATATGGAACCAGTGCCGTGGTTAGTCTGCCCCGTTCCGGGTCATAGGAATGGAGGACATCTATGAAAGTGAGTGCACACTCCTGCAGTATATCTTCAAAATTAATAAAAGTACTATTAGAGAAGCAGCGTCGGCATTGATCAGCTAAGAAGGCCTGATATTTTCCCCACAAATATGCCAGGATCGCGGAGGATTCTTCGCGAGAGGTTGTGGGAGAGTTAAATTTTTCAATTAATTCTGTTTCCGGTATTTTATCAAAATGATAAGGTTCCATAGGACAAACTCCAAAATATCTTATATATAATTAATATGAACAATAATACTCTAAATTTATAGCATTTTCAAGAAAATTTTTGGGAAAATATTGATTTTGATAAAGAGTAAGAGTAGACTGGATGCAGTAGCTTGATCGGAGGAATGAAAAATGCGCTTCAATTATACTTATAGAATTATTTATGGCTCCGGGCAGTGTTGCGACAGATCCAGGCAGCAACTGACAATAGAAATTACCCGGGAGCAATATGGCAGGATCATAGAAAAAGTAATACAGGGCTGCACGATCAATGACGTACCCGGAATAGAGAAAGTGGTGAAGGATATGGAGGAGCAGGTCCGCTTTGTAGACAGGTGGGATAATCTGGATGGCTCTCGCCGGAAGACACCATTGAAGAAAGAGAGAGACATAGCAAAGATAGAGCTGTTGCTGCCTGAGGACGAGATAAAACGTATCAGTAAAATGAAGAATCCGATGGAGGTTCTGACGAGACCTTCGGAGCAAATAACTCTGCTGCGAAGCGATGGATCTTATGTGATCCTTAGTACAGAGCAGGGACGGGTGAAGTTGGAGGATTCGAGAAAGAATGGGATGGCCATGCTGATGGACACGGATCAGTTCCTGAACCTGGTTGTCAGGTGGTAGAGGATTAAGCACTGATACGAGAAGAACTTAATTAATGAGGAGACAGATTTTATACTGCATTCATCGAAATGTTTAATGTGCAGTTGGAAACTAACAGATTGGAGTTATATATATATGCGAGTACTGATAAGGGAATTCTCGAATTTCAATTAAGTGGTACGGAGAAAAGTATTTCCGGTGGTGTTTGCGCTTGCGAAGAATCTCAGACTATTCAGAAGGTAATTGAGTTTGTCAATTACCTTAAAGAAAATTTCCTAGAGGAATTGAAGCAGACCAATAAGGAAAATAAGGCAACAGTCGGAACTTTTTTTAGTGTCCGATATCCGCAAAATGCGATGCGTTCTTTCGGACGGTTTATTTCCAAGATAGATTGGTCAAAATCAGATTCTTTAAAGGAATTGTTTGGACCGTTTGAATATATTGGGAAAGAAAAGCTAAGAGTATAGGGTAAATATTTATGTGAGCATTGACTTAGATAATAAGTCAGTGCTTTTTTAGTTCGATAAATCGAAATAGAATGGTGAATAAAACGAAATAAAATATGTCGAAAAATGCGATATAATTATGATAATCAAACGTAAGTAATGTGGAGATAAATTAGCACAGTGAGTATAGAAATATAACAAAAGAGGAAATAATAATGGGATTACAATATGTTGAAAATGCTAATTATAGAGAATATTCAGCAAGTAGATATTCTATTGGCGAAACATGTAGCAGTAGGAGAAGATTTTTTTTACCATATGTTCGAGATTTTAAAGAATTGTCAGAAGAACAATTAATCCACATTTTAAAGATTGCAAAGGAAAATATGTGGACTGCATTAGACTTATCAAATTGTGGATTAAAAACATTACCGGCTGAATTATGGGAAGTGACATCCTTAAAATTGCTTTATATAGGAAATATGAGTATAGAGGAGCCGCAAAATGAAATAAATAATATTCCTGAGGGAATAGGTAATTTAATAAACTTGGAAGCCCTTTCTATAGCCAATTTAAAAGCTCCGCAGATTCCAATAGCTTTAAAACAACTGCCAAAATTAACGTATCTAGATTGTTTTGGATGCTATTTTGAAAAGATACCGTATAATTTATTGAATTACAGAATAAAATCAATTGGCATTGAGTGTAGCAGTCTCTCTCAATTTAGACAACTTTGTAAAATTAAAAAAATTGTAGAAATATATATAACTGGTTCCAATGTAGAAGATATTCCGGAAGAAATTGGTCAACTGCTTTTTTTAAGAAAATTAGTAATAGTTGGTACTAAAATTTCATCGATACCGGATACAATGATGAATTTGAAAAGAATAAGGGTATTCAGTTTCTCACGAACACCTTTAGAAGCCTTAATACCAAGTGAAATAAGTGAACAAACAGCTAGTGAAATAATTAGCTTTATTTGTAAACAACAAAAAGAAGTAAAGGATTATTACTTTAATGAATCAAAAATGATTGTTGTAGGGCAAGGAAATGTAGGAAAAAGCTGCTTGGTTGAAAGAATTACGGAAAATAAATATGAAGAAAAAGAATCAACAGAAGGAATAGATGTAAAAACTTGGGAATATACTATTAAGAAAAAGAAATTTAATCTTAATATTTGGGATTTTGGTGGACAAGAAATATATCATTCTACACACCAATTTTTCTTAACAAAGCGCTCGTTATATATTTTGGTTTGGGATGCCAGAGCTGAAGAAGAGTATGGCAGAATTGACTATTGGCTACGTACGATCGAAAGTTTTGCAAATGATAGTCCTATTATTATTGCAATAAATAAATGTGATGAAAATGTTACAAGAATAAATAGGATTGATTTGAAGGAATATAAGGAAAGGTATCCTCAGATACAAAGGATTATAGATATTAGTTGTAAAGATAATATCAATATTCAGAAATTAAGAGATCTAATAAAGAAAGAGGCAAGTAATCTTCCAATCACAAAGGAAAGATGGTTAAAATCATGGTATGATATACGGCAAATATTACAAAGAAAAAGTAAAGACAAAAAATATATATCATTTGAACAATATATAGATATATGCGAGAAAAATGGTGTGGAAAAGGAAGAAGCCTTAAGCTTAAGTAAATATTTGCATGATTTAGGAATTATTTTACATTATCAGAATGATTCTTTTTTAAAAAATATTGTTATTTTATATCCAGAGTGGTCGACAACTGCATTATATAAGATTTTAGATTGCCAGGAAACAATTTTACGAGGCAGAAATGGTATCTTATATCTTTCGGACTTACCCCAAATATGGAAAGATTCAGAAGTATATCCGGAAGATAAATATTTATTTTTATTGAGGATTATGGAAAAATTTGATTTATGTTACTCAATAGATAAAAATACTTTTTTAGTAGCTGAATTATTAGAGAATACATCTATTGACTGGCCGGAAGGTTGGGACTTGACTGATCGTGAGTGTATTTGCATAAATTATAAGTATGACTTTATGCCAGCTGGTATTATGACTAGATTTATTGTCAAGATTCATGATTGGATAGCACGTGATAAAAATATAAATCTTTGTTGGAAAAAAGGAGTATATCTTAGACACAAGTCTGCGTATGGTTGTGTTGTTATGAAAGATTCAATTTCTGAAAAAGTGATTCAGGTAAAAGTGCATAAAACGCATAATTCAATAGATGAACGAGAACTATTGTATAAAATACGCGAAATAATACGAGAACTGAATGAATCTTTTAATAATTTAAGAGTTGAGGAATTAGTCCCTTGTAATTGTAATTCTCAATGCGATTATCAATTCGCATATAGGGTACTTTGTAATGCTTTAGAGAATAATGTAAAGGAAATTCAGTGCTATAAGAGCTTTAAAAATGTAAATATTCTTAATTTATTGGAGGGGATAGAAATGATGAATAGTGAAGCAAATAGTCCATATGCAATTAAGATTGAAAATAACCCTGTAATTACAACCAATATATCTTCTTCGAATACAACGTCTCAAATAAATGAAATATCATTTCAAAAAGTAAAGAATGATATAATGGAAATACAAGGTGATATAGCAGAATTGCAGGATGATCTGAAGAGTAATACATTAGAAGAGTTTGCTATTTTCGAAGAACAGTTAGAAGCAATAAAAAATGATTTGGAGGCAATTGGACAACTTCATTCGACAGAGGAGATAGTAAAATCAGGTAAGCTTAACAAATTAAAAAGATTTTTATCTAATTTTGGAGATGAAAATAGTAATGAAAGAAAATTTTTGGAAGGAGCAAAAAATGTAGCGTTAATAATTGGCGGATTAATTACAAAATATAATTCTTTGGCACAAAAAATAGGAATTAGCCTGTTGCATAAGTGTTGATTTTGAAAATAAATATGAGCCATATCATAAAAATAATAAATTAATATATTGGCTATTACGTTAGCTTTATTCAAAAATTATTTTGATGGAACGTGGAATTAAGTTGTAATAAATTATAAATAAAAGTATTTCTAAGATAAAGGACTTCCAAATATGGGAGTCCTTTATCTTAGAAATTATTTCTCTAAATCACCCCTGCTGCAGGTCGATTCAGAAACAAACGCCTCATAGCAATTATTTAATAGATATGATACTATAGAAAGAACTTTTAGACGTATTATGGGGAGGACATAATGAAAAGAGTATTTCAGGCTTTAGAACAAACAATGAACAAATCGTCGATTACTCAGTTTAGAAAATTTGTAAATAAATATTCTGATGTCACAAAGTGGTTCATATGTAGCGATTACTGCCTGGATGACAAGAATAAGCCCAATAATGTAATCTCTTTTGTCATTTATCCATATATTATAGACTTTAATGAATGGGATAGCGTTATCAAATCTATGTAGAAGACAGATTTGAAAAATTGCAGGAGTGTATCCAAGGACTTTTGTTCTTTTATTAAGGATGCAATTTCAGATAATGATTATCTTATTATTTTAAAAATATCAGAAAAGGATATAGCGAGAGTGGAACACCGGAAATACATATCGAAGAAAATGACGGAATGGAGTAGATACAAACAAATGCTTCGTGGTAATTATTTCATAGATGTGATATTATAATATGGAGTTTGTGCAGTAAGAAGGGAACAGTAGTTTTCAGATTGATAATGTAGAGAGAACAAGCTATGAATATTATACTTTTGTCAGGAGGATCCGGACAGCGTCTGTGGCCGTTGTCCAACGAGATTCGATCCAAACAGTTTATTAAGATATTCCATACAGAAGACGGTGGTCTGGAGTCTATGGTACAGCGGGTGTATCGGCAGATCCACGAAGTGGATCCGAATGCTAGAGTAACCATTGCCACTTCAAAAACGCAGATATCATCCATATATAGTCAGTTAGGACAAGAGGTTGGAATCTGCATAGAACCCTGCCGTAGAGATACTTTTCCGGCAATTGCACTGGCAGCGGCATATCTGAAAGATGTGCAGGGCGTAGCAGAGAATGAGCCCATTGTGATCTGCCCGGTGGATCCCTATGTGGAGAAGGATTATTTTGAGGCATTGCAGGACTTGTGCGACCGCGCCGGAGAGTCGGATGCGAACCTTGTACTGATGGGAATTGAACCGACCTATCCCAGTGAAAAATACGGTTATATCATACCGGAGACTGCCAAGCAGCTGAGCCGCGTGACTATGTTCAGGGAGAAACCTACCAAAGAAGTGGCGCAAGAGTACATTGCCCAGGGGGCACTCTGGAACGGTGGAGTATTCGCTCTCAGACTGGGATATGTATTGAAGCGAGCACACGAATTGATTGATTTTACGGATTATGAGGATCTGTTTCAGAAATACGATACGTTACAGAAGATCAGCTTCGACTATGCAGTAGTAGAGAAGGAATCCGAGATAGAAGTAATGCGTTTCGCGGGAACCTGGAAGGATCTGGGAACCTGGAATACACTGACCGAGGCGATGGACAGTAATTGTGTCGGTGAGGGCGTTCTGAATGATACCTGTGAGAATGTACATGTAGTGAATGAACTGAATGTACCGATCCTGTGCATGGGATTAAAAGATATCGTTGTGGCAGCCAGCCCCGAGGGAATCCTGGTATCAGATAAGGAACAGTCCAGCTATATCAAACCTTATGTGAATCAGTTCACGCAGCAGGTAATGTTCGCGGAAAAGTCCTGGGGAAGCTTCCGGGTACTGGATGTGCGTGATCACAGCATGACGATCAAAGTGACATTGAACCCAGGACATCAGATGAACTATCACAGCCATGATTTCCGGGACGAAGTATGGACGGTAATTGCCGGAGAAGGTCGTGCGGTGATCGATGATGTGGAACAGACCGTGAAGGTTGGAGATGTGCTGACTATGAAGGCAGGATGCAAACATACGATTATCGCCGATACGGAACTGCAGGTCATTGAAGTACAGATCGGTGATGAGATCAGCGTACATGATAAGCATAAATTTTCAACATAATTATGGTAATAAACATGGAGAAAATTATAATGGATAGAAAGCAAAATGCAAAGAGAATACTGTTTTGGTCTATTTTGATTCTTGCAGTTGTTCTCAGATGTATTCAATTTGGTACAGTACCGGATGGAATGAATCAGGATGAAGCTATGGGGGCTATGGATGCATGGGCATTGTCAAAATACGGTACAGACCGGTTTGGCACTTTTCTACCGGTGCATTTTGAGGCTTGGAAATATAGTCAGATGAGTGTGTTATTGTCATATTGCATGATTCCGTTTATTAAAATATTGGGTTTTAATACTGTGACGGTGCGATTACCTATGCTGTTGATCTCTTGTGGAGCAGTTGCACTGATGTATTTGGTGGCTGAGAAGCTGTTTGACGAAAGAATTGGATTGATTGCGATGCTACTGGCTGCAATAAATCCATGGCAGTTTATGCAGAGCCGTTGGTCTTTGGACTGTAATTTGTTCCCGCATGTATTTTTGTTGGCGTTCTATTTGTTATTGCTGGGATTGGAGAAAAGACGTTATCTATATTTATCTATGATTTTTTTTGGACTGACGTTTTACTGCTATGGGATAGCAGCGTATTCCGTTACAGCATTTTTATTTGTATTTTTTATATGGTGTCTATGGAAACATCAGTTGAAATTCCGGGAGGGATTGCTGTGCGCTGTATTATTTATAATCGTGGCATTGCCGGAGACTATTGTGCTGGGTATCAATGCAATACATTTGGGCAAGACGATCGAGACACCGTTTTTCACCATGCAATATTTCCCGGACAGTCTCAGAAGTGCAGATATATTGCTTTTGAATTTCTCTTTTGCACAGTTGGGAAGAAATGCATGGGCATTATTCAGCAGAGTGTTCCTGCAATTGCCGGATATCTTCTTTAATTCCATTCCGGCTTTTGGACCGTTATATCATGTGTCCATCCCGTTTGTATTTATGGGGATTATCGTATTTACAAGTCGGCTTTTCAAGGAGAAAAAGATCGAAAAACAGACACAGATGCTAGCACTGTGGGGATTCCTCGTTACAGGGATCTGGGTTGGGCTGATTACTTATGAAGTGAACATTAATCGTGTGAATATTATTTTCTATCCGCTGATCCTGCTGTGTGCGTATGGGATTTCCTTAGCAGTGGGTAAATTTAACAAGCTTATGCCGGTAATTGCAATTGCGTATGTGGTTAGTAGTGCGCTATTTTTAGTAACGTATTTTACAGATTATGCAGAAGAAAGTAAGCAATATTATAACAGAGACTTTCTGGACGCTGTGGTCAAGGCCGATGGTATGGAAGAGTATGACAGCTTGTATATTACGGGCAACTTGGGATGGCAGTTCAATCAATCCGCCACAGAGATACTGACTCAGTATGCCTGCAAAATAGATGCACAATATTATCAGAGTGAGGATTATGCACAACGGTACCACTATATCTATCCGGAGAAGTCCGGAGCAGAACTGGCGGAGATTGTCGGAGATGGTCTGATGGTGCTCTATGAGGAAGATCTGGAGTACCTGCAGTTCCCATATGAGATAATAGATGAGGTGGGAGAATATTCACTGGTGGTGACGCAGGGATAGAGGAAATGAAGTAGCATCAATAATGATATTATGAAAACGCTTTTGGTTAGGTGCTGACCAAAAGCGTTTTGCTTATAGTCTAAGATATTCATTTACAGAGATTTAGTTACTATATTGGTAAAATGGTGTTCATTTATCGAACAATCTCTTGGTATTGTACACAAGAGGATTATACTAAAATTGTAATTACAAAACGATTTTTGTAGGATAACAGTATGAATAAGCTAAAAGAACTAAGAACTGCAAAAGCGTGGAGTCAGCAATATGTGGCGGATAAGTGTCATATGTCACGATCGCAATATGGTCGGAGAGAAAGAAAGGAGACGGAATTAAATACAGGGGATTTAAAGGAATTATCAAAACTATATAATTGTGATATTAGATATTTGTTGTAGATTGAGGTGAGCAAATGAAAAAGAAGTATGAATTGAGGAATTTTGTAACAGAATTGTTTGATTTAGGAAATGCTTATTCTACCAAGGAGATTTTAGAACTTGCAAGGAAAAAGTTTTCAATAGATCAATATACAGATAAGCAAATTAGTACATTGTTATACAATCTAAGTAAAGAAAGAAAAATATGCAGAACTGACGAAGGAAAATATAAGAAAGCAAATGTTACACAAAGACAGGAAAAATCAGAATGTAATAATAAGAAAGATTATGATATAAAGAGTATTTCGTTAGAAGGATATATTAAAAGAATAGAAGAAATTTGCGTAAGTATTGATGAAGTTATTAATGTGCCCGGAGTATTGAACATAATAGATGATAAACAAGTATATGATATTTATCGCTTGAACAAACTAAATCAAAAAATTATGCTGGAGTTATCTCAGTATAAAAAGGCATAATGCATTTCGATAAAATCATATATATTATGAATAAAACAAAATCCGTACAAGGTTGCCGTTCAGAATAGCGTTTTATGTCGCATATCCGGAATGCAATCGTTGGCATATAGATACCTGGACAGCTCAGGGAAGAGAGCCAGGCAATCGCTAGAGGCTATATATACTAGATATAGGATGTACTGACTATATCTAGTATCGTGCATTTTAGAGAAAATATGGTAAAATATAAGTGGCTGACACTTGAAAAACCATGCTGTAATTGCTATATTAGTAATATTGTGTAAAAATATTACATATTCTAAGATAGCAGGAGATAGGAGTGGATCGTATGAATGAAAGGAATAGAGTGTTCGGGAATAATGTTAAATTTTTTATTGTGAATGGGAAGTTTAACGAACAGACCGTAGCAGAGCATCTTGGATATTCTAAATATGATTTATGGAAAATTATGGATGGGCGGCTATTTTTGGATGAAGATGAGAAAGCTGATATTGCGAAAGAACTAAAGACGACGGTAGAAGAACTTTATGTACCAAGAGAGGAAGAACAATATCATGAAGTAGGATGTATGGAATGCAGAGGTGAATTTAGCTCATCTGAAAATAAAACATATATATTGGATTTGTTAGATATGTATTGCGATGTGCAGGAACTGATAGCATTAGATTAGGTCATTGAAAAATGACCTTTTTCTTTTAGGAGGAAATATGGAGCGAGATATAGTCAGTGCCATTCAAAAATTTATCATAACCAAACGTAATAAAGAAAATATACTAAATGTTATTGTAAGAGATGATGTCTTTGCTTTGCTTGAAAGAGAATGTTATGTCCTGTATTATTCTTTGGAGGATGAAATAGACGGTTGCCATATATGCAAGCCCTTAAATGGTGAAATGAAACAGTTTGTATATATTAACACTTCAAAAGTGCTACAAGAACAGGTGTGGACAGCAGCTCATGAATTGGGACATGTATGGAGAGTGGATCGGTATGTGCAGGATAATGTAGCCAACTGCAATACTGATATAGAAAAAATCGTTGGAAGGTTTACAGCGGAATTCCTAATGCCGACGGAATTCTTTCAGCGCGAATGCGGTAGAAGATTGGAATACAATAAGTATAAAGGTGGACGACTGTCTGTGGAAATAATGATGGACCTGGTGACATATCTGATGAACTATTTTTGTGTTCCGGCGAAGGCAATTATTAAGCGTCTTGAGGAACTTGGCAATATTACAGAGGAATCGGTGCCCATCTATTTAAAGGTTTTTAATGACAACAGAGCATTATATGGTCAGATTATTCGGGAAAATCAATATACGCGTTTGGACAAGAGAGAAGACGTGTATAAAATTGCAAATTTAAAAAGTGATTTGGAGTTACTTGAAAAAGAGCATTTAGCAAAGGAAAAATATATACAGACACTTCGCGATAAATTTCATATAAACACCGGAACGGCTGTGGATTCGGAATTAGATTATAAGGGATAATGCGTATGGAGAAGACAAAAGCAGTAATAGATGCTGATTTTTATATAAAGTTGACAGAATACGCACAGGATAAGGGGAAGCTGTTTTGTAGGGTGATGGCGGATTTGAATGTACGACCTGTTATGCATAAATATGTTGCAGATGTAGAACTTAAAAAATCTACCAGTTTACAGAAATTAATAGCCGGTGGGGCGATTGATATTGTTGATTATGATGCATATATAGATAGAGAAAATGATGAAAACTATCGGGAATATTTTAAACTGGCATATGAGAAGATGAATCGCTATGATTTCCCGGAGAATCAAGATATATATACATACCATTGCATTGACGAAAATCTGGGTGAAATACGTTCTATCTATATGGCTATGCGAATGAACTGTATGTATTTTATGTCGGATGATTCAGGAGCGAGGAGCTTTGTAAAGAACACATTTACTTCAAAGAAGAGATTAGAAACGATGTCGGTATATGACGCTTTGAAAAAATGTTGTGATTTAAAAACATCTATCTCATTAAAGCAATTAAATCCTGTTATACATCAGATATTCAGAGAACAACAGGATAGATTAAAAAAACTTCAGGAAATGTATAAGGAAAAAGATACGGCAGTAGAAATCCAATAGATTGAACCATTGGATATTGGGTTAGAGTTGTATTTTTAGCGGTAGAAGAATCTATGTAGGAAATATAGTTAAACAGAAAAAAGTAGGATAATCAAAGTTCTTGAGGGTATGAGAGGGTCTGGTATAACACGCATCTTCAAGGTCAAGCAAATCTGTGATACTATTCATATAGTCTCCTATGTAAAAAATATTTCCGCAAAAATATCATAAGAGAAGAAGGCTAGAAGGGCTAATAGCACTTCGGAAAAGAAACAGGATTAACCAGCTAATAACTGATTAACCCTGTTTTTATTATGTTTATAATGTAAACGATCGTTTACGATATTTTTTTGACTAGAATTTCGATAAAATCACATAATGCATTGATTAAATCGAAATGCCCATGTGAATAAATTCATAGTATTATATATTTTATAGGAGGGTAAAGAAACATATGGGAAGAAAACAGGAGATAAGATGTATAAAAGAACTATATGAATTATATAGTTTTACACAAATAGACGAAGAAGAAAATTATTTAGTATTTACATATAGTAGAGGATATTTCGATAATGCTGAAATTATATATTTTGATAATGAGCGAAAGGGAACAGAAGAGGCTAAAAGGAAATATGAAGATTTAGGATATTCTGTAAAAATTACTCCCTTTGCATCTATAGAAGCATTGCACGAGGCATTATTTTCAGGATTTTTTGGCATATCTGATATTGGAAAAAGATTAGAACGAGAATATTGTAATTTTGAAAAATTACAATCTAAAAAACTTTATAATGCCGACTATGAGTATGTTGAACCGAGTTACTATTGGAATGATGGATTCCGCAGTGAAAACCTAGTGAGTAATATTATGGAGCAAATAAGTATGGACGGCGCACAATTAGTAATATTGGAGGCCGCAGCAGGATATGGGAAAACCTGTACCTCATATGCAATACTTAAATCAATGTCTGAAGTTGATAAATTGGATTATGTTCCTATATTTACAGAGCTATCTAAGAATAGGAAAGCTGCGGTTTTTAGATATGTATTATTGGATGAAATAGATCGTAAGTTTTCTTCATTATCATCTAAATTAGTTATTTCAGAAATCCAAGGTGGTAAAGTTCCTTTGATTATAGATGGCTTTGATGAACTGATATCAAGATCAAATCCTAGTATGAAGACAGACAACAATTATGATGATGAAGATGCACAGACAATGCTTGATACAATAGCGGAATTGTTTCAAGGTGACTGTAAGACAAAGATGGTATTAACATCCCGTAAAAGTGCGATTTTTACAGGAGAATTATTTAAAGAATGGATTGAAAAAAAATTACCTAATTGCAATGTTACGAGAATTTCAATAGAGGAACCGACTGTACGCGATTGGCTGGGATATGAAAAAACTACTTTTTTAGAAAAACAGAGTATTCCATTTGCAAGCATTATTAATCCTATATTACTGGCATTTATGAGGAGTTTACCGTTTGCAAAATTTGAAGAGAGATGCAGCAATGAAGAACAGGTGATTTCATATTATTTTGACTCTCTGTTGAGTAGAGAACAAGAAAGGCAGGCGTTACAATTAAGCGTAGAGGAACAATATACAATATTAAAAAGACTAGCAAAATACTTTGTTGAATTTGAAATTGTTTCCGAAGAATTATATTTTATAAAAGATATTTTTATAGAAATTATTCATGATAAATATAACGAGTATAAAGAGAGATATTTGTCGGGAGAGGAGAAACCTACAGAGGAAGAATTTGCAACAAAATTAGCAGGTCATGCATTGCTAAATAGAGTTTCCCCTGTAAAAAATCAGATTGGTTTTATTAATGATTTTGTATTGGGAATTTTTGTTGGTGAGGGCATTATAGACCAGGAACTTAAAGTAGAGGACGCAACGGAAAAGTTTATTGACATTGCATGCACATCATATGCAAGCAGATCTAATGAAAAGAAATTAGAACTTTTAGAAAGAGTTCTCCCATATATTAGAAAGATGAATTATGAACAGCAATTGGAGATAGAATTGAAATTGGCAAATACAATTCAACGTGATTATATAGATCATTATATTTCTAATAGAACATTTATCAAAGATGTATATTTTGATGGAAGTTTTAAATTTGCTAGATGTATCTTTCGAAATTGCACATTCAATGAGTGTTATATTATGACAAGTGCTTTTGACCATTGCTCATTTAATGACTGTAGATTTTACAATGTACAAGTGATGCGAGATACTGATCAGAATTGTGGTCTTACATTTTATGGTAATTGCGTTGGACATGAAAGTTTTGCTAATGAAGCGGCTTATGAAATTCCGGTTATAAAGGAGACAAGTTATGAAAGAGCATTACTGAAAAAATATTGGCCGGATAGTAGTAGATTGGCACGGCGTTCACTTCCGGAAAAAGTACTTTTAGCATCTTCGAGTGTAGAAGAGAGAACCTCGCTTGAAGAAGCTTTAGAAAGTCTTGGTAGAAAAGGAATTTTACGTAAGGAAGGACACTCATGGATTTCTGTTACAGAAAAAATTGGTGAAATTAGAGAAATATTGGAGAAATAAGATGACGGAAGAAGAATATAATAACTTTAAACATAGTGTAGATGGAATAACACCAGTAGTAACAAAAGAAATTGAGCATGAATTAAGAAATTACCTAGACAAGTGTGGGCTGTTTTATAAATGTTTTGTTAGAATAAAATCCGGACAATCTGCTTGTGAAAAGGTTCACGGCAAAATTGTGAACCAAGGAAAAAATTATAAAATGCAAGATTTGATAGGAATAAGAATAGTAGTTTATTTTAAAGAAGACATTGCATTATGTGAAAAAATAGTTAAACAACATTTTGATGTTGTTAATATATCTAAGAACCCAGAAAATATTGAAAATTTCGGAGCACAAAGGATTAATTATGTGTGTAAACTGCCCTCATCTACGATGGAACAACTTGAGAGTAATATATGGAAATATCCGGTAGATAACACATTTGAAATCCAAATGAGAACCATTTTTTCAGAAGGATGGCATGAAATAGAGCATGATTTTCGATATAAATGTAAAGAAGAATGGAAAGGAAATGAGGATTTGGCGAGAACTTTAAATGGTATCTTTGCCACACTGGATAATTGTGATTGGGCTATAGATAGCTTGTTTACACAATTGGCATATAGGCATTATAAAGAGCAAGAATGGATTCCTATGTTGAAAAATGTATTTCGAATGAGATTAATCGATTATAAGAAAATGGATGAGATTATCAAACTATTTAATGATGATCATATGATAGCAAAACAGTTTTTTAGATTAGATAGGGAAGACTTTCTAATTAGACTATCAGATTTGAATATTAATTTTCCTTTGAAAATGAATACGGTTGTCTATCTGGTTAATTTATTACAGATTCATAGTAAAGAAATATATGAAATAACACCAGATGCAATAAAAAAATTGGTTGAAAAAGAAATAAGAAATAAAAACTAATAATAGTTAAAAAGGTTGAATAATATAATGATTAAGGCATTCATTCCATTAAGTTTGGAGAAAAAATGAATAGAAAAGATTTTTCATTGGATAAATATTGGGAAGTAAAACTAGACTTTAGAAAAGAAGAGGAGTTGCAGAGATATAAAATTCTATGTAACGATGATTACTCAAGAAAAGATAAAAAATGTAATGTAAAGCCAATCTATAGGACATATACAGACTGGGAACGGTATATACAAGAGAAACTGTCAAAACTAACGATAGAGGAACTTAAAGAATTTCAGAAGTATGTTAATTTGAAAAGAACATGTGAACAATCAGTATCAAAAATACAGAATAATTTTTTGCTACCATTTTTGATTGCAGTAATTAGCCCACTTATAGTACAAGGGGTTACGGATTGCTATGAAAAAAGTTATAATAGCATAATGATTTATTGTATCTCTGCGGTGATTCTATTTTTCTTTTTTTATGTTGAGTGTCGGATTATGGTTAAGAAAATTGTACTTGAGGAAAAGGAGAGCTACGTTATTTTATAATGATATTTATGAGATAGTACAAAAGAAAACAGTATAAATTTTTTTGAAAGATTTTGTCGTTTCTTGTCATGTACTTTATAGAGACATGAATACATGACAAAGGCGGTATATCAAATGTACAATTCCAAAGAAAAATGTAAAGAAATTGCGCAGAAATTTAAAGAGTTATGCAATGCGAGAGGAACAACACCGTACAAGGTTGCCGTTCAGGCAGGGTTATCTACATCTACGGTTAGTTGCTTCCTGTCGGGGAAGACAATTCCCAAGCTGGACACAATGCTGATGCTTTGTAATTCGTTGGGAATATCTATAACAGATATTTTTGATGAAAGAGAAGTTATAGATCAGCAGACACAGGAGGAGCAGAATATCATAGAAAGCTATCGTAATCTGCCGGAGCAGAAAAAGGAGTGGCTGCGCATAGCTTTGAAGATGTTATTGCAATATACGGAAGGATAATATCGCAAAAGTATAGGACAGATAGATAATGCATTGTGAAAATGATTTAAAGCATGCATAAATAAAGTATGGGAGTTTATAATTATTATTGCGAGGAATTGTTGGAAAAGACTTGATAATATTACGTAAGAAGGGAATTACAAATGTGGAATTAGTAATAATTGATGTGAAAGGGCTGGAAAATACATATGCGGTATCTGTGTTTGAAAAAGAATTTCTCAAGGCAGTAAATGAACCATGGTTGGATAAAGAACCATTTAAAAGATATCAGAAGAAACTGATAGAAGATCTTACTGTTTTGGAGATGGAGAAAGAAAAAGCCATTGATATGCCGCAGTATGAGAAAAGAAGCTATTATAATTCTTACTGCTTTTTTAGAAAAGAACAGCGGAGATTATCGAAAGGCAATCAGATTGGCAAAAAGAAGAATTAAAGAACTTGATAAGGATTAAATAGAAAAGGATGGAGGAGAATACAATGGGAATCAGGGAGAAGATGGCTAGTGCTAAAAAAAGCAATTGGATTACACAGGGAATCCCGGAAGCAGAAGTAAAAAGCATTGTACAGCTGGCGAAGATATCTGCACAAATCGAAAGATGCAGATTGGACATGGAAATGACGCAGGAAGAATTCGCTCAATACCTGGGAGTTTCCCAGGGAATGGTATCACGTTGGGAGAACAGGGATTATAATTTTACAGTGAAAAGCCTGAATGATATTTGCCAGAAATTGAATCTGTCGCTAACAATTGATATGCTTCCGATAGAAGCAGTCAAGGATTATAATGTTGTAAACTGGGATGGCGAAATAATGTCTGTAAAGACACCGAAGAGAGCATGGTTAGAAAACTATGATATTGAAGGAGCTATAGCATAATGGAATTGAATATGATTGCATCGGGAATTAGATTAATTGGTTCCACAATAAAAAACTTAAAGGTGGATAATAATATTGTCGATGTAGATAAGGAGTGTAAAAGAAGTTTTGGATTAAGCATAAATGAGCCGGAATTCCAGAGTGTTGATAACAGAGTGGCGGCACAGATGACAATAGATTTTGAGGTAGAGATCATACAGGCAGAGGAACAGAGATGTAAAATAGAAATATCTTTGGAAGGTGCCTTTTTGTCAGAAGCAGAGCCTATAGAGGATGAGTTCAAACAACTGGTTGCTGTTAATGGTGCGGCTGCAATTATTGGACTGGCACGAGGAAAGTTGGAAGCTATTACAGCCAATACATTTAACAATGGGAAAATATCCATTCCGTTTGTGAATGTATTGGATTATTATCGTGGGCAGTAAAAAAGAGAGAACTTTCAATTTATCCCTGTAGGAGTCTGACTTCTTCACACACTTACATCTCAAAATTATGGTTGGTATGACATGTTGCTGAGATGCGATGCTATAGAAACAGATAGCGGAGCAATAATAATTTTTGACGCTCCGGTGTTTGTTACATTTAATACATTACCTGGTTACGGATGGTACTATATAGGTGAAGCTCCAAATTACCAATACTATCGAGAGAAAAGAAACGGGAAGAATGGCGATTGCGTCATGAAAATCGGGCAGGCTGCCGAAGGGCAAATAAAGAAAAGTAAAAGAAGGGATTGAAAAGGAACTCAAATGATCAGAGTTCCTTTTATTGCTTGTGAACCTAACTTTTTTATTGACAGGTGTTGCGATGCTTGCTATTCTTTATACAGAAGTAACAATTCTTAGTTTAAAACATCTATATTAACCAACAAAAGCAGATATCTATGATTTCGGAGAAGGTCAGGTATAGTTCCCAATGACAATAGTAGAATAACAGAGAATGGTAATTGCAATGAATGAAAAGTATAATTTTGATTTGGAATATTAATGATATTTGTTTTGGAAAGTAAATGAAAGTAGATGGACGGGGGGCAAAGAAAGGGGTAAAATAATAACATGCAGCATATTTTTTACAATAAGGAGCAAAGGGGAAAGCAGTTGCTGTCCTTCCACCTCTAAATTTGATATGCTAGGGGTAATGAAATAAGCGAAAGGTCGTACCATGGCTAATAATTGCAAGATATTCACTCCGGAGGAGTATGTAGAAGAACTGCTTAATGCGGTAGAATACAGAGAACATTTATATGGGCAGAGTGTGCTGGAGAATTCCTGTGGGGACGGTAATATTCTCATGGGAGTTGTGCGCAGGTACATTTTATCCTGCAGAGCAGATGGCAGAACCGATGAAGAGATCCGGAGAGGACTGGAACGGGATATCTGCGGCATGGAACTGGAGGAAAAACATGCGGCGAAGTGCAGGGAGAATCTACAGGCAGTAGCGACGCAACTAGGCATTGAAGAGGTAAAATGGAATATAATTGAGGGAAACTATCTGCATTATTCGTTTAACAGACAATTTGACTATGTCCTGAGCAACCCGCCCTATGTGGTGTATCGGGACATTGAGCAGGGGGAGAGAGATTACCTGAAAGAGCATTTTACCTGTTGCACAGAAGGAAAATTTGATTATTACTATGCATTTATAGAAAAAAGTATGACCGAGCTTACACCGAACGGAAAAATGGCATATATTATTCCGTACAGCATTTATAAAAATGTTTTTGCAAGAAAATTACGGGAGCAGATCAAACCGTATGTGGCGAAGATATGTGATTATACCAGCCAACAAAAATTTCCGGGAATTACAACTTCTTCCACAATACTGGTGATACAAAACACCCCCAGTATAAGATTTTCGTATACAGATGAAGTAACAGGGGAACAGATCGAGATACTAAAAGAAAGATTATCCAGTAAATGGATATTTATACGCTATTTGGAGGCATTCGAAGAGATGTATAGGGCAAAAAGACAGCCCTTCAAATTTGGAACTTATTTTGATGTGAACAATACGATAGCAACGCTATATAATGAAGCCTTTTTGCTGGAAGGATATACTCTTAACGGAGAATACTATGAGTCAGAGACCGGTGACAAGGTAGAAGCAGCGTTGGTGCGCCCTGCCGTGAGCAAAAAAAAGAGAAATCAGGATAATCTGTATATCATTTTCCCGTATAAATGGGAAAATGGTGTGCTTACGCATTATGAGGATAAGGATTTTCGGAAGAAATTCCCTTATGCTACAGCCCACTTGTTACAATATGAGACTAAGCTTGGGAAAAGGGCGGTAGATAAATCAGCCAAATGGTTCGAGTACGGAAGGAGTCAGGCTATCACGAAGATCACGCAGGAGAAGCTGGTGCTGCCTTCTATCATATCATCTACGGTTAACGTGACGGAAGAAGATGCAGATACGATACCCTGTGCCGGTTTTTTCATCACTGCAAAGGGGGAGCATACCCTGGCTGAAGCTAAAAAAATATTGGAAAGTGCTGAATTTTATGATTATCTGAAACTAATAGGTATTTTTACAACGGGGAAGTCCCGGAGGCTGACCGTCAAGGATATTGCAAATTATACGTTTGACAATTGGGAGTAATGGGGAAAACGATGAGGAGAAGAGCGCGAGAGATTGAATTTAATGTAGATGCCTATACAGCACGGCTGATTGGACGTGAAAATGTTTCCAAACTGGAAGGCGCAGTTTTGGAGATTGTCAAGAACGCATATGATGCAGATGCACATGTGTTTTGTCTGTATAATTGTCGTGTACTCAACAAAATCTGCATTATAGATGACGGTTGCGGTATGACGGAAGACATTATAAGAAAGCATTGGATGACAATCGGCAATTCCTCGAAAAAAAATAGTTACGTTACTGCTGGGAAGAGAATACAGACAGGTGCCAAGGGAATCGGTAGATTTGCTCTTGATCGTATCTCAGATTGGTGTAACATGCTGACGATTTCTTCGTCCGGTGGACTGGAATGGATCGTAGACTGGGGAGATTTCACAGGAGAAAAAAAGATATCCGACGTAAAAGCGCGATTATACGACACGGATGCGGAACTTTTGGAATACGCAAAGGTAGATGAGTGGCTTAACACCCAAATGTCCGCACTTGTCAAAACACTGATTCACAAGGAGACGGGGACGGTTTTTTGGTTGGAAGGTCTGCACGATGAGTGGGATGACAGGGTTATGCAGCGCCTGCGGACGCATTTAGAGAATCTGTTGCCGCCTAATGTAACAGACGATTTTAAAATATATTTTTTTGACGATTTTACTTCCTCGGAGGAAGCTGAGATCGTCAGTGCCAATGTAGACTCTTTTGATTATAAAATTGATTTTTCTGTAAAAGAGGATCTGCTTAAAATTCAAATTCTGCGAAACGAGTTTGATTTTCGGGGGGAAGAGGCGGAAGTCTATGAAAAAGCAGGATTTGATGAAGAGCAACAACGGTATTTTGCAGGAAAAATAAAAGAGGAGACTTTTTCTGTTAAAGAAATCTGTAATACAGAAAATTGTATCGGGGATTTTGCGGGAACCTTATATTTCTATAAAATTACACAAACAACCCAGGACCAGCAAAAGTTTTATACGAAAAGTATTATCGGCAGGGCGAACCTGGTAAAAAAATTTGGTGGCATTAAATTATACAGAGATAAATTCAGAGTCCGTCCTTATGGTGAATATGGAGATAATGATTTCGACTGGTTAGAGCTGTCCGCCCGTAAAAACAGATCCCCGGCAGGTCTGGGACATCCTAAGGGCAACTGGCGGGTAGGTGCAGAACAGATACTGGGAGATATATCGATTTCCAGGGAAAATACGAACTTGGAAGATGATGCTAACAGAAACGGTATACAGGAAGGCCCCGGACTGGTACAGCTGAAGGAGATTCTGTTGTATGTCATCTCGGAATTCGAGAGGGATCGTCAGTTTGTTGGCCGGAAGCTGGCAGCTTACGAAAAAGAAAAGGATGAACTTGCCAAAAAAATTGCAGAATTAGAGAGACTTGCGAAAGCAAGACAGGAGTGGGAAGAAGAAAAAAGAAGAGAAGAGCAGGAAGCAAAAGAAACACAGGAGAAGCCTCAATCAGAAGCCCCCGCTGCGAATCCTGTCGAGGTTGCGGAGATTATCAGTGCACTGCAGCAGAAACAGGAGGAAACCATACAGGAATTAAAGGATGAGGTCAAGATGCTGCAGACTCTCGCAACTACGGGCATTGTGACCAATATGTTCATGCATGAAATTCATACTTTGATTAATAATATAGGAAGAGAACTGGATTCTGCGTATGAGGCACTGGCCTATGAGAATAATGTTTCACTGGCGATAACGAATATTAAAGAATCTATCGGTATCAAGAAGCATTTTAAAGAATGGTTCCGAATTACGATAGAAAGCATCAAAAAGGATAAGCGCCTGAGGAAAAAGCATAATATCCATGAAATGCTGGAAGAATTTTTGAAGACCTGGGAAGGAATACTGGATAAAAATGGAGTAACATTGAAGTGGCAATGCGATCCGGATATTGTATTTACCTGTTTTGAATTTGATGTTGAAAATATTATCAGCAATCTTATTTCTAATAGTATGGCTTCATTTGACAGGGAGACAGGAGAAGTATTGGAGAAAAAAGAGATTATTCTGACAATTTCTTCTGAAGAAACGGGATTTTTGATAGATTACAAGGATACCGGCTGGGGACTGCTTCCAAAGTACAAGGAAAATCTGGAGCGTATCATGGAAGCTTTCGAAAGCAGTAAGCGGCTGGCGGGAGAGGAAGAAGACGGAACAGGTATGGGAATGTGGATCGTAGCTCAAACGGCACTGGAGTACAGTGGAGCCTGGGATTTGAGTGAGAATCTTCGGCATGACACCGGATTTTATATTAAAATCAGTTTAGGAGGGTAACAGATTTCATGTATAGAGTTGGTTATATAGATGATGAGACAACGCAATATGAATATTATGACCGTAAATTAAAGCGTCTGAGTCCGGATATTGAACTTATATTTTTAAAAGATTGTAAAACAAAAGAAGATTTTCTGGAAAAAATATATGAGGAACAGATAGATGTTCTGCTGATTGATTATCGAATGGCCGGAAATTTTGGATTCAACGGAACTACACTGATCAATTATATTAATGATCATGTGCGGGATCTGGAATGTTTTATTCTGACAGGGGTAGACAGAGAACTGATATCCGATGGACTGGTAACAGACCGGAATACTTTTCAGAAGACGATATTCAACACGGAGGCGGATGATCCTCAAAAAGTACAGGAACTGCTGGAGTTTATTGATGTGTTGAGAAATAGTGCAAAGGTATATCGTGTGCGCCGTGAACAGAAGATTGAGAGATATAAAGAATTATTGGAATTAAAAAAGAGCAGAAAACTCGGAGCTGATGAAGAGGAATTCCTATCGCTTTATAAAGTATTATCTTCTTATGGAATGGTTGAAAAACTTCCCAAAGAGATGTTATCGTCTTCTTTCGAAAAAGATTTGGACGATTTATTACGCGTGGGAGAAGCGATTGTAAAAAAATATACCGAAGAATAGAGGTCGGCATTTTGAGAGTACATGGGGATAAAATATTAAGGCGAAGAGAAAATATCGGAAAACTTGAACATTACCGGGATGCAAGAGAGATTTTAGAGGAGGATTTTCAGTTTTTATGCGGATATTGCGGAAAAAACGGAAAAGTCATGCATGAGAAATTTCACATAGACCATTTTGTCCCGAAAAGTTTGGATGAATCGCGGAAAAATGATTATTATAATTTGGTGCTGGCATGCTCCAAATGCAATCTTTCAAAGTCTGATAAGTGGCCGACAGAGGACAAGGATAAGCCGAACGATGGAATAAAAGGTTTTGTAGATCCGGCAACGGAAGAATACGATAAGCACCTTAAAAGAAACGAAGATGGTTATATAGAGGGGATAACCCCTGTAGGAGAAAGTATCTGTGAGATGCTCCATTTTGATATTCGCCGGACGGATCTCTATTGGAAAATTGAACGGATGCGGGAATCTTTGGACAGAATGAACCTGTTATTTCAGCAGGGTAAGCTGACGGCGGAAGAAAAAGATTTTTATATCCGCATGAATATTCTCCTGAGTCAATACATAGATGATGCCTTTGAAAAAGGTGAATAATATTCTTCCACCACCGCCACGCCGAACAGCCACCGTCCCTCTTCATTGGGATGGATGGAATCCGCCAGATACTCTGCGGCATTATCAGCATTCCACTGCAGTATCTCATTAATATTCAGGAAATCAACGCCCTCCGCGGCAGCGGTCTCTTCTGCGGCAGTAACATAGTCTGCCAATACGTTTTCTTCGTCTCCCTTCGGGGCAGTACCCTTTTCAAAAGACAGAATATAGTTGGAAGAGATCACGAGAATATGGGCATTCGGATAGGCATCCCGCAGGGCGCGGATGCCGTTTTCGAGCCCGTCACAATATTTTTCCAGAGGATATCCCTCAAAATAATCATTCAGACCATAGTTGATGACAAAGCACAGTTTACCATCGTCGGGCAGCGAGATGCTTGATGTACTCAAAAGGTTTTCAACGACCTCATTAAAGGATGCGTTTTCCCCATTGCTCCGGGTAGCGGAGGAGCCGCCGACAGCGAGGTTATGCACTTTGGCACCGGTCAGGGCACCGATGACTCCGGGGATGGAGGCGAAATCCTTGTAATTGCCCATGACGCTGTCACCGAAAAATACGAGATCGTAATCGGACAGGTCGGGATAGGTGGCAGGGGAAGAGACCGCCTGCTGCACCAGTGCGGAAAAATGATTTAGACTATTGTAGTCTTCCGTATCCCGGTACTGCATGGCGCCGCTCAGTATTAAAAGCATGGTGGAGCGGGCGGCGACAGCATTTAACTCCCTGGGAGTGTCGTGGGCATCGGGGTTGGAAATGAGCCACTCTTCCTGGCCCGGAAAATACAGAGTGACATTTTCTCTGGCGGACAGAGGGGCAGCCAGCACACGGATCACATTGCAGTAAGTGTCGAGATCACCGTCAGCATGGGACTGCCAGTAGGCGAGGGAAGGTGCAGAGAAAATAACGGTGAATTCCGCACCGGCATAGGTATCTACGTATGCCAAAAGTTTTTCTTCCAGGGAGGCAGAAAACTGCGCATCCCGGTGCAGACTGCTGTCCCACAGGAGCAGAGGATCCAGCATCAGGAAGACATGGGTGACTTCGTTATCGGAGGAAAAAGCTGTCTCCAGGTAGTCGGACAGATCGGAGAAGGAGGCAATGCGATGGGAACAGCCTACGGCATCATAGCCCATATAGGTTGGATAGATATCCTCGGGAAATGCTTCCGGTGCGCACATGGAGAAGAAGACCCCCTGGTAAGAGTCCTGCTGCAGACGGGCAAAATCAGCGGAGCGTTTTGCGGGTTCCTGTATTTTCAGGTAGAGAATTCCTGCGGCAAGCAGTAATAACAGCAGAAAAACGGTAACAATACCAAGGATAAGTTTTAAGGGTGATCTATGTGTTTCCTTCATAAGAGTATGCGGATCCTTTCCGAAAGTAAGTGCAAAGTAAATGCAAAGCAATTCGTAATAGAAACAACTCTATTATAGCATTGTTGTTTTTCTTACCGCAATATGTTAAGATAAATCAGTATACAATGAAAAGGAAACAGCTGATAAGCATTAGAATCCATAAATAATACAGAGTATAAGACAGCAGACAGGAGGCAGCTATGGAAGAATTAGCTATTTTTGGTGGAAAACCTGTAAGAGAGAATAAGATCTTCTACGGAAGACAGTATATTGATCAGGCAGATGTGGATGCGGTGGCAGCAGTAATGACCAGCGATCTGATCACCTGCGGACCGAAAGTGAAGGAACTGGAGGAGCATCTGTGTGAACTGACCCATGCAAAATATGCGGTAGTGGTATGCAACGGTACGGCAGCACTGCATTTGGCAGCACTGGCAGCAGGATTCGGCGAGGGAGATGAGGTTATCGTAAGCTCCATCACTTTTGCAGCATCCTCCAACTGCGTACTGTACGCAGGGGCTAAGCCGGTATTCGCAGACATCGATCCCGAGACCTATAATATCGATCCGGCATCGATTCGCAAGCTGATCACTCCGAGGACCAAGGCTATTGTTGCGGTAGATTTCACCGGTCAGGCAGTGGAACTGGATGAGATCCGCGCAATTTGCAAGGAGCATAACCTGCTCCTCATAGAGGATGCGGCACATGCCATCGGCACTACGTATAAGGGACAGCCGGTAGGCAGCCTGGCTGATATGACCTGCTTCAGCTTCCATCCGGTGAAGACAGTGACCGGCGGAGAAGGCGGAGCAATCACGACCAATGATGAAAAGCTGTATCGTCATCTGATGAGATTACGTACCCACGGTATCACCAGAGATCCGGAAGAAATGGTACATCCTACCGATGCACTGTGGTACAACGAGCAGGTAGAACTGGGCTTCAACTATCGTATGACAGATTTTCAGGCAGCACTGCTATTAAGCCAGTTGAAGAAGCTTCCGATGTTCCGGGCACGCAGAAAAGAGATCAAGAAGCGCTACGATGAAGCATTTGGCAAGATGCCGGAGCTGATCTTGCAGAAAGAGATTCCGGAGTCCGATACGACCTGGCATCTGTATGTTCTGCATCTGAATCTGGAGAATCTGAATTGTGACAGACGACAGTTCTTCGATGCGCTGTATGCGGAGCATACCTGCCCGCAGGTGCATTACCTGCCGGTTTACTGGCATTCTTATTATGAAAAACTGGGATACAAGAAGGGATTATGTCCAAACGCGGAGAAATATTACAACGAGGTCATGAGTATTCCTCTGTACTATGGTCTGACGGATGACGATGTGGAGGATGTGATCCACGCAGTGAAAAAGGTAGTGGCTTATTATACGAAATTGAAATAATATATAAGAAATTGATTTCGAGAGTCCATATTTCGTTGTGAGCAGTGAGGACCCGGATCTTTGTATGAACTCGGATAAAATAGCTGCGAACAAGAATGGTAATGAAGAAAAAGTAGTGGAGCAAGAGTGGATAGTTAAGCTATGAGACAACAGGCAAAACAGCAGACGGAAAGTAAAGACAATAAGAACTATATAGGAAAGATATTGTTTGCAGCGCTGGTACTGATTGCATCGGCAGTTACGTTTGCTCTGTTTTACCGCCAAAGCGTGGAAAGTATGCTGGGATCCGGTCTATATCATTCCGACATGAAAGCATACATTCTGGAAATGCAGGGACAAGACAGCGGATACAGCTTTCCCTATCCGAGCCTGTTCAAGCTGGCAGCGCTGATCCATCTCGTGACCGCATCCATGAACAACGGAGCGGAACTGGCGATGGCACTGGCAACGCTGCTGTTAAACAGTGGAGCGATGGTATGCCTGAAAGTTATGCTGGATAAGCATGTGGGTGCGGAACTGCAAAGAAACCTGCCCGGAAAAGAGTGGCTTGCGGATGTGCTGACCGGAACAGTGGCAGTGTCACTATTTTTCGTATCCATGGTCTATCCACCCACGGGCATCTATCTGCCGGGGATCAAATATAAGTATCTGGGCGTATTTACAGCGAACCCGTTCCACAATGCGACGTATATGGCAGCACGACCCTTTGCGATTCTCGCATTCTTCAAATACGGAGAGCTGTTGCCTGTATATGAGGAGAAAAATGCCTGGAGGGAACACAGCAGAGATTACATTCTCTTTGCACTGTATCTGTTGCTTGCTACCATGGCAAAACCGAGCTTTACGATTGTGATGGTGGGGGCAGCAGGAATCCTGATGGTATGGAGAATGCTCCGGAGCAAATTCCGGAATTTCCTGCCTACGATCTGGCTGGGAGTGTGCTTTATCCCCACATTTATTGACCTGCTGTACCAGTTCCGCGGCGTATTCGTACCGCAGGAAGGACAGGAGGGCGGCATTGGATTCACCTTCGGACATGTCTGGCTGCAATATTGCAACAACATTCCCCTGGCGATCGGACTGGCGGTCGGATTCCCCCTGTTGGTGCTCCTGCTGAATTACAAGGAACTTCGCAGAGACAGCATCTACCGGTTCTCCTGGCAGGTGTACGTGATGAGCTTCCTTATGGCGTTCTTCCTGTATGAAAAGGGCTTCCGGGAGATGGATTTCAACTTTTCCTGGGGATATATGTATGGAATCTTCTTCGCGTTTGTGGGGGCACTGTTGGTGTTGCTGCGCGCGACGGTGAAAGCAGATACCGGGAAGAAAAAGGCAGTGATTGCCTTGCAGTGGCTCGCCTATCTATGGCACTTGGTATGTGGACTGTATTATTTCTGGGGATTTTTGCAGGGAGCTATGTACTACTGATACAAATTGAGAGTTAAATGAATAGTTGCTTTAAAATCCACGCAGAAAGGGCTGCCCGCCCCGGACTCGGATGCTAGCTACAACTG